>Ga0335073_10014965_pt1 | contig 10857 bp, 9 predicted proteins | sample Lox_Sample_22_FD_207093 | JGI IMG/M metagenome (GOLD analysis project Ga0335073, IMG submission 207093) | Soil microbial communities from Loxahatchee National Wildlife Refuge, Florida, United States - Lox_Sample_2.2 | ecosystem: Environmental > Terrestrial > Soil > Wetlands | place: USA: Florida... | reverse complement strand
CGAAGGCGAGCGGCTGCTCGACGGCGCCGAGGCGCAGGCTGCCCACGCCGGCGGTCTCGAAGTTTCGCAAGGCGACGAGCTGGGCGGCGCCCTTCGGGCCCTCGATGGACGGGCCGTCGAACACCGCGGTCACGACGAGCCGGCCGGGCTGCGCCTCCACCTCGCAGAGCGCATCCCAGTGGCAGAGGCGGCGGTCGATGACGATGTCGTTCGAGGTGCTGCCGCCCACCAGGTAGCTCTGGCCGGGGCGCATGTCCCACACGCGCTGCGTGCGGCCTTCGTGCAGCAGGTAGAGCTTCATCAAGGTGTTCATCGCCGGCGCACGGTAGCACGCACTGTGCGAAACCCACCACCAGGGCGCCGTGCCCGAGAAGCAGGGGCGCTAGAAGCCGCCGCCGTCGAAACCGGAGACGGCGCAGACCCCTTGCTGGCACGTGACGCCGGCCTGCTGGCCCGCGGTCAGCTCGTTCCCCAGGCAGGTCTCGCTCAGCGTGACGAAGCCGAGCCCGCAGCCGTGGCACGTCTCCGCGGCCGTCACGGAGAAGACGTGCTCGATGTCGGCCTGGTTCGCCTGGTTCACGGCGGCGAGGGGGAGGCCACAGGCCGTGAGCGCGCACGGGAGCTGCACGAGGACGCAGTCTGCGGCGGTGTTGCAAGCCCCGGCGTCCGTGAGCGCCGCCGCAACCTGGTTCACGGCTGCCGCGGCCAGCGATTCGTTGCAGCCCGCGTCCAGCCCCGAGCCGCCGCTGCAGCCGAGGGCCCCGAGCGAAAGACAAAGAATTTGGGGCAGCAGCCTCGGGCGCACGACGGTGCAAGGTAGCACGCATCGTTCGCCCACCACCATTCTGGTGGTGAACCACCATTCTGGTGGCGCGAAACCACCATTTTGGTGGTGCCCCGCGGGGTGGTTATCCGGCCGTTCCACCCGCTTTGCCCAGCCAGTTCCGGAGCTTGTGCGCTTTCTCTCCGAATGATCGTGCCGCAACGCGTCAGCTTTGGCGCGGTTGCAACGACCTTCTTAGAGGGTCGCGACGACGGCTCCTCTCGGCGGGCAATGAGGCCCGGCGTCGATTCACGGAGCGAAGCCATGAAGACGATGGATCTGGTGGAGCAGTTCCTGCGGAACGAGCAGCGCGCGGCGTCCTTCTGCCGCGAGGAGCCGGTGCGGTTCGCGGGCGGGAGCGAGGTCAACGCGCTGGTGCAGCAGGGGCGCGAGGCTCGAGAGCTCCGCGAGCACGCGCGGGACTTGCGGCTGGGCGTGCGCAAGCTCGCGGGGCCCGAGGAGATCGCCGAGGAGATGCGGCGGCGGTCGGACTACCTGCGCAGCCGGCCGATGAAGCGAGGCCTGGAGAAGCGGGAGCGCGAGGTGCTGGCGGCGCTCGACGAGATCGAGGCGCTCGCGCGGGCGCTCTCGGTGCAGAAGGCGCTCGGGGCGGTGCCGGCGGCGCAGGTGGCGTCGGAGACGGAGAAGCTGTCGCTGGCGGTGTTCGCGGTGCGCGGCCACTTCCACGACCTGCTCGACTCCATCGACGACCCGGTCCCGTCGCGCGCACGGCTGGCGCCGCGCGCGGCCCGCGAGCAGGAGCTGCGGCTCATCGAGGAGTTCCTCGAACGCAAGAGGGGAAAGGAGGTGAAGCGGTAGCGGGGTGAAGGTGCGGTCGGAGGTCAACCCGGGCGGTCGAGGCGCTGGTGCCGCGGCCGCTCCTACCAAGGAGCGTGAGCGATGACGATCATCGCGAGGAGTTCAAAAGGAGTGCAGGCAGGGAAGCTGGAGCAGGAGTTCAAGGAGATGGACGCGGGCGTGTTGAAAGACATTCCCGCCAAGTCTTCCTTGATGCTGAACGGGAAGGCCATGACGGGCGCGCAGATCGACACCCAGATCCAGCAGTATCTGGCGACGATCCAGGCGGCCGACGCGGCCAAGTCGCAGTACCAGACGGCGCTGGTGGCGCGCCGCAACGAGGCCGTCGAGGCGCGTGACTTCTACCTTCAGTGCAAGAAGGCGATCGTCGCGTTCCTCGGCAGCCAGAGTCCCCAGCTGGTCGACTTCGGCTTGACGCCGGCGAAGACCAAGGCGCCGAAGACGAGCGCTCAGCTGGCGGTGACGGCGGCCAAGCGGGCGCAGACCCGCGCGGCACGCGGCACCAAGGGCAAGAAGCAGAAGGCGGCGATCCAGCCGGGGGTGGCGACACCCGCGGTGATGGTGAACCCCGATGGCAACCCGGTCGTGATCCCGGGCACCGCGCAGGACGCGCAGCTGCCCACGGTGAACGGCACGGTCGCAGCGAGCAGCACGCAGGCGAGCGGCACGCAGCAGCCCAGCGCGGGCGTGAGCGCACCGGTCGTTCCGGCCGGCAGCGGCACGCCTTCGAGCGGGGCGTAGCACAGCGGCAAGCCAGGGCCCCCGGGGAGCGATCCCCGGGGGCTTTGGCGTCGAGGGAGCGCGTGCCTGGACACGGCAGATCGTGGCGTATGAGTTTCTCGAGGTCTTGCGCCCCGGGGCGCCTTGCGGCCCCGACTCTCGTCGGCCTCGGCGTGACGGAACACGGGGAATGGCCCCTTGAATTCCGGCGGCCCCTCCACGTCCTACCAGCAGCCAACGAGGCCGACCATGAGAACGCGCGAGATCCTCTGCTTGATGCTCCTGACCGCCGTGGGGCCGGCCTGCGCCACGATTGGCCTCGCGGCCAAGGACCCGTATGCGCCGCAGGCGCAGTGGGGCGCCGGCGACGGGGACGACACCGGGCCGGAGCTCGCCTTCGGCAGCCGGCTCGAGCCCGAGAACCAGCCGCCGCCGGGAGGCTGGGGCGCAGCCTGGGGGACGGCGTCCGCCCCCTCGCCGGCTTTCCCGTCCTCGGCCGCGCCGTCGTTCCAGGCGCCGTTCCCCGCGGCGCCCTCCATGGGTCTGCATACCGTCATGCCCGCCACGGGCGGCGCGCCGGTGTTCGCCACGCCGCTCGGCGGCAACCTGTACATGCCGGTGACGGGCGGCGCGCCGATCTTCGGCACGTCGCTCACGCCTTAGCGCGGCAGCGCGAGGTCGATGAGCAGGCTCAGCAGCGACGGGTAGTCGATGCCGACGGCGGCGGCTTCCTGCGGCAGGAGCGACGTCGCGGTGAGGCCGGGCAGGGTGTTGGTCTCGAGCAGGATCGGCTTGCCATCGGGCTGCAGGATGAAATCCGAGCGCGAGTACGCGCGGCAACCGAGCGCCTCGTGGGCGGCGAGGGCCACGCGCTGGATCTCGTCGCGGGCGGCGGTGGGGATGTCGGCGGGGGTGATCTCCTCCGACTGGCCGGCGGTGTACTTGGCCTTGTAGTCGAAGAAGGCGCCGCCCTTGGGGCGGATCTCGGTCACGGGCAGCGAGCGGGGCCGCCGCGTCGCGAGCTCCTCGAGCACGCCGCAGGTCATCTCGCGCCCGGCGAGGCGGGGCTCCACGAGGAGGGGCTCGGCGAGCCCGGCGGTGATGGCGGCCTCGAGGGCCGCGGGATCGCCGACCATCACGACGCCCACGCTGGAGCCGCCGTCGCGCGGCTTCACCACCCAGGGGCCCTCGATTTTCTGCCGCACGCGCCCGGTCGCCGCGGCGGGCGCCTCACCCATGGCGATCTCCACCTCCGGGGCGACGGGCAGGCCCTTGCGGCGGAAGACGTCCTTGGCGGCGCGCTTGTTCATGGCGAGCCGGCTCGCGGCCGGGCCCGAGCCGGTGTAGGGCACGCTGGCACGCTCGAGGATGTCCTGCACCTGGCCGTCCTCGCCGTAGGCGCCGTGCAGCCCGAGGAAACAGACGTCCGGGCGCCAGGGCATCGGCGATCCATCGGCCTGCCAGGGCGTCGCCGCGGGCAGCGCGTCGCGCCACGACTGCGCGGGCGGATGGGGGAGCTTCGGGAAGTGCCAGACGCGCTGCCGGTCGACGTAGACCGGGACGCCGTCGAAGCGGGCGCGGTCGAGCCGCTCGAGCACGAGCGAGCCGGTTGCGAGGGAGACGTCGTGCTCCGACGAAGGTCCGCCCAGCAGCACGGCGACGAGCTTTTTCGCGGCCATCGGCGTCAATTTACCACAGTCTCAGGCGCACGTTCCCAGCTCGGCCACGAGCCTGCGCGCCGCCTCGAGCAGGTCCGCGCCGCCGGGGGAGCCGTCGAGCCGCGAGACCAGCTTCATCTCGGGCGTGAGCCGCCAGGCGCCCTTGCTGCGCTGCACCTTGGCGGCGAGCTTGGCCGGCTCGAGCGCGGCGTCGGGGCCGAGCGAGACCACGAGGCGCGCGGGGCCGGTCTCGAGGCCGCGCAGCCGGAGCTTGCGCATGGAGATGCGCAGCGAGGTGAGCTCGGTGAGGCAGTCGACCTCGGCGGGCAGCTCGCCGCAGCGGTCGCGCAGCTCGCCGCGGATGTCGAAGACCTCGTCGTCGCTCTGCGCCTGCGCGAGCTTCTTGTAGAAAAGCAGCCGCTGGTGCACGTCGGGCAGGTAGTCCTCGGGCAGCAGCGCCGCCACGGGCAGGTTGATCTCGGGCTCCACGTCGTCGCGCGGCGGCTCGCCGCGCAGCTCGCGCACCGCCTCGTCCATGAGCTGGCTGTACAGGTCGAAGCCCACGGCTGCGATGGGGCCGGACTGGTCGGGGCCGAGGAGGTTCCCCGCGCCGCGGATCTCGAGGTCGTGGCTCGCGATGCGGAAGCCCGAGCCCAGCTCGGTGAATTCCTGCAGCGCGTCGAGGCGGCGCTGCGCGTCCTTGGTGACCTGGCGCCGCGCCGGGACCAGCAGGTAGGCGTAGGCGCGCTCGCTGCTGCGGCCCACGCGGCCGCGCAGCTGGTAGAGCTGCGCGAGGCCGAACGTGTCCGAGCGGTTCACGATCATGGTGTTCGCCGAGGGGATGTCGAGGCCGGCCTCGATGATCGAGGTGCAGACGAGCACGTCGGCCTTCCGCTCGATGAACTCGGACATCACCTGGTCGAGCTGGTGCTCCTCCATCTGCCCGTGCGCCACCGCGAAGCGCACCGTGGGGCACAGCTCGCGCAGGAACTTCTCGATGGAGGCGATGCTGCGCACGCGGTTGTGCACGAAGAAGACCTGCCCGCCGCGCTGGACCTCGCGCTCGATGGCCTCCTTGATCACCGGCGGCTCGAACTTGAGCACGAAGGTGCGAATGGCGCGGCGGTCTTCCGGTGGCGTGGCGATGATCGAGAGGTCGCGGATGCCGGCCATCGACATGTGCAGCGTGCGGGGGATGGGCGTCGCGGTGAGCGTCAGCACGTCCACCAGCTTGCGCAGCTTCTTGAGCCGCTCCTTGTGGGTGACGCCGAAGCGCTGCTCCTCGTCGACGATCACGAGGCCGAGGTCCTTGAAGGCGATCTCCTTGCCGAGCAGCTTGTGCGTGCCGATGACGACGTCGAGCCCGCCCTCCTTCAGCCGCTCGAGGATCTCGCGCGACTCGGCGGCGTTGCGCAGCCGCGAGAGCATCTCCACCGAGACGGGGTAGTCCTTGAAGCGCTCGCGGAAGGTCCGGAAGTGCTGGCTCGCGAGCACCGTGGTGGGCACGAGCACGGCCACCTGCTTCTTGTCGAGCACCGCGCGGAACGCCGCGCGCAGCGCGACCTCCGTCTTGCCGAAGCCCACGTCGCCGCAGACGAGGCGGTCCATGGGGCGCGTGGACGCCATGTCCTTGAGCACGTCCTCGATGGCGCGGGCCTGGTCGGGCGTCTCCTCGAACGGAAAGTCGGCCTCGAACTGGCGGAAGTAGCCGTCGGGCTCGGCGAAGGCGTGGCCGGGGTGCGCCTGCCGGGCCGCGTAGATGTCGAGCAGCTCCGCGGCCATGCGCAGCAGCTGATCCTTCACCTTCTTCTTGGTGCGCGCGAAGCTCTGGCTGCCGAGCTTGTCGAGCTTCGCCGAGGTCGGGTCGGCGCCCTGGAACTTCTGCACCTGCCGCAGCTTGCCGACCGGCAGGTAGAGCTTGTCGGCGCCGTCGTACTGGAGCAGCAGGAAGTCGCCGTCGACGCCGCGGATGCTCATGCGGGTGAGGCCGGCGTAGCGGGCGATGCCGTGGTCCACGTGCACCACGAGGTCGCCCTCGTTCAGCTCGCGGAAGGCGTCGATGAACGGCTGCTCGGCGCGGTGGCTGCGGACCACCCGCGCCGAGCGCGGGCCGAAGATCTCCTCGTCGGCGACGACGGCGAGGCCGCCGCGCGCGTCGACGAAGCCGTGGCTCACCTCGCCCACGAAGAGGTGGGCGTGGACCGCGGGGTCGTAGAGCGGCTCCTTCGCCTCGGCGAAGGCCTCCGCGTGCAGCTTCACCATCACCCGCCGGTCGAGGAGCAGGCGCTTCAGCCGCTCGGCCTGCCCGGAGGTGTGGCAGGCGACGGCCGCGGCGATGGAGGCGTCGCGCCAGCTCGCGAGGCGGCTCACGAGCGGGGTGAGCGCGCCCTCCTCGCCGTGGTGCTCGAGGATCGCCTGCCGCAGCCCGGCGGTGTCGCCGTAGGGGAGCTGCACGGTGGCCTCGGCGCCCGTCGCGAGTGGCCGCGAGCGCAGCAGCCGCTTGCCCTCGAGCAGCGCCAGCGGGTCGGCGTAGTGCTGCTCGGGCGGGAGCGCGAGCTCGCCGCGGCCGCGCGCGGCCGCCAACTCCTCGTCGAGCTTCTCGGCCAGGGACTCGGCCTCGTCCGCCGCGGCGTCGGGATCATCGAGCAGGAAGAGCGGGTTGGCCGGCAGGTAGTCGAGCACCGTGGAGAGCCGGCCGCCGTAGAAGCCCGGGAAGAGCGTCTCGATGCCGGGCGCGTGGATCCCTTGCTGGATCTGGTCGGTGAGCTCGCGCAGCTTGCGGCTCGGGAGGTCCACGCGGTCGGCCGCCTCGCGCGCGGCGGCGATGGCGGCCGGCGTGGTCGTCTCGTCGAAGAGGATCTCCCGGGCGGGGCAGACGTACAGCTCGGCGAGGTCGGCGAGGGTGCGCTGGCTCTCGGGATCGAAGAGGCGCACCGACTCGACCTCGTCGCCGAAGAGCTCGAGGCGGGCGGGCTTCTGGTAGATGGGCGAGAAGACGTCGACAATGCCCCCGCGCACCGCGTAGGTGCCGGGGTCCTCGACGAGCGGCACGTGCGCGTAGCCGAGGCCCTGGAGGCGGCGCGCCAGGCCGTCGCGATCGATCTGCGCCCCCTTGCCGAGGAGCTCCGAGCGCTCGTCCACGAGCCGCCGCGGCAGGACCTTGCGCGCGAGCGCCCGCACCGAGAGGACGAGCGCGGCCGGCGCCTTCCCGAGGCCGCGCTGGCTGAGCAGCAGGAGCGCGCGCAGCCGCGCCAGCTCGATGCCGCGATCCTGCGAGAGCTCGCCGTAGGGCAACAGCTCGTCGGCCGGCAGCCGCACCACCGCGGGCGCGTCGTCGGGCTCGGCCGCTCCCGCGAGGAAGAAGCGCAGGTCGCGCTCGAGCGAGGCCGCGGCGTCCTCGTCCGGCGCCACCGCCACCACCGGCCCGAGGCCGTGCCGCAAGAGCTCCCGCACCAGCGCGCCGCGCGCCGCGCCCCCGACGCCGCCAATGTCGACCGCGCGCGCACCGTCCTCGAGGAGCGCGCGCAAGCGGTCGAGCGCGCCGGGGCCCTCCTCGCGCGGCGAGGCGCGGCTCTCGTGGGTCTCCAAGTTCACGGCGGTGGGAAGGCGCATATAAGGACCGGCGCTGCGGCCCGTCAAGGCAAGCCGGCTTGCGCGCGCCCTCCATCGCTGCTATGAGCGCTGCCTCCCCGGGGAGTGGCTCAGTCTGGTAGAGCACTTGGTTCGGGACCAAGGGGTCGCAGGTTCAAATCCTGTCTCCCCGACCCTGCGAAGGCCGCGACTTCTTTGGTGAATCCAGAGCGGTCGCGGCCTTTCGTTTTCGAAGAAGCGCGAACCCCCGCTCGGCATGGCCTCGGGCTACACCCACGCGGATGCTCGGGTTTGCGTGTCAGTCCAGGGTGCAGCTTTCGGCACAGACCGGCGGGCCAGCGTCGCAGCTGCTGTCGCAGAAAGCGCTGCAGGCCGGCGACGATGGAGCCGGGCAGTCGCTGGCGACCGAGCATGTCTTCGAGCAGAAGGTGCCCAGCTGCGTCGCGCAGCCATCGGTGCGACAGGTCAAGCCGCTGACGCACGGAGCATCCCCTGTCTTGCACCCTTCCCCAAATGGCGATCCCGAGGAGCAGGCGCTGACCAGCGCGGCCAGGACAAGAGCGGCGAGCCACGTCTTCATATGAACCTCCCAGGGTGAACGAGCTGACGAGGCGCCTCCATTACCAGGTTGGTGCCACCCCAACAACCGATGGGACGACCAGGCTCAGCGACCCGACCCGCGGCCCCGGTTCTCGCCATCTGCGATTTCGGTCCCGCCGGTGCTAGGGCGTTGCCATGGGCGATTTGCGGCCGGCGTCTGCCTGCAACACCCCTCGGTGTGAGGCGGGCTCGGGCGGCCGCGCGCCCACCCAGATCCGCTCGTTCCACTGCAGCCCCACCTGGCGCGCGGTGAGCACGAGCTTCGGGGCGAGGGCGGGCTTCCACTCCTCGATGCCCGTGTTCGCGAGCTTGTCCCAGCCGGCAGCGCCGGCGAGGGCCTGCAGGTCGCCCGCGGTGAACGACGAGCGCATCGGCTCGCCCGTCATGAGGCCGAAGAACACCAGGAAGACGCGGGTGGTGAGGCGCAGCGGGGTCTTGCCCATGTAGGTGAGCGCCACCCGGCTGCCCGGCGCGGACAGGCGCGCCAAGGTAGAGAGCGTCTTCTGCACGTCCGCGGCCTCGAGGTACATGGTGACGCCTTCCCACAGCCAGAACGTCTTTCGCAGCGGGTCGAAGCCCGCCTCGGCGAGCCGGGCCGACAGGTCGTCGACGGTGAAGTCGACCGGGACGAAGCGCACGGCCTTCGCGAGGGGGGACAGCGGCGTGGTCCGCTCCTGCTTCGTGCGCTGGGTGCTCGGGTGGTCGACCTCGTACACGGTGGCGTCGCGAAGACCCTCCAGGCGGAAGGCCCGGCCGTCGAGGCCTGCGCCCAGGATGACGAGCTGGTCGAAGGGAAGCGCGGCCAGGACCGCCCGGTCGAGGACCACCGTCCGGAACTGGTTGAAGAGCGCCATGCCTCGCATCCAGAAGGGGAGGGGCGACCGCGGGAGCCGCCGCTGGGCGCGCGCCACGCGCCGGGTCCACTTGGGTGGCAGGAGCCGTGCGGCGATGGGGTCCGAGAAGCCCTCGATCTCCGGGGAGAGATCGCCGAGCGCCCGGTTGAAGGCGACGAACTGTGCCGTGTTGCTGGCTCTCCCCTTGCGCACGAGGGCACTCTACGCCAGCCGTCCGGTCACGAACGAGGATTTGGTGTGACGGATTGGTCGGGGCCCGGGCAACTACCGGCAGGGGGACTGGATGGAGCGGGAGGCCGGCACCGTGCGGGACGACCAGGACAAGCAACGCCTCTACCTGTACCTGCCGGTCGACGTGGTGGCCGAGATCGACGAGGTCGCCGAGCGGCTGGACCGGTCGCGCAGCTGGGTGGTGCAGCGCGCCTGGAAGGTCGCTCGCGAATCGCTCGACCAGCTTCCCCCGATCCCGGGCGCCGAGCCGAAGGAGTGAGCTCCGCCGCAGGGTCAACCCGGTGACCGCCGGCGCGGCTCCCTGCCCGGCGGCTGCGTCGCGGGTGGGCGCTCGGCCAGCGGCGGGATGGGCCGCGTGAGCGGCTGGGCGCCTTGGAGCGCGAGCAGCTCCCCGTGGTGGCGGAGCTGCAGCGGGCCGTCGCCGCGCGTCAGCTGGTACGTGGCCGTCTCGGCTTGCACCTTCACCCGCAGCCAGAGGCCGCGCCGGACGATGGCGAACGAAAGAAAGGTCAGCCCCTCCGGCAGCCGCGGCGCGAAGGAGAGCGTGCCGCAGTCGTCGCGCATGCCGCCGAAGCCGTCGACGAGGGCGATCCACGCCCCGGCGATCGCGGCCAGGTGCAGCCCATCGCTCACGTTGTGCTCCAGGTCGTGGAGATCGACGAGGGCCGCCTCGGCCGTGTAGTCGAGCGCGAGGCGCAGGTGGCCCACCTCGGCCGCCACGACGGCCTGCGTGCACGCCGACAGCGACGAGTCCCGGACGGTGAGGCGCTCGTAGTACTCGAAGTCGCGCGCCTTCTGCTCGGCCGTGAAGGCGTCGGGGCAGCGCTGGATGGCGAGGACCAGGTCGGCCTGCTTGACGACCTGCTTGCGGTACAGGTCGAAGTAGGGAAAGTGCAGCATGAGCGGGTACTGGTCCTCGCGCGTCGCGGCGAAATCCCAGACCTCGTGCTTGGTGAACGCCTCGGCCTGTGGATGCAGGCCGAGGCGCGCGTCGAAGGGAATCTCCATGTGCTCCGCCGCCGCGCGCCACGAGGCCATCTCGCCGGCGGTGACGCCCAGGTCGCGGGCGCGGTCCGCCTGGCGCTCGCAGGCGGCCGCGGCGCCCAGCAGGTTCCGGCGCGCCATCAGGTTCGTGTAGACGTTGTCGTCCGAGAGGGCGCTGTACTCGTCGGGGCCGGTCACGCCGTCGATGCGGAAGCGGCCGGCGAGGTCGTGGTGGCCCAGGGAGCGCCACAGCCGGGCGGTCTCGACGAGCAGCTCCACGCCGATCCTGCGCTCGAACTCCTCGTCGCCCGTCGCGTCCCCGAAGCGGATCACCGCGTCGGCGATGTCGGCGTTCACGTGGAAGGCCGCGGTGCCGGCCGGCCAGTAACCGGAGCACTCCTCGCCGCGGATGGTGCGCCAGGCGAACGCGGCGCCGTCAAGGCCGAGCTCCGCCGCGTGCGCCTTGGCGATATCCATGGTCAGGCAGCGCCAGCGCAGCGAGTCGGCGGCGGACTTCGGCCAGGTGTAGGTCAGCACCGGGAGCACGAACGTCTCGGTGTCCCAGAAGATGTGCCCG
>Ga0335073_10014964_pt1 | contig 10857 bp, 8 predicted proteins | sample Lox_Sample_22_FD_207093 | JGI IMG/M metagenome (GOLD analysis project Ga0335073, IMG submission 207093) | Soil microbial communities from Loxahatchee National Wildlife Refuge, Florida, United States - Lox_Sample_2.2 | ecosystem: Environmental > Terrestrial > Soil > Wetlands | place: USA: Florida... | reverse complement strand
CGTGGGAGTCGGGAGCGGTTGTGAATCCGGATGGCTTACAGAACCAGGTGATGGGCGCGATCGTGCAGGCCATCGGTGGCGCGCTGTTCGAGCAGATTCTTTTCGCAAACGGACGTATCCTTAATCCACGCTTTGCTCATTATCGGCTGCCGCGTTTCAAAGACACGCCGCAGGTCGAAGTCGTGCTGATCGATCGCAAAGACCTGCCTCCGGCCGGCGCCGGCGAAACCGGCATCGTGGGTTTGGCGCCTGCCGTGGGCAACGCGGTCTTCGCGGCAACCGGATCCCGCTTGAAGACGATGCCCATGGCCCCCAAGGTCCTGGCAAGCGGAGAAGCGAATCCATCGTTCCAGAGCTAGCGTTCTGTCTCCAAGGGCTGCATCACGAATTGCGTTGTCAGTCTGAGCGAAAGGGTCCCAAACCTCTTCGTTCGCAGGTCGATTCAGGCGCGTGAATCAAAGTCCTTTGCGTGCGCGAAACTCCCGCACCACCTCCGCCGGATCGCGATGCTCTCCATCCACGGCTTCGTTCATCGCCCGCATGTCTTCTGCGGTGATCCTTCCTGCCAGTGCGTTGAGCGCGAGTTGGATCTGCGGCCATCGCTTCAGGGCATCTTCGCGGACGAGCGGAACCGCCTGGTAAGGCGGAAAGTAGTGCCGGTCATCTTCAAGCGCGGTGAGCCCGAAGGCCCGGATTGGACCATCGGTTGAGTTGGCTGCAATCATATCCACCTGGTGCGCGTTCAATGCGCGATAGAGCAGGCCGAGGTCCATGGTGCGCGGCGCTTCCGCGAAGTGCAATCCGTAAGCAGCGCTCAAGCCGGGCAGTCCGTCGGGGCGTTGCTCGAATTCATAGCCCACGCCAAGCCGCCATTGCGGCGTGAAGGGCGCAGCCTGGCTGAGCGTTGTCAGATGCAGGCGGCGCGCATCGTCGCCGCGAATCACCATCGCAAATGTGTTCTCGAATCCCAGCGGAGGCGCGACATCAACCGCATATCTCGTGGCGTAGAGTTTTCGCACCGTGCTCAGCACTCGCTGAGTATCGCGGTCCATGGGTTGCTTCAGGATGGCCGTCAGCGCGGTGCCAGTGTATTCCACGTACGCATCGATGCGACCCGCGATGAGTGCCTGGTTGCAGATGTAGCTTCCCGCGAGATAAAAGCGCCGATCCACTTTGAGGCTCGATTTGGCCTCAATCTCCTGCGCCAGCAACTCGCCAAGGACGACTTGCTCCGTGAAGTTCTTCGCGCCAATCACTGGACGATCGGGCCGCGGAGGAGAACATGCACTCACAAACAAAGCAGCGAGAGCAAGGAGCGCGGCATAAACTCGCTTCATCGTCCCGGAACCTTGAACCTGTGCTCCAGCAATCCAAGAAGAGCATCGGCGCCGAGAGCCAGAACCGCGGCCGGAACGGCTCCTGCGAGCACCAGGCGATTGTCCACCGAGGCCACACCGCGAAAGATCAGTTCCCCAAGCCCGCCCGCTCCCACCGCGGCGGCAATGGTCGCGATGCCGATACAGGTCACCGTCGCCGTGCGCAGTCCGGCGAGAATGAACGAGGCGGCAAGCGGCAGTTCGACCTTGAAGAGACGTTGTGAGCCCGTGAGCCCGAGCGCTTCTGCGACCTCGAGCACCGATGGATCGATGCCGCGAATCCCCGCGTAGGTATTGCGCAGGATCGGAAGCAGTGCGTAGGCCGTGAGCGCGAGGATCGCGATGCGCGCGGCACGCTCGCCCAGCCACGGCAGGGGAAGCAGAAATCCGAACATCGCCAGCGATGGGATGGTCTGCAGGACGTTGGCCGCGCCGATCACGGGTTTTGCCCAGTGGGGCGCGCGCGTGAGCCAGATTCCGGCTGGAACCGCGACCGCAGTGGCAAACAGCATCGCCGCTCCCGTGAGCCAGAGATGTTCCAAGGTAAGCGTGCCGATCTCCCCTCCGTATTGAGACAAGAAACTCGCAGTCAATGCGCCCTCGCTCCGTTCGCCTTTTGGCCGCTGTGGCGAAAAGCGTGCGCATACGCTTCCACCTCCGGCTGATTCGAGACGAGAAACTCGCCGGCGCTCAGATCGGCAACTACTCTCCCTTTCTCGAGAAGAACGATTCGGTTGCCCAGGTAAAGTGCCTCGTCGAGATCGTGAGTGACCAGCAGGACGGTCTTCCGAAGCCTCCTCAACAGCGCCAGCATCATCTCCTGCATCTCGCGGCGGGTCAGCGGATCCAGCGCGCCAAAGGGTTCATCCATCAGGAGAATCTTCGGATCAGCCGCCAGTGCGCGTGCCAGGCCGGCACGCTGTCGTTGACCTCCCGAAAGCTGGTGCGGGTAGCGCCGCGCAAACGTTTCTGGATCAAGCCCGACAGCATCGAGCAACTCTCTGCTGCGCCGATTCCTCTCCGCGGAGTTGCGCCCTTGCGCCTCGAGAACCAATCCAACATTGCGCTCGATCGTAAAGTGAGGGAAGAGCCCGGTCTCCTGGATCACGTAGCCAATGCCGCGGCGAAGCGCGATCAGATCCTGGCGGGCCACGCACTTTCCGTGAATGAGGATGTGGCCGCTGGTCGGCATGATCAGTCGGTTCACGGTCCGCAGCAGAGTGGTCTTACCTGCGCCGCTTCGTCCCAGCAAGACAGTAGTCGAGCCTTCCTCCAGCGCGAGTGAAACGGCCTCGAGCAGGGGACGTCCCTGGGCGGTTGCGACCGCGACTCCCCGGAATTCAATCGCCGCGCTCATGGCTTACGAATGCGATGTCCTGTTCTTCCCGGCGCTCCAGATCAGCGCGCGTAATTCCACCAGTGTAAGGCAGGCAATCTACCAGGCAGAAAGGTTTGCCGGGTTGAGCATCCGTGTCCCCCGGTTTACTCATCTAATAGCTAAGCCGCAGCATCCACGACCTCCTGTGGTCCTGACCAGCGCAACCGAAAGGACCACGAACTGTTCGACTTTTCGCTGATCTTTGCACATTTCCCCAAGGAACAATGAACGAACCCACAAAGACACGCATACCGCGGTCCACCTACCGGCTGCAGTTGCATGCAGGCTTCACCTTTGACGATGCCCTTGCGGTTGCGGATTACTTGAAGGAACTCGGCGTCTCGCATATCTATAGTTCGCCATACCTGCAGGCGTCGCCGGGTAGCATGCATGGTTACAACGTCGTTGATCACGAGAGGGTGAATGAAGAACTAGGCGGCGAGGCCGGCCATCGGCGGTTTTGTGCCCGCTTGAAGAAACTTGGTTTGGGCCAGGTGCTCGATATTGTGCCGAACCACATGGCCACCGGGCCAGAGAATCGCTTGTGGTGGGACGTTCTCGAGAATGGGCCCTCGAGCCGCTATGCCACGTGGTTCGACATCGACTGGCATTCCAATGAAGTAAAGTTGCAGAACAAAGTGCTCATCCCGGTGCTGGGCGATCAATATGGCCGCGTGTTGAGCGCAAACCAGCTGCAGATCGAGCAGCAATGCGGGCTTTTTCGCGTCCGCTATATGGACAACCAGTTCCCCCTCGCTCCAGGATCCCTCGCGATTCCCTTGGCACGCGCGGCACACATCGCTAAGAACCCGGAATTGAACTTCGTCGCCGACAGCCTGTCGAGACTGCCGTCGCCCGAGCCCCCTGATCAGGAATCGATTATTGCTCGACATCGCGACAAAGCCGTCATCTACGAGCTCCTGAGCAGGCTCTGCAGAGAACAGCCAGAGACCTCGGCGGCCATCGAACAAGCTGTGGGCGAGTTGAATCGAAATCACGACGCGCTCGACGATCTGCTCAACCTTCAGCACTACCGGCTCGCCTACTGGCGCACAGCGGACCAGGAACTTGGGTATCGCCGTTTCTTCGATATCAACACTCTCATCGGATTGCGTGTAGAACGCGCTGATGTTTTCGAAGCCACCCACCGGCGCGTGCTCGCGTGGCTCAAAGAAGGCATACTCGACGGCGTGCGCGTCGATCACCCGGACGGACTTCGAGATCCGCAGCAGTACTTCGAACGCTTGCGAAGCGAGGCGAACGGTGCGTGGATCATCGCCGAGAAGATACTGGAGCCGAACGAAACTCTGCGCGCGGACTGGCCCATCGAGGGGACAACCGGGTACGACTTTCTCAACCTTTGCAACGGGCTGCTGGTGGACAGCGAGGGCCTGAACGAGCTCGATAAGATTTACCGCGACTTTATTCGCGAAAACGTGGAGTTTGAAACTCTGGCCCGCAACATGAAGCTCAATGTGCAACGAGAGGCGCTGGGCAGCGACGTCAACCGCTTGACCAGCCTTTTTGTGGAGGTATGCGAAAACAACCGCGACCGCCGCGACTACACGCGCGCGGAGATCCGAAGGGCGCTGCGCGAAATTGCCTGCTGCTTTCGAGTCTACCGGACCTACGTGGTTCCAGCCCGCGGCCTTGTGACCGACGACGACGGCCGGGAGATTGACCAGGCGGTGGCGGCCGCCAAGACGCGACGGCCTGATCTCGACTCCGCCTTGATGGACTTCATCGGCGACGTGCTGGCGATGCGGGCGCGGGGGGCGCTCGAGTCGGAGTTTTTGTTGCGCTTTCAGCAATTCACGTCTCCGGTAATGGCAAAGGGCGTCGAGGACACTGCGTTTTACTGCTACAACCGCATGATCGGGTTGAACGAAGTTGGAGGCTCGCCGGATCAAGGCGCAGTGTGCGTCAGCGCTTTTCATGACGCCTGTATCCGGGCGCAGACAGCCCATCCGAATGCAATGAACACCCTGGCGACACACGATACCAAGCGCGGCGACGATGTGCGCGCGCGCCTTGCGGTGCTCACCGAGATTCCGGGCCGCTGGAAAACTACGGTAAACCGGTGGGCGCGAAAGAATGCGCCATTCAAGACGGGCAGCTTTCCTGATCGCAATACCGAATACTTTCTCTATCAGACGCTGGTTGGAGCATGGCCTATCTCCGAGGAGCGATTGGCGGCGTACATGGAGAAGGCCGCGCGCGAGGCGAAACAGCAGACAAGCTGGACCCAGCAAAACGCTGAATTTGAAAGCGCGTTGCGCAGCTTTATCGAGCTCATTCTCAAGTCGAACGAATTTGTTGCCGATGTTGAGAACTTTATCGGCTCGATCAGCGCACCGGGACAGGTGAACAGCCTCGCGCAAACTCTCATCAAGCTGACTGCGCCCGGTGTGCCCGACACCTACCAGGGCGGGGAACTGTGGGATCTCCGGCTGGTCGACCCAGACAATCGCGGCCCCGTGGACTATGCTGCGCGAAGGTCGATGCTGGAAGAACTGAAGGCGGGACTCACGGCGGATGAAATCATGAAGAGAGCCGGCAGCGGAATGCCGAAAATGTGGGTCACCTATGCGGGGCTCAAGCTACGGAAGGAAAAGCCGGAATGGTTTGACAACCGGGCGGAATATTCTCCAGTGGAAGTTGCGGGGGCAAAGCAGAACCACATGATTGCGTATCTGCGCGGCGAACACGTCATCACGTGCGTGCCGCGACGCTGGGCAACGCTCAAAGAGCGATGGGGCGCAACCACCCTGACCCTTCCCGAGGGTAAGTGGGTGAATGTGCTCACCAGCGACGAGTGGGTTGGCGGCAAGGTTCGGTTGCAATCGCTTCTGCAGCGCTTCCCGGTGGCGCTGTTGATCCGGCGGGCGGGGTGATCGATGCATCGATTTGATCTGTGGGCTCCGAGCGCCAAGGCGGTGCAGGTGGAAGTGAATGGTCGGCGATTCGCCATGGCGCGCACCAGCGAGCAGGGACGATGGCAGTCGGACAAATTGGACGCCGGACCCGGTGCGGACTACGGCTTCCTGATCGACGAAGACCCGAAGGTGTATCCCGATCCCAGGTCGCAGTGGCAGCCCGACGGCGTCCACGCGCGTTCCCGCCTTTACAACCAGAATGCATTTCGCTGGGACGATGCCGGATTTGCGCCGGCGCCGCTGGATCGCGCCATCATTTACGAACTCCACATCGGAACATTTACTCAGGAAGGAACGCTCGACTCCGCGATCGAGAGATTCGACCAGCTTGTCGATCTGGGCGTAACTCACATCGAATTGATGCCGGTGGCGTCGTTTTCGGGCGGCTACGGCTGGGGATATGACGGCGTAGCGCTATTTTCGGTTCACGAGCCCTACGGCGGACCCGATGCGCTCAAACGCCTTGTGAACGCCGCGCACCAAAAGGGCCTCGCGGTGCTGCTCGACGTGGTCTACAACCACTTCGGCCCGGTGGGAAACTACACCGGCAAGTTTGGCCCGTACCTGACTGACGCTCACCAAACGCCCTGGGGTGGCGCGGTCAACCTCGAAGGCCCCGGTTCGAACCAGGTTAGGCGCTTCTTCTGCGACAACGCGCTGATGTGGGCGCAGGACTACCACCTTGACGGTCTGCGTCTTGACGCGGTGCATGCGTTTGTCGATCGGTCCGCCATTCATTTTCTCGAGCAGCTCTCGGCCGAAGTCGAAGCACTTGGCGCGAAACTGGGAAAGCAGTTTGTTCTGATTGCAGAAAGCGACCTGAACGACCCGCGCTTTGTAACCCCTCGGGAAGACAGCGGATTGGGCATGGATGCGCAGTGGAGCGACGATTTTCATCACGCGCTCTTCACGGTACTGCAGCGAGAACCGGAGGCCGGATATTACTCCGATTTCGGTTCGCTCGCCCAACTCGCCAAAGCGATCGAGCACACCTTTGTTTACGACGGCATCTATTCTTCTTATCGCCGCCGCATCCATGGGCGGCCCATCAAAGGCCTTTCGCAAAGCCGTTTCCTCGGATACATCCAGAACCACGACCAGATCGGCAATCGCGCCACCGGAGATCGCATTGCCCAGACCGTGGGAACCCCCCGCGCGAAAATTGCAGCGGCATTGGTCCTGCTGGGACCGTTTGTTCCCATGCTCTTCCAGGGAGAGGAATGGGCCGCATCATCGCCGTTCCAGTACTTCGCCAACCACGACGATCCGGAGATGGCGCGCGCGGTCTCGGAAGGAAGAAAGAGCGAATTCGCTGCTTTCGGCTGGAATCCCGAACAAATCCCCGATCCGGAAAAGCGCGAGACCTTCGAGCGCTCAAAGCTCCGGTGGGACGAAGCCGAGCAGGGTTTCCACGCCCGGATGCGCTCGTGGTACCGGGACCTCATCCGCCTGCGGAGAAGCCCAACAGTCTTGGGCGACGCCGCTCAAGCGCACACGCGGGTTTCGTTCAGCGATGAAAAGCAGTGGCTGCGGATGGATCGCGGATCGCTTAGCGTGTTCTGCAATCTGGGGTCTTCCGCGCAACAGCTCGCGTTGTCTTCGCCGGCGCACCTGATCCTTGCGTCCCCCTCCGAAGTGCAATTGAGCGATGACTCCATCGTGCTTCCGCCGGACTCCGTTGCCGTCGTCGGGCACGACGGGATGTCGTCCGATGCCGAGGCGCGCCGCCGATAGCTTCCGCAGCCACGATTCCGGCTGATTGCTTTCGTGTCGGCCGTTTCTCGCCGCGTCTGCGGCCGGAGCCGCGCGTCCGTTACTTTCTTGTGCGAGGCCGACGCGAGGACCGCTGCGCCTGCGAGAATGCAGATAGAATCCATCCAGGGGCATGCGTCAACGAAGGGAAAGACTTTTGCAATGCGTCGTGTCGCGCTGATCTATAACCCCCAGTCGGGCCAGTATTCCGGGCAGCGCGAAAAGTCTCTCCAGAGCGCGATCGGCGTGCTGCGAGGGGCGGGCATCGAAGCCGACGCCCTGGAAACCGATGGACCCGGAAGCGCGAAGAACCTCGCCCGTGCGGCGATGCGCAATGGATACGACACGATCCTGGCTTGCGGGGGAGACGGCACCGTCCATGAAGTGCTGCAATGCCTCGTGGGTACCGAGGTTGCCCTCGGCATCATGCCGTTGGGCACCGCCAACGCGCTGGCGCAGGACCTGGGGCTTGGAACCTCACCCGTGAATGCGGTGCGCAAGCTGCTGGACGCGGTGCCGATCCAGGTCCCCGTGGGCCGAATTTTCTACCATGACGGCTCAGGCCGGGAGCAGTCCTGTTACTTTACGGTGGCCGCTGGCATTGGCGCCGATGCTCTGCTGATGGCCAGCCTCGATGCGGGGCTGAAACGCCGCTTCGGCTATGCCCTCTATGTGGTCGAGGCAGTTCGCATCTGGGCCACCAACCCGTTCCCCCTGTTTCAGGTCAAGTTTACCCTCGAAGGTGCGGAGCGTCCGTCGCGCGAAGCCGAAGTATCGCAGCTCCTCGCGATTCGGGTGCGGTCGTTTGGCGGCGTGCTGGGCCAGCTGGCGCCGGGCGCAACCCTCCGCAACGGCTCCTTGCGCCTGATTACCTTCAATACGCGCAGCCGCTTTCGTTATCTCCGCTTTCTTCTGGCCGTCGTTTTCGGGCGCCATACGTTTTCTCGCGACGTGGAACTGCATGAAGCGGCTCAGGTCGAGTGCTGTCCTTGCAATGGTTCCAAGTCACCCATCTTCGTCGAGGCGGATGGCGAGGTCCTTGGCGCGTTGCCTGCCAGGCTCGAAGTCGCTGCTCAGAAGCTGACCCTCTTGGTGCCTCCCGGCGCGCAGCCGTAGGCCGTTTGCGGACCCGCGGCCGCATCTCCCGAGCCCTTTACAATCGCCTCATGTTCTTTGCAGTTCTCACGGTCTCCGATCGCTGTTCGAGGAATCTCGCAGTCGACACTGCAGGTCCCGCGGTGGTCGCCATTTTGCGCGAGAACTGGCCCGCATCCGAAATCCAAACCGCGCTTCTCCCTGACGAAGAAGATCAGATCGTCAAGTGCATGAGTGGATGGTGCGGCCAGGGAGCCGTGCTGGTTCTCACCGCCGGAGGGACCGGCCTTGGACCGCGCGACCGAACTCCCGAAGCAACGCGCCGGGTCATCGACCGCGAGGCACCGGGACTGGCGGAGGCGATGCGGGCAAAAGGATCCCAAAGCAATCCATTTGCCTGGCTGTCGCGGGGTGTTGCCGGGCTCAAAGGCGACACGCTCATCGTGAACCTGCCTGGCAGCCGTCGAGGTGCGGAAGAGAGCCTGCGCGCGATCCTGCCGTTGATCCGCCACGGGCTGGAGACGATGGCAGGGAGCGAGGCGCACCCTTGAAATGCGACTGGCCGCTTCGACGAGGAAGGGTCGAACGCCAGCAAACGCTTTCTGTTGAACAGATTGACCACCTCGAACTAAGCTGAGATGCCGCTTCATTTGTTTGGTGCAAATCACGGGAAATAGATTATTTACTCCGAAAGAGTTGGACCCGTAAGTCCCCCGGAAAGTCGGAAAACTGTAGTAGAATCCCTAGCAATCGTGAGCGCACAGAAAGAGAGTCCCGCTGACCGCAGGCGGCCGGGCACCGTCAGCATCCGCGATGTGGCCGAACGGGCCGGCGTCTCGATTGCCACCGTTTCTCGCACCGTGAATCACGTCTCCACCGTCAACGTGGAGTTAGCACAGCGCGTTTGGAAGGCCATCGAAGAAGTCGGCTACTTGCCCAACACGCAGGCGCGCGCATTGGTCTCCGGGCGCAGCCGCATGCTGGGACTCATCGTCTCTGAGATCACGAACCCGTTCTTCCCGGAGCTAATCCAGGAATTCGAAACCCTCGCAGTTGCCCAGGGCTACGAGGTCCTGATCGGTTCAACCAACTACGATCCCGCGCGGACCGAAAGCCTGATGCGTCGCCTGCTTCAGCGCAACGTCGATGGCGTTGCGGTCATGACCTTCGGCGTGGAAGAGGAACTGGTCAAAAAGCTGGTGGAGCGCGAATTTCCACTTGTCTTTGTCGATGCCGGACCCGATTTGCCAAACATCCACATCGTCAAGGTCGATTATGCGGAAGGTATTCGCCAGGGTGTCCAGCACCTTGCCGCTCTCGGGCATCGCCGCGTTGCCTTTATCAGCGGGCCTCTGGCGCAGCGGTCGCCCGCCATCAGGCGCACTGCCTTCCTCAAATCCATGGCGGAACTGGGCCTTAGCGTGCCGCCTGAACATCTCGTCGAGGGCAATCACACGATGGAAGGCGGAATTACTTCGATGGAGCGCCTCATCGCGCTTCCCGAACTTCCCACGGCCGTGATGTGCTCCAATGATATGACCGCGATCGGCGCATTGCACGCGCTCTATCGCACCACGCACAAGGTGCCCGAAGATATCTCCGTGGTCGGCTTCGATGACATTCACCTTGCGCAATTCATGTTGCCGCCGCTGACCACGGTGCAGATGTCGTGCAAAGACCTGGCCGCCGCTGCGGTCGAAGGGCTGCGCGCCGGTATCGAGCCCGACCACCCCAGGCACGGCAGGAGAGAGTGGCCCATCTCCACACGGCTCGTCGTGCGGCAGTCGTCAGCCTTTCCGCGTGGAAGCCTGCCTGCGCTCATGCGGAATCCCCCGGGAACTTAGGTCGAAACGGTTTGAATCGAAGATCCTCGCAGTTTGGCTTGTGACGGTACGAATCACGACCGCGGAGTGTCTTGTAACTTGCGCCGTCCCGAACGTGTCTAATCAAAAAGAGAGAGTTTCCCTGCGAGGTCCGCGATGTTGATTGGCAGATCCTCTGATATTCCTTCTTCGCAAATCACGTCGAAAACCCGTTACCTGAATCGCCGCCGCTTTCTGCGCGGGGCGGCTTACGGGGTCGTGTCCGCGGGAGCAGCGGCGATGGGCGCGGAGCGGCTCGCCGAAATGGTTTCCCCGCATATCAATGCCCGCGCGGGGACAAAGCTTGAAACAGTGAAGAGCCCGCTTACCACGACGGGCGAGCAGCTCACCAGCTACGAAGACATCACCCATTACAACAACTTCTACGAGTTCGGCGTGAACAAGGGTGACCCATCGCAGAATGCCGGCGGGCTGCCCACGCGCCCCTGGACCGTCAA
>Ga0335073_10014963_pt1 | contig 10857 bp, 5 predicted proteins | sample Lox_Sample_22_FD_207093 | JGI IMG/M metagenome (GOLD analysis project Ga0335073, IMG submission 207093) | Soil microbial communities from Loxahatchee National Wildlife Refuge, Florida, United States - Lox_Sample_2.2 | ecosystem: Environmental > Terrestrial > Soil > Wetlands | place: USA: Florida... | reverse complement strand
CGGACGGCAACCCGTTCTTCACCATTCAGTTCATTTCTTCGCTGGCCGAAGAGAAAATGCTCGCCTTTGATCATGATGCTGCGTGCTGGTCCTGGGATCTCAATCGCATTCACGCCAAAGGATACACCGACAACGTGGCGGACCTCATGATCGCGAAGCTCATCCGCCTGCCAGCCCAGACGCAGACGGCATTGCAGCAATTGGCATGTCTCGGAAATGTCGCCGAGATCACCACTCTCTCGACGGTTCTTGAAACTAAGCAGGAGCAGGTGGACGCGGCTCTCTGGGAAAGCGTACGTCAAGGATTGGTCGAACAGCTGGATGGCGCATACAAGTTCATCCACGACCGTGTTCAGGAAGCGGCCTATTCGCTGATTCCGGAAGCATCGCGCGCCGAAGCGCACTTACGCATCGGGCGGTTGTTGGCGGCGCGCACCCCTTCGGGAAAACGAGAAGAGACGGTCTTCGACATCGTCAATCATTTGAACCGTGGCGTGGCGTTGATAACTTCACGCGAGGAGCGGGAGGACCTGGCCGAGCTCAACCTGATCGCGGGCAAGCGCGCCAAGGCGTCTACTGCTTACGTCTCGGCGCTCAAATATCTCATTGCTGGCGCCGCGCTCCTGGGCGATGAACGCTGGGAAACCCATCGCGACCTGACCTTCGCGCTGGAGCTGGAGCGGGCGGAATGCGAGTTCCTGACCGGCGAACTGGCGGCTGCCGATGAGCGGTTAACAGCGCTCTCAAAACGCTCAGCTATTACCCTCGAACGCGCAGCGGTGGCCCGCTTGCATTTGGCCGCGTGTACCGAGCTCCTTCAGCTTGAACGTGCCGTCAGCGTGGGTCTCGACTACCTCCGGCACGTGGGCATTGACTTTTCACCGCATCCGACAGAAGGCGAGGTGCGGAGCGAATACGAGCAGATCTGGCTGCGCCTGGGCACCCGCACGATCGAGGATGTTCTCGATTTGCCTCTGATGAGCGACCCTGAGACGCTCGCGGCTGTCGATATTCTGACCAGGATCGAGGTTCCAGCTCTTCTCACGGATCGGAACCTAGATTGCTTGACTACGTGCAGAGCGGTCAATCTCAGCCTCGAACGCGGCAACTGTGATGCCTCGTGCCTCGCCTATGTCATTTTAGGTAGGGTCGCCATACAGCGCTTCCACGACTACAAGACGGCATTTCGATTCGGCGAGGTAGGCTTTGAACTCGTAGAAGGCCGCGGGTTGAAGCGCTTCCAGGCGCCCACCTATGTATGTTATGCCTCCATGATCGCGCCTTGGATGAAACACGTGCGGACCGCCATTAACGTGCAGCGCCGCGCTTTCGAAGCCGCGAACAAGACCGGCGATCTCACATATGCAAACTACGCGAACATCGCGCTTAACGCGGACCTTCTCGTTGCTGGCGACCCGCTGAGCGACGTCCAACGCCAAGCCGAAGTCGCCTTGGCGTTTGCCCAAAAAACGCGGTTTAGCGGCGACATTGATCTCGTTATCCCTCAGCTTGCACTGATTCGGACGCTCCGCGGGTTGACGCCGAAATTCGGCTGCTTCGACGGCGAACAGATAGAGGAGATCCCCTTCGAACGCCATTTGGCCGACAACCCGTATTTGTCGATCCACGCGTGCTGGTATTGGATCTGCAAAATGCAGGCGCGCTATTTTGCCGGCGACTACCAAGATGCCTTGGAAGCTTCAACGAAGGCCCAGCAGCTGCTCTGGATCTCACACGCCTATATTGAAGAGGTCGAATATCACTTTTACAGTGCGCTTTCTCGGGCCGCATCCTGCAACTCCGCAACCGCCGACGAGCGCGGGCAGCACTTGGAGGCGCTGGCGGCGCATCACCGCCAACTCGAAATCTGGGCGGAGAATTGCCCGGAGAATTTCGAAAACCGCGCCGCTCTGGTGGGGGCCGAAATTGCTCGAATTGAAAGCCGTGACCTTGACGCGATGCGACTGTTCGAAAAGGCCATCCAATCCTCTCGCACCAATGGCTTCGTCAACAACGAAGGCCTCGCTTATGAACGCGCTTCGGTGTTTTATCGCGCACGCGGGTTTGAGCAGTTTGCGGATAACTATTTGCGGAACGCTCACGCTTGCTACGCATCTTGGGAAGCTTACGGAAAAGTGCGACAACTCGAGCACTTGTACCCTGGCCTTAAGACGGAGCAAGCGTTGCCAGGTCCAACTTCGACAATCTCTTCACCTGTCGAAGGGCTGGACCTCGCGACGGTAATCCGAGTGTCGCAGGCCGTTTCGAGCGAGATCGTACTCGAAAAGCTGTTTGATACGGTAATGCGCAAGGCCATGGAACACGCGGGCGCCGAGCGAGGTCTCTTGATCGCTCTGCTTGGCGACGAGCTGCACGTAGAGGCAGAGTCACGGACCAGTGGCGACGACGTGGTCGTGTCCCTGGGAATCGCGTCGACTGCAGCAGGAGCCGCTATGCCCGAGTCAATTCTGCGCTATGTGATGCGCACCCACGAGACCGTGATTCTCGATGATGCATCTGCGGCGAACCCGTTTTCCGCCGATCCCTACTTCCTTGAGCGTCGCATCCGTTCGATTCTCTGCTTGCCGTTATTGAATCAGGCGAAACTCTCGGGCGTTCTCTATCTTGAAAACAACCTGGCGCCGCGCGTTTTCACGCCGGACCGGATTGCTGTTTTGAGGGTACTTGTCTCGCAAGCGGCCATTTCTCTCGAGAATACGCGGCTCTATCGCGATCTGGAGGATCGCGAAGCGAAGATTCGTCGCCTCGTTGATGCGAACATCCTGGGAATCGTGACCTGGAGCCTTGAAGGCGCAATTCTCAGGTCCAATGAAGCCTTTCTTCGTATGCTTCGATACGACGAGCGAGATGTTGCCACAGAGCACTTGCAGTGGAGGGATATGGTTCCTCCGGATTGGCGCGAACGCACAGACCTTGCATTGGATGAAGTTGCACGGACCGGGACCGCACAACCCTTCGAGTCTGAAATGTTTCGGAAAGACGGCACTAGGGTTCCGGTGCTGATCGGCGCCACACTATTTCAACAAGGCGGAAAGGAAGGCGTGGGGTTTGTCCTCGATCTAAGTGAACAGAAACGGGCGGAATCGGAGATCAGGGCCTTGAAGGATCAGCTCTATAAAGAGAATCTGGCGCTGCGCGAAGAGGTTGAGCGGACCTCGATGTTCGACGAGATTGTTGGCGCCTCGAATCCGCTGAAGGCCGTGCTTTCCCGAATCACCCGCGTGGCTGCCACTGACTCCACCGTTTTAATTACTGGCGAGACAGGAACCGGCAAAGAACTGGTCGCTCGCGCCATCCACAAGAAATCCCAGAGAGCCGAGCGGGCATTCGTCAGCGTCAACTGCGCTGCAATTCCAAGGGACCTGATCCTTTCGGAGCTATTCGGTCATGAGAAAGGGGCCTTCACAGGAGCCACTCAAAGGCGACTTGGCCGTTTTGAACTGGCGGATGGAGGAACCATTTTCCTGGACGAAGTGGGCGAACTCCTCCCCGAAACCCAGGTTGCATTGTTGCGAGTGCTGCAGGAACGGGAACTGGAGCGGGTTGGGGGAGGAAAGCCGATCCGTGTCGACGTTCGCGTGATCACAGCAACGAACCGGGACCTTGAAGCTGAAGTCGCGAATGGGGCTTTCCGTCGAGACCTCTACTATCGGCTCAATGTGTTTCCCATCGAGGTGCCGCCTCTGCGGGAAAGAAAGGACGATCTTCTTCTCCTGGTTGAGTATTTCGTGCAACGATATGGCGTCAAGGCAGGCAAGGAGCTCCGCTCCATCGACAAGAAGACGCTCGATCTGTTGCAGTCTTATGATTGGCCGGGCAATATCCGCGAGTTGCAGAATGTCGTTGAAAGATCTGTCATTCTGAGCACCGGAGATGTATTTTCAGTGGACGAATCGTGGCTATTGAAGAGACCTGGTTCTTCCACGCCTCAAGAGTCCCGGTCTCCTGCACCTCGGGTGAAAGCGTCACGGCAGGCTGCGGAGCAGACCGAAAAGCGGAGCGAGCGCGAAATGATCGAGGCGGCGCTGGCAGCGACCCGGGGCCGGGTCTCCGGACCAACCGGAGCGGCAGCAAAGCTTGGAATTCCCGCATCGACACTTGAGACGCGCATCAAGGCGTTGAAAATAGACAAAATACAATTCAAATTCCTCTGAACCAATTCTCAGACCCCATAATCCGCTCGCGGGATTCGTTGAATTCGCGGAATTCGCGGGATCCGCGCGACGGTCGGACCACCAACTTATCTATTATTTTCAGTGGTTTACGAGTGGTACGCGGAATGCAATTCTCAGAGCAACCCGCAGCAAGATGCGGGTTGGGAAGTTGAAATGACCTGCAAAATTCATCGTCAAGTAATCGACAAGCATAGCGTGGATTTGCTCATTAGTGGTCGATTGTCAGGAGACCACGTGAACACTCTTCGCACCCTCGTGGAGCAGGAAGAAAGCAGCGCATTAACGCTCGATTTAAGCAATGTCCGCTTGGTGGACGGCGAGGCCGTAAAGCTTCTCGCAACTTACGAATCGGGTGGCGTAAAAATCAGCAACTGTCCTCTCTATGTTCGTGAATGGATTAAACGTGAACGTGATGCGATTTAACGGCTGATTGATTGTTCGGCCAGAGCCGACTGAAATCAAGCCGAAAGATCGAAAGCAGGAGTCAGTCATGGGAAGCATGATGATTCAAGCCCGCACAGCACCGCGAGGAACGAACCCCTCCGATCTACACAGTTCGACATTGAACGGCCGCCAGAAGCACAATGCTTTCGAGCGCGATCTCAATCTGCGTCTGGTGACCCAAACCATTCCCGGTATGCTTTGGAGCGCTACTCCGGCAGGGGATGTCGATTATTGCAATCGCCAGTGCCTTGACTTCACAGCGATGAGCGCGGAAGAAGCCAGAGGCTGGGGTTGGGTAACCGCTATCTATCCGGATGACCGCAACAACCTGATTGAGCGTTGGCGGTCTTCTCTGACCTCCGGTAAGCCTCTCGATGTGGAAGCTAGGATACGCCGTTTCGACGGTGCATACCGTTGGTTTCTCTTTCGCGCCAACCCGTTACACGACGAATCCGGAATAATCGTCGCGTGGTATGGCACGAACATCGATATTGAGGATCGAAAGCGAGCCGAGGAACTGCTCCGGGCAAAAGAACTGTCATGGAGGCAGATCGTCGACAACATTCCCGGACTCGTACACACGACAAGTGCGACCGGCGAACCGGAGTTCATCAACAAGCAGGTGCTAGAGTACTTCGGCAAGCCCGCCGATCAATTGAAGGACTGGTCGCGAATCGATATCGTTCACCCCGACGACCTTCCGCGTGCAATCGAGGCGTTGAAAAAGTCGATCGAAACTGGCGAGCCCTATGAGATCGAGCAGCGCAATCGAAATGCTGATGGGGATTACCGCTGGTTTCAAGCTCGCGCTCACGCAGCGAGGAATACCGAAGGTGAAATCGTTGGGTGGTATTGGCTCCTGACCGATATCGAGGATCGAAAACGCGCCGAAGAGAAATTGCGACAAAGCGAGGCGGAGCTTCGCACGATCACTGATGCCATTCGCCAACCGATCGTGGTTCTGGCGCCGGACGGCACCCCACTCTACGCGAATCAAGTGGCCATTGACTATACCGGGCTCACACGCGACGAAGTGAAGAGTGAAGGTTTCCTGGAGCGTACATGCCATCCCGACGATTTAGATCGCGTGGCTAGTGCGCGTCGCAATGGAATGACGGAAGCGATTCCATTTGAAATCGAACTGCGCGTGTTATTCAAGAAAACGGAATACCGCTGGCAACTTGCTCAATACAATCCGCTAAAAGATGAAAACGGCCAGGTTGTCCGCTGGTATGTCACGGCAACGGACATCGACGACCGCAAGAAGGCCGAAGAACGACTCCAAGTCGAAAACGTAAAACTTGCGCAGGAACGAGTCTATTTCGAGGAGCAAATCCGCAGCGAACTTGGGTTTGAGCAGATCATCGGCAACAGCACGGCTTTGAAGAACGTTCTCCACCTCGTCGAAACCGTAGCCTCCAGCGATTCAACAGTTCTTCTGCTCGGCGAAACTGGCACAGGCAAAGAGTTGATTGCTCGTGCCGTTCACGAACATAGTCGAAGAAACTCCAAAACGTTCGTGAAGCTGAATTGTGCAGCTATCCCCACTGGACTATTGGAAAGCGAACTGTTTGGGCATGAGAAGGGCGCATTTACAGGTGCCATCTCCCAGAAGGTCGGGCGGATGGAATTGGCCGACCAAGGAACCTTGTTCCTGGATGAAGTGGGAGATATTCCTATCGAGATCCAGCCGAAACTCCTCCGTGCGTTACAAGAGCGAGAGTTCGAACGTCTTGGCGGCACGCATACCCGGAAAGTGAACGTGAGGCTTGTTGCGGCAACCAATTGCAATCTGGAGCAGATGGTCGCCAACCGCGAATTTCGCAGCGATCTCTTTTACCGCTTGAACGTTTTTCCGATCCGCATTCCTCCCCTGAGAGAACGGAAAGAGGATATCCCGGTGCTGGTCAGCTACTTCACGCAGAAGTTCGCCCGGCAGATGCAGAAGCGTATCAATTCAATTCCGGTCGCAATAATGAAGGCATTGACAGCGTGGGACTGGCCGGGAAACATTCGTGAATTGGAAAACTTCATCGAGCGCGCGGTCATCCTGACCCGCGGCGAGTCGCTTGTCGCACCGCTCTCGGAACTACACAAGGTCGAAACAGGCGAGCGACATCGAGAATTCGCACCAAGAGCGGAAAATGACGTTGCGCGAATCGTTAAGGAGACCATTGCAACACTCAGGGACGAGCCAATGAAAAAGCAACATGATGAGATTGTTCGCGTATTGACAGAGTGCAAAGGGCGCGTTGGGGGGCCTGATGGCGCTGCGGCCCGCATGGGTCTGAGCCGCACGACCTTGATCTCACGGATGAAGAAGTTGCATATCAACCCGTACCAGTATGTCTGAGGCCCGCTCACACACAGCGCGATCGATCGGTGTCATCTACGCGAAATCCGCCGCAGCCAGGCAACAGGTACAGTTGAACTGTCGAAGTCAGTTTCGGCCCTCGACTCACCTGGATTCTTCGCTCCATTGAAAACACGTAGCTTACCTACTCCTGGAATTTGGAGCTTTACGTGCGGGCGACAAAGACATGCTGAGGATTTCCATAAGAAACTCGAAAACCGAACGCCTGCTGGTTTTAGAGGGCAAGGTAATTGCCCCTTGGACGAGCGAGTTAATCAAGGCTGCCTGCGAGGATCCTGAGAATCAACCCGTTTCCAATCGGCTGGTGATCGATCTTTCGGGAGTCACCGATATAAGCCTGGACGGAGAAGAGACACTCCATTTTCTCATGGTTAAGGGAGCCCAGTTCCGCGGGGGCGGAGTGTTTATCAAACAAGTCCTGGAGCAACTCGCTCAGCGCGCGCGCCCCGAAGACTGACATTAGAAATTGCAAGGCAATAGCGGCCGCGGATCGATTGGGAACACGCTCGTCTGCGCGTAGCAATCTCTTTCCTGATCAGCGAAATGAGTGCTCCATTCGGCACTGGTGCTTCTTGATACCGCTTGATTTCCACCGAATCTCGCCTACTCCATTTCCCTGCCGCCACACTCTTCCACGCCCGTCCATAAATCGTCGTCATCTTCGACACTTCGTCGGACCGCACAAGCTTTGTCGGCCAACATGTAGTGATCGCAAACGAGTTAGCTTTTGGCGAAATTTGGTCTGCACGTTGCCTCTGGAAGAGAGTTAGAGGAGGCGCGATGCCGCGGAAGCACCTGATCATTTTTTCCCTCATTGTCACTCTAAGAGTCTTTGCACAGAGTTCGGCCTCAGGGTCTTCCCATGGAACGATTAGTGGAACTGTGGTTGACGTAAACGGGGGAATCATCCCTGGCGCCGTTGTTGCGCTCAAGTGTCAGAGCCCGTGCAATGAAGAGTCCACTGTTTCAGATGACACGGGCGACTTTCACTTTCATGGTTTGAGTTTAGGCATTTCCTACGAAATCGGTGTGTCAGCGAGCGGTTTCAAGGATTGGACGTCAGGAGCGATCGTACTGACGCAAGAGCACAGCACAGCCTCTCTAGTCGACATGCATTTAGAAATGTCCGAGCCAGCGGCATCGGTGACCGTCTTCGCATCCCGTGAGGAGGTCGCAACGGAACAGGTTCACCTCGAAGAACAGCAACGCGTCCTTGGCATCATCCCCAACTTCTATGTCGTCTACGATTCCAAGAACGCCGTTCCGCTTTCCACCAGGCTCAAGTTTCAGCTGGCGCTGCGAGCGTCGACTGATCCCATCACGATTGCGGGAGTCGGAGCTCTCGCGGGAATGCAGCAGGCGGGAGGCACCCCCAACTACGCAGAAGGTGCGAAAGGTTACGGCCAGCGCTTCGGAGCAGATACCGCTACTGGATTCAGCGACATCATGATCGGCGGAGCTGTCCTGCCTTCCCTCCTGCACCAGGATCCACGCTACTTCTACCAAGGCACCGGTTCCACTCGTTCGCGCCTGAGGCATGCGCTTTTCAGCCCATTCATTTGCCGCGGTGATGATGGCAGGTCCGAGATCAATTTCTCAAGCCTCGGAGGCGAATTGGCGTCAAGTGCGCTCGCCGAGACATATTACCCAAGCTCAAACCGGGGACCACGATTTGTGTTGGGGAGTTTCGGTGTTGGAACCGGAGAGCTAGCTGTTAGCGCTGTGCTGCAAGAATTCCTGCTTCGCAGGCTCACCCCGAGTGCAAGAAGGCGGGACTATGAGCAATAGCCGAAAGTTTAGCCGCTTCAAATGGGGCCCCATTAGGGGGCCGCACGCAGAAATCGACGCTCTTCCCTTAACCCTAGCAAGCCGCCAAGCACCTTCACGAAAAAACAGGAGCAGCATATGTTCAGCGGCCGCCGCAGACGGAATGCGAATGACACCCGATCTTACGCATTGGATGATGATTTCAAACAATTGTTCGCGAGAGAGATCAGTAGTCTATTCCAACTGTCCTTTCAGTTGACCGCCGATGCAAATCGAGCAGAACGTTGTCTCACTCTTGCACTGGAGAACTGCCTCAGCGGGAACGCGATATGCAAGGATTTTGTGCGTGTCTGGGCGCGCCGGATGATCATCCGCAACGCGATACATCTCCTTTTGGGTATTGACCACGATACCTGTAACGCTACAGGCTCTGAACTCCCACTTTGCTTCGATGAAGTTCGGAAAGAAGAACTGTCGAAATCGATCGCGGTCTTTCAACTAACCGACTGCGATCGCATGGTTTATGTGATTTGCGTCCTTGAGCATCTTTCGATTCAGGATTGTGCCCTGCTCCTGAGGAGAGCGCCGAAGGACGTCCAGGAAGCACTCGCACGTGCCATAGATCGAATGGGCGACCAAACTGACATGAGCCAAGCAGGCGCCAGGATGACTGATCATGTTGAGCTTCCTTCGACGGCTTCGATTCTGGACTCTTTCCGAAACGGGCCTCAACCTTCTTCAAGCCCGATGATGTTCCAGCGATTAACAAACTTGTAGGCTTTGCCATTCCCAGGACCCAGTCGGTGCGCCAAGGAGACTTCGATGTTGTTTCCGAAGACATGTTGGATTTGGCATCGCAAATGGGGGAGTGAACCGCATGAATGACCTGCAGCCTCGTATTTGTCGAACCGAATTCGACAGTTACGACTATCGACACTCCCTCCGAGGGAACGCAATCGAATCGCCGTTCATTTTGCAAGGATTAGTAAGTTGATGAGTTTTGGTACAGCGATTGCCACTGTTCAGTTGTAGGCCAAGTATCAATAGCCGCCGCGTCTATCGCTTCGATTTTCGACCAAAGAACCGAACACGTGAACAATGGCCGCGTCGATACTCGCGGCAAAGGAGACCTCTCTAGTATGAAAATGTCCATCGGGAATTTTCTGCTTCGCCGCCTTCAAGAGGCTGGAATTCGCCACATCTTTGGGGTACCTGGCGATTACAATCTCGCATTCATGCAGCAACTCGAAGACCGCGGTGAGCCCGCTTGGGTCGGCAACTGCAACGAACTCAATGCCTCATATGCGACCGACGCATACGCGCGCATCAGCGGACTGGGCGCGCTGGTCGTGACGCATGGCGTTGGGACCCTGAGTGCAATGAACGGCATCGCCGGCGCATACAGCGAACATGTGCCTGTAATCATGATTAGCGGTTCGCTTCCACTCCGATCGGTTCAGCGTGGGGATCTCATGCACCACACTCTTGCCGAACCGGGAAAAGGTGATCTCTGTCGCATATTCGCCGAAGTCACAGCAGCCCAGGCGCAGCTCACTCCTGAGAATGCCACCACCGAGATCGATCGAATCATTTTGACGGCGTGGCGCAGAAAGCTCCCGGTCTATCTTGAACTGCCTTCGGATATCTCCTATCTCGAGATCGACGCGCCAGAATCTCCTCTCGAACTCGCGATGCTTCCGAGCGATGGAGAGAACCTCAAAGCCGGCGCACAAATGATCCTGGATCGATTGAATGTGGCCAAGTCGCCTGCGTTTCTGCTTGATATTGATGTGATGCGCTTCGGAATGTCGGCGCAAATCATGGAAATCGCCGAGCGATTCCAAATGCACGTCGCAACGCTAAATTGCGCAAAGGGAGCTGTGCCTGAAACTTCTCATCAATTTCTGGGAACGTACTGCGGGATTGCGAGCGCTCCCGCCACGCGCGAGGCCATTGAAGGAAGCGATTGTCTGTTGACGGTTGGCTACCGCCGCCTCGAATCAACCACCGGGTTCTTTACCGACAAACTGCCGCCTACAGCTATCCACCTCAATTCAACCTATGTCGATGCTGCAG
>Ga0335073_10014962_pt1 | contig 10858 bp, 9 predicted proteins | sample Lox_Sample_22_FD_207093 | JGI IMG/M metagenome (GOLD analysis project Ga0335073, IMG submission 207093) | Soil microbial communities from Loxahatchee National Wildlife Refuge, Florida, United States - Lox_Sample_2.2 | ecosystem: Environmental > Terrestrial > Soil > Wetlands | place: USA: Florida... | reverse complement strand
GCGGCATGGGCAACGAGCGCTTGCGCGGCGCTTTGAAGATATTGTTCGAGTCATCGCCCGATACCCCGATCTCCCACTCCGCCCTTTCGTAGTAAGGTTCGAGATCCTGATAACTGATGGGCCAGTCGTCGAGAGTGCTGCCTTCGACCGTGCCATAGGTGGATCGCATGCGGAAGTCTTTTTCCAGGAAGCGCCACGCCATCGCCCCATAGCTGAGAGTTCCGCCACCGACGCACGCGGCGTTGTTGTTGTAGGCGCCATCGTTTGGCCGCACTACCTGCTCCCGGCCTTGTTCATCAACGAACACTCGGGGATTGCGATCTTCATCAGGACCGAATGCCGCACCCAGCACGCTTGTCCGCTGATTCCGTAAATCGTCTTTGCGATCGTCGAAGGGAGTGCACCATTTGCCTCGTTCCAGCAGAACCACGCTGAGACCGGCCGATGCAAGTTCTTTCGCGACAATGCCGCCGCCGGCGCCTGCGCCCACCACGACCGCATTGACGTGTTGGAGTGCCATCGTCTTCTCGCCAGCCTGCAAAACCGGTCCGTAGAGCTACTGCTTTCTAACGTCGAAGTGCTGCCGCCCGCGAATTGGCGGATACGGAATACCTAGCATCTTCCAGCTTGTTCCCTCGCTATTCCCGCCGTGTCGAGGATCGCCGTAGAAGCCTTGCATGGTTTGGTCCAGCAGGAGGTCGAAAAACTCCGTGGACGAGATCTGCTTCCACGCTTCCCTTGGAGCCCGGCCCTGCTCCATCAGCGTGAGCACTTCAACCTGTTGCGCTGTGGTCAGACCCGCGAAATCCGAGCCATAGAGGATTCGGCTGCTCTTCTCGACCGCGACAATTCCGGCACGATATGACCTGCGAAGATGCTGAAGCGGACCGCACAACTGGCGGTCAATGTAGTTGACCACGCCAGCCCACGCTCCACCGGGATCCTCATCTGCTGGAATGATCTGATCGCAGAGCGCAGCCAGCGTTTTGGCCTCGTCCACTGTGAGGAATCGCCAGGGACTCTTGGCTTTTGTGCATGCACCGCCCGAGCCCGCTGCCGCCATGGCCATAGCGGCCTGCAAGAACTTACGGCGGCTGAGTTTATATGCTGGTTCCAACCCCAATTCCTCTCCAGCCTGACTGGCGAATATGCGGCAGAAAACCTGCGCTGGTCAGTGATTTCAATCACTTTGAGTATTGCCTCCGCAGGGCAGAGACAACGCCCGGAGTGAATGCTGGGCCGCTGAAGGCATCACACTATTTGGCACAGGTTTCGCATCGGGAATAGACTGTCCTTCAATCCTTGTCCGCCTGCGGCAAGTCCCGTTTTTTTCGAGAATACCGATTCAAGATTCCTCTCGAAGAAACGCTGCCAATAGGTGTAGTTCTGAGAAATGCCGCACCGATAGACGCGATTTTCACGAAGGCCATAATTGGGTGGGAACACGATGCAGATCAAGCGCGCACAAAAAACATATGACGTTTGCATCATTGGCTCGGGGGCCGCGGGAGGCACCGCAGCAAAGGTGCTCACCGAAGGTGGGCTGAGCGTGGTCATGCTTGAGGCCGGACCTCCCGTCGTTCCCGAGCGAGATTACAAAGAACACATGTGGCCCTACGACTTGCCACATCGCGGCGCGGGGATCGGCGGGCGGTTACGCCATGCGGTCGGAAATGAATTCATGGCGCCGAACGGGGCATGGGAAATCGAAGGGGAACCGTATGTTTCCGCCGCCGGTTCGAGGTTTCGCTGGTTTCGCTCGCGCATCGTTGGTGGACGCACGAATCACTGGGGACGAATCGCGCTACGCATGGCGCCCGTCGACTTCAAAGTCCGTTCGCATGATGGTATGGGGGATGACTGGCCTCTCTCGTATCAAGACGTCGCACCGTACTATGACAAGGTCGAGTCCTACATCGGCGTTTTCGGGACAAAGGAAAACATTCCCAGTGCCCCCGATGGCATTTTCCTGCCCGCTCCGAAACCGCGCTGCACTGAGACCATCGTCAAGAAGGCCTGCGACAAACTAAATATTCTGTGCGTTCCGAGCCGGCTCGCGATCCTAACCAAACCGCATAACGGCCGGCCTGCGTGCCACTATTGTGCGCAATGCGGCCGCGGCTGCATCACCGCCTCTAATTTCAGTTCAAGCCAGGTCATGATCCCGCCCGCGGAGCAGACGGGTCGCTTTACTCTCGTCACCGGCGCGATGGCGCGCGAACTCGTGATGGGCAAAGACGGCAAGGTCGCCGCCGTGTCCTACATCGACAAAGCAACTCGCGAGGAGCAGCAGATCCATGCGCGTGCATTTGTGGTTGCAGCCAGCTCATGCGAGTCTGCGCGGCTGTTGCTGAACTCTAAGTCCACGCTTTTTCCCGATGGCTTGGCAAATTCCTCCGGCGTTGTCGGACGCAATCTCATGGATACTGTCGGGAGTAACGGCACCGGATATTTTCCCCAGCTCGAAAAAATCCCCGCCCACAATCACGATGGAGTCGGGGGCATGCATATGTACTTACCCTGGTGGAAGTTCGACGGAAAGAATGATTTTCTCCGCGGCTACCATACGGAATTCGGCGGTGGCCGCGGTATGCCTGGAGTTGGAGACTACGACCGCCTCTGTGACGACTTTGAAGGCTACGGAACCTCCCTAAAACAGGAATGCAAAAAGAAGTACGGTGCCTATATCGGATTCTCCGGTCGCGGTGAAATGATCCCGAACCAGAATTGCTATTGCGAAATCGACCCGACGACTGTCGATCAGTGGGGCATTCCGGTTCTCCGTTTTCATTGGAAGTGGGACGACAACGAGATCAAGATGGCGAAGGACATGCAAGAAACCTACCGCGCCATCGTGGAAGCTGCCGGAGGAGTCTACCTGACAAACACGCACGAGGACGGGCCTCATCCCTACGGAATTGCCGACGGCGGCGTCATCATTCACGAAGTCGGCACGGTCCGGATGGGAGAGCACGCTGCCACTTCCGCGCTCAATCGGTTCTGCCAGGCGCACGACGTAAAGAATTTGTTCGTGACCGACGGCGCTTGCTTCGTGACCAACTCCGATAAGAATCCCACGCTGACGATCATGGCGCTGACATGGCGTGCTTCGGATTACCTGCTGGATCAGGCGAAGAAAGGAAATTTGGGCGTATGACGATTTCAAGGCGTGACATTCTCAAATCGTTGACGGTAACCGGCGTAGGCGGATCCGTTTTGCGCATCATTCCCCTTGAAGCCGCGGAATATGCTCACGGCCTGGTCAACGCCGAAAAGGCCAGCACCGAAACCTATACTCCCAAGTTTTTTTCGGCGCACGCTTATAAGACACTGCAAAGCCTTTGCAATACGATCATCCCGGCTGATGATCAATCAAAGGGAGCCATCGACGCCGGTGCGCCCGAATTCATCGATCTGCTTACCAGCGAGAATTCCGAATATCAACTCGTTCTTGGCGGAGGTCTGATGTGGCTCGACAACGTCTGCGTCAACCGCCACGAGAAGCCGTATCTTGATTGCTCGCCCGGACAGCAAAAAGAAATTCTTGACCAAATCGCTTACCGCAAGAACGCCGAGGAGGACCCCACCTTGGGGCCTGGGATTGAATTTTTCAGCTTGCTGAGGAAACTCACCGCCGACGGATTCTTCACCAGCGAAATCGGAATCGCGTACTTGGGTTACATCGGCAATACCTACGTCCACGAGTTCCCCGGCTGCCCGCCGGTTCCCGGAACGCAAGAGGATTCTTAGTTCCTGCGCTATTTTCAGTTGCCCTATACCCAACGAATCTTCTCTCCCTCGGGATTGGTTCAAAATCAGTTGCCGGTCCTTGTACCGTCATTGCACTTCCGAATGTTTCCTCCCACCTGTGTTTTCTTAATCGTAAGTAGCTGGCTTCCTAGAATCGCCTGAATATCACGCAAATCATCCCGCAGAAGCCAGTCGAGCCCTTGGGAAAAAACGCGGGGATTATCTCAAAAGGTAGATCAATGGTGAAAGCCCCGCGAGAGCGAGGCTGGAGAGCAGTACAAGACTCTGCCGACCGGTTTTTCGATTGGAGAATCCGTAGGCATAGAAGCCCTTGGCAATGTTATTGCTCGCTCCCGCTACGATGATACCGGCCGCGCCTACGGTCACCGGGACGTCGCGACCAGCCGACTGAGCCACCCCAAGGATGAAGGGGTCGACGTCGGCAAGTCCCATCAGGCCGCCCAAAGCGTAGATTCCCTTGTGGCCGAGGTAAACGACGGCCAGGTGCGTTGCGATCATCATGGCTACAAAGAGAACGGCGAAGAGCAGCGCCGCTCGAAGCTCAAGCGGATTTCCGGGTTCGAGTTTCCGATCGCTGGTGTGCTCCGTGGAATCTGGAATACGGGACCATAACCATCCAGCTAATGCCGCTGAGCAAGCCAGGAGAATAAAAGGGACTCCCAGCACGGCGAGAAGCGCGCGATTGAATAGCGTCAACAACAGGGATAGCCGGAGGTACATCATTCCCGATGCGATCAGCGTGCCCCCGGAAAATAGGCGTGGCTGCTCTTCGGATACCGAGCGGCGAGCGAGGGCAATGGTGGTTACAGTTGAAGAATATGCGCCGCCCAGCAGAGCAGAGAGCAGGACTCCGTTTCTTCCCCGCGTAACCTTAAGCAGGAGATAACTGCCGTAGGAAACGCTGCTCACTGCAACCACCACCAACCAGGTTTTGAACGGATTGATCTGGAATTGCGTAAAGGCCAAGCGCGGCAGCACGGGAAGGATGACTGCAGTCAAGAGCAGAAATTTTGTAAAAGTGAAAATCTCGTCCGGCGGGACGCGTTGGGTCAGACCCTCCAATGTCGTTTTAAGCACCAAGAGAAACATGCTGATGACGGTGATCGTGGTGGCGATCCAAAGCTGATCGTGATAAACAAGCGCTCCCAGTAAGTAAGTCCCAAGCGCCGAGACCTCGGTGGTGACACCGGAATTATTCTCAGTAGAAAGTTTGTGGGTATAGGAAACCACCAGAAGCGCTCCTACCACGGCGAAACCCAATGCCACGGGGATAAGCTGGCTTCCCGACAAGAGCGCCATGACGTAGCCGATTAGGCCGATTAGGGGAAAAGTGCGGACACCTCCGAAGAAATAGCGCTCGGGGTTGATCTTGCCCTCCCGTTCAAGTCCAATCAGGAAGGAAAGGAACAGTACGAGCAGAATCTTGGTCCCGTCGGCGGGAATCAGATGAAGTAGATCGTTAGGCATGTGTTTCTTCAAGCTTTACCGAAAGAGAGCGTCAGCGGTACACCTCCGGAATAAATGTCTGATCCTGCAACGGCGGTCTGACGTACTTTGCCTTCTCCACCGGCGGAAGCTTCACCGGCTTGGGAGTGAGATCCGCATAAGGTATGAGACTCAACAGGTGCTGGATTACGTTCAAGCGGGCTTGCTTCTTTCTTTCCGCATTCACGACGTACCAGGGAGCCTGCCTAATGTCGGTGTGGGCAAACATCTCGTCTTTGGCGCGCGAAAACTCCACCCAGCGACGGCGAGACTCAAGGTCCATGGGGCTCAGCTTCCAGCGTTTGGTGACGTCGTGCATGCGCTGTTGAAAGCGGCGTTCCTGTTCTTCATCGCTTACTGAAAACCAATACTTCACCAAAATGATGCCGGACCGAACCAGCAGCCGCTCGAATTCCGGACAGCTCTCGAGGAACTCGACGTATTCGGTGTTGCTGCAGAACCCCATGACGTGCTCAACCCCGGCCCGGTTGTACCAGCTTCGATCGAACAACACGATCTCGCCCCTCGCGGGAAGCTCGGCGACGTAGCGTTGGAAATACCACTGTGTTTTTTCTTTTTCTGTGGGCACACCAAGCGCGACTACTCGGCAGATGCGAGGGTTGAGGCTTTCCGAAATTCTCTTGATAGCGCCCCCCTTCCCCGCTGCGTCACGGCCTTCAAAGAGCACCACCACTCGCAATCCCTTGTGCCGCACCCACTCCTGAAGCTTGACCAGTTCAATCTGGAGTCGGCGCAGCTCTTTTTTGTAGCTGCAATCCCGTCCGAGGCATAAAGCCTTCTGCTGCTCCGTCGACGCAAGCAGTGGTGCATGACTGTTTTTCGAATGCCCATCACGTTTCTGTTTTTTCCCCATGGAACGCTCCCAAAACAGAGCGAGAGGTCTTGTTGGCCGGTGCCCTACTTTTCGAAGGGCCCGACACGACTACCCTGATCTCTAATCGGCAGCGAAAGGCAATTTCATTAGCAAATTTCGCGACGACGAACATCCAACCGAGTCTGGGATCAGCTGGAATGGTCACAGCGAAGGAAGTGAAAAATGTTTGCGGTCCAGTAGACGTAGTAAATGCTGTGGATGGTGGGCAGTGCAGGACTCGAACCTGCGACCTCCTGCTTGTAAGGCAGGCGCTCTAACCAGCTGAGCTAACCGCCCCTCTTTGGGTGTCGAGCAGTTTACTTTTCACGCGGGGACGCACTCGACGACGATCGCCAAAACCTACCTTCCCGAGTATACGCGAGCAGCAACCATGCGCGAATATCCATTCGCGGTATAGACTGCGAGCGTGCGGCGGCTGATCATCAACGCGGATGATTTTGGATACACATCGGGCGTAAACCGGGCGATTTTTGAGGCGCACACGCGAGGCGTCGTCACGTCATCGACGCTGATGGCGACGGGACAAGCTTTCGCTTCGGCGGTCGAGCTGGCAAAGACCATGCCGCGGCTCAGCGTGGGATGCCATATTGTGCTGATCGATGGCCAGCCGGTTCTGCAAAGTGGACAAATCCCTTCCCTTACAGAGAGCAATGGGGCCGCGTCATTTCGTGACGGGCTGAAGGGTTTTGCTGCTCGCGCGCTGTGCGGGCGCATAAATCCCGATGAGATCGAAGCTGAGGCGCGCGCGCAAATTGGCAAACTGCGAAGGGCAGGCATTGCCGTATCGCATTTTGACGCGCACAAGCACACGCACCTCTTCCCCCAAATTCTGCGGCCCCTTCTGCGAGCCGCCGTCGGATGTGGAGTTCGAGCGGTGCGGAATCCGTTTGGGCCGCGACTGCCCCTGCGATCCGAACAGCTGTTTCGCCGTCCAAATCTCTGGACGCGATACGCGGAACTTCACGTCCTTAGCCGATTTTCAGATAAATTTCGCGCAGCGGTCGATCGCGAAAGTTTTGCCACGCCCGACGGTTCTCTTGGCGTCGAGGTCACGGGCTCTCTCGATGAGAACCTTTTTCGTGCCATCGCGCGCAACATTCCCGAGGGTACGTGGGAATTTGTTTGCCATCCGGGTTATAACGATGCAGACCTGCAAGCCGCTCGGACGCGATTGCGCGAGTCGCGCGAGATTGAGCTGCGAGTCCTGACCTTGCCCGCCGCCCGAAATATCCTGGCGGAAGAAGGCGTGGAATTGATCTCGTACCGGGACCTGTGAGCCTGACTGAGACGGGCGGCGGCACAATGTCCGATAACCCATCTGAATTCAGCGCCTCCGCACGCGAAAGCCCCGGTAACCTCAGGTACTCTGGTAACATTCCCGGATAACTCTCAGTAGTATGATGAGTTGGGAAAGTCGTTTATTTGGGGAGGTTGGTCGATTATGCCGGCCCAAGGGACAGCGCCGCGCGCCACCATGGACCTCAAGGTCCGCGTGTGGGGTATGGGTGCGAACGATCAGCCCTTCTTTCAGAACGCTACGGCACAGAACATCAGCATTACCGGCGCCTGTATTTATGGAATCGAGCCTGATCTGAAGGTGGGCGACGTTATCGGCGTCCAGTATGAAGGCAAGAAAGCCCGCTGCAAAGTGATGTGGGTGGTGGATGCCGGGGCTTTGAAAAAGACGCAGGTCGGCGTGCAGCTGATTGCCGATCAGGACTGCCCCTGGGCCGCTGCGCTTCCCAAGGACTTGAAAGGGGAAGAGCGGACGCTGCAATCGCAGGACAATCGGCGAAAATTTCCCCGCCACAGAATCTCTTTTCCACTGGAGTTGCGCGACGAACGGGTGAACACTCCCCTGCGCGTGAACGCGACCGACATCAGCGGCAACGGCTGCTATGTCGAAACGGTCATGCCTCTTTCCGTAGGTACTGCGCTTCGAGTCGATTTCTGGATCGACGAGGAACACTTGTCGCCCAGCGCGGTTGTGCGCACACGCGATCCGGGAGTCGGCATGGGAATCGAGTTTACTGGACTACCGGAAGAGACCAAGAAACGTTTTCAGGTTCATCTGGAGAAGCTGGATCCGATCACCGTGCTCGGTGCCAAAGCGGAAAAAGATGCTTCAGCGTGAACCGTTCGCGGGTGAAAATTCCAGGAGAACGAACTATCACAGCTGTCGAACTGCTCCGTTCGTGTAAAATCTGCAACCGCTGCTAGTTCCTGCCATCGAATCCGAGCAGTACCGCAAGCGACTGCGCATGAAAATCGGAATCACGTGTTACCCAACCTATGGAGGCAGTGGCGTTGTGGCCACCGAGCTCGGCCAGGAACTGGCAGAGCGTGGACACGATATTCACTTCATCTCCTACGCCCAGCCCATTCGGTTGCGAGGCGAAGAACCAAACATTCACTACCATGAGGTCGAGGTTTCACGCTATCCGTTGTTTGACTATCCACCTTACGACCTGGCGCTGGCGACGCGCATGGCCGAAGTCGCGCAGCTGTACGATCTCGATTTGCTGCACGTGCACTATGCCATTCCACACTCGGTGAGCGCGCTGCTGGCGCGGCAGATGCTTGCGGCGGGACCGCGCGGCCGGCGCTTGCCGTTCGTGACCACGCTGCACGGCACGGACATCACGCTGGTAGGGCTCGATCGATCCTACTTGCCCATAACTCGGTATTCGATCGAACAGAGTGATGGGGTAACGGCGATTTCGAATTATCTGCGCGATCGCACGCTGCGCGTTTTCGATGTGAAGAACCGGATTGAGGTGATCTACAACTCAGTCAATTGCGATGTTTATAAGCGCGATCCCGAGAATGCGGCCAAGCTGCGGGCTGAGTACGCTCCAAACGGACAGCACGTGCTGGTGCACTTGTCGAATTTTCGTCCGGTAAAGCGGCTGACCGATGTAATCGAGATTTTCGACCGTGTGCATAAGCAAATGCCGTCGCGGTTGTTGCTGATCGGAGACGGTCCGGATCGCTCGGTGGCGGAATGGCTGGCGGTGCAGAAAGGCATTCACGACGACGTATTGTTTCTGGGCAAGCAGGATCAGATTTACGATAAGTTGGCCGTTGCCGATGTGATGCTGATGCCGAGCGAACTGGAATCGTTTGGGCTCGCCGCTCTGGAGGCAATGGCATGCGAAGTGGTGCCCATCGCGACGCGGGCCGGCGGAGTCCCAGAAGTCATCGAACACGGGATCACCGGCTATCTTGCCGACGTTGGTGACGTGGACACGATGGCGCGCTATGCCCTTGAATTGTTGAGCGATGAGAAGCAATTGCGGGAGATGGGAAAACGGGCGAGAGCTGCGGCAAAAGCGCGTTTCTGTTCGACGGAGATCGTGAAGCAATACGAAGATTTCTATCGTCGCGTGTTGGAGCGCTCCGCGTAAAATCCTTCCGGCACGGAGCTGGCAGCTTCGACCAGCGGCAGTCGAATTCGAATTAGAGTCCCGCGTCCTTCCAGGCTGTCGATGCTCATGCGAGCGGCCCCGCCATAAAGCACCTGCAGCCGTTCGGAAATATTGGCCATACCGATGCCCATGCCCGACAATCCATTCCCCCGCTGCGGCGTGCCCATGCCGACACCGTCGTCTTCGACTTCGATGATGAGCCGCGAATCGGTCACGCGGCTGCGCAGATAGATGCTGCCGCCTTCGATCTTTGGTGCCAGGCCGTGTTTGATGCAGTTTTCGACCAGAGGCTGCAGCAGCATGCTGGGCACTACGATATCGAGCGACGCAGGATCAAGTTCCTTGACAACGCGCAGCTTGTCCCGGCCGAAGCGCACGACCTCGATATCGAGATAGTTGTCGACGAATTCGAATTCTTCGCGTAGCGGGACAAACGCTTCGCTGCTGTTGAGCAGGCGCCGCAAAATCGTAGCCAGCTTCGAGATGACATCACGCGCCTTATCAGGATCGAAGCGAACCAGCGACGAAATCGAGTTCAAAGTATTGAACAGAAAATGCGGATTGACCTGGTTCTGCAGTGCTTCCATGCGGGCGTGCAGCAGAAGGCGTTCCTGCTCTTCCAGCTTGGTTTGAATTCGGACACCATTGAAGATCTTTATTTCAATTCCGATCACAGCTACCGAGGTCGCGTAAATCGCTGCCTCGACCCAGAGATTGTCAAGGCTCTCTAGACTGAAGATGGATTTCGGAAAATATCGAGACATCTCGGTTTGAACAAAGCGTAAACCGACGATGGTGAAAAAAAACATGACCTGCCAATCGAACAGGCGGGGACGTGGCAAATTTCTCCGAATCAGGCGGAAGATGCTCTGGTCGATGAAGGGGGAGAACGACCAGATATCGTCCCGGTTTGAGGCTAAAGCCCGCATCTGACCGGCCAGCAAACCGCATAGCACCAAGAACGGCATTGCGGCCCATTCTCCATGCCAAAGCGCAGGTAGACCCATCAACACGCCGCCCAACGCACCTGCCCACCGGCCGCCAAAAACTCCCAGAAGGATCGCGGTTTCAAAACTGAGGTCGCCCGCGAGAAAACTCTTTTGGACAATGCGGATCCCGACGCCGATCATTATGGGAAGGGCGAACCAGAGGACAAGATAGAATTTCTGGCGGAGATTTCGTTCTTCGCGAAACAGCAGCTTTTTGAATTCGATCGACCGGACGACGCTGCTGGCAAGAACTGCAGCTACGCCCATTCTCAATAGAAGGTGGATCAGGA
>Ga0335073_10014960_pt1 | contig 10859 bp, 9 predicted proteins | sample Lox_Sample_22_FD_207093 | JGI IMG/M metagenome (GOLD analysis project Ga0335073, IMG submission 207093) | Soil microbial communities from Loxahatchee National Wildlife Refuge, Florida, United States - Lox_Sample_2.2 | ecosystem: Environmental > Terrestrial > Soil > Wetlands | place: USA: Florida... | reverse complement strand
TCGCGGTCGATCATGCCTTAATCTCCAACCCCTTGGCTAGCACTGAGTGAAGTTCACGCCACTCATGAATCCGCTGCGCGTCGCGCGGAAGATCCGCGCCGCCGTACCCGTGAGAGACAATCACGCAGGAGATCCCCGATTCCTGTGCTGCGAGCCAGTCCTCGGCGGTGTCGCCAACCAACAGACATCGTTCTCGCTTCATATGGGCTCGCTCCAGAAGATCGGAAAGCATTTCCGCCTTCGATCGGAAGTGCCGATCACCGGAATCACGGCATATGGTCGCCTGGAAGAATCCGCTGAGCTTAAGCGCGCTAAGAATTCGGGCGGTGGCCAACGACGGTTTGTTCGTCAACAGCCACATTTGAGAGCCTGCCGTAAGCAGTTGCCAGAGCATCTCCGCGACACCCGGTTGGCAGACGGTCCGCCGCCAACCTTCGGAATCATAGGCGCGACGGAAGCCACTCTCCAGCTGATCCAGAACTGCCGTTTCGGCGGAGCCGGAAACGGATGCCAGAATTTCGCGCACGGGTGGGCCTATCAATCGCGCGACATCGCAGTCCGCCGCCGCCAGGCCGCAGGAATGGAGCGCTTCGTCGATCGACCAGGCGATACCGGGCGCGGAGTCGATCAGAGTTCCATCCAGATCGAAGATGACGTGCTCCAGGGTCATCGCGCCGCCGCCTCCCCTGTCAAGAGATTCTGCTCGAGTTCCTCCGCTGGGAGAAACGGGTACATGTCTTCTAAATTGGGAGAGACCAGCTGGCCATCAGGCAGCTGTCTCGATTTCAGCCGCGGCTCGAATTCCTGGCCCGGATCAAGCATCACCTGGCAGAGCGCGGGCCCTGGGATGTCGAGCCACGTTCGGATGGACGAAAGCTGGAGAGCGCTGTCCAACCGCATAGCCGGTAATCCGTATGCGCCGGCCAGTTTCGTCATGTCCGGGAATGACGTTCCGCTGGCTTCGCTCTCCCCGACGAGGTTTCCAAAAAAATTCGATTGGGTCTGGCGGATGGAGAGATAGCCGCCATTGGCCAAGACGAAGATTTTGATCGGCAGCCGATGATGGAAGATAGTCTGCAGTTCCTGGACGTTCAATTGGATGCTTCCATCGCCGGCGATGCAGATCACCCGGCCACCGGTGCGTCCGACCGCTGCACCCACAGCCGCCGGAAGATCGTATCCCATCGACGCCGAGCCGGAGTTGGAAATCAACCGCTGTCCGGCCTTCAATTTCGCTACCTGGTACGGGACGATGCAGGCGGCGGCGTTTCCGCAGACCACAACGTCGTCCTCGCCTAGTGAAGCGAATAGCTGCTCGATGAAGTAATAAGGGTTGACCGGCGAGACGCTCGCCCGGTGCTTCTCCTGCACCACCGGGTATCGCCGGACGCGCTCCCGGCACCAATTCAGCCATTCGCAATGCCGTGAGGAACGGTAACCGGCCTCCGGAACCTGGCGCAGCATCTCCTGAAGGAACACCTTCAGGTCGCAGTGGATAGCCATGTCGGGCCGCACGGTCGGCTTTCCCAGTTCCGCGGCATCTACATCAACCTGCATGGTGTAGGCGTTCCTGGCAAACGATCGCCAGTTGTAGCTGACCTGGCGGATGTTCAGTCTCGATCCCAGTACCAGGAGAGCATCGGCGTTCTGCACGGTGAAATTGCCGGCGCGTTCGCCGATGGTGCCGGGCCGTCCGCAGAAGAGCTCGTCATCGCTCGCGATCAGATCGTGCGTCCACGCTGTGGTGACCGGGATTCTCAGGAGAGCCGCCATCTCGCGAAATTCCTCAAGGGCATTGGCGGCGCGAACTCCCGAACCAGCCAGGATCACCGGACGGTCGGCGGAGGCCAATCGAGCGATGACGTCGCTGCACTGGCGCGCTACGAGATTGTGGTCCCATTGGATCGCGTCCTCGGCCGGATCGTAACCGCGGAGCGAGCCAGGATCGATGAGGGCCGCCTGCACGTCCACCGGGATGTCCAGCCAGCACGGCCCCGGCCGGCCATCAGCCGCCAGAAACCAGGCCCGTTCCAGGTGATATCGAATGGATTGCGGATCGTCCACCAGAACGGCGTACTTGGTAATCCCGCCAGCCATGCGAATGATGTCGGCTTCCTGGTCTCCCAATTGGCGGAGATGCCGCATTCCGGTGGTAGCCATGCAGGTCTCACGCTTGACCTGACCCGAGATCACCAGCATGGGAACGGAATCCGTCCATGCGCCGAAAACGCCGTTGAGAGCGTTGATACCGCCGGGACCAGTCGTGACATTGATGACGCCGGTCTTGCCAGTAACCCGTGCGTAGCACTCCGCGGCGATCGCGGACGCCTGCTCGTGGTGGTTGCACCAGTAGCGGATCCGGGATTCGCGGCCGAAGGAGTCGTTCAGGTGCATGGCGCCGCCCCCGGGAATCATGAACAGATCGGTCAGGCCCCAATCGGCCAGTCTGGCGGCGACGAACGCGGAGAGCTTCATCATGCGGGTTGACACTCCTCACGTTGTGAAACAGTCCAGGCGGCCGTCCGGCGGATGGCATCATCCAGCGGAATCGTTTTGCGCAATCCAAGCTCGGTCCGCGCCCGCGCGGTGCTGGGCACGTACCGCGAGGCGGGTATTCCCGGGCGCGCCTCAGCCGCGATTTCGATAGCTACTTCGGGCTCCAGCACACCGGCCACGGCTCTTGCCGTCTCGGCGATGGAGACTGCCGTCTCCGAACCGACGTTGTACGGACGGCACGGCTCGCCTTTGGCGAGGATGGTCCAGAGCCAGATGGCCAGGTCGGCCGTGTAAAGATACGAGCGAACCGGAGTGCCGTCGCCTTGAATCCGGATGGGTCCGCCGGCCAGTTGGTCGCGGATGAAGTTTCCGATGGCGAAATGCCGGTCGAGCGGCAGATGCGGCCCGACAAACGCAAATCCACGCGCGATCTTGGTTTCCAGGCCGTGCCGCTGATGATAGACCGCGCAGAGCAACTCGGCCAGGCGCTTGCCTTCGCCGTATGCGGAACGCGGATTCATGATGTCGGGAGCGCCGGCGTAGATTTCGGGAACATGCGTGATATCCGGGGGCTGCGATCCATAGACCGCCCCGGAGCTGGTCAAGAGGAATTTGCGCGCGCCCGAGGCCACGGCGAAATCCAGCGCGCGGCGGGTCCCGGCGACGATGTCGTCGAGCATGGCGAGCGGGTCGCGCTCGTTCAATCCGCTGGTGGATTCGGTAGCGGCGTGGATGACGTGCGAGAAGCGGCCTTCGGGGAATTCGAAATTCCGCACATCGCCCGTGTGGAATTGGATCGCGTGATGCGCGGCCAGGTGCGGCGCCTTCCCGCGAAATGCCGCCGGGTTGCGCGTGAGCACCACCGCTTCGGCATCGAGATTCAGCTTGGCATTGGCCCACGCGAACGATTCCAGCAGCCAGATTCCGAAGAAGCCCGTGCCACCGGTGATGAAGACGCGCTGTCCGCGAAACTCCGGCCACACCGCGGCGGTGTGCTGGAGAATCAGATCGAGATCGCAACTCAGCGGATGGGCCATGCGGATCATACGAGGGCGAACACAGAATGCTTGCGGACGACACCCGAGATGGTGTCGATCATGTAGTCGATCATTTCAGCCGTCAATCCGGGGTACACGCCGACAAAGAACGTGGACCGCATGATGGTGTCGGATTCTTCGAGCGATCCGTGGATGCGGCGTTCGATATCGCGGAATCCGGGCTGGCGCAGAATGTTGCCGCCGAAAACCAGACGAGTCTCGATATTGGCCGACTCCAGCTCTTCGGTGACGGCGCGCCGGTCGATGCCGGGGCGGACGGTGATGGGGAATCCGAAGGGCGAGGGATTGGCGCGCGGATCGACAGTCGGGAGAATGATGTGCTCGGCGAGCGGCTGCAATCCTTCGTACAGGGCGCGGAAATGGCGCCGCCGCGCGGCCACGAACTCCGGAATTCTGGCGGCCTGCGCCAGGCCGATCGCGGCCTGCAGATCCGTGGGCTTCAGGTTATAGCCGAGGTTGGAGTAGATGTACTTGTGGTCGTAGCCGGAGGGGAGATCGCCCAATTCCCAGCAGAAACGCTTGCCGCAGGTATTGTTTTTGCCGGGATCGCACCAGCAGTCGCGGCCCCAGTCGCGGAGGGATCGAACGGTTTTCTTGAGGCGCGGATGGTTGATCACCACGCCGCCGCCTTCGCCCATGGTCATCTGGTGGGCCGGGTAGAAACTCAACGAGGCCATGTCGCCGAAAGTGCCGGCGAGTTTGCCGTCGAAGGTAGCCCCGAGAGCATCGCAGGTGTCTTCGAGCAGCCAGAGATTGTGACGGCGCGCAATCTCGACGAACAGGTCCATGGCGCACGGATTGCCGAGAGTGTGCGGCAGAAGGATGGCCCGGGTGCGCGGGCCGATGGCGTCCTCAACCAGGTACGGATTGAGATTGTACGTGCCGACTTCGCAATCCACGAAGACCGGGACCAGGCGATTCTGCACGATGGGCGTCAGCGTCGTGGGGAACGTGACGGCGGGCGTGATGACTTCGTCGCCGGGCTGGAGGCGGCGTTTGTCCGTACCGTCCAGAAGCTGGTCAAGCTCGGGCGAACAAATCGTGGCCACCATCAGCAGATTGGCGGACGAGCCGGAATTCACCAGGACGAAATCGCGAGCGCCGAAGAAAGCTTGCATCCGCGATTCGAGCTGGTCGCCGTAAGGACCGAGCGTCAGCCAGAAGTCGAGCGCCGCCGAGACCAGGTTCACCATTTCGCGCTCGTCGTAGACGCGGCCGGAGTAGTTCACGCGGCTTTCGCCGGGCACGAACGGCCGGTGTGGATGCGCGGTGGCGTGGTACTCGCGCACCAGGTCGAGAATACGGGAGCGAAGTTGGGGGTTGAGATCAGTGGACAAGTGTGGCTCCTTCCGGCTCCTTTACATGCTCGGGTCCGATCCCGATGGAGATGAGCGTCATATCGTCAGGAATGGCGGCGTGACGCAAAGCGTTGCGGCCGTCGACGAGAATCGGGCGGCGCATGGCCTTGGAAAGCGTGGCCCAATCGAGTTCGGCGAATTCCGGCCAGGCTGTGGCTACGATCGCCGCGTCGGCGCCGGAGACGGCTTCGAAGGCGGAATGGCGAACGGTGAGGCCGGCGACGGCGGAAATCATGGGATCGTAGGCGCGGACTTCGGCGCCGCGATGCTCGAGTTCACGGATGATGGCCAGCGCGGGTGAATCGCGGAGATCGTCGGTGCCGGGTTTGAATGCCAGCCCGAGAACGGCGATGGCGGCGCCGTGGAGAGACCCAATCGCGCCCTCCACCAGAGCGGCGAGCTGAGCCGGGCGCCGGGCATTGACCGCGGCAACACCATCCAGAAGCGGCGAGCCGACGCCCTGCCCGCGGGCGAAATGGCGCAACGCGGCGACGTCCTTGGGCAGGCAACTTCCGCCGAATCCGCAGCCGGCGCGGAGGTAAGCCAGGATGCCGGGTGTGATGCGAGACCCATCGCGGATCGGCGAAAGGCGGCGATCGAGGAACAACCCGTTCAGCACCTGCTCGACGTCGGTTCCCGGTGTAGCCTCGCACAGCGCCGCAAATTCGTTGGCGAAAGAAACCAGCGTCGCCAGCAGCGCGTTGGACGCATATTTCGTCATCTCGGCGTTGCGGAGCGTGGTGAAGATTTTGGGGCACTCGAACGACTGGTAAAGTTCCGCAACGGCGCGACCGCTAGCCAAATCCCATTCGCCTACGACGATCCGGTCGGGCTCCAGGAAGTCGGCGACCGCCGAGCCTTCGCGCAGGAATTCGGGGTTCATCGCCAGACCAAACTCGCCGGTGATGCGCCCCGTGACGCGTTCCAGAATGCCGCGTACCAGCGTATCGGCGGTTCCGGGCACCACCGTGCTCTTGACCACGACCACGCGATATTGCGAACCGTCGCGAAGGCCTTTGCCGATTTCCTCCGCCGCGGACGAAAGGTAAGAAAGATCGATTTCACCTTGGCGGGACGGAGTGCCGACCGCGAGCATGGAAATCTGGCTGGAAGCGACCGCGGCCGCGGTATTCGACGATGCGCGCAGGCGGCCGTCGCGGATCGCGCCGGTCAGGATCTCTTCCAATCCCGGCTCGAAAAAGGGCGCCCGGCCGGAATTCACCGCGGCTACACGCTCGGGTGCATTGTCGACGCAGGTGACGTCGTGACCGAGACGCGCCAGGCACGCGCCCGTCACCAGTCCGACATATCCCGTACCAACTACCGTGACACGCATGGATCCTCCAGGTTTGCGAACGGAGCGAGGCGTGCCGGACAATCGCGGGAACAATCCTGGCAGTGGACTTTCTCGGCGCTTGACGGCACCTTAATGGCGATCGTGCGTGCCGGAGCGCGCAGGACGCGGCGCGTGCAGAGGCCCGGCGGCAGCACTCGAAAGTCGCCAGCGCTGAACCAGTGAGTTTCGCCGCTGGCGATATCGGTGTGACCCACTTCGCCTTCGATCACGATTTCGTATTCGGTGACTTCCCGATGCCAGTGCGGAAGGCCGTTGTCGCCCGCCTGGTAGTAGCACGCGATCAATTCCAGGCGTGAATCGCGCACGAACGGATGCGGATTCTCGCGCTGCAGGTCGCCCACCAGGAACAGGTGTTTGAGCGCGGCGAACGGCTCGTATTCGCCGCGGCGGATGTGCGACAGCGCGTTCGTCATGCACCCCCCTGGTACGAATGCAGAGTCCGCCGCAGGCCTTCGCGAAGTCCGACCTTCGGCTGCCAGTTGAAGCTCGTGCGGAGCTTGGCGAGATCGGGACAACGGCGCTGCGGATTGTCGGTCAGGTAGTGCGGATCGTCGCTCGACTGGTGAATTACCGGGAGTTGGGGCGGGCCGGCTACATCCGCGAGTTCGCGCGCGAAATCGGAGATGGAAATCTCGCGTTGATCGTTGCCGATGTTGAAGGCTTCGCCATTGGCGTTCGAAAGCAGGATCACGAGCATGGCGCGGATGGCATCGCTGGCGTAGCAGAACGACCGCGTGGCGCGGCCGTCGCTGTACAGGACCAACGGCCGCCGGTCGAGAGCGGCTGAGATCAGATCGGGGACGATGCGGCGGTCGTCCAATCGCTGGCCCGGTCCGTAGACGTTGAAGGGACGCACCACCTTGATCGGCACCTGGTACAAGTCGTGGTAAATCGTGCAGAGCGCTTCCGCCAGACGCTTGGATTCGTCATAACAGGCGCGCGGACCGTGGCACGAGACATTGCCGCGGTAGTCTTCCCGGGTGGGAATGAAGGCGGGGTCGGGATCGCCGTAGATTTCGCTGGTGCTGATGTAGAGGATGCTGCGAACGCCGTGGCGGGCTATCTCCAGCATGTGGCGGGTGCCGGATACGTTCACATCGATGGTTTCGAGCGGATATTTGCGGTAAAAAGTCGGCGAGGCGATGCCGGCTCCATGGAGAATCCAATCGACTGGACGGTCGAGATGGAGCGGCTGGGAGACGTCGTGCGATAGAAAGTGAAAATCCGGGCGATCCGCCAGGTGCGCCACGCGGGCGGCGACGCCGCTGCGCAGGTTATCCACGCTGATCACGCGGCAAGGGGCTTGCAGAACGGAATCGTTCAACCAGGCGACGGTATCGAGCAGATAGCTGCAGAGGAATCCGCTGCCGCCGGTCACCAACAGGGTGGTGCCGGAAAGCGGCGCCAGGACATCCGCCAGTTCGGCCGCGATTGCCTCGACATCCTCGCGAATTACTTGGTTGGCTGCAATGTCGGCTGTTGGCATTGTTCCCTCGAGTCCCAAACGTTCCAGCGGGCCTGACCGGTATTCCAGAGTTCGTTGAGCACCTGGTACTCGCGGTAGGTGTCCATGGCGTAAAAGAAGCCGTCGTGGCGGTAGGCCATGAGCTGGTTGTCGGCGGCCAGCGCTTCCAGCGCCTGCCGTTCGAAGATGCAGTCGTCGCCGGTGATGTAGTCGATGACCGCCTTTTCCAGGACGAAGTAGCCGGCGCTGGCCCACTCCTTGGATTGCGGTTTTTCGGCGAAGTGGCGGACTTCGCTCTCCTCGTTGATGTCGACGATTCCGAAGCGCGAGACGGGCGGCACGGTGCTCACCGTCGCCAGACGGCCGTGGCTCTTGTGAAACGCCAGCAACTGGTTGATATTGATGTCGGCCACGCCGTCGCCGTAAGTCAGGAAGAACGGGCCATCCTCCAGGTAGTTGGCCACGCGCTTCACGCGTCCACCGGTCATGCTTTCAGCGCCGGTTTCCGCCAGCGTCACCTGAAATTGCTGCTCCTGGTGGCTGCCGTGGTAGTGTATGTGACCCCTGTGCCCGAGCGAGATGGTGAAGTCGTTATTCATCGCCTCGTAGTTGAGGAAGTAATCTTTGATGACGTTGCCCTTGTACCCGAGGCAAAGCACGAATTCACGAAACCCGTAGTGGGCGTAGGTTTTCATGATGTGCCAGAGAATGGGGCGTCCGCCGACTTCCACCATCGGTTTAGGACGGAACTCGGTCTCTTCGCGCAATCGCGTACCAAGTCCGCCGCACAAAATCACTACTTTCACGGTCTGATCCTCGCCAACGAAGTGCCCGCCGAAACTGAACCGGCAGTGTCATTGTGGAGGTTCCAAAGGCAGGACTTATAGGCCGTATTTAGGGAGCAAAACCGGTCTGACGGGAGGAATGAAACTAATACTGACGTTAGTTATGAACGTACCAGGGTGGAACACGGAACGATTCGGGCAGGATGCCCAACAATCGTGATAGAGTCGCCCTCATGCGCAAAATTCTGGCTGGGATATTGTTTGCTTTCGGCATCGGACTATGGCTGAACGCCGCGGATGTTCCTGAGAAGGTCGATCTTGCGATTGCCCATCGCATCCGCGACGAAGCCTTTGGCACCCACTCCAGGGTGATGGACACAGCCTTTTATCTCACGGATGTCTACGGTCCGCGCCTGACCGGGTCGCCCGAGATCAAAACGGCCGCCGATTGGGCGGTCAAAAAGATGACGGAATGGGGGCTGAGCAACACCAAGATCGAGCCGTGGAACGGGGGGACCGGCACGTTCGGGAGCGGCTGGAGCTGCACGCGGTTCGTGGCGATGATGAAGGAGCCGGGATTCCAGCCGATTATCGGATTTGCGCGGCCATGGTCGCCCGGCACGAATGGCGATGTCACGGGCGAAGCCGTGATGGCCACAATCGCGACCCCCGAAGACATGGAGAAGTGGCGCGGCAAGCTGAAAGGAAAAATTCTGCTCTCCACGGCTCCGCATGCCGACATAGAGCCGACAGAACCTCTCTCGGTGCGGTTGACGGATGCCGAACTGGCTGCGGCTGCCTTGGCTCCGGATCCGGCATCGGGGAATCCCTCGATCCTACCGCTCGGGTTCAGCCGGTTATCGCCGGCGGGCGGCGGAGGTGGACGGGGCGCCGCGGCGGCCGGGGGCCGTGCCGGAGCCGCCGGTCGTGGTGGAGCCGGTGGGCGTGCCGGCGCAGATGGGCGCGGCGGCGCGGGAGGCCGCGGATTCCAGGCGACGCTGAACAAGTTTCTAAAGGATGAAGGCGTGCTGGTGGTGCTAACCCCGGGAAGCGGATCGCCGGATGGCGGCACGGTTGTGGGACAGTCCGCGGGATCGCAAAATCCGGATCAGGAAGGCCCGCCGCCATCCGCGGCCATTGCCAACGAGCATTACAATCGGATCGCCCGGCTGCTCGAAAAGAACATCAAGGTGACGCTCGAGTTCGATATCGAGACGAAATTCACCGAGCCGCAGAATTCCTTCAACATCACCGCTGAAATCCCGGGCTCCGATCCGAATGGCGGACTGGTCATGGTAGGCGGCCATTTCGATTCCTGGACCGGCGGAACCGGCGCTACCGACAACGCCGCTGGGTCCGTCGTGGCCATGGAAACGATGCGCATTCTAAAGACCTTGAATCTGAAGATGCCGCGCACCGTCCGCATCGCGCTGTGGACTGGCGAAGAGCAGGGAATTCTGGGATCGCGGGCGTACGTGAAGGAGCATTTCGCCGACCCTGCGGACATGAAACCCAAACCGGAGCATGGCAAGTTGTCGGCGTATTACAACCTGGACAACGGCACGGGAAAGATCCGCGGCGTCTACTTGCAGGACAACGACCAGGTCCGTCCGATTTTCGAGGCGTGGCTGGCGCCGTTCAGCGATCTGGGCGCCAGCACACTGACGATCCGCAACACCGGCAGCACCGATCACGTGTCGTTCGATAGCGTGGGGCTGGACGCGTTCCAGTTTATCCAGGATCCGCTGGACTACGGCAGCCGCACGCACCACTCCAACATGGATCTGTACGACCGGCTGCAGGCCAGCGATCTGGAACAGGCGTCAGCCATTATGGCGTGGTTCGCCTATAACACGGCGGTGCGGCCGGAGATGCTGCCGCGGAAGCCGATGCCGCAGCCGGGCCAGGGTCGCGGCGGCCGCGGTGGAGGCCGGGGCGAGTAGGACTGCGATTTGTTTTTGGCCGCCTGTCAATTCTGGACCAACAGCACGCGGCAGACGACGAAAAGCGATCGTCTGCCCGCGCTACTTTTTCAATAGGGAGTCGATGCCGGCCTGGGCGATGGCTTCGTCGACTTCGGACGCGGCGCCGCTACAGGCCATCGCGCCGATCGTCATGCCGTCCACTTTGATGGGAACACCGCCGCGATTGGGAAAGCTGTCGGGATTGACCAACACGCCGAGATCGCCATTCTTCAGCGCATCGGCCGCTACCGCCGATGGACGGCCGTAGATCGCGGCATAGCGGGCTTTCTTCTGCGCGAACTCGATGGTGTTGAGCGAAACGCCGTCGGCTTTTTGCAGGAAGAGCAAATTTCCGCTTTCATCGACGATCACCATG
>Ga0335073_10014959_pt1 | contig 10859 bp, 10 predicted proteins | sample Lox_Sample_22_FD_207093 | JGI IMG/M metagenome (GOLD analysis project Ga0335073, IMG submission 207093) | Soil microbial communities from Loxahatchee National Wildlife Refuge, Florida, United States - Lox_Sample_2.2 | ecosystem: Environmental > Terrestrial > Soil > Wetlands | place: USA... | reverse complement strand
GACTTTCTCGGGGTTTCAGCCGATAGAGCACGCCCCCGGATCTCTGGCTGCAACTATCCTGCTTTGAGATGCTTGAAGAAAGTTTTCCGCTAACCCTCTCGTGTGATGAAACTCAGCCGCTGAGGATTGCAATGCAAGGAGTCGAGGCTGCCCAATTCGGATGGCCAGCCCGGAGATCATCTGTGGAGGGTGTGAGAATCCGCCTGGCCGAGCGACCGCGCAACGCGGCGGGTTCCCGGAGACGATGGTTGTTCATGGATAACGGGCTTTTGGCGCTGCTCGTCGAAGTAGCTCAACCGAGAGGGTTCACAAATGTGTGCGGCCTCGACGCGGATCAGATCGGCCTCCCAGGTGGAGGTTCCGATAGTGGCGTAGCACCGGGGGCAGATGGAGTCGATGGTGCCATCGCTGTTCATCCGGTGTGGAAATCTGGGCGGGGCTAGAAGATGCGGCAACATGAGGGATCAGGTAGGTTGTGATGAGTGATTGTGATCAGCCTAACAAGACAGTCGCGTCGATGTAACTAGGTTGAACCCTTGGATCGCGAAGTAGTTGTGGTCCTGCCTGGAAATGGACCAGCCATCTGCATTCCATACGGCGAAGACGGACAGCGGATCACCGCTGAGCTCCGCGGGAAGCGGTTTGCTGCGAAACGACGCAGCTCTTGCCAGATTTTCGGTCCGTCCGAGGCCTCTAAACATGTGCGTGATTGATTAGAACTGATTGATTTCGCGGTGGTTTGGGCACACTATTTCACTGTCTGCGTACCCAGACTCCCGCCAATTCCAATCATCCCTTTGTAAAGCGTTCTAGGCCACTTGGGCGGCATCCGCTTCGCGAATGAACGGGAGCCTGATCTGGAAGGTGCTGCCTTTGCCGGGCTCGCTGGTGACATCGATCTCGCCCTGGTGATCGTCGATGATGCGACGAACCAGCGAGAGGCCGAGGCCGGTTCCGTTGCTGCGGGTCGTGTAAAAAGGACGGAAGATTTGCGTGAGTTGGTGCTCCGTCATCCCGCGACCGGTGTCGGCGACGCGCACCACGGCGCATTCATCCTGCCTGCCGTTGGTGACAGTGATGGTGCCTGACCCTTCCATGGCCTGCACGGCGTTGAGCAGGAGATTCAAAACCACCTGATGAATCTGATCGCTGTCATGTTCCACCTCGGGCAGATCGGGGGTCTTTTGGAACTCGATGTGGATGGGTTTGGAAAGGATCTGCTGCCGCGCGAGCATGACCGCGTGCTCAACCGTGGTGTTCAAGTTACTCTTCATTAGCAGTGGCGGATGCGGTCGCGCAGTTTCGAGAAGGTCGCTGAGGATCTGGTTGATTTGCTTGATTTCGATTCGCACATCTTTCACCATTTCGCGCGCAGGACTGGAAGCTGGCAGGTCGCGACCGATGATTTCGATGACGCCGGCGATTCCGGCGAGGGGATTGCGAATCTCGTGAGCCAATCCGGTTGCCAACTCGCCGAGGGTGGCCAGGTGCTCGGCGCGTGACATTTGTGTGCGATGCATGGTTTCTATCTCCAAACGGCTTTCTCGTAATTGCTGAACCATGTGATTGAATTTGCGGCCCAGGTCGCCGATTTCGTCATTGCTCTGACTAAAGCTGACGGCTACGTCGAGATTTCCGCTGCTGATGACTGCCATCTTCTCCTGGAGTTCGACCATGGGGCGCTGAATGAGATAAGCCAGTGCTCCGATGGAGACCCCGCAGATAATGACGGCCCCGGCCCCGGCCAGCAGGAGCAGGGCGTCGCGGTCGTTTTCGCGCAGGGTTATGGTGGCGACGGTAAAGAGTAGCAGTCCGCCCAGTAGCACGAAGACCACGGGCAGAATTGCCTTGATCTGCCAATTTACCCGAACCTGATGCACGGTGCTCTCCTTGAAAGTCGGAGCCTTTCGGGAATGGATATGCAAGTTGTCCTCCAGACCGGTTGGCGTGAGCGAAATCCTGAAATGACAGCGAATTGCGCATCGGGGCTGAGGTGAGGGCTGGGCGAAATTGCGCATAGGGGATGGGATTTGACGCACCGAAGTGAAGAGTTCGCCTCAACAAACACCCCCCTGGTCCCAGAATCAAGACCAGGGGCTATTCGTGTCCGCTCGCCGAAAGGCGACTGCGGTTCCCTTCGACTTCGCTCCGGGCCGGCTTTCCACTTTGCTGCGCTCCAGGGGACTGACATTGGGTCCAGATGGGGGATTTGGCGGGCGAAGTGAGCCAGATCGCCCATCGTGTGATTCATATCACCGATTGAGAAGCGGGTTAGCGATTTAATCGATCTTGCAAACCCCCGACTGTTGAGCAGTTTAGACGGCTGGGGAGATGCGCAGGCGGATATGCGGAAAAGGCGAATCGCTTGCAATGAAGCCTATTTAGAGTCCGTATGAAATTGCTTCCTCTTCGAACGTGGTTTGCAGTAGTGGGAAAAAGCTCTCCCACCCAAGCGACAGAAAACGTCGCTTCGATGGGGCACCCGACTTGGATGGGATACTCGCGGCTTTTCGCGCGCTGGGTTTGTGTGCTCCTGCTGGCAATGTGGGCTGCACGCGCCGGGGCTGCCGTGCATCCGGTGCCGTTGGATAAAAACACCGATCCGAAAAAGTGCCTGGAATGTCACGACGACAAGACGAAGCACAAATTTGTGCACTCGGCGATGCAGGGCGGGTGTCTGGCGTGCCACGAGATCCGGGTGAACAAGGATGTGACGCGAGTGAAGCTGATTACCGCGACACCTTCGGCGCTGTGCCTCACCTGCCATGCGGACAAGGAAGCGGCGAGCATCAAGGGAACGGTACATCCGCCGGCTGTCCATGACTGCCTGAAGTGCCACGATGCGCATTCAAGTGACAACAAGAATCAGTTGATAAAAGCCGAGGCAGGCGATGAGAAAGAAAACCTCTGCCTGAGCTGCCATCAAACTGGGCTCCATGTTTCGGACAAGGGAAGCCGGCATGCGGCGCTCGATATGGGTTGCGACACGTGCCATACTACGCACAAAACGGGGCCGGAACCGACGATGGAGAATCGGTTCCATCTGACAAAGCCGGCTCCTGCACTGTGTGTCGACTGCCACGATCCCAAGGATGCGGATCTCCAGAAGGCGCATAACAATCAGCCCTTCGGCTCAGCCAACTGCGTGCAGTGCCATGATCCGCATGCTTCGGATTCGCCGAAGCTGATGGCGAAGTTCCAGCATGTGCCGTTCCAGGGCAACGGGTGCGACACATGCCATCAACCTGCGAAGGACGGCAAGGTTGTACTTACGCAAACCGATTCGAAGGCGCTGTGCGTCACGTGCCACGACGACAAGGCAAAACAGATTGATTCAGCGAAGGTGCAGCATCCGGGTGCGATGGGAGATTGCACGGACTGCCACAATCCGCATGCGAGCAGCCAGCCGGGCCTGCCGAAGACGGATTCCGTGAACATCTGCCTTGGTTGCCATAGCGATATCGACGAGCTGCGGAAGAAGTCGTATCACCATCAGCCCGCATTTGAGCAGAGCTGCACGGTATGCCACACACCGCATGGGGGCGACAACGATCATCTCTTGCGGGCGAAGGGGAATGCTTTGTGCCTTGAGTGCCACGGGCCGGACTCGGTTCCGCAAAAGGATGAGGCGAATCATCTGCTGACCATATTCAACGGAACGGTGCGGCTTCCGGAGGACTACTACCAGAAGAACAGGGTTCCAATTCTGCCATTGCGCTATGGGCTGGGGCACCCGGTGGAGTATCACCCGGTTTCAGACGTGATGGATCCTTCGAACCAGAGCAAGGTGAAGACGCCATTGAGCTGCCTTTCGTGCCACCAGCCGCATGCTTCGGCGCAGCCCGATCTGTTGATCAAGGACCAGGTGAACAACCTTGCGTTCTGCGACAACTGTCACAAGAACAGGCTCAACATGAAGGATACCGCTTTGCCCGGGAAATAAGACCTGGCGGGCGCTCGAGAATGCGACGCCAGCCCACGATGGAGATTGAGATGTATCACTTCCTCTTCAATTCGATTCGCAGCCGCAAACGGTTGGCCTTGATCATGATTGTTGCGCTGTGCGCGCTGGCGCCGGTGAGCGCAGTTGCGGGAAAGAAAAAGAAGCCCGCGCCCGCGAGCTCGCCCGAGGTCGGGCCGCGCAAATTCAATTTCGATCCGTCAAAGCTGGTGTGGCCAAGCCCGCCCAATATCGGGCGCATCCATTGGCTCGATTATTTTGCCGGAGAAAAGATCGACTTCACGCAGGCAACGACCAAGCCGAAAGCGAGCTGGATGGACCGGCTAGCAGGCGGACAATCGGATGCGGAGAAGGTCAATAACAAGAATTTCCCATTCCAGATGATCGGGCCGTATGGGATTGCGATTGACTCGAAGGGGCTGGTATACGTGGCCGATCAGCGCGTCGGTGCAATCTTCATCTTCAACACCGAGACGCGCGATTGCCAGATGATCCGCAATGGCATGGAAGCGCACTTCGGGTGGATCAACGGATTGGCAGTTGACGATGACGATCGGCTGTTTGTCTCCGACGGCAAGATGCATCGCGTGGTGATTTTTAACCCCAAGCATCAGGTGGATGGCCAGATCACGGAGGGGTTGGCAGATCCGGTGGGGCTGGCGATCGATACGACCAATCGCTTTGTGTATGTGGTGGACACGCAACAGGATCAGGTGATTGTTTACGACGCCGATACGCTGAAGCTGCTGCGGCGGATCGGGACGGGTGGGAAAAATCACTTTCTGACCTCGCCGGGAGATTTTGGCGCGCCGCAGGGTGTCGCAGTTGATCAGGACGGGAACGTCTATGTCACGGATACGATGAACGATCGTGTGGAGATTTTTGATGCAGACGGAAATTTTCTGAGCACATTCGGCAAGGCCGGTGACGGCCCGGGATACTTTGCACGGCCGAAGGGAATTGCGGTGGATAGCGACGGGCATATCTGGGTTGCGGACCAGATGCAGGACCGGCTACAGGTCTTCAATCGCGAGGGTCAGTTGCTGACATATGTCGGCCAGGGGCACGGAGAATTGCCGGGTCAGTTCAAATCGATAACGGGTGTCGCGATCGACAAGCAGAACCGCGTGTTCACGACCGAGCAGGAGCCGGGACGGTTGCAGGTCTTTCGGTACGTGACTGATGCTCAGGCCGCAGATGAAAAGGCAAAGCAGGAAGAGGAACGGCAGAAAGCAGCCGATCGCCGGCAAAAAGCAGCGGCTCAACCCGCATCGAAGCCGGCCGATGCGGCTCCGCAGAAACCTGCGGATACGCCGGACAAGAACAGCAGCACGCCACCGAAGACGCCGGGACAGTAGCCGAGCCGTTTCAGCATGGACACCCCTGGGCTGGCCAGCATGTGCATCGCGACTTCCAATGGCACGGACAGGTTTCTCAATACGCAATTTAAGGCGATAGACTTGCTTCGAGTTGAACCTGGTGAATCCAGTGTGCTCAGTTGGCGTGGTGTTGTTCTGTCTGATGGCGGTTGTTCCGGTTGGTGCCGCCACGCGGGTAACGATTGCTCAGCTGCAACAGTTCCTGGCATCGAAACAAGCGACCAAAGAGTCGGACGAGGACATCGCGGATAGGCTCAGCGCGGTCGCGCTTTCCCAAGAGCTTGCAGGGCAGGTCCTGACGCGAATTCTGGCGGAAGAGAGTTCACGGCCGAAAACAGCGGAACAGATTGAGTTGATGGCGGCAGAATCTGTTTTCAACGCACCTCCCCTCGAAGAATGGCCGCAGGAACCGGCCCCGGACAAAGCGACACAGCAGCGAATGATCGATGCGGCGCGGACCTACGTGACGGGGACGCTTCACGCTCTTCCTGATTTTCTCGCAATTCGGGTTACCCGCAGATTCGACAATCGGCTCGCCGACTTCAAGCCAAAACATGGAAAGCCCAGGGCGCAGATGCGTCCTGCCGGCGAGAACCGTCGCGAGATCGCGTATCGAAACGGTCATGAAGTTGAGCCGGCAGCGACGGGTTCCGGATCCGCTGCGGGGGCAGGGTTGTCGACGTGGGGAGAATTTGGCGGAATTCTGAAGGTCGTGCTGAACGATGCGTTCAGCGGGCTCGTTGCCTGGGAACGGTGGCAGCGAAACGAAGCCGGCGCGGTGGTCGCAGTGTTCCGTTATGAGATTCCGGAGGCGTCGTCGCATTACTCGGTTGATTTTTGCTGTTATCGGGTGTTGAGGGAGATTCCGATGGAACTGCCGTTCAATGCCAAGCCCGGTTATCACGGAGAGCTTTTCGTCGACCCCCGGGATGGTTCGATCGACCGCATCACGGTGGAGGCAGACCTGAAGGAGAGCGATCCAGTGGTTACCTCGGCGATGGCAGTGCAGTACGGACGTGTAGCGATTGGGGGAAGGCAGTTCATCTGTCCGGTGCGCGCTGTTGCGGTTACGGAGGTTCACAACCTTGAAATGGAAGCGATTGATGCGGTGGGCATGGAGAAGCACGTGAATCTTGTGGAGTTCCGGAACTACCGCAAGTTTGGCTCAACGGTCCGCATCCGGCCGGACTGACCGGGAATTGCGGAACATCGGTACCGAAAGGGCTTCCGACTGCGAGGCAAAGGTAATCTCCAAGCGAGTGTCTGACGTGGCAGCAGGCCTGCAACTCACGATGGATGGGCGAGATGTTCGCTTGAGGCATAGCCTGAAAGCGGGGTGAAATCTTCAGGGAGTTCCCTATCCGCCGCGGTGCACCGCGACGCGAAGGTTGAAATCCCGGGAGGTGCAAGATGGGATTCAACGGAGATCTGCTGGAGGAAAACAGCAACGCTTCCGTACTAGTACAGAAAGTGGCCCTGAGCATGGAGAAGCAGGAGAAGCCGAGCGTGATTGGCCAATCGACTCGTTCGCTCCTTGAGCGCATTTTGCGAAGGGTTTTCCCGGATCAGCGAAAGAACGAGCGCCATCTGGAACCGCCGATGGTCGGACACCTGGGGATGGCGCACACTTCGAAGCCTTACGAGCTTGCGGACATCAGCGTTTCCGGATTTTGCCTTCTGACCGACGAGCGTTGGGAGCGTGGTACAGAAATGCCGATTACGCTGCGACGGACGGATTTGCCGAAGGGCAAGGAGCCAGAGATCTTCACGGTCCAGGCAACGGTGGTGCGTTACGAAAAGCGCGGGGTGGCGTTCTCGATAGCGCTTTCTGAAGAAGAGTCAAAGGCGGTATCGGGGAATCCGCTTAACGTGCGTTGGATCACTCGGCTTGAGATGCAGGACTTTTTGAATCGCATCAAAGGGTCGGACGCGGACGGGACATGCGCGCAGGAAGCGTCGAGGGTGAGCGCGGCCGTTCATGGCAAATCAAGTCTGAATGCGGTTTACTTGGGCGGCGACTAAATCGGCGCCACACCGGGGAACCTATCATCCGCTAGAGGAGGGCCGATCAGCAGCAGATCCATCTGGCGCGATCGGCGGCAGCGACGGGCAACTGAGCTCGAAATCCGCTTTTCAGCGAATCGTTCCGTCCGGGAATGGACCTTTGGGATAAGGGATTCACAGAGTCGCAATCGCGCGGATAGTTTGTTGCATCTAAAATGGCACTATGACTCCTGCGATTCCACCGCGCCGGCACGCGAAGACGCCACCGCCGGGCGAAACGGGCCAAGAGGCACTCTATTTGCGTTCGCTGAGCGAGCGCCAGGTTCCGGTATCCGTGAAACTACGCGGCGGCGAAACCGTACGCGGGTGGATCGAGTATTTTGACGACGGAATGCTGCGACTGACCCGCGAAGGCAAGCCCAACCTGTTCATATACAAACACCAGATTGAGACAATTACAGAGACGGGCAGGCGCCGTCCTCCGCGCAATAGCGGGGACGGAGCCGGTCCCAAGGCAGGCGAGTGAGCAAGACGGAACCGTTACCGACTCCAGCAGAATTGAAATGGACGCCCAAGGCATCGGCGATTGCGCGCGAAGCAGGAGCGCGGTTGCGAGAGTTTTTTGCTCAGGGAGTCGCCACCGAATACAAGGGCGATGTGGACGTGGTGACAGTGGCGGACCGAACCGTGGAGAGGCTCATTCGGACACGGCTGGGTGAAGTCTTTCCCGAACACGGCGTGTACGGAGAGGAAGGCACCCGCGAAGGAATGGAGCGGGAGTTTCGTTGGTACGTTGATCCGCTGGATGGGACCACAAACTTTGCGCATGGATTCCCGCAATTCTGTGTGTCAATGGGTCTGGAGCGGCGCGGAAGTGGGCTGAAGGCAGAACAAGATGGAACGCTGGTAGCCGCAGTGATTTATGATCCGCTGCGAGACGAGCTATTTGCAGCGGAATGCGGTACAGGCGCCACCGTTGACGGCAAGCCTATGCATGTGTCGAAAACTGCTGAACTTGCCGAGGCGCTCGTGGCGACGGGATTTCCCAGTCGCAAGCGGCACCAGAGCCCGAACATTCACTTCTATCATGAATTCACATTGCGGTCGCATGGGGTGCGGCGAGCCGGATCTGCGGCGCTGGACCTGGCGTACGTGGCCTCGGGGCGGCTGGATGCGTTCTGGGAGTTCAACCTGAATCCCTGGGATACTGCAGCCGGAATCCTGCTGGTGACGGAGGCCGGAGGGCGGGTTTCCGACTTTGCGGGGGGAACAGTTGAGCTGAACAGCCGCCAAGTTCTAGCTTCCAACGGATTGATCCACAATGAGCTTGTCGGAATGTTCCAGGATCTGTTTGCTGGTCGAGGCTTGACGCCGATTCCGACGCCCGAGGAGTACGCGGCGATGCGGGCGAGCAGGGAACAGGGATCAGGGAATAGGGATTAGGACCCTCGCTGGAATGGCGGATGGTGGCTTCGCCAAGGTCGCAGCTATAGCGCGGTTTTCTGCAAGTGCGTCCACCTTGCTGACGCTAACTTCCCGGCGATAAATCGATTCCCGCATGGCAAAACTCAGCAATTCCGGATTGAGGTCAGGGCTTAGGGTCGTGTGCTAGTATCAGCCTCGAGACTTCACTCTTCGGAGATACGACAGATGGCCTATGTAATCGCAGAACCCTGTATCGGCACAAAGGACACCGCCTGTGTAGACGCGTGCCCGGTCGATTGCATTCACCCCAAGAAGGACGAGGCCGATCACGGGACGGCCGACCAGTTGTTTATCGATCCCGTCGAGTGCATTGATTGCGGTGCGTGTGTTCCGGCCTGCCCGGTGTCAGCCATCTTTGCGCAGGATGACCTGCCGGAAAAATGGGCCAACTTTGGGCCGAAGAACGCTGAGCACTTCGGACGCTAAGCCATAGGGAGCGATCCGCGACGTCAGAGACGCGTCCGCTGCGGCGGGCGCGTTTGTGCGTTTGGGTAAAGCGCAATGGAGATTGTCATGTTTTAAAAGCGAGAGACGAACACCCGGTACAGCAGATCCTTCGATCCGCTGAAGAAAGCCGGTTTTTTGGAAGCGAGGAAAGACGATTGGCTGTTCTGACTTCAGAAGCCGTGGTGCTGCAAACCTGGCCAGTGCGGGAGGCGGATCTGCTGGTCAGCTACTTTACGCGCGACTTCGGCAAGATGAAGGGGATGGCGAAGTCCGCGCTGAGGAGCCGCCGGCGATTTGGCGGAGCGCTGGAGCCGATGACGGTGGCGCGGGCGTGGTTCCAGGAAAAGCCCAAACAGGAGCTCGTGCGGCTGGATCAGCTGGAAATCATAAGCTCGCCGTTGTCGGCTCCGGTGGATGCGACCAGGCTCATGGTGCTTAGTCTTTATGCTGAGATTCTGGAACAGGCCTTGCCCGAACACGATCCGCAAGAGACGGTGTTCCGGCTGATCGTCTCTGTCCTGGAGCAGACGACGATCGAGCAGCCGTGGATGCCGCTGACGTATTTCGAGCTGTGGATGACGCGGCTGATGGGATTGCTGCCGGATATCGCGCATTGCATTGCGTGCGGCGAGGCGCTGGCCGCGGGCGAAACGAGCTTCAACGCGTATGCCGACGGGCTGTTCTGCCATGTGCACCGTCCAGCCAATGCCAGTGAGTTGTCGGCGGATTCGTGGCAAATCGCGCTGAATATGCTGCGAGCGCCGGTGGCCTCGTTTGCAGGTGAGCCGTGGCCACGGCGGCGCGGCCATGATCTGCGAAGGTTCGCGCTGCAGTCGTTGGAACGACATATGGAACGGAAGTTGAAATCGGCGGAGATGCTGGCTCGGATGCCGGGGTGAGTTCGTGCTTTCCCACCCAAGCCGATTAATGGGGTACTCAGGGTTTCTTCATCGAACGTTCCCTCCCATGTCTCAAAAGCAACACGCGGGGCATCCGGCGGATTGACTGAGCTTTCCGGTTTATCGACGGAATGACAATGCGATTCGGTCGGTATTCAACCGACAAGATCGGCCGAGAGTTTTTCTTTCTTTGCCCGTTCGCCTGGATCGATGATCTCGGTGATCTGGCCGTTGGCGTACTGGGCTCGAAGAGCCTTCTTGTCATACTTACCAACGCTGGTTTTGGGGACTTCGAGGATAAAGGTCCAGCGCTCAGGGATCCACCATTTCGCGACGCGCGTAGCGAGATGTGCGCGGAGGACGGCGATGTCAACGGGCTGGCCGGAATTCGTCACGACGCAGGCGAGCGGACGTTCGTCCCAGCGCTCGTCTGGAACTCCGATGACAGCGGCTTCGCGAACATCGGGATGGTCGGTGATGGCATTTTCGAGTTCAACGGAAGAGATCCATTCGCCACCGGATTTGATCACGTCCTTGGATCGATCGGTGATGCGGAGGTAGCCGCGCTCGTTCAGCACGCCAACGTCACCGGTGCGAAGCCATCCTTCGTGGAAGCGCTCGGGTGCAGGATTGCCGTAATACGAGGCGGTGATCCACGGACCGCGGACTTCAATTTCTCCAATG
>Ga0335073_10014958_pt1 | contig 10859 bp, 8 predicted proteins | sample Lox_Sample_22_FD_207093 | JGI IMG/M metagenome (GOLD analysis project Ga0335073, IMG submission 207093) | Soil microbial communities from Loxahatchee National Wildlife Refuge, Florida, United States - Lox_Sample_2.2 | ecosystem: Environmental > Terrestrial > Soil > Wetlands | place: USA: Florida... | reverse complement strand
TTGAGGGCAAGAAAATTCGGCATTCCGATGGCTGGCTGGCGATCTGGACCTTGATCCGCTACAGGTTCTTATCGAGAAAAGGGTGGGAACTCCCTTCGACCGGCAAGCAGTCCGCTCCGTTTGCCGTCAGTTTCCTGCGCGCTCCCTCTGACGACGGCTGGTCTGCGTAAACTTCAACTCCGTTACATGCGGCGTGCTAGCCTCCGGTAAAATGGGCGGGCTCGACGGATGGACTGAATTCGTGAGCTCGACGCCGTGTTCAAGAAAATACTGATCGCGAATCGTGGCGAAATCGCTGTGCGCGTCATCCGCGCCTGCCACGAGATGGGTATTTCGGCAGTCGCGATTTATTCCGATGTCGATCGAGCTTCGCTTCACGTACGCAAGGCGGATGAAGCTTACCCCATTGGACCTGCCGCCGCATCCGAGTCGTATCTTAATATCGCCAAAATTCTAGACGTGGCCAGCCGTTCCGGAGCAGAAGCGATTCATCCCGGATACGGCTTCTTGTCGGAAAATGCGAACTTTGCTCGCGCCTGCACTGACGCTGCGGTGAAGTTTATCGGCCCGACGGCCGCGGCCATGAATGCCATGGGATCAAAAACGAAGGCGCGGCAAGCCATGGAGCGCGCCGGTGTGCCCTTCGTACCCGGTACTGCGCGTGGGCTGGAATCACTGGCCGAGGCGGAAAAGATTGCCGCCCGCATCGGATATCCGGTCATGCTGAAGGCAGCAGCCGGCGGCGGCGGCAAGGGCATGCGGCTGGTACATTCGGCACAGGAACTCAAATCAGCCTTCGATAGCGCCTGCAGCGAGGCCGAACGCGCCTTCGGTGACAGCGAAGTCTACATCGAGAAGGCGATCGTCAATCCGCGTCATATTGAAATCCAGGTGCTGGCCGACGAGCACGGGCACACCGTCTATCTGGGCGAGCGGGAGTGTTCGCTGCAGCGGCGTCATCAGAAAGTGGTGGAAGAGGCGCCGTCTGCGGTCGTTGATGCCGAGATGCGCCGCCGTATGGGCGAAACTGCCGTGCGTGTGGCCGAGGCTGCGGGATACACAAATGCAGGTACGGTCGAGTTCCTCGTCGATCAACAGAAGAATTTTTATTTCCTGGAGATGAACACGCGTCTGCAGGTGGAGCATCCAGTGACCGAATTAGTAACCGGCCTCGATCTTGTCCATCTGCAGATTCGTATCGCGGCAGGCGAGCCGCTTCCGTTCTCGCAACAGGATGTCACCATTCGTGGGCATGCCATCGAATGCCGCATCTATGCGGAAGATCCCGACAACAACTTCTTTCCAAGCCCGGGCAAGATTACGCTGCTGCTCGCTCCTTCTGGGCCGGGCATCCGCCGCGACAGCGGTATGTATGAAGGCTGGACGGTGCCGATGGATTACGATCCGCTGTTGGCGAAGCTGATCGGGTACGGTACGGATCGCGATCAGGCGATCAGCCGACTGACTCGCGCTCTGAACGAATATTTTGTCGGCGGGATTAAGACAAATATCTCGTTGTTTCGCCGTATTCTGCGGCATCCGGAATTTCAGGCGGCGAAGATCGATACCGGATTTTTGGATCGTCTCTTAAAGTGGAAAACCGACGAGCAGAGCGCGAAAAACGATCCGCAAGCGGAAGAAGTCGCGGTAATTGCCGCTGGAATGTTTGCGGTGCTGGGCTCTGCCGCGGCGAGCGTAGGGGAAAGAACGGCCGATGGTGCTGCGTCGACGACCATTCGCTCGACGTGGAAGACCGTCGCGAGGGACGACGCGCTCGGGTGAAAGTGAGTTTGAACCGGCTCCGGCCGTTTCTGTTCACCACGGAGGGCGTGGAAGGACGCGGAGGATTGCCCGTTCCGTTCTGAGAGCTGACAAGCATTTTTCAATGACCTACGACGTCACCATTGGCGGCAAGACTCACCGGCTTGAATTGGATCGCAGCGAGAATGGCTGGTCGTGCCGGCTGGACGGGCGCGAGATTCCGGTCGATGCCGTTCTGGCGCGAGCGGATGTGCTTTCACTCCGCATCGGAAATCGCGCCTTTGAAGTGAAGTGCGAACGCGTGGGCTCCGAGGCGCACTTTTGGGTCGGGAGTGAACGTTTTGCCGCGGAAGTGCGCGATCCGCGATCGTTGCGCGGGCGAGTGCGCGCCAGCGACGAGCGAGGCCCCAAGAAACTTACCGCGCCGATGCCGGGGAAAGTGGTGCGCATCCTGGCCGCGCAAGGCGCGGAGATCGAGGCGGGGGCTGGTGTTGTCGTCGTGGAAGCGATGAAGATGCAGAACGAGGTGAAATCGCCGAAGAAGGGGACAATTCAGAAGATTCTGGTCAGCACCGGAGCGGCGGTCAATGCGGGTGATGTACTGGCGATCGTGGAGTAACTCGGGAACCGTTTTGTCGCCGTTGGGGGCTTTCGTCCTACTTTAGACCGAAGTTTGTGCCGTGGGGCGGTATTCTTACGCCGCTTCGCGGCTAAATCCTGCAGCAATTGGGATATGCGCGAGCAACTACGAGTGTCTAGTTGGTCAGACCATTGGTGTCGAGAATCTTTTTCGCGTAATAGTTCTCGACCTTGGCCGAGTCGCGCAAGACCTCGTAATATGCAGCCTTGAGTAACTGCTCGCGCCGGTCGTGAAGCTGGGACCGGATCGCCTGTTGCACTCGCGGGTCGCTTAGCTCTCGCTGCCCCGCGGGTTCCTTCGAAACCAGTTTCACAATTCGATATCCCACTGGTTCGCGCGATGTCGGATTCACTACAGCGATGATCGGACTGTATTGCCCAGGCTTGAGCTTCATCACGGCATCACGCGTCAGCGGATCGGTATTGCGCAGCGACGATTCTGGGATCGTGCCGAGATCGCCTCCATTGCCCGAGGTCTCGGGGTCTTCGGAATATCTCATGGCCAGTGTGGCGAAATCATCGCCGCTGTCGAGGCGGTTGGCGATCATCTGAATTTTCTTGCGCGCTTCGGCCTCATTCTGGGCTTTGTCGTTCTGATTCTGCGCCTGCGGATTCGGCATGGGCGTGACCATGATCTGCGCCAGATGGTATTGCGGCTCGATGAGATTGAACTCGGACTTGTGCGCGTTGTAATAGTCAGTGATGTCCTGATCGGTGATGTTGATCTTCGAGGAAACTTCTTTGTTCATCACCTTGTCCACCGTGATCGAGCGCCGGATGTCCCGCTTGAAATCAGCGAGCGTGATCTTCCGATCCTTCAGCCGCTGATCGAATTCCTCCTGGGTAAACGGAGCTTTGGCCTCGTTGAACTTGCGGTCAACTTCCTCGTCTGTGGCAAGTAGGCCAAGTTTTTCGGCGCGGCGCATGATGATCTCGTCATCAATCATCTGATGCAGGATCTGCAGGCGAAGCGCTGTGGCTTGCTCGCCGGTCGCCGCCTGTTGCGACGACGCCTGATAGTTTTCGTAGTACTTGTCTACCTCGGAGCGGAAAATCTTACGTCCGTCGACCGTCGCCATGACATCGCCGCCGACAGGTTTGTTACACGCGATGAGGGTTGCAAGAAGGAGAATGCACGAGGTTGCCGCAGCTGCGCGCTGCAGATATAGGTTTTTCAAAATGATTGCCCTCTCAACACAATGCTGCTCAAGACAAACCTATGGCACGCGCAAGGCCCGAGCGTGAATTCACTTCGAACCCGGCGCGGAGGCCGCCTGCATCGACGGCACGGGCTGTCCCGCATCTTTCAGGGCGCTATTCAAAGCGGAGCGAAGCTCGCTGACGGGAACGAGGCCATCGATTTTCTGACCGTTAATGAACAAGGTCGGCGTAGCGTTGACTCCAATGTCATCGGCCTCTTTCATTGAGGCACGAACCGCATCCTCATTCTGGGCCTTGATGCACGCCTGCAGCTTCTGAGCGTCGAGGTTGTGCTTCTGCCCCTGCAAAACAGCGATCCTGTCAACCGCAGCGAAACGCGCGGCGGAAGTTCCCTCCTGGTCGACTTGCTGCTTGTTCGCATGAATGTCGTCAGCGAAATCCCAGTATGCATCCGAGTTCTGCGCCGCCAGGCAATTGGCGTCCACTGCCGCATGTATGGCCCAGGGATGAATCTCGGTTAAAGGGTAGTCCTTGTACACAAACGCGACGCGATCGCCGTATTCCTTCAAAAGCTCAGGGAACAAAACCTGATGCATACGCGCGCAATAGGGGCATTCAAAATCGTCGTAATTAACCACAACGACCTTCGCGTTTTTGTCGCCGCGCACCGGCCGTCCCGTTAGACCGATCTTGCTCATCACTTCCTGATACGGATCCTTGTTCAGATCGAACTTGATCAACCGCAGCAGGGTGCTGCGGTCGCGCGAAACCAGGAATTTATAGTCCTTCTGCCGGTTCTCGCCCTGATCAATTGTGACGGTTACCTCGTCATAGCCGGGTAGCTCTTTGCTGGGAAGTATGCCACCCACCCTGATGGTCACGTCAGCAGGGATCGAGTAATACGAACGCACCTGACGTTCAATTTTCCGAGCCACATCCGGCGAAACGGATTGAGCGACGCAACCCAGACAAATCAGGAGAAGAACAAGGAATGAGCGTTGAATTGCGATCACCAGAAACCGCCTCAGCATTGCAAATGGACCCTTGATTATCTCACACGCAGGCCCTTTGACCCGATCAGGAACGGGCTTTCAGCCTCGCCTGCGAAGGCGTTCGGCGGGCAGCAGTGCGTTCATGGAGCCAGATCGGAAGCCTTCCAGATCAAGCGTCACAAATTGAAATCCGAGCGCCTTGAAGATCGTCGTGAACTGAGCCGCCATTGCGGGATCGAGTGCATGATGCAATTCGTCGCGTCCGATTTCGATGCGCACAATGTCGCCATGATGCCGAACACGGAACTGCCGGAATCCGAGAGCCCGGATTGCCTCTTCGCCCCGTTCAACGAGGTCCAAGGCCTCACGAGTTACCGGCCGCCCGTACTCGATGCGGGATGAAAGGCATGCGGACGCAGGTTTGTCCCATATTCGCAGTTCCGCGGCACGGGCGAGTTCACGAATGTCCTGCTTCCGAAGCCTGGCTTGTAACAATGGCGCTGCGACGTGATGCTGATGTGCGGCTTGCTGACCCGGACGAAAATCTCCCTGATCGTCGAGGTTCACCCCGTAAGCGATGGAATCGAAGCCCCGCTCGGCACGAAGCTTTTCCATTACCGAAAACAATTCATCTTTGCAGTGAAAGCAGCGTTGGCCATCATTGCGGGTGTATTCGGGGTGGTCGAACTCGGAAGTGCTGATGACCTCCAGCGGGATCGCTTGTTCGTGGGCAAAGGCGATGGCATCCGCCAGTTGCATCCGCGCCAGGCTGGGCGAATCCGCGATGATGGCCAGCATATTGCCACCTAGTTCTTGGTGGGCAATCCAGGCCAAATACGCCGAGTCGACGCCCCCGGAATAAGCGACGAGCAGGCGTCCCATTTGGCGCAGTTCCCCTCGCAGGCAATCTTCCTTAGCGGCCAGATCCGGCCCCAGTGACAGCATAATTTCTTATGGTAACAGCAGTGGCCGAGTCGTAATGGTTGAATTCAGTACAGTCGCTCCTGTGGCCGGAGGTTGCCGAACGACCCAATGTTCGCCAGCGTGAAATTGAAGCGAAACAGATTTTCTGTGCGCACGTTTGTTCCGAGCGCATAACGCCGGTATTCGAGAGTCAATCCGCAGCAGTCCCAATTGTAAGTGGTCTGCAAGCTGGCGAACTGAAGCTGCTTGATTTCCGCGTCGAGACCGAAATTGGCCGCTCCGCTGAATCCGTGTCGGATCAAGCTGCCGTAGCCAAGTCCGAAGCGAAATTGCTGGAACTTGCATGTGGGCTGGGCATTGCTCGTTCCGCAGGTTCCTTCGGGGGGAACATTGGTTGTTGTGTTCTTGGTTTGCGGAATCTGTAGAAAGGCGTCTCCGCCGCCTATCGTCAAAGGACCAAGAAGATAGTTCACCAGTAATGTGCTCGAATTGATACGCCCCAGCTGGAAATCGTAATCCATATCCCACTCGGTATCGGTTCGGCTGCTGGTTGCGATCCGCAAGCGCGAGACAATTGGAGATAGATTGCGCGGCTCGGTCAAAAATGCGATGCCAGTCAGTTCTTCGCTTGTGGTGAAAACGTTGCGTTGTCCCGGGACCAAGGCTCCGCCAAATGTCGGGTTAAGGAAATATTTCTGGAAGACGCTCCAGGTGACCATTTCGCGAATTGCGGGGGCTTTGAGGCAAGATTCTCTTTCGGCATTGCTAGCACGTTGCCAAGGAGTTGCTTGCGGCGGCGCGGCGCCGCCGACAGCAAGAGCTGTCATTGGGCTCTCGCAGGGAGTCACGGCATTAGATTTCCGTTTCGCATAGAGCCGCGTAGTGAATCCATATTCGACTTCATTGGTATCGCTCAGGATATCGTGCTGGTCGAACTTAAGGATCTGGTTGAAATTATTGACTCCGGTCACATATCGATAAATGGCCTCCGGTTCGATGACGTGTTCCCATTTGCGGCCGAGGAACCCTTTGGCGAAGACTTTTTCCAACACCGGACTGCGCAACTCTACCGACGCATCCAGCGCCTGGCGCGTAATCGGACTGCTTGTGGCGCTTCCACCAACTAACCGTGCTGTGTAATAGGTTTCGTGTACCGCCAGTGTCGGGCGCAGAGACCATCCATGAAACAAGAGCGGCAGCGAGATCTGCGGATCGAAGTCGAGCCGTTCCAGCGTGCTCGCGCTGAAGTTAGGCTCGCTTCGCGACAGGCCAGCAAAGGACGAGTCAACCGACCATTGGAACGGCGTACGGGCGATCGCGCGGTCAACACTGGATGCGTCAATCGTCGGTGTGTGCCAGATTTCGACGTCATTGAATTTCGGCGGATTCGTGAGAGTTCCATTCGCCTGGGCAAGTTGAAAATAATTTTGGTACCGCTCCACCATCCCGCTTAACCCAAGTCCGTTGAGATCTTTTTCCAGAAACATCTGCGACTTTACTTCGGAGTTAATGGCCTGGGCAAAGGTGTCGCTGAACGCAAGCCTGAATATGAACGCGCTCAGGTAATCCACATTGGAGACCGCGCGAATGCCGTCGTAATGGCCCTGGCCCAGCAGGTGAACCTCTTCGCCGCCTTCCTTCAACAGTTGCTGACCGGTGGGGGTGCCAACTTCGATGCCGCGGTCAATAACGCCGAAATAATTCAACTCGACGTACGAAGTATCGGAAGGGCGTGCTCGGAAATCCCCTCTTTGCAGCCAGCCTCGTTTGGAAAAATACTCACCGCCAACCATTGCGTCCATGCTGCGGTTGATGTCCCAATAGAAGCCGTCGCCGAATTCCGTTCCATTGAACGAAGATCGGCCCGCGGAGGGTACCAGAAAGCCGGTCTGTCTGGCTTCGTGATTGACGGGATGCGTTGCGTAGGGAAAGTAGAAAATCGGCAGACCGTGTAAGAAAAACGTGCTGTCGTAGATGCTGGCGTTGCCGCCCACATCGACGACGACTTTGTGAGCCTCGAATTTCCACTTGGGATGCGGCAGCTGGCAGGTTGTAATCGATCCGTCATAAACTGCGTAGTGCTCGGGGCTGTTCTTCTCCACCATCTTTCCTTGGAATGAAAACGGAGCAGTCGAGGTCAGAACCAGGCGATTGCGTTCGAAGTGGAAACCTGTGGTCGCATTTACGTCATAGAAGCGGCCGGTTTCAGTCAGAAAGTTGTATGTGCCATGACTCGCCCGGATGTGATCGTCGTTCGGACCACCATCCAGTTCGAAATGTCCGGAAGCCGTGGCTTCTCTGGTATCGGAGTTGTAGGTTGCTTCGTCGGCACGCAAGACGTAGTTCAGATAATAAATTTCGACATTTTCGCGCAGTTTGTACAAAGGCCCGATTTCTTCTTGGTAAATGGCGCAAATCGTGGCCTCACCCGCCTGGGCTGTCTCCGCCGCGACGGCGCACTGCGTTTTCGGAGTTGTTGCGGCGGTGTTTGGATTCGCGGTCTTCTGTCTGTCTACGCCGGCACGGTCGGAATTTTCCGCGAGCAACTGGCTGGTTACTAGGGCCGCAAGTGGAAGCTGATGACAAAGGAGCAGCGCCGTGATAAGGATTCTAGTGCGGTGCGTCATCGCAGAGAATTTTTGCCATCAAACATTGTTCGGGAAAAGGCCCCCAGGTCCGCAGCAACGGCCAACACCGCACAAGCAGTTAAGGCGTCCCTAGGGTTCGTCATGGCGAATGCTGAACTTAGCACGGCATGAGTCGCCGGGCAAAGTATGGAACCAGCTACGGAAACCAAGACCTTAGGATTCACCGCCATCGGTTGGCGGTTGTACGGTTCACGCTAACGAAGATTTTGGATTTACATGAATTGTCCGCATTGCGGCGAAGGTTCAGCGGAGGTTTGCGGGTGCGATCCGAAGGTTGCGGCATCTGGACTGCCGCCCGGCGCAGCCGAGGCAAGTGAGGATCTGGCCCTGCGTGACAAGTTGGAGGGTGCCAGCGCTCCCGCGAATGCGTGGCGCGACGAACTCTCGGATCGCCTCAGCCGCTACCGTGCGCGCCGCAAAATACGTCCGCCAAGATATCCGTCGCTGCGCTTGCCATTCGAAGGCCCACCGTCGGGGGCGGATCGCCAACCTTCTGCGATCCAATCGCCACGTTCGCTGCAGCCCATAGCGGAATCGTCTCTGGCACTTGATCCTGCCGCTCCCGTCCATAGCGCAGAAGAGACGGGATACGTGGGGTCCTACGAGGGGAGCGAGACATCACCAGAAGCAATGTCGCCGGCGAAAATGGTCACCGCGAAGATCATTGAATTTCCACGGTTTGCCTGGGCGCCTCCGCCGCCCCCGCCCGATCAGCTGGCAGAGCCGATCATCGACCGGCCGCGAATCTTGGAAGCACCTGAGGTCGCTCCACCGCCTCCAGCACTCGGCGGAATTACCATCGAGCCAATCGAACCCCAAGCTCCTGAGAAGCGCCCGGGTATCGACTTCCCGCTGCAGAGCGCCACGCTGGCCAGGCGGACCGTAGCCGCGGTTGTGGACGTCCTGATCGTCGCCCTCGCTGTTGCTCTGTTTGGTTTGGTATTTTGGAAGATTTCCGGCATCTGCCCGCCAACCTTGCAGTTGGTGGGTCTGGCACTTGGAATTCCATCTGTGTTCTGGGCTGTTTACGAATATCTGCTGATCGTCTATTCCAGCCGCACTCCCGGGCTGATTGCGGCCGGACTTGAACTCGCGCGTTTCGATGGGACGCCCACGAATCGCTCGCTTCGACGGTGGCGGATCCTGGCATCGTATCTATCAGCGGCTTCGCTGGGGATGGGCTATGCTTGGGTTTTTCTCGATGAAGATGCGCTGTGCTGGCACGATCGCATCACGCACACCTATCTGGCGCCGAAGAAGAAATCGGGGTAAGCCTAAGCGCGCTCCCTTTCTCACCACCGGGACACAGGGCCGCCGAGGGGCTCGCTTCACCGCAACAGGGGCCTTTCAGGACTTGACTCGCTGTCGCTAGCAACGAGAACCTGTAAATACATTGCAAGCCGGCGTTTAAGGGCCGTTCCCTTGACGAAAGGGTCCGCAGATGCGGTTTCGCCTCGTTTTGACGATACTGTTATTGCTCTTCTCGTGCGTCCGGGCGTCCGCCAGCGGTGAGCAGCCTCTGGCGCGGGGAACGATAAATGTCGTACTTGCTAACAGCAACGGCATTGTCGCCGTGACCGACAGCAGGCTTACCTGGACTACCGCAGGTAACCCCCTCCTTCATCGCCCGGATCCCAAGCCCGGACAGAAGCTATTTAGGCTTGATGATTGGACCGTGTGCGCGTTTGCAGGTTTCGCTTCCGCACCACTTCACATATTTCCAGTGCTCATTGACAACTCTGCGGGAATACTGCGCGATCTAGCGCATGAATTGTCGCTGCGCCCACGTTTAGCCTTCGACGAAAAGCTGAGCTTGCTCTCGTTCATTTTCCAGTCTCGACTGGAGGCAATTTCTAACATTCGCGACGTTGCGTCAGATTTGGACAATTACAGGATTTCGCTTACTTTAGCGGGATATGACATTGACGGGGCCGCCAAGGTGGCCCAGCTTACGCTAACGCTGGGGATGCGCCGACTGGAGGACAACCGACAAGTTTTTGATGCGGCTCAGACGGGCCTAACCGAAACAGTAGTCGGCAAGGAACTGGTATGGCAGCTAGCGGGGCAGAGGGATCTGGCGCAGCAAATGTTGGAGCATCCGCAGCAATACATAGGGGACCCCGCGGTTTCCGTCTTTGCAAAGGCTCAAAAGCGGAATCAGGCCGACAATCTCACTGTCGAGCAGATGAGGGATCTGGCTGTCGCACTAGTGCATCGCACCGCTGAGAATAACCCGACAGTTGGAGGCGATGATCAGATTGCGATCCTACGCCACGGTCGGGTTACGAGGATTGAGCAGCCTCAATTTCCAGACCAGCGACCCGCGGTACATTTCGCCCTTAGTGTTGGAGCTACATTTGCCCATGACAATGAAGCACTCGGGGGATCGCCTTTCCTTGCGATCAAGGACACATTCGACGATGTGAGACAAACTGTCCTCGACGGGAATTTCTTTTTCCGGAATGTCTTCATCAGCTCGAAAATCATGTACGGAGGTGGTTTCACAAGCTTTGATTCAAGCAATCGACTGACGGATTGTACCCTTGTTCTAGCCCCTACCGCGAAACGGAATCCAGAAATGCTGCGACACCTGCTAAGTGACTTCCATTGGAGGGATGTCCAGAACACGCCCTGACGCGTTACGCCGCTGGAATCGGTCCGTGCTGGAAGTGATATTGCAGAATCCGGGCTGCTAGCGCGGGGCTGAGACTTTCTTGGGTCGGAGCGACGGTGC
>Ga0335073_10014956_pt1 | contig 10859 bp, 4 predicted proteins | sample Lox_Sample_22_FD_207093 | JGI IMG/M metagenome (GOLD analysis project Ga0335073, IMG submission 207093) | Soil microbial communities from Loxahatchee National Wildlife Refuge, Florida, United States - Lox_Sample_2.2 | ecosystem: Environmental > Terrestrial > Soil > Wetlands | place: USA: Florida... | reverse complement strand
ATTGATGCAAGCGAATCCAACCGGCCTGCCGCCGATTACTCGGCCATCACCCGAGCCGGATCGCAATTTGATAAATGAGCCAATCGCCTCGCCATTGGGAGACCAGGATGCGGGCCAGCCTTCCCGGCGATCGCTTTGCGGGCTCCGTTCCGTTGCCGCGCATCAGTTGAGGCGTGTCGATAGCGATACGTCTTGTTGCAAAGTGAAATCTAGCAAAGTCTCACTCGGTACGTTTACCTGGTCACCCTGACCTGACCCCATTTTCCGTCCGGTTCGGTGTATGCGCCGGAATTCGCCAGTGACAACAGCTCGGTGATGTGGCTCCAGATTGTTTGGACGCCAGGCAACCATCTGTTGGGCCGGTTGGCGGTTAGTTGCATTGCGGGCACTGCTGTTGCACGGCGTTCTCTGTCTGGTTGTACAAGTCTCTTCCCAATTGTGTCTGTAAAGAACCCAGCGGTGTAGCCGAGAAATCGCCGAACGTGGTCTGGAAATCAAGGAGGTCTATTTGATGCCCTTGAATGGTGAGCGTGGCCGTGATCTGCACTTGAAACAAGTCACCCATCGGGCCATTCGCTCCGCTTGTGAGCCCGATTTCAGTGTTCTCATCGACTGACCCTAATGAAACACCCTTAAAGTCTGCGCCCTGGTTCACAGCGAGGTTCACGCCGTTCGACTGGGGTGCTCCGGTGATTGTGAATGGACCTATAGAGATTGCGGCTCGGCTCTCAAGAAAGCTTCTAATATGATCTTCAATCCATTTCTTCAGATCCGTGCAACTTAACCCTGTGCGATCACTTAAATTCACCGGATCGGTCATCGCATAGCCGTAAAGGTTGGTGTCGCCACCGACAAAAAGAATTGGATCTTTCGCTGTCCAGCGTCCAAGGGCCGGGTCATAATCCCGTGCTCCAAAGTGGACGAGTTTCGTATCCTGGTCATAGAGGCCACCTGCAAATCCGAAAGGTTGGAAGCCGGGATTAGTGTCCTTTACTATGTTGCCAAATTCGTCGTAATCAATCTCTTCAAGAATCGTCCCTGTTGTGGAATTTACCACCAATCTTGGGCTTCCTCGGGGATCCGAAATAATCCGGTATGCGACACCGTCTGCGATCATGAAATCTGGTACGGCGGACTGCATCGCGTATACAAAGCGACTTACTACCGCACCGGTCTTATCCAATTGCGCTACTATGTTGCTTCCGTCATAAAGATAACCTGCGGTCAAGAGCCCGTTCACCTGCTTGCCGATCCGGTGATTGAGCGCGTCATAGATGTAGCTGATTGTTGCTCTGTCAGGAAGTTTAACGCTCGTCAGCTCGCCCAATTCGTCGTAGACGTAGTCCGTTCTCGCTGTGCCACTCGTCACCGAAGCGATTTCCCCATTGGGAGAATTGCCGAACGTCATGGTTCCATATGTGGCAGGCCTGTCCTCAGCGTCGTATGTACCTTCCACGTTTCCGGAACTGGTGCTTGCTGAAATCCGGTTCGAGTTCGAATCATAGCTGTAACGCGATGTTGTAGCGCCGTTCTCTTTGACCCAGATAAGCCGCCCTGCATCGTCGTCGCCATACGAAATCGTTGTGACCTTCCCGTTAAGGGTCTCGGTCATCGCACTGATATCGCCGTCCGCGTCATTATTCAGGGTGACGGAGTAGAGTACCGTTGTGCCGAATGATGCAGTGTATCCCGTCAGCGCGCCATATTCATCGTATTGGCGAACGTCGCTGATCTTGCCTAATGCGCTCGAATTAATGAGCCCGGTCTCGGGTGTGCGCTTAATTTTCAGCTCGCCTGCGGATGTAAGCAGCCCGTCATCATCATAAGATAAACTCAACGCTTTGGAGCCATTTATCTCTTGCGACGTGACCCAGAAATTGTTGTCGTAAGTTCTGGCTACGCTTCCCTGAATAGGACCGGACCATGTAAGAGAAGTCATAAGTGGGCCATTGTAACCAAAGGTCAAGCCCTCGCCCCCGCTGATGTCCGCACTGGCCATGTTGCCTGTTGTCGAATTGAAGCTGAACTTTGTCAGTTGGTCCGGTGTCTTAATTGAAGTCAGTCGATCGGAACTGTCGTAGGTATACTCCACGGCTTTGCCATCGGAATGCGTGACCTTGGTCAAATTCCGGTCGAAGTCGTATTCAAAGCCCATTGACTCCACTCCTGAAACTGATGGCGGAGAATAAGACGACACGAGATTGACCTTAGTAAAGCTGAAACCATGGGCGGCCTTGCCGGGAGGAGTGACTGAGATCAGATTACCGTTGTTGTCGTAGCTGTACGCAACCACGCGGCCATCGGGAAAGGTCTTCGATTTCACTCGGCCGTCGGCATCGAAGGTAAATCGAGTCGTACGCTGTAACGGGTCGGTCACGCTGCTCAAAAAACCACTGGCGTCGTACTCGAACTTCGTTACGCGCGAACCGCGAGCAACGGTTGCGGTGCGTCCGCGGCTATCGTATGTAAATTTCACTGGATAGAGGCTGCCCGACTGAGTTTCCGAAATCCGCTCCTGAGAATCCAGTACGGTTGTAGTAGTTCGGGCCATGGGAGAAGTTGTCACAAGAGTTTCGCTTCCGCCAGTGAACTTGGAGACGTAAGCCCGACCATTCAAACGTTCGATGTCCGATTGTGAGATGAGCGCAAAGGGATCGCCGGCCACATTTGCGGCGCGGGTTTCCGAAATGGCCATTTTAAGGTTCCCACGAGTCAAAACGGCACTATCTGTCACGGGTGATTGGAGACCCCATCGAGGATCCGGACCCAACTCGCTTACTGTCCCCGAGAGATTTGGATAAGCCGACTTCTGCGACAGTTCGCTTCCCAGGAGCAGGCTGCTGGCCGAGGCCGTAAGATTATCCGGCCACCGATTCACAAATTCCTCTCCAGTCAGACCCGTAGTTACGCCGTAGGTATTCGTGGATCCCAGGGCTGTTTTTGTTGTGACAGAATAGCCTGACGCAGTTGCCTGGCGAGCCAGGCGTGTCGACCCGCCCGCCGGATCGGAATCCAGGGTCAGCCTTCCACTTCCGTCGTACATGTATTGGTAAGTGCGGCCGTCCGGATCGGTGCGAGATTCCATCAAGCCATTTGGGGTATTGATAAACTCTGAAAGGTCTCCGGCTGGATCGACCGCCCGATTGATATACCCGCCACTGTCGACTGTCAGCTCAGTTTCCTGATAGTAGGGCGAGAGGATTCCCTTGATTGTTTCGTTTCCCGAGCGCTGAATCTCAGTGATATTACCACTGGCGTCAGTTACCGATTTAAGGTTCCCGGCGCCATCGTAATCGAATTGATACTTCAATGCCCCGGTCATCGGCATCAATGTCTTTAGGTGACGCCCGGCTGGGCTGAAGAGGTATACTTCGCTGCCGTCTCGCGATGTAACGAGTGTATTCCCCTCGTAGGTTGGAAGTTGGCCCAATTGCCAGGCGCTGCGCTGCTCTCCATCGCCCAGATATACCGTCCCTGTTGACGGATCGTATACGTGATGGATATCGAGGGTCCACCCACCCGTCGACTTTGCATCGCTCACGGCCACGGGGTCCGCTCCAGACGTGCCGGACTGGCGATCGCTCTCGTAATGTAGATGGAATCCAGTACCCACCAGCGGGAGATCCTCTCCGAGACTTTGGTTCTGGCAGGATATTGTAGACCCACCGCTCTGGCTGCAGTCGTCATCGACATTATTTGTATCTGAGTAATACTCTTCGGGAGTAAGAGTGAAGGAAACGACGAACGTACCCGCGACGCAGGTAAGGCTGGGGTCTTCTGTTCCGGCGCATAGCCATCCGTTGATGTGCACGTCAGTTTGCGAGAGAGCACTGACATCGTCGGGGAGGGAGAATGTCAGGAAATCGGCAATACCCGAAGAATCTGATGCGATATACACATTCCAGAACGCCGGGGGACCTGTCGAGCCGTCGCAAGTGGTGGCGGTGCCCTGATCGTTCAAGGCAATGGTGTCTAGGAACTTGTATGTATGATTGGTGGGGTAAACGTAAAGTTGAAACGTTCCTACCGCGGGTCCCGAAGGTCCAAGAGTGAGCGCGAAGGATCTGGTGATCCCATTGGGGCAATTCTGGATTGCGGTGGCTTGGACGCTACCTGAACCATCAGCACCGGTTGGGAGGGAGAACCATGCGAGACCTGTGTTACAGCCCGACACCGGAAAAGACGCCACGTAGGTGCTAGAGGCGCTTCCTTTAATATTCCAGTCGAATCTTCCTTGTGCATCTTCGCCCGATGCCTGGAAAGAGACTGAATAGTCGACTTTCCATGTGGACACGTTCTGCCAGGAAGAACAGTTCTGTGCAAAGAGCGACGAGCTGCCAACAAAAACAGTTATCAAAGACAAATAAAAGCGCAGCGCGAATCTTCTGATCATCGGCCAACCTCCCAGTTCCCTCATTTACCTTTCCGAGTTACTCTTCACGTTAAGTTGACTCGCGGATGGTTCAACGACCTGGGAGATGACAGCCGATTTTTCAGGCTGGTGCCGTTTGTCGCCGAGATAGTATGCGTAGATGCGATGACTCCCAACACCTAAGCCTGATAACTTGAGGATCGCAATCCCCTTGTCAAGCGCAGCTACCGCAAGCACCTTCGATCCTTCGCGAAGTTCGACTTTCCCGGTAGGCGTTGGCTTTGACGGCGACAGTACCGAAGACTCCATGACGATAGCCTGTCCTGGATGGCTTGGATTCGATCTGGATTCGAGAGCGACTCGGGTTATGACTTCGCTGCCGGCAGCACCGGTTCCAGTGAGCGTTGCTGACAGAGTGAGAGTTTCATTGCCAACCAGCAAGGTTGCAGTACGCGCGCCCGTCGCCTGGGGCGTGAAGTTCACATAGATCGTGCAACTGTTGTTTGCCGCAGACAGACTTTCCGGGCAATCGTTCTCCGCTATCTTGAAATCTCCAGGGTTGGCCCCTCCGATTCCTGGGGCATTTATGGTGGTTGAGCTGACTCCGCTATAGGTCAAAGTGAATTGCGTCGATCCGCTCGACGAGCCGATGCTTACCGTGCCGAAGTTGGCCGACGTGGGTGAAAGCGTGAGCTCAGCGGACGTGCCGGAGCTTCCATCGCCGATGAGCGAAGCGGTGGCATCGGCTACGAGGGCGGCGCTCACGGCGATGTCGGCAGAGTAAGCTTGCGCTGCCGTTGGCTTAAATGCGACATCGATAAGGCAACTCGCGCCTGCGGCGAGCGACGTGCCACAGTGATTGGTTAGGACAAACGCGGTTGGATTGGCCCCCTTCAGTTGCACGCCGATATTGGATAAAGTGGTTCCCCCCGCATTTTCCAGGGTGAAGGATTTTGCACTGCTCGTGCTGCCCACGGGGATACTTCCATAGTTATAAGAAGTCGGCGTGAGAGCTGCCCGGGGAGGAGCCGGCAAGCCCGTTCCACTGAGGTCGATGGAGGCGCTCCCCACCGAAGTGGTTACCTTTAGAGTTCCGCTCTGCGATCCCACGACGGTCGGATTGAAAGACACTGAGATGGTGCAGGTACCTGGGGCGGGCAGGTTGCTGGGAACGCCACACGTATTAGTTTCGACATAGCCCGCTGAGACCGAAACGCTGGTGATCTTATAAGGAGTCGCCCCGGTGTTATAGAGGGTCACAGTCTGCGGTGAGCTGGAGGTTTTGATTATCTGGCTTCCAAAGCCGAGAGAAAGGGGCTCGAGCAATACCTGGGCAGCGGTAGTTGCGCTCAGTTCTACAAAGTTCGATCCCGTTACCGTGTTGTCGAGCAGGCCGAGAACGGCCGAATACGCTCCGGGCGCGACCGGCGTGAACAGGACGCCGATGTAGCAGCTTTGGCCGGAAGGAAGCGGCGCAGAAAAGTCGCAGCTCGTCGTATTGGGATCAATGGCGAAGTCATCGACGTTCCCTGAAGTGATGGCGGCGCGGGTGAAATTCAGTGGCGCATTGCCCACATTCGAAACCAGGACAGTCTTTGCTGGAAGAGGTGTTGGCGCCGGGTATTGCTGGTAGCCAAAATTCAGAATGCCATCCGGGCCGGTTTCGCGCACCACAGCATCATCGTTTTGTACCACGCTGGTGGAATACACGTCGCCGCGGGAATCAACTGCAACGCCGACAGGCGTGTTCAGGCCGGCGTCAGTTGCCGGTCCCGCGTCGCCGGTGCTGGCTTGCGTGCCATTTCCGGCGACAGTGCGGATGATGCCGTCGTAGGCGTCGATGCGCCGCACCCGCTGGTTGCCCGTGTCGGTGAAGTAGAGGTTGCCCGCCGCATCCCAGGCGAACTCGCCAATTTGGGAGCTGATTTCGGCTCCGGAGGCCAGCCCGCCGTCTCCGCTGAATCCGCAGTTCTGCGTTCCTGCAACGTCCAGGCTGCTCAATTCCCAGGGTGCTATGGTCGGCGGCTGACTCAACGCAGATGTCGCATTTATCGCTCCGATCTCACACAGACTCGTGGCCTGGTCGCTAGACAATTGAAAATAGAGATTGTCTTGTGCGTCAACGGCGAGTGGAAACGACGCTGTGCCGTCCGCGCTTGCCCATTCGTCGAGCGCATTGAGGGCGAACTGCCCCTGAGTTCCCGACAGCACGGCTTCGGTGAACACCGGCGGCCCAAAGAACCCTCTTCCTTCGCTGAAGAATATGTCGGAAGCGTTCGCTGCCAGCGTGATGGGAACGCCAATCGACGCATTGAGAGGACAAGATCCCGCCGCGCAACTCCCATTCCCTCCAACGATTCCAGAGTACAAAGTATCGCCGGGAACTAGCGCATCGATGAGATTGTTATCAGAGTCTGCGATGTACACCACTCCCTGCGGAGCGGCGGCCACTGATATGGGAAAAGTGAGCGCGACACCCGCGGCCGGACCGACGTAGTTCGCGTGATCAAGACGGCTTCCCCCTCCGGCAATAATCGAGATATTGCCGCTCGAATCCTGATATCGGATGACGTTATTGCCGGTGTCGGCAATGTACAAGTTGTCCCCGCCATCGATGGCCATTCCCAAAGGGTCATACAGCAATCCCGCGCCGCCAGCGAGCGTTGTTTGCAACGTGCTGATTTTGGCCGGAATAAAGCTCACCGCCGGCCCCTTAGCGTCTCCGCCGGCCGGGATGACAAACGGGCGTTCGGACGCCGTGTGGGCTATCGTGATCTTCCCGGTGCGGTGCCCGGGTCCTTGGGGAATGAAGACGGCTTCGACCGTGCACCGATCTCCGGGGGCGTAGCTTCGGCCTTCGCCACAGCTTCCGCCAGAAATGCGAAAGTCCGCTGATGCGGTAATTGCGGTGATGGTAGATTCGGCATGAAACTCGAGTTCAATAGTCTGAGATGCTGTTGACTCGTTCAGATTTACTCGGCCAAAGTCCCGGTAATTCGCAGCTACCGCACTCGCGGGAGAAGTCAACCGGCCTTCCCCGCCTGCCGCCGGGTTGACGCTTGATTGAGGGAGAACAAGAATGATGTTGGCTGGCGCATATTGTCCGAATACCGGGAAATATGTAGCGAAGACCACCAAAGCGGCCAGCGGCACGTACTTCAGCAGTTTGCGAAAGATTGCTTCCATCACACGTCCCTCCAAGGGCTGCTCAGACCAGCCCGGGAATGGATATCTTTAGTTTTGCGCCAGCCGGAAAGCGATCCGGCTTCGGCGTAGATCGCGTCTGATTGGGGCAAATTAAGAGCGATCAAGGTAGGGAGTCAATGGAGGGATTCTTATTTGTATCTCAGTCGAAGCTTAACGGCCAAATGACTGAGCCCATAGGAGCGTACAGCGGAATCTTATCGCCACGGCGGACCTGTTGTGGTAATGTGAGTGCATTCCTAGCTAATGGAATCGCACGTTTTGCCCGTTTTAAGGCCACTGGAATCGCATGTCCGCCTCTCCTCAGCTCAAATGGAGTTGCCACTTCGGCCCATTTTTTCTCGATCTGCGTACCGGAGAGCTCACGCGGAATGGGCAGGTTATCAAGCTGCAGGAAAGACCCCGCAGCTTGCTTGTGGCTTTGGCGGAGCGGCCAGGCGAACTGGTAACGAGAGCCGACCTTCACGAAAAACTTTGGCCCGACGACACGATTGTCGACTTTGAAAACGGGCTCAACAACGCCATCTGCAAACTGCGTGAAGCGCTGGGCGAGGATTCGTTGTCGCCGCACTTTATTGAGACTGTTCGCAGACGCGGATACCGCTTTATAGGCTGCAGTTTTGATTCTGCCGAACTCCAGGAAGAACGGAATCATGCGGCCGAGCCTGCGTGGTTCTCCTCCGATCCGGACCCGGACCCTAATTCGTTAACCGTGTTGGGCACTCCTCAGCAGCAGGTGATCGCGACGCGGAAGGTCACGAAGAAGACGCTCGCGCTTACATTAGCGGGCGTCGTAACGGTGACCGCAATCGTCTCGGTCTGGTGGTTTTTTCCATTGCCGGCGCCGCGCCTGATCCGGGTGGCCCAGCTGACGACGGACGCCAGGATCGATTTTCTGGTGAAGCCGGTGACCGACGGCGCGCGTGTCTTTTACCTGGAACGCGCGGGCGGTCATTGGAATTCAATGGAGACATCGCTCGAGGGTGGCGATCCGCAGCCGGTGCCTGGATTGCCCCCGAACATGCGTGTGATGGATATCTCGCCGGACCACGCAACCTCCTTGCTGGGAAATTTCGCATCACGTGGGTCGGATGCGGCCTTGTGGCTGATGCCTATTCAGGGCGGCCCGGCAGTGCGACTCGGCAACATTGTTTCTGGAGACGCAGTGTTCCATCCCGATGGCCGCCACATCGTTTTTGCGAAAGGCAAAGCCCTCTGGGTTGTGAATATGGACGGGACAGACACGCGTCTATTCACCACCTTGCCGGGCGGGCCATTCTGGCTGTCGTGGTCGCCGGACGGGAATCATTTGCGCCTTACACTCGCTGACGAAGATTCACGGGTTACGCTTTGGGAGATCAATCGGGACGGTTCGCAACTTCATCGCGTGCTCGCCGCCCCTTCGGGCAATCAGCAATGCTGCGGGGAGTGGACGCCCGACAGACGCTACTTCATCTTTACGGAGACGCATGGCGCGATCTCGAATCTCTGGGCGAGCCGCGAAGCGGGATTTCATCTCAGGCGCGCCGCTGGGCAGCCGGTTCAAATCACCGATCTGCCGACCGGAGCATGGGGCGCTCACGTCGCGCCGGGCGGGAAGAGTGTGTTGTTTTACGCAGGTCGCAGACAATCGCAGATCGAGCGCGTCGACGTCAAAACTGATGAAATGACGCCGGTGACTCCTGAGGGATTCGTCGAGCCCGACTACTCCCCAGATGGTCGCTGGATCGCGACCGTGAATCTGGATACGGGAACGCTCTGGAAGGCAAACGCCGATTTCACGGAACGAACTCCCCTGAGCCCGGCGGGTTACGGCGCGGTTTTCCCCCGTTGGTCGCCCGACGGTTCGATGCTCGCGCTGTCTTTGGCTCCACGAGGTCAGCCTACGAACATTTATTTGATACCGGCTACCGGCGGCACACCGGAACTCCTGCTGCCGGGAACATCGAGAGTCACCGATGCCGACTGGTCACCCGACGGGAAGCGGATGGTTGTGCTTCATCTCGACGGCAAGGCGGGAAAAGATGCCTTGTCCGTGGTGGATTTGGCAACGCGAAAAGAGGAAATAATCCCATCTTCAGAAGGACATTATTTTCCGCACTGGTCCCCCGATGGACGGTTTCTTGAGGCCTATGCAGATAATGGGCGCGCTGTAGACCTCTTTGAATTCTCGACTGGACGATGGGAGCGAGTTTTACGCGGAGAGGGGCTCGGGTTTCCGGTATGGTCACATGACAGTCGGTATCTTTTCTTTCAGAGGACGGTTGAGGAGAACGAGCCTATCTATCGACTGGAGATGCGCAGTCGCACAGTGGAGCGCGTGGCCGATTGCCACACCGGCCTTATAGACGGAGCTGCTCGCTGCACATTGATGGGCCTTTCACCTGACGATGCTCCGCTTGTGGAAGTTAATCGCGGAAGCAGGGACCTTTTCCGCGCGGACTTGAGCCTGCCGTGAGTGGTTGAGTGAAAATCGTCTGAAGCTCTGCCCGACCGACCTCAAACAGATCTCAACGAAAACGCCCGCCAAAAAAGGTGTAAACGCAGGCCCCTTGGCCCAACACCAGTTGAGTCCTCCGCTATTTCTTGGCGGTGAAGTCGGTTGCAATCGGTGCTGGCAAAAGGCGCGATAACTCGAAGCCGAAATGCCAGAGCCCTTGACCTGAGCATCGTGGCCAATCACTGTGCGGTGTCATTACGACCACCGTGGGCCGAGGAGTTCGTTGATGTCGATTTGCATCCGGCGTTCGACGATGTGGCCATCTTCGATCCGGTAGAAAATTATGAAATTGGTCGAGAGAGTTTTGCCCGTCAACGGAACTCCCGTAAATTCGACTTTGTGCACTCCATGGAACGTGCATCGGGCGGCAACGACGTCGGTTTCGGCGACGAATTGGATGGGCTTGAGTTCTTGTTCGGTAAAGGCGAGCTTCGTCCACGCGGATATACTCCTTCAGGTGCAGATCAATAATGTAACCCTTAGGGTCGGCTTCAACGATACGCATAGTCATCGCCGCAGCGGCTTCGTTCTGTGCCAACTCTATTGACCGCAGCGAGCTTGAGGTGCACGTCTCATTTCACGACCCACCGTGCCCAACGACAACTAGGCAAGTGCTTGAACTTAAGTCGATTTATTTCCCGAAGAGCCTTTCGAGCATGCTGATGCCGGATCAGCATACCGGAGCTCGAACCGCCGGCTTTTTCTGCTTGGTGATCTGCAATCCTCCCACTCTAATTAGGTCCACGATGGGAGCGGTATGAGGCGAGAGTCTTACGTACGGTT
>Ga0335073_10014955_pt1 | contig 10861 bp, 8 predicted proteins | sample Lox_Sample_22_FD_207093 | JGI IMG/M metagenome (GOLD analysis project Ga0335073, IMG submission 207093) | Soil microbial communities from Loxahatchee National Wildlife Refuge, Florida, United States - Lox_Sample_2.2 | ecosystem: Environmental > Terrestrial > Soil > Wetlands | place: USA: Florida... | reverse complement strand
AGCTTCGCGAGCACTCGGCCGAGATTCACGCGGCGCTGGAAAGCGCGCTGACGGCGGGCGCGGACGCGCTCGGACGCCGGAACGGCGACGCCGTCGAGGCGGTCCGCGCCGCGGTGATGGTGCTGGAGGCGTTTCCGCTGTTCAACGCCGGCTACGGCTCGGCGCTGTGCAGCGACGGATCGGTCGAGCTGAGCGCGTCCGTGATGCGCGGCAGCGACCGGGCGGCGGGCGGCGTGGCGATGATGACGCGCACGGCCCATCCGGTCGCCGCCGCGGTGGCGCTGCTCGACGAGCCCGAGGTGCTGCTGGTCGGCGCGTGCGCCGACGACCACGCGGCGGCCAACGGCCTTGAACAGCGAGCACCAGCCGAGTTTGTGACCGAGCGCCAGCGACAGAACCTGGCCGACCGGATGACCGGCGGACCCGAGACCGTCGGCGCTGTGTGCCTCGACACCACCGGCCTGCTTGCCGCCGCCACCTCCACCGGCGGGCTCAGCGGCCAGCGCCCCGGTCGGGTGGGGGATTCTCCGCTGATCGGCGCCGGAACCTGGGCCGATCACGGCGTCGCGATCTCGTGCACGGGGCAGGGCGAGGCGTTCATCCGCGCCGGAGCGGCCCGGCTCGTGGCGGCCCTCGTCGAGCACGGCCACGCACTCGAAACGGCGGCCCAAGAAGCGCTCGAAGCGGTCGCGGAATGCGGTGGCAACGGCGGGTTGATCGCGGTCGACGCGCACGGCAGCGTGACCACTCCGCGGTCGACCGCCGCGATGCCACGGGGCGTGTGGCGGCCCGGTCAAAACCCGGTCACGGCGGTCCCCTAATACCATTGGCCGCTCTATGGAGGGCTCTGTGACTTCGGCGGGCAAGCGGCTGCGTGGGAAATTGGAGGCCGGCGAGCCCGTGTTCGGGCTGTGGGCCGGCATCCCGAGCTCGATCACCCCGGAGCTCGCGGGCCTTGCCGGCTACGACTACGTGTGCGTCGATCTACAGCACGGGCTGAACACCGAGGCGACGTTGGTGTCGATGTTCCAGGCCGCTCAGGCCGGCGGCGCGGTGCCCCTCGCCCGCCTCGCGTGGAACGAGCCGTGGCTGATCATGCGCGCACTCGATCTCGGCGCGGCCGGCGTGATCCTGCCGCTGATCGACAGCGCCGCCGAAGCCGCCCGGGCGGTCGAGGCGTGCCGGTACCCGCCGCACGGCAAGCGTTCCTACGGCCCGGTCCGCGCCGAGCTGGTGGTCGGTTCGACTTCCCCGGACGAGCTCGGAAATGACGCGCTGTGCATCGCGATGATCGAGACGCGCGACGGGCTCGACAACCTCGACGAGATCGCCGCCACCCCCGGCCTCGACGGGCTCTACATCGGCCCGTCGGACCTGTCGCTCGCGCTCGGGCTCCCGCCGCGCGCGGTCGCGGTCGACCCGGGCGAGGACCGCCAGGCGCTCGCCGACGCGATCGAGCGGGTCCACGACGCGTGCACCGCTAACGGGCTCATCCCCGGCATGCACTGCGCCGCCGGGCAGGCTGCCGCAAAGTACGCCGACGCCGGCTTCAAGCTGATCACGGTCGGCGTCGACACGAGTTGGTACAAGGCGGCGATCCGGCGCGAGCTGGACACCGCGCGAGGAGGCTGAGCGGAAATGCCCTACGCACCCGATCTCGCCGGCTGCGCCCTCGACGGGCGCTATGAGCTCCACGAGCTGATCGGCGAGGGCACGTTTGGCCGGGTCTATCGCGGATATGACCGCCGGCTCGCGCGCCCCGTCGCGATCAAGGTAATCAAGCCGTGGTGGGCCGAGGATCCCGACGGGGCCGAGAGCTTCGAGCGCGAGGCTCAGCTGCTGGCCCGCGTGAGTGATCCGGGCATCGTCCAGATCTTCGACGTCGGGCAGGCCGACGAGGGCCTGTACTTCGTCACCGAGCTCGTCGAGGGCGAGAGCCTCGCGGCTCGGCTCAAACGTGGCGGCCCACTGTCGGCGTGGGAGGGGTGCGACATCGCCGAGCAGCTCTGCCGCGCGCTCGGGCACGCCCACGCCGAGCACATCGTGCACCGCGACATCAAGCCGGCCAACGTGCTCATCTCCGGCCGCGGCCAGGTCAAGGTCGGCGACCTCGGGATTGCGCGACTTGCCGAGGGAAGCACCGACGGCGGCACCGCGACGATCGTCGGAACCCCCAGGTACATGGCGCCCGAGCAGGCCAGCGGCCAGCCCGTGACCCCCGCCACCGACGTCTACAGCGCCGGGATCGTGCTGTACGAGATGCTCGCGGGGCGCACGCCGTTCGGCGGCGAATCCGCCGTCGAGATCGCGCTCCAGCACGTTCAGCTCGAGCCGCCTCCGCTGCCTAGCGGCACGCCGCGGTCGCTGGAACGCGTGGTTCAAAACGCGCTGGCCAAGGATCCCGCGGATCGCTATCAGAGCGCGGTGGCGATGGCCGACGCGCTCGCGGACGCACGCGAAAGCGCCGGTGCGGGTGCAAGCCAGAACGACACGCCCGCGCGCGCCGCGGAGTGGTGGGAGGCGCCGACCGAGGTCGGCGACGAGACCACCGAGATCTTCGCGCGGGACACGCGGACGCTGCCCGCCCCCGGCCGGGTCGACCCAACCCGCCCGGCGCCGAAGCTCAGTCCGCGGCGCACGGTGAACCCGGCGGCGCGTCGGCGCACGGTGGCGGTGTTCGTGCTGGCGCTCGGGGTCCTCGTCGCCCTGCTCCTGGCCGCGCGGGCCCTGACCGCGCCCCCGACCGAGGCGCTCCCGCAACTCCACGGTCTCACCGCCCGACAGGCCGGCGCAAAGCTGAACGCGAAGCACCTCCACGCCACGTTCTCACATGAGTACAACCAGGCGAAGCCCGGCACCGCGTTCGCGCAGACCCCGGCCGCCGGCACGCAGGTCAAGAAGGGTGCGACGATCGCCGTCGCGATCAGCAAGGGCCCGCGGCCGGTCGCAGTACCGCCTCTGACCGGCAAGAGCTCGACGACCGCGAGCACAACCCTTCACAAAGCCGGCCTCAACGCCAACGTCACGACTGTGCCCGCGCCCGGCACGACCCCCGGGCTCGTCGTCCGCCAGGACCCGATTGCGGGGCAACAGCTGAAGCCACACGACACTGTGGCGTTGTTCGTCGCCGAGGTGCCGAGCTGGCATCCGGTGACCTCGTTCAGCGCGAACTCCGGCGGCGGTCAGTCCGTCCCATTCCGGATTTACGGCAGCCAGTGGCGGGTCGTTTACAGCATGGCCTACAACGGTACGTGCGACTTCGTGCTCTTCTGCAACGGCCCGAGCGCGCAGCTGCTCGGGCTTGGAGGCAACACGACGAACGAGTCGTTCGGCCTCGGCAAGGGTAGCGGCAAGACGAAGGTGTTCCAGACCGGCCCGGGCGTGTACCAGATCGACATCAACCCAGGATGGGACGACGCCAGCTGGTCGATCGAGGTTCAGGACTGGAAGTGAGCCGATGGCCTCCGGTCGCGGCTCCGAAGTAATCAGCATCATCGACGCGGACCCTGACCTCGGGGAGCTGCTCGACCCGACCGAGCGGGAGCGGGCTCGTCGCGGAACCATGGCGAGAGTGCGCCGTCTCTCGCCCGGAAAGTGGATGGCCGTCTCCGCGCTCGAGGAGGCGGCCTACCACCAGGGGTTCCTGGTCATCGACGGGCTGCTCAGTCGCGAGGTGGAGGTGCTCGGCCGCCGCTGCGTCGAGCTGATCGGGGACGCCGATGTGCTGCGCCCGTGGGGGTGGGACCCGGCTGGGTCGCACGCGAACGCCGAGGTCGAGTGGATCGTGCTCGAGCCGACCCGCATGGCGGTACTCGACCACGCGCTCGTGGGGCAGATGAACCCGTGGCCCCAGCTCGGGCTCGAGCTATTTGCTCGGGGTACCCGGCGAGCACACTGGCTGGCCGTCGCGCTCGCGATCTCACATCACCCGCGCGTCGACGACCGGCTGCTGCTGACGCTGTGGCAGGTGGGAGAGCGGTGGGGGAGGGTCCGGCCAGACGGGATCTCGATCCCCCTCTCGCTGTCCCACGAGCGGCTCGCCGCCCTCGTGGGCGCGCACCGGCCCGCGGTGACGACCGCGATCGGCGAGCTCACCCGAGCAGGGCTCGTGAGCCGCGGCGAGGACCGGCTCTGGGTCCTGCACGGCAACCCCCCGGACGAGGTTCGCGGCCGTGGCCTGGCCGCGGTCGACATGTGATGGATCGCGCCGGTTGACACTCGAATGCCGGCCCAGACCCTAGTCCTCGCGCTCGCTGCCGCCGAGCGAGCCCGCCCGGAGCTCGAGCAGATCTCGGAGATTAAAGTCGTCGAGCACTACGACCTGTCCTCGGTGCGCGAGGACGACGTGCTCGTGCGCGGGCTCGCCGGCGCGTGGGGGGTAGTCGCCGGCAGCGAGCCTTACACGCGCGGTGTCCTCGAGGCGCTGCCGGCCCTCAGGGCGATCCTCCGCTGGGGGACGGGCTCGGATGCGATCGACATCCGCGCCGCGACCAATGCCGGCGTCGCAGTCATCACCACGCCCGCGGTCAACGCGGAGGCAGTCGCCGACATGGCGCTCGCGCTGATGCTCGCCTGCATCCGGCGCCTGCCCGAGCTCGACGCGATCGTTCGCTCGGGCAAGTGGCGGGGCCTCGGTCCGACCCGCGACCTGGCGAGCTCGACCGTCGGGATCGTCGGGCTCGGCGCGATTGGACGGGCGGTCACGCGCCGGCTGCGTGGATTCGATTGTCATGTGCTCGCGGTCGAGCCGAATCCCGACCTTGAGTTCTGCAAGGACAACGAGGTCGAGCTCACCGACCTCGCCGGGATGCTCCCCCGAGTAGACGTGCTGACCCTGCACGCGCCCTTGATGCCCGGGACCCGGGGGCTGATCGGCGCGCGCGAGCTCGCGCTGCTCCCGACCCACGCGGTCCTCGTCAACGCCGCGCGCGGGGAGCTGGTCGATCAGCCCGCGCTCGTGGCCGCGCTCCAGAAAGGGCAGATCGCCGCCGCCGGCCTCGACGTGTTCGAGCGCGAGCCGCCGGCGCCCGACGACGCGATCCTCACGCTTCCGAACACGATTCTGAGCGGGCACATCTCCTCGTACACCGAGCTCGGCCTCGACCGGACCGGCGAGATGGTGATCACGAACCTGCGTGCGGCGCTCGCCGGCCGGCTGCCGTCGAGCTGCCTCAATCCCGAAGCCTGGGAGTCTCGTTAGATCCGGTGCGAGGACTGCTGCTCGATCACGGTCAGCAGCGCCGAATGATCTAGCCCTCCGTCGCCGGCCGCCTCGAGTGCCGCCAGCATCTGATCGACGAGCGCGGTCGTGGGTACGTACACGTCGAGCTCTCTCGCGGTGCGCAGCGCGATCCCTAGGTCCTTGTGGTGGAGCGCGAGCTTGAAGCCGGGCGTGAAGTCGTGCTCGAGGAAGTTGCGGCGCCTGACCTCCATCACGCGGTTGCCGGCAAGGCCGCCGGACAGCACCTCGATCAGCCGGTCGGGGTCGACGCCGGCCTTGGACGCGAGCACGAGTGCTTCGCTGACGGCCTCGATCGTGACCGCGACGAGGATCTGGTTGCAGGCCTTGGCGGTCTGCCCCGCGCCGGCCTCGCCGAGCCGCACGATCGTCTTGCCCATCACCTCGAACAGCGGGCGCGCCCGCTCGAACGCATCCTCGGGCCCGCCGACCATGATCGAGAGTGTGCCCTCACGGGCGCCCACGTCTCCGCCGGAGACCGGCGCGTCCAATGCCGACGCCCCCAGTTCTGAGGCAGCGTCGGCCACGGCCCGCGCCACCGACGGCGCGATCGAGCTCATGTCGATCAGCAGCTGGCCCGTCCGCGTGCCGGCAATGACCCCGTCGTCGCCCAGATACACCTGCTCGACGTCGGGCGAGTCGGGAAGCATCGTGATCACTATCTCGCTCCGCTCCGCGACCTCGCGAGGCGTGTCGGCGACGTCAATCTCATTGCCCGCCGACGACGCGAACTCCTCGGCCTTGGCGCGTGTGCGGTTGTGGACGACCAGCGGGTAGCCCGCCTGCCGGAGGTTTGCCGCCATCGGCGCGCCCATGATCCCGAGGCCGATGAAGCCGATCGTCGTATCAGGCATATCCGAGCTCCTTCATCCAGCCGAAGCTTTCCTCGGTCGTCGAGGTCGACGGGTTGTATTCGAGGCCGACCCAGCCACCGTACCCACTGCGGTCCAGCACCCCCAGCACGAAGCCGAAATTGACCTCGCCGGTCCCGGGCTCACCTCGCGACGGAGGGTCGGCGATCTGGACGTGACCGATCCGCGGCAACAGGCTCGAGATCGTCTCGCCGAGGTTCCCCTCAACGCGCTGCATGTGGTAGACGTCGTATTGGAGCTCGACGTTGTCCGCGCCGACGCTGTCGATGAACGCGATCGCGTCGGACGACGTCTCGAGCAGGACGTCGCCATTGTCGTGGCCGTTGATCGGCTCGATCATGATCGTCGCGCCCTGGGCCCGGGCCTGCTCGGCGGCCCAGGCGACGTTCTCGCGCGCCACCTCGAGCTGGGCCCCGCGGTCGAGGCCGGGGTGGCGCAGACCGACAAGCGCGTTCAGACGGGAGCATCCGACGCGGGCTGCGAGGTCGAGCGCGATCGGGACGTTGTCGCGGAACTGGGCGGCGCGGTCGGGATCGCCCGCGAGCCCACGGTCGCCGGCGGCGATGTCGCCGGCATCGAAGTTGAACAGCGCCACCTCGAGACCGGTGTCGGCGACCGCTCGGGCCACCGCCTCGACCTCCTCGACGCCCGGCCAGAAGAACTCGACGCCGCGAAAGCCGGTCGCCGCGGCGCGTCCGAAGCGCTCGGGGAACGGCACCTCCTTGAACAGGAAGCTGAGGTTTGCGGAGAACCTGGGCACGCGACACTTGCATCCTTGCTGATTTGCGCGCGCGGTGAGGCGTGAAGGGGCTCTGACCCGGCCGGAGAACTGGGTCCGAGCCCGCGCGCTTGCAGGCACAATCAGTAGGGTCCCGCCCTCTCGCGGGACCGCCTTAGTGGAGACCAGACCGTGCGCCGCGCTTTATTGCTCATAGCTGGCCTGTGCGCGGCGTTCTTCGCGGCGTCTGTCGCGACCGCCGCCGCCGAGGACAACGGCGTCGCGCTGACGCCGCCGATGGGCTGGAACGACTGGTACTCGGTCTACTGCGGCGTCAATGCGCAGCTCGTCGAGCAGACCGCGCAGGAGATGGTCGCCGACGGGATGAAGGCGGCCGGATACGACTACGTCAACATTGACGACTGCTGGATGGCTCCCAGTCGTGACTCGTCCGGGAACCTCGTGGCCGACCCGACGCGGTTTCCCGACGGGATCGCCCCTGTCGCGGCCTATGTCCACAGCCTCGGCCTCAAGCTCGGCATCTACGAGGACGCCGGCACGACCACCTGCGCGCACTATCCCGGCAGCTTCGGGCACGAGGCGCAGGACGCGGCCACGTTCGCGTCGTGGGGGGTCGACCTCGTCAAGTACGACCGCTGCAACATCCCCTACGCGAACTACCCCGGCGAATCCGAGGAGCAGGTCCAGCAGACCCTCTACACGCGCATGAGCAACGCGCTGAAGGCGACCGGCCGCCCGATCGTGTTCTCCATGTGCAACCCGGATCCGGGCGATGACGCGTGGGAATGGGGTGCGCCGATCGCGAACCTGTGGCGGACGGCCACCGACATCCAGGACAACTTCGGCTCGATGCTTGCCAACTTCGAGGACACCGTGGACCACTTCGAGGACGCGGGGCCGGGAGCCTGGAACGACCCCGACCTGCTCCAGATCGGCAACGGCGGCAGCAATCTGCCCGAGTACAAGACCGAGTTCAGCCTGTGGGCCGAGATGGCCGCCCCGCTGATCGCCAGCACGAACCTCGCCACGCTGACCCACGCGGAGCTCGCGATCTACGAGAACCCGAACGTGATCGCGGTCGATCAGGACCCGCTCGGCCAGGCGGGCGTCCCGATCTCACGCGTGAACGGGCTGTGGATCCTGACCAAGCAGCTGAGCGATGGCAGCCGGGCCGTGCTGCTGTTCAATTCGACCAACACCGCGGCGGTGATCTCGACGACCGCCACCGCGGCCGGGCTCCCCAGCGCCCCGGTGTACCAGCTGCAGAACCTGTGGACGAACGCGGTCACCCAGACCGGAGGCGCGATCAGCGCGTTCGTGCCCGGGCACGGGGTGGCGATGTTCAAGGTGACGACCGTGGCAAAGCGGCCTGCCCACAAGCTGCCGCCGCACACCGTGCTGTCGCTCGGTGCCTCCGTCCCCGAACTCGGCCTCGGCAGCTCGACGACGGTGTCGGAGTCGTTCGTCAACTACGGCGTGTCCGACGTGAAGAAACTCCGGTTGTCGCTGTCGGCGAGGCCCGGCTGGCAGGTAAAGGCGCTCGGTCGGCCGAGCGCCGCGCTACTCGAGCCCGGGCAGCGGTTCACGGTCGCCTATCGCGTCACCGCCCCGCCGTCGGGTCCGCCACTATCGGTCTCGATCTTCACCGGCGGGGCGTCATATGACCCGCTCGACGGCCGGCGGACCGCCTCGGCCATGCTCGGCGAACTCGTCTCCTCGCCCGTCCGCGCGCCGTTCTCGATCGCCGACGCGACCACGCACGAGGCATCGTTCGGAGAATCGGGGCCGAGCCTCGCGATCAGCGCCCGCGGGTTGGGAGTGCTAAACCCGCCTTTCGGAGCATTGCCGACCGACTCCTACGCGGCGATCTACAGGCATGCCGGGTGCCGCCGCTCCTGCACCGCGCAGGTCACGGTCACAGCCGACCCAGCCGGCGGGACCTCGGGCGGTGCCGGCCTGATCGAGCGCGACGACATGAACGCGGGCAAGCACTCGCGCGCCGGCGTGGTGCTGTACGTGAACAGCAACGCCGCGATCGTAATGGCCTGGAACGGCTCGGGCGGAGCGGACGTCGACCACTACGTCGCGGTCGCATCGGTGAAGGCGCCGGTCGGGCTGCGGCTGGTTCGCCGGGACAGCACCTACGCCGGCTACTACTCGATCGACCACGGCAAGACCTGGAATCCGGTCGTCACGGTCACGGTGGCGGCCGCGGCATCTGTCGGCCGGCAGGACGTCGGCGTGTTCCACGCGTCCGGGTTGCCGACGTGGACGACGACCGCGACGTTCAAGAACTTCCGGGTGCGCTGAGCGCCCGCATGCGGGCAGCCTGCCGGCGCGGGGCGGCGTCCGGACCTGCCGAACACGACAACCGGCACGCTCGGCACGGACCGTGACGCGTCAGGCATGTGGGGCATGCGTACTGCGGCAGGGTCGAGCCGGAGCGGCTCGGCTGTCGCGTTATGCAGGTGTCCGAAGCGACTCCGGCGCCGGCGCCACCGCGTCCGCGTCGATCTCCGCCACCGAGCGCCGGCCGGCGAGGCCCGTCGTCAGGTCGAAATCGGCCGCCAGGTTCTCGATCACCTCGCGGACGCCGGCGCGACCTACGATCGCGAGCCCGTACACGTACGGCCGCCCGATCAGCACGGCGCTCGCGCCGAGCGCCAGCGCCTTGAAGATGTCGGCGCCGCCGCGGACGCCCGAGTCGAGCAGCACGGGGATCCGGCCGTCGACCGCGGCGACCACCGCCGGCAGCGCATCCAGCGTCGCGATCGCCCCGTGGACCTGGCGCCCGCCGTGGTTCGAGACGATCACGCCGTCGATGCCCTCGGCGACCGCGCGGGCGGCGTCGTCGGGGTGGAGGATCCCCTTGAGCACGATCGGGAGATTCGTGCGCTCGCGCAGGAACCCGAGCGTCTCCCAGGTCAGCGACGGCCGCGAGTAGATCTCGGTGAACCGCTGGACCGCCGCGCGGCCCCTGCGGGACCGCAGCGTGCGCAGAAAGCCGTCCGGATAGGCGCGCGTCAACTCGATCAGCGTGCGCAGCGCGGCCAGGGTCGGGCGGGGCTGCTGCGCGGGCGGCTCGAGCGGGCCTTCGCTGATCAGCTGCGTGAACACGGGATCGCTCGTGTACTGGGCGATCCCCTTGCCGTGCAGAAACGGGAGGTAGGCGCCCTCGAGGTCGCGCGAGCGCCAGCCGAGCATCGTCGTGTCGAGCGTGATCACGATCGCCTCGCAGCCGCACCGCTCGGCCCGCGCCGCGAGGCTCTCGACGAGCGCGTCCGACCGGCTCCAGCACAGCTGGAACCAGTGCGGGGAGTGTTCGAGGATCCGGGCCACGCCCTCCATCGGCTTGGACGCTTGGTTCGAGAACAGCATCGCGGTGCCGGTGTCACGGGCGGCCCGCGCGACCGCGCAGTCAGCCTCGGGATGGGCGAGCTCGAGCACGCCGATCGGAGCTAGCAGGAACGGATGCGGCAGCCGCCGCCCGAACAGCTCAACGGTCGAGTCGCGGCGCTCGACGTCGCGCAGCATCCGCGGGACGATCCGCCACCGGTCGAACGCGGCGCGATTGGCGGCCGGCGTCCGCTCGTTCCCAGCCCCTGCCGCCACGTACGCGAACGCCTCGGGGCGCATACAGCTCTTCGCGGCCGCTTCGAGCCGGTCCGCGTCGAGGGGAACACGCGGCCGCCGGCCGCTCACTCCGTCGAGGTAGATCTGTGTCTGGCGCCGCACGCCGATCATGCGGCTGGATCACAGCACACCTCGGACGCTGACTACCCCCTAGAGGGTTGGACGGCGGTTATGCCCTTCCGGAAGAAGCATGTCCGATAGCTCCTGGAGAGACGCGACGTGAATCGTGTATCCCCGTTCCGGAAGGGCATCATCCGCTGCACTGCAGCCCCCGTTCAAGGCCCCCAGCCCGTAAAGCTGGCGCTCAATCCCCCGATCTTCGCCAGGCCCCATTTGCGAGGAGCCAACCCCGGTCCCTGCCCATTCGCCCCTGTTTCC
>Ga0335073_10014954_pt1 | contig 10861 bp, 10 predicted proteins | sample Lox_Sample_22_FD_207093 | JGI IMG/M metagenome (GOLD analysis project Ga0335073, IMG submission 207093) | Soil microbial communities from Loxahatchee National Wildlife Refuge, Florida, United States - Lox_Sample_2.2 | ecosystem: Environmental > Terrestrial > Soil > Wetlands | place: USA... | reverse complement strand
TGAGGCTCGACGAGGACGTGCTGGCCAGGCTGAACGAGATCTTCCCCGGGTACAAGCCTGCTCCGGAGCATTACGCCTGGTGAGCACCGAGGCCGCCGGCATTCCCGCCGCGCGGGGGCTGCTGCGGGACCGCGCGGGCGGCAACCGGGTCACGAACATCGAGCTGTTCTTCGATCTGGTGTACGTCTTCGCGGTCACGCAGCTGTCGCACTACCTGCTCGCCAACCCCACCGTGCGGGGCGCCCTGCAGTCGGCGCTGCTGCTGGCGATGATCTGGATGGTCTGGGCCTACACGACGTGGGTCACGAACTGGATGGACCCGGACCGCCTCGAGGTCCGCGTGCTGCTCGTCGTGCTGATGCTGATCAGCCTGGCGATGTCGGTGGCACTGCCGAAGGCGTTCACGACCCTCGGCTGGGTGGTGGGCGCCGGGTACGCCGTCCAGCAGATCGGCCGGGGCGTCTTCATGGTGGCGGCGCTGCGCGGCCCGCTGCAGAAGAACTTCGAGCGGATCCTGGCCTGGTGCGTGGTCAGCGGCGCGCTGGCCGTCGCGGGCGGCCTGGTCGGCGGGACGGCCAGGGAGCTGCTGTGGCTGCTGGCCGTCGGCACCGACGTAGTCGGCGGCCTCACCGGGTTCGCGACGCCGTTCCTCGGCCGGTCCCGCACATCGGACTGGACCATCGAGGGCGGTCACTTCGCCGAGCGGTGCCAGGCGTTCATCCTGATCGCCCTCGGCGAGTCGATCGTCATCATCGGCGCCACGCTGTCCGCCATGGCGCACATATCAGGGACGGCGGTCGCCGCGTTCGTGGTGGCGTTCGCGGGCTCGGTGGCGCTGTGGTGGCTGTACTTCGACCGGTCGGCCAGCGCGAGCGCGGCGGTGATCGAGGCCTCCGACGACCCGGGCCGGATCGCGCGGGCCGCCTACCATCTCATCCACCCGGTGATGGTGGCCGGCATCATCGTCGCCGCGGCCGGCGACGACAAGATCCTCACGTCCCCGTCGTCGACGGGGTCCGCGACGTCCGCCTGGATGATCCTCGGCGGCCCCGGGCTGTTCCTCGCCGGCCACGCCGCCTTCAAGTTCGTGGTCTGGCGGACGGTCCCGTGGACCCGGCTGGCCGGCATCGCGGTGCTCGGCCTGCTTGGCCTCGCCGTCCCGGTGCTCCCCGAGATCGCGCTGGCTGCCTGCGCGGCGGCCGTGGTCGCCGTCGTGGCGGCCCTCGACCGGGTGGGACCGGCTACTCGTCCTCGTCGGTCTCCATGACGACGCTGATGCTGTCGTTGGCCAGCAGGAACGAGATGTCCTCGAGGCTCTTGGCGATCGAGAACAGCAGGAACGGCACGGCCGCCTGCGCGTCGCCGCTCAGCATCCCCGCCGCCACGCGCAGCTGGGGGCTGTAGTCGGAGCCGATGTCTTCCTGGAGCTCGTCCAGCAGCCCGTCGTCGTCCACGTTCGGAATCCTAATGCAAACGTGCCGGGCCCGGCGGGAGGTCGGGCCCGGCACGCGGGCAGAGGCGGAAGCCCCTTTAGGAAGCGAAATCGAGCAGCGGCTGAGCGCGCGACGGGTGCCGCAGCTTCGACAGCGACTGCTTCTCGAGCTGGCGGATCCGCTCCCTGGTCAGGCCGAGCGCACGGCCGATCTCGTCCAGGGTGTGCGGGTTGCCGTCGTACAGGCCGAACCGCATCGCCATGATCGTCGCCTCGCGCGGGGTGAGCGCGTCCAGCGCCGACCGCAGCTGCTCGGCCATCAGCTGACGGTCGACCAGCTCGGAGGCCTCGGGCGCGTCCACGTCCTCGATGAGGTCACCGATCGAGGTCTCGCCGTCCTCACCGATCGTGGAGTCCAGCGAGATCGGCTGCCGCGAGGTGCGCAGCAGCTCCTCGATCTGGTCCGGAGTCCGGTCCAGCTCGACGGCCAGCTCCTCGGGGGTGGGCTCACGGCCGAGACGCTGGTGCATGTCACGCTCAACGCGTGACAGCTTGGACAGCATCTCCAGCACGTGCACCGGCAGCCGGATAGTCCGCGCGGAGTCAGCGAAACCGCGCTGGATCGCCTGCCGGATCCACCACATCGCGTAGGTGGAGAACTTGTAGCCCTTGGTGTAGTCGAACTTCTCGACCGCCCGGATCAGGCCCAGGTTCCCTTCCTGCACGACGTCGAGCAGCGACAGCCCCCGGTCGCTGTACTTCTTCGCAACGGAGACCACCAGCCGGAGGTTCGCCTCGAGCATGTGCGCCTTGGCGCGCCGCCCGTCCTCGGCGACCAGCTCAAGGTCGTGCCGGTGCTCCGGCGACAGGTCAGGCTCGGTGTCCAGCTTGTGCTCGGCGAACAGCCCTGCCTCGATCCGCTTGGCCAGGTCCACCTCCTGCTCGGCGGTGAGCAGGCTGGTACGGCCAATCGACTTCAGGTAGGTGTGCACCGAGTCGCCCATGGCGGGCGTCTGGTCGTCAAGGTCAACCCCGTCGGCGAACGCCGCCACGTCGGCCTCGATCGAGGCCACCTCGTCGTCGTCAAGGTCTCCGTCCGCGTCGGCGGCGGGAGCCTCGGCGGCGGCCTTCTTCGACCGGCCCTTCTTGGCGGCAGTGGCCTTCGAGCCCGTGCCCTTCACCGTGGCGTCTGAGACGGCCGTGAGGTCCGACAGGGCGACCTTCAGGCCGGACCCCTTGTCGGTCTCCTCGTTGGCCAGCCGAACACCGGCCTCGCTCAGCTCACGGAGAATGGACCGAGCCTCGGCGGGGGTAAGCCCCGCCTGCTCGAAGGCGGTCCGCAGGTCCGAAAGGGACAGGTGACCCTGGCTGCGACCGCGCTGGATCAGGTCGTCCACGCGAGTCGAGCTAGCGTCCTCGTCCGTCGCCGGAGCGGCCATAGCGATCCGCGGCATGAGACACCTCCCTCCTACTGTTTACGAGCGCGTGCGCCGCGCCGTTCACTACAAACAACGTCTTACGGTCCCCGATGGATGGCTTGTGAGGGAGCCCGCCCGGATTAACCGGTGTGTGTTGCGGGCACTCTTAATTAACGCTTAGCGCCGGAGATTGTTCCCGTCCGCGTAACGTTCCTGCCGCCTTGAGGGAAGCCAGGTCGGGTTTGCCGCTGGCGAGCACCGGAATGGCCCGCGTCAGCACGACCTCGCTCGGGCAAGCGTAACGCGGCAGCCGCTCGCTCACATGCGTACGTAGCAATTCTAGACTCGGCGGGTCCGCGGGGTCGGCGGGGACCACCACCGCCGTGACCCGCTGGCCCCATTCGGGATCGGCACGTCCGACCACCACCACCTCCCGCACGCCAGGACAGGACTCGAGCACCGCGGCGACCTCGCCGGGGACCACTTTGTGCCCGCCGGTATTGATCACGTCGTCGGCACGTCCCCGCACGACTACCCGTCCATCGCAGACGAAACCCAGGTCAGAGGTCACGAACTCATTGCGGAGGTCGGGGCCGCCGCGGTACCTGTTCATCAGCACCGGCCCCGAGATGCGCAGCAGCCCGTCTTCATCGGCCCGCACCGTGACACCGTCCAGCGGCACCCCGTCGTACACACAGCCGCCGCAGGTCTCGCTCATCCCGTACGTGGTCACCACCCGCACGCCGGCCGCCCGCGCCCGGCCGAGCAGCCCCGCCGCGGCGGCCGCGCCGCCGACGAGCACGGCGGCGAACCGCGCCAGCGCCGCCGCGCCGTCCGGCTCGTCCAGCAGCCGGACCAGCTGCGTCGGTACCACCGACACGTAGGCGCAGCCCGACTCGGACAGTGCGGCGGCGGTCAGGGTCGGAGCAACCGTACGTTCTGACGAGGAGAGCAGGGACCGGACGAGAACCTGCAGGCCGGCGACATGGGTCACCGGCAGGCAGCACAGCCAGCCGCCCGCGCTATCCGCGGCGCCCAGCCGGGCCAGCGACGCGCGGGCGGAGTGGCACAGCGCCGCCGCGCTGAGCTCGACGCCCTTCGGCTCGCCCGTGGACCCGGAGGTGGCGATGACCACCGCTGTGTCTTCCGCCACACCGGCGCCTGGCGCGAGGGCGCCGATGAGCTGGCGGATCCGCGGGGCGGGCAGGGACGCGTCGAGTGGCAGGATCGCGGGGCCGGTGCCGTCCAGCGCGATCGCGAGGGGACCGGCGAGCTGCTCGGCGTCCGCGACGCCGTCCACGAGCACCGGCTGCAACGGGCGGGCAGGTGCGGAGCACCGGGGGGGTTCGGGGGGGCGGCCCCCCCGAAAGGAGTCTGTCACGGTGATTAAGGTTAGATCCCGGACTTCTGGAGGTTACGGGTGACTGAACGGCAGTGGTCGTGACCGACCTGCCAGAGCTGCTAACGACGCTGCGGGCGTTCGCGATTCCGATGCGGACGAAGTTCCGCGGGATCACCGTGCGGGAGGGGGCGCTGATCCAGGGTCCTGCCGGGTGGGGGGAGTTCTCGCCGTTCGCCGAGTACGGGCCGCGGGAGTCGGCGCGCTGGCTGGCCAGCGCCGTTGAGTCCGCGACCGTGCCGTGGCCCGCGCCGGTCAGGGACCGGGTGCCGGTCAACGTGACCGTGCCCGCGGTCGGGCCGGAGCGCGCGGCGCAGATCGTCGCGGCGTCGGGCTGCCGGACCGCGAAGGTGAAGGTCGCCGAGCCGGGGCAGGCCGAGGCCGAGGACATCGACCGGGTCGCCGCGGTGCGCGACGCCCTCGGGGCAGGCGGGCGGATCCGGGTGGACGCGAACGGCGGCTGGGGCGTGCCCGTCGCGGCGCGCATGCTGCGCGAGCTCGGCAGGTACTCCCTTGAGTACGCCGAGCAGCCGTGCGCGACGCTCGGGGAACTCGCCGAGCTGCGTCGACTTATCGATATTCCGGTGGCGGCTGATGAGTCGATCCGCAAGGCGGAGGACCCGCTGCGGGTCCGGGCGGCGGGCGCGGCCGACATCGTGATGGTCAAGGTGCAGCCGCTGGGCGGGGTGCGCCCGGCGCTGCGGATCGCCGAGGCGTGCGGCCTGCCGGTCGTGGTGTCCAGCGCGGTCGACTCCTCGGTCGGGCTGGCCGCTGGGGTCGCGCTCGCGGCGGCACTGCCCGAACTGCCGTACGCGTGCGGGCTGGCCACGATGTCGCTGCTGTCCGGCGACGTGACCGGCGAGCCGCTGACCGAGCGCGGGGGAGAGCTGCCCGTCCGGCGGCCCGCGGTCGACCTAGGGGAATTCGCGCGCTGGGAGGCCGACCCGGAGCCGTGGCGGCAGCGGGCGCTGGCCGCCGCCGAGTTTCTCGCCGACGTTCCTGGAGTCCGAGCATGAGCCTGATAACAGCAAGAAGCGCGCTGAAGCCCTCGCGGCGGGCGCGCCAGTGAACCCGTCGACCGCGTTCGGCACCGTATTCGCCGACGAGCTGGCCCGGTGCGGGGTGCGCGAGGTCGTGATCGCGCCCGGGTCCAGGTCGACGCCGCTGGCCATGTCGTTCTACGAACTCGAGCAGGCCGGCCGGGTGCGGCTGCACGTCAGGATCGACGAGCGGTCCGCGTCGTTCACCGCGCTTGGCCTGGCCAAGGCGAGCTGCCGCCCGGTGGCGGTGCTGTGCACGTCAGGCACCGCCGCGGCGAACTTCCATCCGGCTGTCATCGAGGCCGACGAGTCGGCCGTGCCGCTGCTCGTGCTCACCGCCGACCGGCCGCCCGAACTGCGCGGCACCGGCGCCAGCCAGACGATCGACCAGGTCAAGCTCTACGGCGGGGCGGTGCGCTGGTACGCGGAGCCCGGCGTGCCTGAGAAGGTTCGCGGCGTGGCGGCCTACTGGCGGTCGCTGGCCTGCCAGGCGTGGGCGCAGGCGTCCGGCGCGGCGGGAACGATTCCCGGACCGGTGCATGTGAACCTGCCGTTCCGCGACCCGCTGGTGCCTGACGGCTCCGGTTCCGGTGACGACGCCGGGTGGCCCGATTCGCTGGACGGGCGTCCGGGCGGGGCGCCGTGGACCCGGGTCGGCGGATCTGCCGCCGCCGAGCCGCTGGACCTGCCCTGGGCCGAACGCGGGGTCGTGGTCTGCGGGGACGGCGTCTACGACGCGGCGCCGCTGATCGAGCTGGCAGAGCGCGCCGGGTGGCCGGTGCTCGCCGAGCCGTCGTCCGGCGCGCGGCGCGGGCCGAACGCGCTCACCGGGTACCAGTACCTGCTCGCGGCGCCGGACTTCATGGCGGCGCACCGGCCAGCGGTGATCGTCTCGGCGGGGCGGCCAGGGCTGTCGCGGCCGCAGTCGGCGCTGGTCGGCCTCGCCCGCAGCGGTGGGTCGCGGGCGGTGTCCCCCCTGGCTAGCAGCTCGGGTTCTGGCGCCGGCGGCGACGTCCCGGTCCGGCACGTGGTCATTGAGCAGGGGCCGGGCCGGTGGGCCGACCCGCAGCGCGCCGCGACCGACGTCGCCGCTGCTGTCCGGCTGAAGGGGCTCCCTGACGATCCTCCAGACGGGTGGCTGGACGGCTGGCGGCGCGCGGACGCGGCGGCGGTCCTCGCGGCGGGCGCCGCGCTCGAGCTGCGCGACTCACTCACCGAGCCGCTGCTGGCCCGTGAGCTGCTCACCGCGCTGCCGGAGAACGCGCTGCTGTGGGCGGGGAACAGCCTGTCGGTCAGGGACATCGACCTGGTCATGGCGCCGCGCGCGGACGTGCGCGTGCTGGCGAGCAGGGGCGCCAGCGGGATCGACGGGACCGCCTCGACGGCCGCCGGGGCGGCGCTCGCGCACGCGGCGGCGCATCCGGGCAGCCAGGCGTTCGCGCTGATCGGCGACCTGGCGTTCCTGCACGACGCGGCAGGGCTGGCGATCGGGCCGGCCGAGCCGCGGCCCGACGTGTGCCTGGTCGTGGTCAACAACGACGGCGGCGGCATCTTCGAGACGCTGGAGCAGGCGGCGTTCGACGGGGTCTTCGAGCGGCTGTTCGGCACGCCGCACGGGGCGTCGGTTGAGCGGCTGGCCGGGGCCTTCGGCGTGCCGTACACGCTGGTGGAGCAGCCCGGTGAGCTCGCCAAGGCGGTCTCGGGGACCGGGCTGCGGATCGTCGAGGCGCGCACCGACCGGGCCGCGAACGCGGCGCTGCGCGCCCGGATGCGCGCGGCCGGGGTGCGCGCCGTCAGCCCGTGACCCGCCAGTTGAACGTCGCGGACGCGGTGGCGCCCGCGGTGTTCCTGGCCGTGACGGTCACCCGGTAGGTCTTGACGGCTCCGGCGGTGCCTTTGGTGATCGTGCCGGTGATGTCGCCGGCGGCCGTGATCGACAGCCCCTTGGGCAGCCCGGAGGCCGTGAATGTCAGCGTCTCCCTCGCCAGCGCGCCCAGGGAGGTGACCTGCAGGCCGACCTTGGCGCCGCCGGTGGCCTTCTGGTTGCCCGGGTCGATCAGGCCGGTCACGCTGGGGTTGAAGTAGCTGAGGTCGGTGCCGCCGGTCGTCACCACTCCGGCTACCGTGCCGCCGCTGGAGTACTGCCAGAACGTGTAGGCCTTCCAGCCGGCCGGCATCGGCGGGCTGCCGACGCCGTAGGCCGCCACCCACATGGGGTCGGCGCCGAAGGCGGTGCTTGACCCCGTGCAGGTGTCCCACCAGTTCGCGGTGGTGTAGATGATCGGGTACTGGCCAGTCAGGCTCCGCGCCGTGGAGACGAACGCCGAGATCCAGGTTCGCATCGCGGCGGCGCTGAGCCCGTAGCACTCGTTGGTGTGGTCGGTGCTCACGTACGGGTCGTACTCGATGTCCAGCATCAGCGGCAGCGCCCCGCCGCCGGTGATGTACCGCGCGGACTTCACCGCGAACTGCGCCTGGAACGTGCCGGTGGTGATGTTGGGAATCGCGAAGTGGTACGCGGTGGCGAACAGCCCGGCGCGCATCGCGCCGACGATGTCGGAGATGGCGTACGGGTTGACGTAGTAGTCGCCCTCGCTCGTCTTGACGGCGGCGAACTTGTAGCCGGCCCGGGCGACCGAGGCCCAGCTGATGGCTGCCCCGTTCGGGTGCTGGAACGAGGCGACGTCGATGCCCCGCACGGTGGCCAATGCCGTCGCCTGGTTCGCGGCGGCGTGGCCGGCTGCGCCAGCTGTTCCGGCCAGCTGCTGCAGCAGCTGCGGCGAGTGCGGCAGCGCCTCGTCGGCCGCGCGGCTGGCGGCGAGCGCCGTGAGAGCGGGGCTGGCGCCCGGCACCGCGCCCGACGGCGTCAAAGTGCTGGATGGCGAGGTGCTGGATGGCGAGGTGCTGGATGGCGCCGGTGCCGCTTTCGAGCTCTGGGTGGCCGACGGTCCCGGTGTCCCGGCGGGAGCGGTGGCCGTCCCGGAGCCGGAGCCGGTTGCCCCGCCGCCCTGGCCGGGAACGGTGGCGGTCACGGGCGTGCCGACGCGGGCCGGCTGTGCCGTCGGCGGGGTCGGCGAGCCGAACCCGGACGAGACGACGTGGATGGCCGCAGCGGAGCCTCCAGCGATGAAAAGAACGGCAAGCGCCGCCGCCGCTGCCGCGGCGGCCCCCCCGCTTGGCTTGATTCGCACCGCGCCAGGTTAGGGGGCGGTTAATGGTCATTTTTCGTAATTCGGCTGTGTTTAGCCCGTGCGGACTAGTCCATAGTCCGCATTAATCAGTAACCACAGCGGTACGTGTTTCAGGTGGGGCAATATATAACGTGCGAACAATCCGCGGATGCGCCCCTTCTTACGAGTTGCTAATCCGGCGGCCTCGGGCAGCGGCCGGGCGATAGCGTGGGACGTATGCCACCACGCGGGACCGTCCGTTGATCGCGTCGCTGGTCGTGGGCGGCCTGCTGCTGGCCGGGATGATCGCCGCGACCTGGTACGCGGCCGTCCGGCTGCCCGGTGACGCGCGGGTCCCGCTGCACGCCGGGACCCCCGACTACAGCATCTGGCTGTCCAAGCGCGCCGGGCTGTCGGCCTGGCTGGCGGCCGGGGCGGTGGTGTTCGCGGCGCTCGCGTGGCTCACCGTCAGCCACGTCGCGGCGAACTGGGCGGCGTCGATGCGGGTGACGCTGCTGCCCGCGGTGATGTGCGTGGCGCTCGCCGCCGAAGTCGCCGCGATCATCCTGGCTCAGCGGGCCGTCCCCGTCCCCGTCCCCGCGGAAAACGCCTAGCACCGCGCGGGCCGTCAGCTGAGCTGCTCGGCGAGCCCGACGATGATGCCTGCGGGGCCGCGGAGGTAGCAGAGCAGGTAGCTGTCCTCGTACCGCGCCACCTCGCCGACGAGTTCTGCGCCGTGGGAGCGCAGCCGGGCGATGGTGTCCTCGATGTCGTCGACGGCGAACATGACGCGGTGCAGGCCCAGCGTGTTCGCCTGGGCGATCTCCGGCTTAGGAGTAATCGCCTCCGGGGTGTGGTACATCGCCAGTTCGAGCCGGCCCGGGCCGTCCGGAATCCGCATCATCGCGATCTCGCTTCGCATGTCGTCGAGCCCGATGACGTTTCCCGCCCAGCTTCCGTCGATCGCCATCCTGCCTTCGAGTTCCATGCCAAGTTCGGTGAAGAAAGCGACGGCGGCATCGAGGTTGTCGACAACAATGCCAGCCACCCGGCCACGCGAGATCGCAGACGATCTTCCCATCACTTTCCGCCCCCAAAATTGGACAAATCGGGCGCAAAAAGGGCCAAAAATGATGGGGAGACGAATCAGGACAGGCGTTGGACGGAGGTGATAGGCGCGGGTTGCGGCGGTCAGCGGCGGCGGCGTCTTCGCTGCAGGGGGTGGGCCAGCGCGATGAACGCGATCCAGCCGCCGATCAGGACGAGCCAGAAGCTGATGAACCGGTACGCCACCACGGCCGCCAGAGCGGCGGAGGAGTGCAGGCCCGCGGCAGTGAGCGCCGCGGTCATGGTCAGCTCGACGATCGCCAGCCCGCCTGGTGTCAGGCCCGTGGAGGCGACCGCCATGCCCGCGCCGTAGACGAGCAGCAGGTCGTCCCAGGGGATCGGCTGTCCTATCGCCCGGATCGACAGCGCCAGCGCGGCGCAGTCGAAGGCCCAGTTCGCGAGGGCCAGGCCGAATACCCACGTGTAACCAGGCAGCGACAGGCGGCGGCTCGACACGTCGTCGATGAACCGGTCGACCCCGGCGCCGCCGTCTTCCGGCTTGCCGAACACCCGCTTGCTCAGCGCCGCCAGCCGCGCCAGCACCGTCCGCAGCAGCGCCCGCACCCGGTCGAACCGCAGCGCGAGCAGCACCGCGACGACGGGCACCAGGTACACCGCCGCGCCGACGAACCCGGCGGCGGATGCCGCCGACGTGCTCCCGGCGATCGCCCCGGCCGTCAGCAGCAGCGCCAGGCCCGCCGTGGAACAGATCCACGACACCGCCATCGACCAGCTCGTCGTCGCGGCGTCCACGCCGGCCCGGCGGAACTGCCGGTAGGAGTAGACGACGTCGAGTTCGGCGCCAGCGAACGGGATGGACAAGCCCAGGGCGTGGGCCGCGTACGTGATCGCCATCACCGGGCCCAGCGTGATCCGGTGCTCGCCGGCCCGCAGCAGCAGCGTCCGGCTCATCCCGAACGCGGTCAGCGACACCGCCTCGGCGCCGAGCGCGAGCAGCAGCCAGCCCGGGCTCGCGGTCGCGAGCACGTGCAGCGACTTCGCCAGCGTATGCCTGGCGAGCACCACGATGACGGCCGCCGCCCCGAGCACCATCACGGTGAGCGCGGGGCGGCGGAACGGGGCCGCTGCGGAGAGGAGGGAAGAGGAGCTCTGGCGGACCTCCGCCTTCTCGCTTACCTCTTCAACCACCCCTCCATTATCGCCGCGATGAAATGGCTGCTAGGGGCCGAGCATCTGGCTGATGTCGAACCGGGTGTGCAGCAGGCCGAACTGGAGCATCTCGTCGGGGACGCGCTGCAGCCGGGTCTTGTCGATGGCGATCGGGTAGTTGTTCA
>Ga0335073_10014953_pt1 | contig 10861 bp, 8 predicted proteins | sample Lox_Sample_22_FD_207093 | JGI IMG/M metagenome (GOLD analysis project Ga0335073, IMG submission 207093) | Soil microbial communities from Loxahatchee National Wildlife Refuge, Florida, United States - Lox_Sample_2.2 | ecosystem: Environmental > Terrestrial > Soil > Wetlands | place: USA: Florida... | reverse complement strand
GCTCGCGCCGCTTCTCGAGCGCGAATTTATTGCAGTCGCCTTGATGGTCGGTCGGATAGTCCCAGACATGCTGCGGATCATCGCGCCATAGGACGGCGCTGTTGACCCGGGCCTGGACCTCGTCGAGCTCGCGGCGGCGGGCAGGCGAGAGCGGCATGACTGCGGGAGTGGCGACGCTGCCCGTACATTCCGCGAGGTGCCGAGCGCAGAAGCCGAGAAAGCCGCCGGGCGGGGTAACGAGAGAACCGGTGGGCATCGGCATGTCCGGCATGTCGGCGCGCGCGAGCGGCGCGAGGCCAAAGAGGCCGGCCAAAAGAATAGCAGAGATCGCAAAGATTCGCGGCCGCACGCGCGCCTCCAATACTATCTCCGAAGGTGAGGGCGCGGACTTAACTGCAGATGAAATTTAAAATTGCGGATGATTCAATTTGTTTTGACGTTTATTTTTATTTCGCTTGAATTTGTCCGGCTTTTCGCAAAAGCGGGGATCGTCCGCCGATCGGCGGCGCCCAAACCACCGGAGCCGGCCGTCTTGTCTGTCGGGATCGCCGTCTGATGAAGTGACAAAAGGAATGCTGTGCGCCATTCCCTGGCCCAGAGGGCAAAAGGACAGACTTGCGATTGGTCAGAGATTGGCGCCTGTGTTCTTAGGCAGCGGCGTGTTTACACCGCCAATTCTGTGAACGATCAATGAAGCGGCAGTTGCGGCCAACCGTTACTTGACCGTACCGGAGAGCGCGGCCATAGTAGCGCCCGAACCGTGGCCCCTAGAGCCCCTCGAAGGTGGTTCCGATGAAGCGAGTACTTTTGGCCATCGCCGCGTCCACCGTCGTCAGTTTGGGGGCGGGATTAGCATCTGCCGCTGACGGTGTCGCACCCTTTCAAATTGCTCAGGGGACGCTGACCCCGGCGCAGCAGGCTGCCGTTCAGGCTGCGGTGCAGTCGATCAGCGCGGCAATTGCCGGCGGCGATCAACAGGCGATCGACGGGGCAGTGACGGCGGCGGTCGATACCAATCCGACCCTTGCCACGACGATCATCGGCATCATCGCCGGTCAGAGCCCGAATTCTGCCGCCATGGTGGCAGCGGCGGCGGCGGCCGCGAATCCGGCCCTGGCAGTGGCAATCTTCACCGCTGCGGCAACCGCGGCGCCGGGGCAGACGGAAGCGATCCTGGCTGCGGTCTCCGCGGCCGCGCCGGATCAGGCCGCGGCGCTCACCGCCGCCGGCGGTCAAGTTGCCCTCAACACGCCGCCTGCGCCACCGCCGGCGCCGCCGCCACCGCCAGCACCGCCCGCGCCGCCGCCGGTCGCGAGCCCGCACTAACGTGACGTCTGCGGGCGCGCCGGCTTTCGTCGGAGGGGACGAAGGCTTGGCGGCGTGAGCAGAGTCAACATTTCAAACATGTCGAGGGTGGGATTGGAGTAATGAGCGTTCGAGGGGGGATTTGGGGCGCGGTGCTCGCCGTGGTCGCGGGCGCGCCGTCGGCCTTTGCTCAAGTACAGCTGCCGGGCCCGGCGCCGGGCAATTTCGGCACCACTCCGCCCGAGGCGACGGCGGCAGGAGAAGGAGTTTTGAGTCGTCCGCATCCCGATTACGACCCGCTCGGTGTTCGCGCCGGTTCCTTCATCGTCTTCCCGCGGCTCGATCTCGCGGAACTCTATGATTCCAACGTGTTTTCGATTCCGAGCGGCGTGAAGAGCGATTTCTATACCGATATCGCGCCCGACGTCGTGGTCAATTCCGATTGGAACGTTCACGCGCTCAATTTCGACGTCGGCAGCGAGACGAAGCGCTATGCCACGCAAGTGAGCGAAAACTATACCAACGCGCATGCGATCGCGAACGGGCGTCTCGATATCCTGAACGAGATCTACATTCTCAGCGGCGCGCAATATCAACTCGCGCATGAAGACCGTGCGTCGCCCAACTCGATCGTCGGCCAGAAGAACCCGACGCAGTATCAGGTGGGCGGTATCGGGTTCGGCTATGTGCACGAACCGGGCCGTCTCGGCTTCCGCATCGACGGCATCGCCAATATGTACAGTTACGACAACGCGCAGACCGCGACCGGCGCGACCGTCATCGAGACCGACCGGAACCGCTGGGAGTATGCGGTGAAGCCGCGGCTCGAATACGAGATCATCCCCAACTACCGCGCCTTCCTGCAGGCCTCGGGCAATGGGCGGAGCTATCAGGCCACCTTCGACCAGTTCGGCTTCAAGCGCGACTCCGCGGGGTGGGAAGTAGATGCGGGAACGGCGCTCGATGTTACGAACCTCATCACCGGCGAGATCTTCGCCGGGTATCTCGAGCAGAATTACGCGGATGCGCGATTGAAGCCGGTCAACGGCGTCGGCTTCGGCAGCAATCTTCTCTGGACCGTGACCGAACTGACCTCGGTGCACTTGGGCGTGACGCGATCCGTGCAGGAGACGATCGTGAACAACGGCTTGGCGGGCACCGCCTTCGTCGAGGCGTCGAGCGATCTCGCGACCGGCGCCAACCTCTCGGTCGAGCACGAATTGCTGAACAACGTGCTGGTGAATGCCGGGGTCACCTATGGGCAGGACGACTTCCAAGGGCTCAGCCGGATCGACAATACCTATGGCGCAAACGCCGGCGCGCGTTATCTCATCAACCGCGTTCTGACCGCGAGCCTCGATATCACCTATCAGAAGCGCGACTCCAACCAGTCGATCAACAACTATGAGCGGGAGATCGTCGCCGCTCGGTTGGGAGCGCATTTCTAAGTCGACGCTGTGTTCCTATGACGAGTGGGTGGTGGTGGTCATGTCCTGTTTGCTTCGGTCTCGGCGGCTCCTGCTGCTCGCGGCGGGTGTCGTCGCCTGTCTGCTTTCATCAAGCCTGCTGACGATCGGTGCTCGCGCGGCGGACGCGCCTGCCTACAAGTTGGGGCCGGGCGACAAGGTCCGGGTCACTGTCTTCAACGAGAAGGATCTGTCCGGCGATTTCGACGTCAATGATCAGGGCGAGATCGCGCTGCCGCTCATCGGGCAGGTGAAGGTGCAGGGCCATACCATCAGCGAGGTCGAGAAGACGATCACCGACCGGTATGGCAAGGATTACCTCGTCAATCCCCGCGTCAATGTCGAGGTGCTGAACTACCGTCCCTTCTTCATCCTGGGCGAGGTCAAGAATCCCGGGAGCTATCCCTACGTCAACGGAATGACGGTGCTCAACGCGGTGGCGCTGGCCGGTGGCTACACGCCGCGGGCCGACAAATCGCATGCGATGATCAAGCATGCCGACGATCCAAACGCGGCCGAGACACGCGTTCCGGAAGACGCTACGGTATTGCCCGGCGACGTCATCAGAATTCAAGAGCGTTTCTTCTAGCGCCTCGAAGCTCGCCGGCACTATCGCCGTAAATTCGTTAACAACACCAAAAAGTGTGGACCGGGGTTCATTGCCGTCAAGCGCCGGCTTTGCGCTATGATCGGCGCGGGGTGGACTGTCGGGCGTCTTGCGGCCGGGTAGGACCGGCCGCGTCGAGGTCGGTGCAAGTACTTTGGGAGCGGGTCGAACATGATGGACACGATGGAGCATCCGCGGCCTGCAGCTCCGGGAGAGAAGCCGAAGCGGGCGGAAAAAGCCGTCAATCTCGCGGGAGACAAGGGCGGGGCGGATTTCGATCTCCGGCAAGTCTTCGGATTGTTACGGCGGCGGAAGAACGTCATCGGGGCTTCCGTCCTCATCACCACCATCGTTGCCGCCGTCGTCGTGATGCAGGTTACGCCGCGCTATACCGCCACGGCGACGCTCCTCCTCGACCCTCAGAAAACCCACATCGTCGATATGCAGGCGGTGATTTCGGGCCTGCCGGTGGATGCCGCCGCTGTCCGCAGCGAGCTCGAGCTGGTCAAGACCCCGACCATCGCCGAGAGCGTGGTCAGGAAGCTCAATCTCACCGCCATTCCGGAGTTCAACCCGCGCCTCGATCGTCATGCCACGCCGAAAGCATGGCTTGCACCGCTGGACGGCATGATCGCGGCGGTGAAGCCGCTATTGGGGCTCGCTGCGCCGATGCCGGCTGACGCAGGCGATCCCGAACAGGCCGCCGTGCAAACCGCGGTCGGCGCTTTGCTGTCGCGCGTCGAGGTGACGAATGACGGTCGGTCCTACATCCTGAAGCTGAGCGCCACCTCGGAGAATCCACAGCTCGCGGCGGCGATCACGAATGCCTACGCCGATGCCTATCTCGTCAGCCAGCTCGAGACGAAATTCGAGGCCGTGCGCCGCGCCAATACCTGGCTCAACGATCAGCTGACCGACCTCAGGGCCAAGGTGCGCGATACCGACGACGCGGTGCAGCTGTTCAAGGCGCAACATAACCTGACCGAGACGAAGGGAACCACCATCACCGCGCAACAGCTTTCCGAGATCAACACGCAGCTCATCATCGCCGCCGCCGATCGTGCGCAAAAGGAATCGAACCTGAAGCAGGTGCAGGACCAGCTCAAAACCGGCGGCATCGATGCGGTCGCGCCCACGATTTCATCGCCGCTCATCCAGCGTCTCAGAGAGCAAGAGGCCGATCTGATCCGGCAGGAGGCCGACCTCGCCACGCGCTACAAGCCCGCCCACCCGGCAATGCTCAACATAAAAGCGCAGGAGCGCGATCTGCAACAGAAGATCCAGGACGAGGTCAACAAGTACATCATCAGCATGCAGGGCGACGTGAACGCGGCTCGGGCGAAAGAGGAGTCGCTGCGCGCGACCCTTGAGCAGCTGCAGAAATCGACGGCCAACGAGGACCAGTCCGAGGTCCAGCTGCGCGAGTTGGAACGCGAAGCCCAGGCGAACCGCACGCTCTATGAAAGCTTCCTCAATCGCTTCAAGCAGACCTCCGCGCAAGAAGACCTGCAGCAGCCCGATGCGCGCCTGATCACTGCGGCCAAGGCGCCGGGAGAACCCTCATATCCGAAGCGGGGGCTGATCATCGGGTTTGCTTTTACCGGATCATGGTTCCTCGGCCTGCTCATCGCGCTGGCGGTTGAAAGGCTGGACAACGGCTTCCGCACCGGCGACCAGCTCGAGGCGCTGGCGCAGGTTCCGACCTTGGGGCTGATCCCGGATGTGAAGGCCAAGGACGATCCGATGGATGTGATCGTCAGGCATCCGGTCTCGCCCTATTCTGAAGCCGTTCGGACCGTGCGTACGGCGCTACGCTACTCCGATATCGACCATCCGCCGAAAGTGGTGCTGGTGACATCCTCGGTTCCCGATGAGGGCAAGACCGTGTTCGCGACCTCGCTGGCGCGCAGCGTCGCGCGATCGGGCGGCAAGTCGCTGTTGATCGATTGCGATCTCCGGCGGCCTTCGATCGCCAAGGCGCTGAAGACGGAGTCGCAGCCGGGACTGCTGTCGCTGTTCGAGCAAGAGGCCGCGAGCGCGAATGCGATTCGCGTCGATGAAAGTTGCGGCATGCATTTCTTGACGGTGACAGGCGGTATCTCGAATCCTCAGGATCTGCTCGGCTCGAAGCATATGCGAGCGATCATCGAAGAGATGCGCGAGCGCTATGACCTGATCGTGTTGGACAGCCCGCCCGTCCTCGCCGTCTCCGATCCGCTGATCCTCTCCCACATCGCCGACACCACGATGTTCCTGGTCCGATGGGAGCGCACGCCGCGCCAGGTCGTCCAAGGAGCGCTGAAGACGTTCCGGGCGAATGGCGGACATCTCGCCGGCGTGGTGCTCACCCGCGCCAATTTGCGGCGGCATGCCTCCTATGGTTATGGCGATTCGGGCTACTATTACGGCCGCTATGGCAGCTACTACGGGAACTATGGCGGCTATGGCGGCAAGAGCTGAGCCATGCCGGGGCTGCCGGCGCGCACGGCGCACCGCGTCCTTGCCTTAGGGCTCGCGGCCGGCTTGCTGGTTCTGGGACTGCCGCAGTCGATCGATACGGCGATGCGGCTTTATGCCGAGGCGGAGCTCGCGGCAGCCGCTTCGCCCGAGGCGAGTTCCGCTCCACCGGCCGAGCGGGCCATCGCGCTGCTCGATGCCGCGGACCGCTGGTTCGACGATCCGGCGGCGCGCATCGAGGCGGGAATTGCTGCCTTCCGTCGTGCCGCCCCGCCCGGGAGGGACATGGACCCCGGCGGAATGCGCCAGGCGATCGGCGCTCTCCGCAGCGGCCTCTCGCGCCGGCCGGCCGATCGCTGGGGGTGGATGTATCTGGCCCATGCGGAACTGGCGATCGGCGATACGGCATCGGCGCTGCAGGCGTTGAGGACGGCGATCCTGGTTGCGCCCTACGACCCCGATCTCAGCGTCTGGCGCACCGAGCTTGGCCTCGACCTGTGGCCGCTGCTCGACGCCGACGATCGGCGCCTCGTCGCCGATCAGATTCAGATTGCTTGGACGGCGAAGCCGCGGGAGGTGCTGGCGCTGGCCAAAACCTCGGTGGCGACGGCGATCATCCGGCTGGCGCTGGCCTCGTCCCCGCCGGCGCTCGAGAAATTCGAAGCCAGCCTGGGGCCACAGCGCTGACCGACAGGCGCGATGCCGTCACCGCGTCGAGCGCGATTGCGCGATGCCGGCACCGAGGATGAAGAGGTAGGTCGCCGTGACCGCCGGGATCTGCAGGCTGAAATCGACAGTTGCGTGCAGCCCGACGAGCAGCGACGCGGCCGCGCCGAGGCAGGGATAGGCGGCATCCCGCCGGCGCTGCATGATCCCGCGCAGCGACAGGCCCACGAGCCAGAGCAGCGCGGCATAGAAACAAATCGCGGCAGGGATACCGAGCTCCAGCGCGTTTTGCAGGTAGTCGTCATGCGCCAGATCGTAGAAGGCCTGGATGGCGTCGGTGCGGTAGAGCGGGAAGACGGATTGGAAGGAGCCGAGCCCGATTCCATGCAGCGGATAGTCGCCGATCGCTTGCACGGTCAGCATGAAGACATCGAAGCGTCCGTCGGTCTCGGAGCTGGTGTCGGCGAGGCGGTCGACGAGCACGCCGCCGCTGACGAAGAAGGCGAGCACGATCAGAACGACCGGCAGAGCGGCGAAAGCGCGCCGTCCGGAAGCGCGCAATCCGCGCGCCCGCGACAGGGCGAAAGCGATGGCGATGACGCCGGCCAGCGTCGACAAAAAGCCGCCGCGCGAATGCGTCAGGCACAGCGCCGTGAAGATGAGGAACAGGCAGACGACCTGCCATGACCGGGTGCTCATGGTCTCCACGGCGCTTTCAAGCCTGCGCCGCCAACTGCCCCAGAGGGCGACATCCTTCAACGACAGAGTCAAATAGGCGATCGTCGCAAGCAGGCACAGCCCAAGATAAGTAGCGAAAGAGTTGCGGTTGACGAAGGGGCCCGTGACGTCGTCGACATACGCCCATTTCGCGTACCACAGGATCGACTTGCTGCCGGACCAGTAGACCGCGAGGCCATAGGCCGCATAAAACGTGCCCGACAGCATGACCAGTTTGGTCGCGGCGCGGGCGCGCAGCGGATCACGGCACAACACGACGGAAAGGTAAAGGATTGCGGCATAGGTCAGCAGCCGCAGCAGGTGACTCAAGGCGGCTTGGCGGTCCACGGCGATCGCGGCCGGACCTCGCTGGAGCAGCGTTTCGGCAGCCTGGTCCCACAGCGGATTATGCCAGGCGGCGGGCGTCAGCGGGGTGATTTGAAGCCCCGCGAAACCGATTGCCAAGCCGAAGAGAACGGCGGGGACGGTCAGATCGCCGATCAAGGGGGCGCTGCTTTCCGCAAACGCCGTAACGCTGGCAATGAGCAGCAATGCGGTGATGAGCCCCATCGCTTCCCAGGCAAGCGGCCGGTCGGACCCTAGCGGCAGCGGCGCCAATGCCACGATCGCTGCCAAGCCCAGGAAGAGCATGTCGGCGCGCCGTGCGGCGCCCGAGCGCTTCAGCTGTGCCGCGGCGGCCGTCTCTTCATTTTCTCGACCGGTTCTCAATTCGGCCATCGGGCGCCCAGCTCCAGGGAGAAGGTACGGCATTCGACGCAGCGACCCTGTCGACCGCACGATAGGCGCTCCGGACATAAGCGTCGCCATCTGTCATTTCTGCGGCGAGGATCGGGGAGTGATACACTTATCCGTTGTCGCGCGCTCACAGCGAGCTTGGCGGGAAGCGGTGCCCGGTGGTCGATTGCCTCGTCAGGCAACATACCTCGGGCGCGTATATTCAATTAAGTTTAACGCGCTTGTCCCTATGCTCAAGCCGGAAGCCGTCGACCAAGCAGGCCCAGTTGCGTCGACCGATGGCGCATCGGGGGCCCATATTAGAGTATGATGCGTCGGCTGTCGGGGCGTTTTGGGCCGCACGGCGGGGTGCGGGCGAGGGCGCCGAAGAGGGGAAGCGTTGAACTTTCACAGGACATTTCCTGCGCCGACCGTCTGTGGTTGTGGCGCCTCGGCCTGCGCCGGCGCGAGCGGCATTGCGGCCGGTCGGCCAGCGGCACCGGTCGTCTGAATGCGCGTCCTTCACTTCCTCCCCGACGGGTTCGGTGGCCATGGCGGGATCGCGCAGTTCAACAAGGATTTGTTGACCGCGGTTTGCGCGTCGCCGCTGGTGCGCGAAGTGGTCGCTGTGCCGCGTGTCATGCCCTTCGATCCCGGGGATTTGCCGCCGAAATTGCACTACGACGTCTCCGCGATCTCGGGCAAAGGACGCTATGCCGCGCGCGCGCTCCACTATGCGCTGCGCGATCGTCGCTTCGATCTCATTCTCTGCACCCATATCAATCTCCAGCCGATGGCGGCCCTCGCGCGAGCCGTCACCGGGGCGCCCTCGGTTCTGTTCCTGCACGGGATCGAGGCGTGGCAGCGGCCGGCTAAGCCGCTCACCGCGCTGGCCGCGCGGCGCGCCGATTGGTTCGCCGGCGTAAGCCGGGTCACCGTCGGCCGGTTTCAAGCCTGGGCCAATGTCCCGGGCGAGCGCTGCCTGGTGCTGCCGTGCTGTGTCGATCTGGGGCGGTTTGCGCCGGCGGCCCCGCGCCCGGAGACCGTCGAGCGTTATGGGCTCGCCGGGACGCGACCGGTGCTGAGCCTGGCGCGGCTGGCGGGCAACGAGCGCTCGAAGGGCTTCGACCAGGTGCTGGCGGTCCTGCGCGCGATCGTGCGGGAAGCGCCCGATGTTGTCTACGTCATTGCCGGCGGCGGCAATGACCGCGCACGCCTCGAGCAGATGGCTCAGTCCTTGGGCGTTGCCGACAGGGTGCGCTTCACCGGTTACGTCAAGGACGCCGACAAGGTCGACCTCTATCGGGCAGCGCGCGCCTTTGTGCTGGCCGGACGCGGCGAGGGCTTCGGCATCGTGCTGCTCGAGGCGATGGCCTGCGGCATTCCGGTGGTGGCGAGCACCCTCGATGGCAGCTACGAGGCGATCGGCAACGGGGCGATGGGCATCGCAGTCGATCCAAATGACGGCGACGCGCTGTCGCGCGCGATTCTGGCGGCGCTCCAACGCCCCGTCGGCGTACGACCCGCCGGGCTCGACCACTTCTCCTTCACCGCCTTCAGCGAGCGTGTTCACAATTTGCTGGAGCAGACGATGGCAGCGCGACAGCGGGCGCCGCGCTAGGGGAGCACCATGCAGCTCGACGATATCACGCCGATCATCCTCACCTACAATGAAGAGCCGAACATCGCTCGTGTCTTGGCGCGGCTCGCTTGGGCCAAGGACGTCGTCGTCGTCGACAGCCTGAGCAGCGACCGCACCGTCGAGATCGTCAGAACCTTCGCCAATGCCCGGCTGCTACAACGTCGTTTCGACAGCCACGATCGACAATGGTCATACGCCGTGCGTGAAACCGGCGTCCGTAGCGAGTGGGTTCTGACCCTCGACGCGGATTATGTTCTCTCCGATGCCTTCGTCGGCGAGATGGCGATGCTCTCGCCCGATTCCGCCGTGGCCGGCTACGAGGCACAATTCCGCTACTGCATTCTTGGCCGTTCGCTTCGCCGCTCGCTCTATCCCGGCCGCGTCGTGCTGTTCCGGCGCGAGCGCGGCGCGTTCTACCAGGACGGACACACCCAGCGCGTGCAGGTGGACGGGCTCGTCCGGCCGTTGCGGGCGCACATCGATCTCGACGACCGCAAGTCGATCCGTCATTGGATCCTATCGCAAGACCGGTACGCGCTGCTCGAGCGCAACAAGCTGCTGGCCGCCGAGCCGCATCGCCTCGGATTGGCCGACCGGCTGCGCGCGCGTCGCGCGATCGCGCCGGTCGCCGTGCTCCTCTACTGCCTTTTTGCCAAGCGGATGATCTTCGAAGGTTTGCCCGGCTGGCACTACACCTATCAGCGTGTCGCCGCTGAGATTCTGTTGTCGCTCTATCTCATCGAGCATCGGCTGGGGTCGTCCGCATCCGGCAATCTCGACCGCTCCGTGCTCGCGGATGGCACCTGATCGATGCCTCGGCGCCATGACATGAGTGTGGTGGAGACGCAGCCATGTGCGGCGTAGTCGCACTCATTGCCTATGCGGCCAATGCGCCGCCGGTATCTCGGGGCGAGCTGTTGCGCATCCGCGACGCCATGGCCAGCCGCGGCCCTGATGGCAGCGGCGAATGGGTGAGCGCGGATGGCCGCGTCGCGCTCGGCCATCGACGGCTCGCCATCATCGATCTCAGTCCCGGGGGTGCGCAGCCGATGGCGAGCGCCGACGGCGCGCTCCGCATCACCTTCAACGGCGAGATCTACAATTATCGCGAGCTGCGCGCCGAGTTGGAGCAGAAAGGGCGCCACTTCCGCTCGAGCTCCGATACCGAAGTCATTCTACAGCTCTATGAGGAGGAAGGCGCGGCCATGCTGCCGCGGCTGCGCGGCATGTTCGCCTTTGCGCTGTGGGATGAGCGGCGGCGCGGCG
>Ga0335073_10014952_pt1 | contig 10862 bp, 11 predicted proteins | sample Lox_Sample_22_FD_207093 | JGI IMG/M metagenome (GOLD analysis project Ga0335073, IMG submission 207093) | Soil microbial communities from Loxahatchee National Wildlife Refuge, Florida, United States - Lox_Sample_2.2 | ecosystem: Environmental > Terrestrial > Soil > Wetlands | place: USA... | reverse complement strand
ATGTGTCGCGCAGCTCGGCATAAGAGTCGAAGGTGAGGGGGTTCTTCTTCTCCGGCCGCGACAGCGTGATGCATGCGACCGCGCCGTCGTGATCCAGGTGAAAATGCTTTGGCTGTGAAAGTGGCATCACATCACCTCACCGCCGGAGATTATGAGCGACTGGCCGGTGACGCCATGCGCCTCGGGTCGGCAAAGGAAAGCGACTGCGGCCGCGACTTCGGCGGGATCGGTGAGACGGTTTTGCGGATTGAACCGCTCGAGCGCAGCGCGCGCCTCCGCGGCGTTGCGTCCGGTTTGCGTCTCGATTACGGCGATCGCGTTTCGCGCCATGTCGGTCTCCGTGAAACCGGGACAAACCGCATTGACGGTGACTCCGCTTCGCGCGATTTCGAGAGCCAACGCGCGGGTAAGGCCGATGATCCCATGTTTTGCGGCGCAATAGGCGGCCGTATATTGATAGGCCTTGAGACCCGCGGTGCTCGCGATATTCACCACGCGGCCCCACCGCCGCTGGGTCATGCCCGGAAGCGCGAGCCGCGTCGCGAGGAACGTGCCGGTCAGGTTGATGGCGATGATCCGGTTCCAATCCTCCAAGGACGTTTTCTGAAACGGCAGGGCGAGCGCTTCGCCGGCATTGTTGACCAGAATATCGATACCGCCGGCCGCGTTGAATGCGGACTGGAGCGAATCGCTGTCGGTCACGTCGGCGACCAGTGCATGGCAGCCAAGGGCGTGGGCCGCTTCCTCGACCGCGTCCTTTGCCCGTGCCGTGATGACGACGCCGGCGCCTTCGGCCAGAAGACGCTCTGCGATCGCGCGGCCGATGCCGCGCGCGCCGCCGGTGACAAGCGCCACTTTGCCGGCAAGCTCGCCCGTCATGTGGGGGCTTCCGGGCCGGCAGCTTCGAACGACGGTGTCATGGCATCCTCGACGGGAGTGCGCTTAAGCCCGCCCTGGCCAGCGGTGGCGCGGCTCCCACCCAAGAACGTCGCGCGCACGGCTGATATCGATCAGCGAGCGATAGGAATCCCTACCGTATTCCGGCCCGCCGCGCCATGGCACATCGGGCACATGAGTCCTGACCAGGTCCAATGTCGGTCGGTGATCGGCGACGTCCGAGGCGCAGAGGAGGAGCCTCGTGTGGCCTCGAAAGCCGGTGCGCAGCGCCGCCTCGGTCGCCTCGGCGACATCCTCGACATGAATGTGCGTCGCGAGATGCCAGGCGCGTCCCCGTGCCGTGGCGGCCGGTGGCGCAGTCGGCATTCGTCGATATCCTTCGTCGTCGAACACCGCGACCGGCCGGAGGCAGATCGTGTCGATCCCGGTGCGGTGCGTGAATGCCGCGCACATCTCCTCCGACAGCCACTTCGCGAGTCCGTAGGGGGCGGACGGCAAGCCGCGATGCGCGTCGTCGACCGGCAGATAATCGGGATCGCGTTCCAGCATGCCGAGCGATTTGCCGGACGAGAAATAGATTACGCGGCGAACATTCTCCGCCTCGGCTGCGAAAAGGACGTTGGCAGTGCCGAGAAGATTCACCTTCATGACATCGGTCGGCGCACCCTGCCGGTCATCGGCCAATCCTGCGACGTGAATGATGGTCTCGACCGCGCGTGCGGCACGGCGGACGGAAGCGGGGTCGAGGATGTCGAACCCGTCCGCGATATCGAACCCACGGATTTGGTGACCAGCGATTTCGAGCCGACGCGCGATGACCGTGCCAAGACGACCGCGCTGACCGGTAAGGAGGATTTCCATGCCCTACGCCGTCTCAGAACAGGATGCTGAGATTGGTGTTGGTGATGACGGTCTGATCCACGAGAATATGGCGCCTGGCGATCTTGAAGTGCTCACCCTCGGAGCGAAGGACGTCTTCGCGCTTGCCGGTGAAGAGCTGATAGCCCTGGTCGGACCGCGTCCGGGTGATCATGAAGCTCGATTGAACGGCGAACTCGCCCGCCTGCGGTCCGGGCGATGCCAGAATGTTCGAGACGAAATGCCGCGTTCGTGACGGAGGCGACTCGGCCCAGGCACTGTCGGTCTCAAGACGCTTCACCCGCGTGCGCAGTGACGCGTAATTCTCGTCGAAGAAGGCGATGTCCCGAAATCCATCACCACGGGCACGAAATTCGTTGATCCGGACAGGCATGTCATACCGGATGTCCGGAGCAAAGAGCGCGAACCAGTCGGCATAGCGATGGGAGTCGAGAAGATCGGCCTCACGATAGAGAAACTCTGCGATCCGACCGTAAAGCCTTGTGCCTGGGTCACAGGACGACTCGTCCATAATGTCGGCTGGCTCGCTCACGGACTTTGGCCTCCGTTTGCGAACGGCGCGCTCATCATGCGCAACCATTCGCCATACCATGCCCGCTGCGTCAACTCGCCGTAGCTGTCGGCATAGGCGACGCCGGGGCCGGGCCAATTCGGGTCGCGCTGTCGATGAAGGCCCATTTTGTGATGCATGGTGTATCGCTTGGCCGCCGGTCCGATGCTGGCGCTCGTGCAATCTTCCCAATTCTGCATATCGTCCTGGTCATAGATGCCGGCAGGGCCGAAGGTGCGAACATAAGCCTCGTAGGACGCGGTGCGGTATTCGCTTGACGCAGAGACGTCGATTGCAAACCAGGAATACATGCGCGTCCGCGTAGCGGTGAGCGGAATTTCCAGGCGAAGATTGAGGAAGCCGATGGGCTTGCTTTCCATATCTCCGGCTGAGACAAGCTGCATCCAATGGAAATTCGGCCATAGCGTGCCGACGCTGATGCAATGGCCGGTGAAGAGATCGGCCTGAGACGGCGAAAGATGATCCGCGAATTTCGGCCAAAGCGTCTTCGGGACGCCCATTGCCTCAAATTCTTCGACGCCGGGCGGACCTTTCACGAAATGGAGGATATGGCCGTTGCCGAGCGTGACCATGTGGCCGTGACAGGCGAAATCGGGGTCGTTCGGCAGGAGGCCAAGCGGCACCAGGCTCTGGTGGGTCGAAAAGACATGGTAATTGTCAGTGAAATTGTCGGTGGCGAATTTCCACGAACAGTCCACGTCCCAGATCTGAGGTACGCCGACGATCTCGACGCCGCCGGTGCGCCCAAAAATGATGTCGATGTACCAGCGCGACTCACCGAGCCAGTCCTCGAGGCTGGGTGCCGAGCCGTCCCACGTGCCGAAAATCAATCCGCGATAGACCCCAAGCCGGGCCACGGCGATGAGCCCCAATTTGTCCTTCTCAAGTTCGCCGGGGCCATAGTGGCTTTCGCCCATCGCCGAGGCGAGTTCGCCGGTGTTGCGATAGGACCATCCGTGATAAGGGCAACGCAGGAAATGCGCGTTGTCGCGATCGGTGCGGCAGAGGCGCGTGCCGCGATGGCGGCAGGAATTGAGAAATGCGCGGATGATGCCGTCATCTCCACGCACGAGGACGATGGGGTCGCGGCCGCAGGACCGGGTCACGAGGTCGCCGTTCTTCGGTATCTCGCTTTCATGCCCCAAAAAGAACCAGGCGCGAGCGAAGATTCGGTCCTGCTCCATCTCATAGATTTCCGGATCCGCGAAGATGCGGCGCGAGATCAATCCTTCCTGCGGACGCACGATCGTCTCAAGGCGCTCGCCGTTGGACAAGCACGTGAAGGTTGATTTGGTCGGGCCGGGTCTTGCCTTCGAGGCGGGCATGACCGCTCCTTTCACGTGTCCAGGGGTCGCAATAACGATTGGGTCAGAACCCGCATCAACTCACCCGCGGCCGTCTCGGCCGCCGCTTCGTCTTGGGCCTCAAGGGCATCGACGAGCGCGACATGGCGATCCACTTCTTCGGCCGCCAATGCTTGATCCCACAGCTCAGGGGATATCGACAGCTTCAGGGCGCCGCCCAAATGTTCGTAGATCTCGCTCAGAAGGTTATTCCCGGTGCAGGCGACCATGGCACGATGCAGCTCGGCGTCGGCATTGGCATAGGCGGCGCGGTCGCCGTCGGTGCTCGCGCGCCGAAGCTCCCGGACAAGCGTGCGAAAGTGAATCAGGTCATTGTCGCTCCGCCGCTTTGCCGCGAGACGCGCGGATTGGCATTCGAGGAGGCCGCGGATCTCGACGGCTTCCTCAAGCCGCGCTCTGCGCGCTCGGCGGATAAGGGGCACCGCCAGCTCGCTAAGCGCACGCACATAGGTGCCGTCGCCCGGCCGTGCTTCGAGAAGGCCGAGATGCACCAAGGACCTGAGGGCCTCGCGAACCGTATTTCGGCTCACGCCGAGACGCGCCACAAGATCGCCCTCAGCCGGAATGCGGGTCCCGACGGCCCAGGCACCTGATGTGATAAGATCCTGAATTTGCGTGGAAACTTGAGCCGAAAGGGTTGCCCCTCGAACCGGGCTCGTGAGCGTTGCCATCCAATTATCCTAATGTAGGACATTTGGTAAAACAAGCGCGCGGCAGCGAAGAGGCTCTTGTGCCGGGCTCCTGAGCCCCGCGGCCATTCCCTTGTTGGGTGGTGCGATTCTAGGCAGGGGAGCGCATCGGCTGCGTTTCGTCGCCGTCGGTTCACGACCGAACTACCGCTCTCGATGATGTCGGAGAGCCGGGCAAGCCGCTTGACTTCCCGTCGCTTTGTCAGACAATTTTGCCATCAAGAATCCGCAGAGATGCATTTTGGAGAGCGTGATGGGATGGCTCGAAGGCGAAGTGGCCCTTGTGACCGGTGGTGGGTCCGGCATCGGTCGCGCCGTGGTCGATCGGTATGTCGAAGAAGGTGCGCGGGTTGGCGTTCTCGACATCGTGCAGGATCGGCTTGCCGATGTCTCGCGTGCCCATGGTGACCGTGTCACGTGCATCGAGGGCGATGTGACGACCATGGACGCAAACAGAAAGGCGATCCGTCAGACGGTCGAGACGTTCGGAAAGCTCGACACTTTCGTCGCGAATGCGGGGCTTGGCGATGCGTTCCGCGAATTGATGGACATGACGGAAGCACAGGTGGCCGCGACTTATCAGGAAATATTCGACCTCAACGTGAAGGCGGTCATTTTCGGGGCCCGCCTGGTGCTTCCGGAATTGCTGAAGACGAACGGTTCGATCATCGTCACTTTGTCGAATTCGTCTTTTTATCCCGATGGCGGCGGCGTCATGTACATTGCGAGCAAGCACGCTGCGCTCGGCATTGTGCGACAACTGGCCCATGAATTTGCGCCCCATGTGCGCGTGAATGCGGTGTCGCCTGGCGCCACCAAGACCGATATCCGTATGCCCGCCTCCTTCGGCCTCGATGAACAGGGTCAGCGGCTGCGCACCCACACCCATCCTTCGAACAAAGATACCGAAGTTGAGCGCACGAACCCGCTTCGTCTCCATGCCTTGCCGGCCGACCACTCCGGCGCTTACGTTCTTCTCGCTTCGCGGCGCGACGGTCGGGCGATGACCGGATCGGTGGTCCAGACCGAAGCCGGGCTGGGCGTTCGCGGATTGCGGCGGGTGCGGGGCGGCGACGACCTCAAGGATCGCGTGCTCGACGGCGGCAAGGGTCCTGCGGATCTTGCCCGGGGATATCTAAAAGACCCTTCCTGACTGTGGGCGGGCGCGCAGGGCAGGAAAGGGGTGCGTGGGCACATGGACGACATAGACACCCTCATCGATGACCGGCCCGAGTCCGGCATATTCCGGCTCCACGCCGACGCCATGCGGCGCGAAGACATTTTCGCGCTCGAGATGCAGCATATCTTCGAAGGCGGCTGGGTGTTTGTCGGTTTCGAGTGCCAAGCGCCCAACAATCATGATTTCTTCACGACCCGCATCGGACGGCAGCCGGTGGTCGTGATGCGTGACGAGGCAGGACGGCTCAACTGCTTCGTCAATTCATGCAGGCACCGGGGTTCACTCATATGCCATGTCGGCGCCGGCAACCGGAAGGTTCACATTTGTCCCTATCACGGCTGGACCTATGACAGCGCGGGCCGCAACGTGGCCATCACCGCGGAGGCGCAAGGCGCCTATCCGCCCGCGTTCGGTCGCGAAGAGCACGGCCTGCGCCGGGTCGCGCAATTCGGCAATTATCGCGGCTTCCTGTTTGCAAGCCTGAGTGCCGACGTGCCAACCCTCGACGATTATTTGGGGGACGCCAAGACCTTTATCGATCTGGTGGTCGACCAAAGCCCCGAAGGAATCGAACTGGTGCCCGGCGTAGTCACCTACGTCTATCGCGGCAACTGGAAAATGCAGATCGAGAACAGTGCCGACAATTATCATTTCGTACCGACGCATATATCGTTTCTTCAAGTGCTCGATCGGCGCCGCGTTGCAGAAGGGCAGGTTTCGAGCGTGCAACGGTACCAGCAACGCCCCATCTCGGGATCGTTTTGCTTCGAGAACGGCCACAACGTGCTTTGGGCCGCCAACCCTGACCGCGAGCAGAGGCCTTTGTGGCTCGACCACGATTCGGTCGAACGCCGCGTTGGCGCGATCAGGAGCCGATGGATGTATTACATGCGGAACGCCTTGTTCTTTCCGAACATGCAACTCCTCGAAAATCAATCGCTGCAGGTCCGCGTGAACCGTCCGCTATCGGCATCCGAGACCGAGATCGCCACCTACTGTATCGCGCCAAAGGGCGAAAGCCGCGCCGCGCGCGCTCTCCGCATCCGGCAATACGAAGAGTTTTATAACCCTTCCGGCCTTGCCACGCCCGACGACACGACGATCTTCGAGGATTGCCAGAGCGGCGCCGCGACGAAAGCGGTTGACTGGCATTTGGGCTATATGCGCGGCCTTGGCCTGGTGCGGGCCGGCGGCAGCGCCGCGGCTTCCGAGCTCGGCATCACGCCGCTCCAATCGCTGACGAGCGATGCGCCGGTGGGCGATGAAACCGTCTTCCACGGCCCACTGCGCGAATGGCGCCGTCGCCTCAAGGCTGCGACGATTTAGCCGGAAGATCCATTCAATTCAGTCCCGGCGGGTGCGCTTGGGACGCGACCATCGGGCCATGGTCGCGAAGCGGGTGACGTTGCCCGGCGCCTTGCCTGGCTCCGGGTTGGGCATCGTGGCGATCTTGGTTGCGGCTCTGCACGCCGATTCGATGTGGCGTTGCGCGGCGCGGCGTGCAGCCAGGGGCTTCCTTTGCCGGATAGCCTTCAATATCGCCTCGATCTCGATTGCGCACTGCTCGCGCCAGCCGTCATGCCGTAACGATTGCGCGCGCAGGAAATTGAGACGCGAGACAAGTCCCGTCACGATGTCGACGAGCATATCGTTGCCGCACTTCTCGGAAATGTGGCTGAAGAAGGAGTTGGTCACGTTGAGTTGTCGGAGCGGATTCTTGGCCTGGAGCGCGTCCTTGAGCCGGCCCATGATGCTTTCCAGCCGCGCGATGTCCCCGTCCGTGGCAAGGCGGGCGAAGCGATAGACCGTCTCGCTGGTGAGCAGCGCCCATACGTCGTGGATTTCTTCGATCTCCTGCTCGCCGAGCTTCGCAACTGACGGCCCGCGATTGTGCAGGAGTTCGATGAGTCGATCGGCCTCGAGGGCGCGCAGCGCTTCGCGTACCGATGCTCGGCTGGCACCCAAATCCCGGCACAGGTCGGCCTCGACCAATTTTTGGCCCGGGCGCAGGTCTCCGACCATGATTGCGCCACGCAGGCGCCGGACGCAGCTCTCTATGACGGTAGAGGCGGCCGCATGACGACGAATGGGCTCTTCAATGAAGGTCATCGCTTTATGGGAAGAGGAGCGACTGCGTAGAGATTGTCGATGTCGCGGGCAACAAGCCGTCATCCTTTGCCAGATTGATCCAGAAATCGATTTGAGACGGGACAAGCTGATCTTTGATGCGAGGGAAGGTCATCTTGCCCACCACTTCTGGCGGCAGTTTGAGGTATTTTGCGACGCTCGCGCGCGCGGCGGCGTCGTTCGATTTCATGAAAGCGACCCCCTCGTCCAGGCTGGCGCGCACGGCGGCTACCGCGTCCTTGTTTGCATTCGCCCAATCGCGCGTCGTCGCATAGACCGTCGTCAAGGTGTCGGCCGGCAAGGTCGAATCGAAATAGATCAAAACCCTGCCGTCGGTATCGACGATCCTGTCGGAAAACGGTTGCAATGTCAGCACTGCGTCGACGGTCCCCGCTTTCAGCGCGTCGCCCATCACGGGCAGGGAAATCTCGACGAATTTGACCTGTTTGACGTCCACACCTTGGTTCTTCAGCCAGCGGCGGGTCAGGATGTGAAAATATTCGTTGAGGCCTGGCACCGCGATCGTCTTGCCGGCGAGATCCTTGGGTCCGTTGATTTTACTGTCCCGACGGACGATCACGCTGCTGAGATGGCTGGTTGGTGTCGATACGGCGGAACCGGCGATTGCGGTCAAGTCGATGCCGGCTTGAACCGCTTGCAACAGACCCAGCATCGTCGTGGGAGCGAGTTGAACGGTGCCGGCCTGCAACGCGGGAATGACTGTGCTCTGATTTACGACCTGCGTGAGATCAACGTCCAATTGATGCTTCGCGAAGAAGCCCTGATCCTTGGCGACGAAAAGCGGGGTGTAGCCGCCGCCGGGGTAATAGAGGATCGACATCTTGGTCGCCGCAGCGGCGCCGGATAGGCCCGCGAAGATCAGCAACGCTGCCCATGCGAGCGCAACTTTGACCCTAGCCATTCTCCCTTCCCCCGACACAAATCCGCCCGCGCCGTAAATATTGTCAGACAGTTTTGGGTCATGTCAAGGCGGCCCAATATCGACAGGGGCCGAACGTCGTCATATTGTGGGGCCGCATGTCCCGCATCAAGGCTGCTCCCGATCGAGGTCCGTCCCGACGGCCCCTAGCTTTCCGAATGCGTCCGGCAGGTGGGCCGTGAGGAGACGCTTTGATTGGCGAGGCGCCGTGATCCCCGTTGTGGGCTTGATCATCGCCCAAATCGTGGTCGCACGCGGGCATTTTACGAGCGATGCAATCGCGGCACCGTCGGCTATCATGATGGCGGGCGCGCGCGCACTGCTCGATGGCTCGATCTTGGTGCTGACAGGCCAAACTCTTGCCGCGGTCATTGTCGGGCTTGGCATCGGATGCGGCCTCGGTGTCTCGATCGGAAGCGTGCTCGGAACGTTCCCGACGATCAATCGCTCCATGGAATTCACGGTCGAGGCATTGCGGCCGATCCCGTCTGTCGCCCTTCTTCCGCTTGCGATGCTGATATTCGGTTTCGGCTATCGCATGGAATTTTCCTTGATCGCTTTCTCGGCCATGTGGCCGATGCTCATCCTGACACGCCAAGCCGTCGCGCACATCGAGCCATGCCTCATCGAAGTGTCGCGGATGGTCGGATTTGGGTTCCTGAACCATGTCGTGAAGATCATCCTGCCGGCGACATTGCCACGGCTCTTCGTGGCATTTCGGCTGGCCGCCGGATTTGCCCTTACCGTCGCGATTACCGTCGAGATCGCGGCGAACCCACTCGGTCTTGGCTACGCCATGATCACCGCCCAGTTGAGTCTGCACCCCGCCCTGATGCTGGCCCTGCTGATTTGGGTGGGCATCATCGGGTGGCTTTTCAATGGCGGATTGCTGTGGGCGCAGCGCCGTCTCTTTGGGCCGTCGGCAACGGCCGGACTCGAGCAATGAACCGGGCGAGGTTGCTCGGCGTCGTGCAAAGCGTCGCCGTGGCCGGCGTACTCGTCTTCTTTTGGCAAGTCGTTGCCGATTACCGGCTCGTCTCGCCCGTCTACGTGCCCGGGCCCGACCGGATCTTCGACGCGCTGCGCGAAGGGTTTGGTGGCGGCGATCTTGGGAGCACTCTGCTCGCAACCATCGGACATTTGGCCGCGGGTTGGCTTCTCGCGTCGATCATCGGGATCGCGATCGGCGCTGTAATCGGCAGTTCGCCAAGCGTGCGCCCCTATATCAATCCGATTCTGGAATTCTTCAGACCGTTGCCCGCATCGTCGATGTTCCCGTTCGCCATGGCACTATTCGGCCTGTCCAACCAAATGGTGCTGTCCGTGATCGCGTTTGGCGCCTTGTGGCCTACTTTGCTGGCAACGATACACGGCTTTGCCTCGGTCGAGGCGAGGCTTCTCGAAGTGAGCCGGATACTCGGCATGAGCCGATTCAGCGTGATGATGAAAGTACAAATTCCAAATGCACTGCCGGACATTTTGTCAGGCATGCGGATCAGCATGACCGTGGCGCTTGTCCTTTCCGTCGTCGGCGAGATCATGGCGAGCGTCAATGGGCTCGGGCTTTGGGTTCTGCTGGCGGCTCGGTCATTCCACGCGGCGGATTTGTTCGCCGGCGTGGTGCTGCTCGGAGGGATCGGCTATCTGGGCGCGCAAGTGCTCACGGTCGTCGAAGATTGGGCGCTGCGGTGGCAGCATCCGCGGTGACGTTCAATTAAACGGCGGACGCCTCTCTTCGTAACCTAGATTGGCGCCGTTTGAGGCGCCGGCGCGGCACCTGCCGCGCCGCAGTCGAGATCGAACGCCGAGCGGAGTGTTCGCAAGGCGCCATCGAGAGCGTTCCCTTCCTCATCCGAGAGGGCGGCCGTCCGCAATCGCCTCAGCCACCCGGCACTATCCGGTTTGCCCGCGAGTTCCGGAACGATCGACAGCACGCGGTCGAACTTCGATCGGCCGCGAGCATGCGTATCAGAATAGCCCTTCACCAAGCGCCGGCAGGCGACCACTTCGACCGCTAGGTCATAGTCTCGGCGCGACGTTTCGATAGCAAGGTTGATCCACCGCTCGATGTGGTTCACCTCGCGCTCGTGCCGGAGCAGCCGTCGCCGCATCGGCTTCATCGCGGAAATCAGATAGAGCATCAGGAACCAGCCGATCGTGCCCGTCCGCACGCGCCGCCCCCGATTCACGACACGGTCTAATCGCTCGGCCAAGC
>Ga0335073_10014951_pt1 | contig 10862 bp, 10 predicted proteins | sample Lox_Sample_22_FD_207093 | JGI IMG/M metagenome (GOLD analysis project Ga0335073, IMG submission 207093) | Soil microbial communities from Loxahatchee National Wildlife Refuge, Florida, United States - Lox_Sample_2.2 | ecosystem: Environmental > Terrestrial > Soil > Wetlands | place: USA... | reverse complement strand
CTGGCGGGCCTGCGCCCTGGCGGGCCTGCGCCCTGGCGGGCCTGCCCCCGCGCGGGCGTGGGCCTGGGCCCCGGCGGGCCTGCCCCGGGCGGGCCTGGGCCCCGGCGGGCCTGCCTCCCGGGCGGGCCTGCGCCCCGGCGGGCCTGGGCCCCGGCAGACGACTCGCGGCCGCGATGTGTCGGCCCGGGCTGTCGGCACGCGCCGCCCCGTCGTCGCCCAGGCATGCGCTTACCGGTCGTCCGGGCGCACGGGCACGGCTAGCCGGGCGCGTGCGGGAATGGACATGGCGCACTTTCGGCGTGCTCTGAGGCCTGCAGATCGGGATTTCGTAGCGTCCCGCAGAAGGGTCGGGTATTCAATCCGTGTGGCAGGCGGCGGGTGCCTTCCCGATTCCGGTGAATGGCACGCGGATTGGGCACCTCGTGCGCCGATAACGTGAATCGCGTGCGGCGGAATCAGCCTGGTGTCCATAACGGGCTGGCGTTGCCATTAGAATCGCGCCGTGATCAACGGACTGCACGCAATCGTGTTTTCGCCGCAGGCGGAGAAGGTTCGCGCCTTCCTCGGTGATGTCCTCGAGCTGCCATCGGTAGACGCTGGCGGGGGATGGCTGATCTTCGCCGCGCCCCCAGCCGAACTGGCCGTGCACCCCTCAGACGGGAACGGCTACCACCAGCTGTACCTGATGTGCGACGACATCAACGCCACGCTTGCCGACCTGGCAGCCAGGGGAGTGGAGATCGCGGCGGAGGTGTCGGACCAGCGCTGGGGCCTGGTGGCCGCGATCCGGCTGCCGGATGGGACGGAGCTGCCGATCTACGAGCCGCGGCACCCTTTCCCACCGCGATCCTGACGAGATGACCCAGCCTCAGCCGACAGGCCGAGGATCTGGTTCAGCGCCGGCCGGAAGTCTGGGAGAACGCTCACGCCGGGCCGGGTGTGCGCCGGCGCCGCCGCCGCAGCAGGCGGCGCCGCAGCAAGGTCAGCGGCACGGCCCCTGCGAACCCGCCGGCCAGCGGCAGGAATGGCGCAGCGGGTTCAATCCGCACCGCACCCGATGGGCCGGCTGCGGCCAGGGCGGCGGCTGACGAGCCGGACCTGACGATACCGGTCTGCAGGAACGTCGAGGGGATCTGCAGGATCCGCCACCGGGACGGCGGCCACACGATCATGAAAGCCCGGCCGATGACCGAGCTTTCCGGAATCGTGCCGTGGCCAGGGTCGCTCTGGCGGAGCCTGGAGTCGTCGGAAACCGCCCTGTTGTCGCCCATCACCCACAGGCGGCCCGGCGGCACCACGATGTTGAATCGGCCCGTGTAGCCCGCCGGCGCCTCGCTGGGGGTCTCGCCCGGGTACAGATAGGACTGCTCGTGCAGCGCCACCCCGTTGACGGTGACCAGGCCCTGGGCGTTGCAGCAGACCACGTGGTCGCCGGGGGTGCCGATCACCCGCTTGATGAAGTCGGTCTGCCCCGGCGCGGTGCCGAACAGCCCGGCGATCGAATCGAACAGCGGCTTGAGCGTCGCGTCGTAGGCCCGGACGATCGGGTTGGAGCTCGGGTGCGACGGCGGCTCGGGTGTCCACGAGCCCGCACCGTCGAACACCACGATGTCGCCAGGCTGAATGCTTCTGAAGTGATAAACCAGCTTGTTGACGAGGATCTTGTCGTTGATCTGGAGGGTGTTCTCCATCGAGCCCGACGGGATGAAGAACGCCTGCACCACGAATGTCTTGATCAGCAGCGCGATCACCAGCGCGGTGACGATAAGCACAGGCAGCTCGCGCCAGAACGAGCGCCGCCGCCGGGCCTTCGCCGGTGCGCCGCCACGTCTGCCGCCCGGGCCTGCGCCGCCCGGCGCGGCCTGCTCGCCTGGGCCGGTGTTGTCGTCATCACCGGAGCCTTCACCGGGCCCATCGCCGGAGCTCTGCCCGGGTCCCTGGCGCGCGCCGGAATCCGGATCGCCCTGATCAGGCATGTCGTCGCCGGCTTCCCCGTCTTGCGGCGCGGCAGCTTCGCCGCGCCCGGAATCGTGATCGGCCGTGTTCTCCGGCAGCGGCCCGCCGACCAGCCGGTCACTCATGCCGTGCTCGCCCTCGCATCGCACCGAGCTTAGCGCCGTAGGGCCCGACGGCACGGCAACCGGCATCTACCGGCCAAGCGCGGCTCGTCCGTGGGGGTTGCGCTGGTCTCGCCTCCGGCTCCGCGCCACGCGCGTCAGCCGCTCAGGATCGTGACGTCCAGTTGGCCCAGGACGCCGGGATCGGCGAGCGTGTCGATGGCGGTGATCCTTCCGTCCACGAACGTGAAGCTGAAGACGACACGCGGCGTGCCGCCCGGAGCCCACACGCCCGCGGGGATGCCGTTGACCAGGGCCAACTGGGCGCCTTTGGCGCGCCGGCGCGCGAACGTGGCCGCCACGGCCTCGGCGCCGCGGACCTCGCCCAGCGAGCCCGCCAGCGCGGCGGCGTGATCGGGGCGCACCACCGCGCCCGGGTCGAGCATCGCCAGCAACGCGTCGAAGTCGCCGTTGCGTGACGCCGCGAAAAACGCGCCGACGGCTTCCCGCTGCCGGTACAGGTTTGTGTCCGGCACCGTGGCCGTGCCCTGCACCCGGCGGCGCGCGCGGCTGGCGAGCTGCTTGGTGGCGCTCGGCGAGCGGTCGAGCATCGCACCGATCTCCTCGTAGGGCACGGCGAACATGTCGTGCAGCACGAATGCGACCCGCTCGGGCGGGGCCAGCGTCTCGAGCACTACGAGCAGTGCGAGGCCTACCGAGTCGGCCAGCACCGCCTCGTGCTCAGGGTCGGTTCCCTCGGCCGCCGGGGCGGCGAGGATTCCACGCCCGTCCGGCTCGCCCGGCCGCGCGCCAAGCGGCTCCTCGCGCCGCGATGATCGCGAGCGCAGCATGTCCAGGCACACCCGGGCGACAACCGTGGTCAGCCACCCGCCGAGGTTGGCGACGTCGCTGGTGTCCGCGCGGCTGAGCCGCAGCCAGGCCTCCTGGACCGCGTCGTCGGCTTCGCTAGCCGAGCCCAGCATCCGGTAGGCCACCGCCCGCAGGTGCGCACGATGGGACTCGAACCGCTCCGCCATCCAATCGGGCTGGTTCAACAGGTCCTCTTCCGTTGCCGTCCCCCTTCCTAGCAGTGACGTGTCAAGCTGGGAATGCGTGACACGGCGCTGCGCAAGCAGGCCGCCGCCTGGCACTTCTGTCCCAGCTCAGGAGTTAGAGAAGTCATGAGGAGCGAAGTCCTGCGCGATGCGATTGCAGGATGCGCCGGGGTACTGGCGGTTGGCGCGCTGATCGGCTTGCCCACGTCGCGGGCTGCTGACCAGCAGCAATCTCAGAACCGGCCCGCCCAGCTTCTGCCGTACGTGCACTTCGCGCGGCCGAAGCTTCCGGATCTTCCTGCGCGCACGAACATCACCACCAGGCCGTGACCGGCTGAGGCAAGCCGGACTCACGGAGCAGACAGGCAGCGCCTGCCGCTCCTGAAGCGGGGGGAGCTGTCCAATTCTGTCCGCCGGGCGTGCCACTATGATGCCGTGCCTCCGCGCCGCGTTGAGTGGACCGTAGCGGGCTGCATCGCCGGATGGGCGGTCGCCCGGCTGACGGCGGCTGACCGTTTCCGCGTGCTGGAGCGGGCCGCGGTGCCGATGATGTCGCTGACGCCGCACGCCGCAGCGGGAGCCGGGCTGGCAGCGCTCATGCTGCGCCGCAAGGGGCCTTCCCTGACGGCCGCTGCGGCGGCGGCGGCCATGGCCGCCGTGGTGGCTCCCCGCGCGATCATGCACCGCCAGCCCGACGCCACTGGTGCGGAGCTGAGCGTGCTGACCATCAACCTGCTGGCCGGCGGCGCGGCGGGATCCGAGCTCGTGCGGCTTGTCCGCTCTACCGGCGCCGACGTGCTCTTCCTGCAGGAGCTCACCGACGAGGCGATGATCAGGCTGAAGCGGGCGGGCCTGAACGAACTGCTGCCCAACGAGATGCTCCAGATCGAGGGCTACCGGTACCGCGGCAGCGGCATCTACGCGCGCTATCCGCTGCGCGAGGGGCTGACGATCGGGCCCAGCTACGCGTCGCAGCCCACCGCCAGGCTCGAACTTCCGTCCGGGCAGTCCGTGCAGCTTGTCTGCGTCCACCCGCACCCTCCGTGGCCACCGTGGACGTGGCCAGCGGCGCCGCGATGGCGCGGTGAGCTCGCGGCGCTCCCGCCTGCTGCCGCGCCGGGCGACCCGCCGGTGATCCTGGTCGGCGACTACAACGCGACGCCCGACCACGCGCAGTTCCGCCGGCTGCTGAGCCTCGGCTATGTCGACGCCGCCAGCCAGGTCGGCAATGGACTCGTGACCACCTGGGGCCCGGAACCCCGCGGCCGGCCCGCCCTGTTCACGGTCGACCATGTGCTGGTCGACCGGCGCTGCGCCGTGCTCAGCACGGCGGTGCACACGCTGCCGGGCAGCGACCACCGGGCCCTGTTCGCCAGGTTCCGGTTGCCGGCCTGAGCGGGCGCAGCCGACGCCGTCCGTCAGCTGGGGAACGCGGTGCGGGTGGCATCCCGGCCGACGGCAGAGGCCCGCAGGTAGCCGTAGGTTCCGGCGTCCCGGAGTTCCCGCGCGGCCTCCACGAGCGCGCCGGTCGCGGCGTACGCGAACGCCCCGCCCACCGAGATCCGGGCGACGCCGAGGCCGGCGAGCTCGGCCACGCTCGGCACACCGGGGAATGCGAGCACGTTCACCGGCCGGTCCACCGCGTCGACCACGTCACGGATGTCGCTCGCGCGGGTCAGCCCGGGTGCGTAGACCACGTCGGCGCCCGCTGCGACGTAGCTCTGCAGCCGGGCGATCGTGTCGGCCAGATCATCAACGCCGCGCAGGTGGTTCTCGGCGCGCGCGGTGAGCACCAGCCGCCGGGGCCCGGCGTGGGCCGCCTCGGCGGCGGCCGCGACCCGCTCGGCCGCGTGCGCGGCCTCGTAGATCGGCTCGTCCGCTCGCCCGGTGAAGTCCTCCACCGAGCACCCGGCCAGTCCGGCCTCGATCGCGGCGGCCACGGTCGCGGCGACGCCCTGAGGGTCGTCGGCGAACCCGTTCTCCAGGTCCGCCGACACCGGCAGCGGCGTCGCCGCGACGATCTGGGCCGCGTGCCCGATGGCCTGATCCCGCGTCACCGATCCGTCCTGCAGGCCCAGGGTTGCTGCGAAGCCGCTGCTCGTGGTCGCGAGCGCCTCGAACCCCAGCGACGCCAGCACCCGCGCGGACCCGACGTCCCACGGGTTCGGCAGCAGCAGCGGCTGGCCCGGGCGGTGCAGCTGCAGGAATCGGGAGGCGGCGTCGGTCGGCTGTGTCATCGGAGGAGTCCTGTCAGGGCTGGTAGGAGCCGGGCACCCAGGCGCGGGTGCTGACCGCGATGGCGTTCCAGGCATTGATGGTAACGATGAGACCGAGCAGCGCGGCGACCTCGTCGGGTGTGAACTCGGCGGCGACCTCCTCGTAGGCCTCGGCAGGCACGTGCGACTCCGCGACCAGCGTCACGGTCTCGGTGAATGCGAGCGCCGCCCGTTCACGCGGCGTGAAGTACGGGGTCTCCCGCCACGCCGCGAGCCCGTACAGGCGCTGCTCGGTCTCGCCGATGGCGCGGGCGTCCTTGGTGTGCATGTCGATGCAGTATGCGCAGCCGTTGAGCTGCGAGGCGCGGACCCTGACGAGTTCGCGCAGCCCGGCGTCGAAGTCGACGCGGTCGAGTTCCTTGGTCGCTGTGTGGTCCAGGTGGCCCATGGCCCTGGCGAACGCCGGGGTGTGCGCGTCGAAGTCGAGCCGGACCGGAATGTCTGTCGTTGTCGTGGTCATGCCTCCACGCTAGCCAGGCTTCGGCCCAGGTCTATGGTCCATTTGTATGGAAGATTCGTGGGCCAATAGCCGCCCGGAGCGCGACGCCTCCGGGGCCGAACCGACGATGGGCTCCGGGCTGGACCTGCACGTCGAGCTGAGCGGCCCGCGGGTGCGGGCCTCGCTGGAGAACGCGTTGCGTCAGGCCGTCCAGAGCGGCAGGCTGGCGGCCGGGGCACGGCTGCCGCCCAGCCGTACGCTGGCCGCCGACCTCGGCGTCGCCCGCAACACCGTGGCCGACGTCTACGGCCAGCTCGTGGCCGAGGGCTGGCTGACCGCCCGGCAGGGCTCGGGAACCAGGGTGGCCGAGTACCCAGCGGCGGAGCCTCCGGCCGCGGCGGGACCCGTCGAGAACATGCCGGACAAGGCAGACGCGCCGCGTTACAGCCTGAAACCTGGACTGCCCGATCTGGGCGAGTTTCCGCGCACCGCGTGGCTGGCGGCGGCGAGGAAGGCGGTGACGGCCGCGCCGCGGCGGGCCTTCGGGTACGGGGATCCGCGAGGCCAGCCGGAGTTGCGCGCCGCGCTCGCCGGCTACCTGGCCCGGGCGCGCGGCGTGCGGGCGGCACCCGACCAGATCGTGATCTGCTCGGGGTTCACGCAGGGGCTGTCGCTGCTCGGCCGGGTGCTGGCGGGCTCCGGAGCGGCCGCCGCCGGCGTGGAGGCTTACGGCCACCGGCAGCACCGCGAGGTCATCGAGGCGGCCGGGCTTTACCCGCTGCCGGTTCCGGTCGACCCGCACGGCGCGGTGATCGATAAGGCGCCGGACTGCGCGGCGCTCCTGCTCACACCGGCGCACCAGTTCCCGCTCGGTGTCGCCCTGGCGCCGGAGCGGCGCCAGCAGGCCGTGGCGTGGGCAGCACGCACCGGTGCGGTGATCATCGAGGACGACTACGACGGCGAGTTCCGCTATGACCGGCGCGCGGTGGGGGCCATGCAGGCACTCGCGCCCGAGCACGTGATCTACGCGGGCACGGCGAGCAAGACACTCGCGCCCGCGGTCCGGCTGGGCTGGCTGGTCGTGCCGCGCCGGATGCTCGCGGACGTGATCCTGGCCAAGGAACGCACCGACCGGCACGGCAGCAGCCTGGACGAGCTGACCCTGGCCGAGTTCATCAACTCCGGCGGCTACGACCGGCACGTGCGCCGGTCCCGGCTGCGTTACCAGCGGCGCCGAAGCCGGCTGATCACCGCGTTGGCACGGGCTGGGCTGGAACCATGGGTCACCGGGCTGGCCGCGGGCATGCACGCGGTGCTGCACCTGCCGGTGGGTGCTGGCGAGGACGAGGTCGTGGCCGCCGCCGCGGCGCGCGGTCTCGTCCTCGACGGGATGCGCGGCTATTGCACGCCCGGGACCACGTACCCGGATGCGCTGGTGATCGGGTACGGGACGCCGCCCGCACACGCGTTCACCACCGCCGTCACCCGGCTGGGTGCCGTTCTCCAGGCCGCTCAGGCGACCATCCGGCCGGAAGATCGCTGAGCCGCTGAGGGCTCGTGCGCGAGCGGTCCCGACGTCCGGAACAGGAATGCTCCATAGCTGTCGGGTGCCTCGTCCGGCTGCATCAGGTAGCGGTCCGGGCTCCACTGGAGTACCGCGACACGGCGCTGTGCATAGTTGCACTCGGCCACGATGTCGCAGAGTCGCCGACTCAGCGCCCGCAGAATCGAGAACATTGGTCCCACCTCGATTCGGTCGTGCTCTTCGGTTTGCCTTGTGCTGCCAGGCTCGCCGTAAGACCCCGGAGGCCGCATTGGGTGAACGCCTTATCCTTGGCTAAGCGCGAGACTAAGCCCGGTGACCGGGTCTGTGTCAGGCGTTTGCCTTGGCGATCACCTGGTCGGCGAACCGGCGCAGATTCGCGATCTTCTCGTTTAGCGGCTCGAGGTCCGGGCCTACCCGGTACGGCCAGCGGAAGCCGACGATCACGTCCGTGACGCCCTGGTCCTCGAGCCGGCGCACACCGTCGACGCTATACGCGTCCATGGAGATGACGTGAACTTCGAATGGGCGTCCGGTGGTTCCCTCCTGGCGGCGGAATTCGGCCAGCTGGGCGAGCAGCCCGGGCAGGAGCTCCGGGTCGCCGCCGCCGTGCAGCCAGCCGTCGGCGTTGCGGGCGGCGCGGCGCAGCGCGGCGCCGGAGTGCCCGCCGATGAGGATCGGGATGGGCTCGGTGGGCACCGGGGCCAGCTTAATGTTAGGTATGTTAAATATTTCTCCATGGAAAGAGAAGTAGCCGCCCGCCGAGAGCCCGCGGATCACGGCGAGCTCCTCGTCCATGCGCCGCCCCCGGCCCTCCCAGGGCACGCCGAGCACCTCGTAGTCCTCGCGCCACGGGCTGGAGCCCACGCCAAGCACCAGCCGGTTGCCGGTCAGCACCGCGGTCGAGGTCGCCTGCTTCGCGACCAGCACGGGGTTGCGGACTGGCAGCTTCAGCACGAAGGTGACGAACCGGAGCCGCTGCGTGACCGCGCCGAGCGCCGGGATCAGTGAGAACGGCTCGAGGAACGGCTTGTCCTCGAGGAACTCGCGGGTGCCGTCGGGATTGAACGGGTACACGCTGTCCGACTGCTCCGGGTAGCAGATGCTGTCCGGGACCACCATCGCGTCGTAGCCGCATTCCTCGGCGGCCCGCGCGAGCGGGGCGTAGAACGACGGGTCGGTCATCGATTCGGCGTAGCAGAAGCGCACGTTACCTCCGGGTAGCTGAGGCCTACGCCAATTGTCAGCCTTGCCCCTGCGGCTGTCAGCCGTTGGTCCGGCGGCGCCAGAAGATCCAGCCGGCCGCGCCGGCCACCAGCAGCACGCCGACCGCGATGGCTGCACCCCCGCTCAGGCCGAGGCCCTGGGTGGTCGCGGGGTGTGCCGTGCTGGCCGGGCTCGTCGGGGCCGGGCTGGCGGGCGTCGCTGTGGTCGTCGGCGCGGCTCCGGATGTGGACGCGGTGAACGCGACCACGTCGTTGGCGGCCGCGGCGAGCATGAGGCCGTCGGCCACGGTCGGCGTGGGGAAGTGGTTGGCGACCGCGCCGATCGGCGCCTGCTGACGGATCTTCCCGGTGTGCGGGCCGAGTCCGTAGAGCACGCCGTTCTGCCCGATGGTCCAGATCAGCCCGGCCGCGCGGATCGGCGGGCCGCCGCCCGTTCCGGAACTCCAGTCGAGGTGCAGTGCTGGCGGGGATCGCGCCGCGGTGACCGCGATGATGCCGGAGAAGCACGGCAGGTAGACGGTCATTCCGGACTGCGCGATGCCGCCATCGATATCGTTGCTGCACGCCGACGCGAGGCTGGCCTGCTGATGGCCGATGCCGCCCAGGTGCGCGCCGTTGAGCAGGTACACAATGCGGGACTTGCCGGCGAGCATGACCTGGCCGTCGGGGAGGAGCGCCGGCGCCATGGACATGTCCAGGTCCTGGGAGTTGTTGACCGGCCAGTTGCTCGGCGCGAAGTACTGCAGCAGCCGCATGGTCGGCGAGAGCTCGAGTATGGAGTCGCTGTCGTCGTACGCCTGTGAGGAGGAGTAGACCGAGCCGTTGCCCGCGGTGACCCAGACGTGGCCGGCGGCGTCCACGACCGGCGCCGCGCCGCCCATCCAGATCGCGCCCTGCGACTCGCCCGCCGCGGCGTCCACGGTGAACATCGCCGGCCTGCCGCCGGCTTCGGGCGCGGCGATCACCCGGCCCTTGTACGCCGCGCAGTCGCCGAAGTTGCCGCCCATGCCGAAGACCACCCGGCCGTCGTCCAGGGTCAGGCCGGTGCGCTGCAGCAGCGCGGCCGTGTCGACCCCGGCTGGGTCCACGCGCTGGGTCAGCTCGGTCTTGCCTGTCGCGGTGTCCAGGCCGGTCAGCACGTGCGCGGGCGCCCCGTTGAGCACCTCGTCGGCCACCACGAAGATCTCGTGGCGGGAGGGGTCGATGACCGGGGTGCCGGTGATGCCGACGGTCGGTGTGATGTCGCCGCAGGGCAGATCCGCCGACGGCACCGGGGTCGCCAGATGCGCCGACCAGACCTTGCTGCCCGAACTGGCGCTGAGCGCGTACACGGTGTCGTTCTCGGTGGCCACGTAGACCCGGCCGCCAAAAACGAGCGGCTCACCATAGATCTGGCCGTCGAGCGCGGGCGAGGTCCACGCCCTGGCTGCCGTGTCCACCGAGGTGACGTCGGGAGCGACGCCGGTGCCCGCCGGGCTGTTGTGGTAGACGGTCCAGGAGGCACCGCCCGCCGGCCCGGGCGAGGCTGCCGCCGCGGCGGTGCCTCCGGCCGCCCCGGTGATCGCAACCGCCCAGGTGATCGGGGCCACAGCGAGCAGCCAGGCCCGCGATCGGCGTGCCGGCCGCTTCATCGCCCGGTAGCCCCGGCGTTGGCCCGATGCCCGGCTGATCCCATCGTCAAAGGGTAGCGGGGGGCGCGGACGGCCGGGCCGCCTCGCCAACCCAGCCTCAATCGATCACCCTCCGGGTTTTCCACGTTACTTTCAGTAATCATCCGGGTAGGCACAGTGCGACTAATCGGGGGAGAGCGCGTGCGTCAGAACCGAGCCCGGATGGGCGTTGCAGTCATCTGCCTGGCCGTCGTCGCGATGCTGTCGGCGGCGTGCGGAACATCGTCGAACGCCGCCATCCGCACTGCCTCTGCGTCGCAGAAGGTGTCGGGGACGGTGGTCGTGTTCGCCGCCGCATCGCTGAAGGACGCTTTCGACCAGATCGGCAAGCAGTTCGAGCAGGCCAATCCGGGCGTATCGGTGAAGTTCAACTATGCGGGGAGCTCCTCGCTTGCCACACAGATCAAGCAGGCGGCGCCCGCCGATGTGTTCGCCTCGGCCGACACCACGAACATGGACTCGGTCACCAACGACAACCTGGCGTCGGGCAGCGCGAAGGTATTCGCGAAGAACAATCTGGAGATCATGGTCGCCGCCGGGAACCCGAAGCGCATCAAGTCCGTCGCCGACCTGGCCAACTCCGACGTCAAGGTGGC
>Ga0335073_10014950_pt1 | contig 10863 bp, 8 predicted proteins | sample Lox_Sample_22_FD_207093 | JGI IMG/M metagenome (GOLD analysis project Ga0335073, IMG submission 207093) | Soil microbial communities from Loxahatchee National Wildlife Refuge, Florida, United States - Lox_Sample_2.2 | ecosystem: Environmental > Terrestrial > Soil > Wetlands | place: USA: Florida... | reverse complement strand
TCGCATTTCTGCTTCTGCCCGCAGGTGCTGCTCGAGCCCGTGCTCGCGGACGTGGCCCGCGAACGAGGCTGCGACCTGCGGCTGGGTACGGAGCTGACCGGGTTCGCGGCGGACGACGACGGCGTGACGGCCTCGGTGACGGAGCTGTCCACCGGCCACACAGCGACCGTGCGCGCCGGCTACCTCATCGCGGCCGACGGCGCCACGAGCTCGGTCCGGGAGGCCCTGGGCGTCACCAGCTGGAGGCTCGAGCCAACCCATCACTACCTCAACCTGTTCGTCAACGCGGACCTCGCCAGCCTGGTCGCCGGCCGCACGTTCAGCCAGTGCGAGGTCGCCAACGACACCGTTCGCTGCCTCATCTTGTCCAAGAACAACACCGACGAGTGGTCGTTTCACGTTGAGTACGATCCCGGGCGGGAGAGCATCGGCGACTACCCGGAGCAGCGCTGCGTCGAACTGGTGCGCGCCGCGATCGGCGCAGACGTGGACGTGAAGCTGCTCGCGCGCAGCGCCTGGGACACCGGGGTGCGCGTCGCTGACGACTACCGGCGCGGCCGCGTGTTCCTGGCCGGCGACGCGGCCCACCAGCACGCGCCGTGGGGCGGCTTCGGCGCGAACACCGGAATCGCCGACGTGCACAACCTGGCGTGGAAGCTTGCCGCGGTGCTCGCCGGGCACGCCGCGCCCGCGCTGCTGGACACCTATCAGCCCGAGCGCCGGCCACGCGCGGTGCTCGCCGCCTCCCAGGCCAGGCTGCGCACCGACTTTCTGGCCAGATACGGCGTGCGGACCCCGGGCAACGCCGCGGACATCGACCGCCAGCTCGACTCCGGCGCGATCATGATGCGATACCGCTACCAGTCGCCCGCCGTCGTTCCCGACGGCACCGAGGGGGATGGGGTCGCCGCGCTGCACGGCCAGGCAGGCACCCGGCTGCCGCATGCCTGGCTGAGCATTGACGGACGGCAGGTCTCCACGCTCGACCTGTGTGGCCCGGGGTTCCACGTCCTGGTCAATGGCGACGCCGCTCGCTGGCGCACGGCAGCCGAGGCCGCGCGCGCCGAGACCGGCCTGGACGTCGCTGTCCACCAGATCGACCCGTCGGCGGGCTCCGCGGACGGCGGCGCGACCTGGCCGGAGCAGGCCGGCCTGCCCGGCGATGGCGCACTGCTCGTACGCCCAGACGCGCACGTCGCGGCGCGCTCGGACCACGGGCTGAGCCCGGGCACGCTGGTGGCCGTGCTGCGTGCGGTCACCGCCCTCGCGCCAGCCCCCGGCGCGCAGTCCTAGGACCATCGGCCCGGAGCCCCTCGGGCCGATGGCCGATGCCGGCGCCCCCGGCGCGGCCGTAGCGTGCGACCAGGGTGCACGGGTACGGACGATCGGGAGGAGCCGCCGGCATGCAGATCATCGAGGTCGGACGGTTCGGCGGCCCTGAGGTGCTCGTGCCACGGCAGGTGCCCGACCCCGCGCCGGGACCTGGGCAGGTCGTGGTGCGCGTGGCAGCCGCCGACGTGCTGTTCGTCGACACGCTGATCCGGTCCGGTCTCGCGGTGGATTTCTTCCCGATCCGGCCGCCCTACGTCCCGGGAAACGGGGTGGCCGGGCTGGTGACCGCGACCGGGGACGGCGCCGATCCGTCGTGGGCGGGCCGCCCCGTGGTCGCACGCACCGGGGGCAACGGCGGCTGGGGAGGCTACGCCGAGCAGGCCGTCGTCGCGGTCGGCGACCTGATCCCGGTGCCCGACGGCCTGAGCCTGCCCGAGGCTGGCGCGTTGCTGCACGACGGCGCCACCGCGGAGAGCCTCCTTGAACGCGCCGTCGTGCGGCCGGGCGAGTCGGTTCTGGTCACCGCCGCCGCGGGCGGGATGGGTGTCGTGCTGATCCAGCTCGCCAGGGCGGCCGGAGCGCGGGTCATCGGCGCCGCACGCGGCGCGCGCAAGCTCGAGGTGGTCCGCGCTGCGGGCGCCGACCTCGCGGTGGACTACTCCGAGCCGGGCTGGGCCAAGCGGGTTCACGAGTTCACGGGGGGCCGCGGCGCGGACGTGGTGTTCGACGGCGCGGGCGGCCAGCTCGGCGGTGCCGCGTTCGGGGCCACGGCCGCCGGCGGCCGCTTTTCCGCGCACGGCGTTTCCGACGGCGGGTTCGCCGCCATCGACCTGGAGGAGGCGGCCGGCCGCGGGATCACGGTGCACGGCATCCCGCAGCCCGAGCCTGCCGACCTGCGGCGGCTGGCAGCCATGGCGCTGGCCGACGCGGCCGCTGGCCGGATCCGGCCGGTCATCGGGCAGACCTTCCCGCTGGAACGCGCGCCCGACGCGCACGCCGCGCTGGCGGCCCGCGCCGCGATCGCGAAGACCCTGCTGCTCACCTGAATATCCCGCTGCTCACCCTGGCTCGGCTCTCTTTACAGACAGACCGATCTGTCTGATAGCGTGAGGTGCACACGGGATGCCGAGGAGGATGAAATGCCGGGTCAGCAGGGCAATGGTGCCAACGGTCAGCGGGCGCTGGTGACCGGCGCGACGTCGGGCATGGGCCGCGAGATCGCGCAGCAGCTCGCCGCGGACGGCCTGCACGTGATCGTGCACGGGCGGGACGCGGGCCGCGGGGCGCAGGTGGTCGACGGGATCGAGTCGGCGGGCGGCCAGGCAAGCTTCGCCGCAGCCGACCTCGCCGATCCGGCGGCCATCGTACGGCTCGCCGCGACGGCCGGAGAGATCGACGTGCTGGTCAACAACGCTGGGTTCTCCTGGTTTGGCGCCACGGCGGATCTCGAGCCCGAGCGGTTCGACGCGCTGTTCGCGAGCAACGTCCGGGCCCCGTATTTCCTGGTGGCGGCGCTCGCGCCGGGAATGGCGGCGCGGGGCAGCGGCAGCATCGTCAACGTCAGCAGCATGGCCGGCCGGATCGGTCTCGCCCCGGCAGCCGCCTACGGCGCGACAAAGGGCGCACTTGAATCTCTGACCAGGGCATGGGCGGCGGAGTTCAGCCCGAGCGGCGTGCGGGTCAACGCGGTGGCCGCCGGCCCGGTCTACACCGGCGGGGCTGCCACCGAGCGGACCACGGCGCTCGGTGCCACCACCCTTCTGGGCCGAGCCGGGAGCACGGCGGAGATCGCCGCGCTGGTCGGCTTCCTCGCCTCGCCGCGGGCGAGCTATATCACCGGCGCGGTGCTGGCGGCCGATGGTGGCCGCACGGCGATCTGACGCTCTCGGCAGGCTGACGTGCCAGGGATGGCCGCCAAGGGCCCGGCGCCGCGCCAGCGGAGCGCCGCGGCGCGCGCCAGGCTGCTGGCCGCCGCCAGCGAGCTGTTCTACGCCGAGGGCGTGCAGTCCGTGGGGATCGACCGGGTCATCGAGCACGCCAGGGTGGCAAAGGCCACGCTCTACAGCGCCTTTGGCAGCAAGGAAGGGCTGGTCCGCGCCTACTTGCGGGCGCGGCACGCCGCCACCGCGCAGCGCATGAGCGCCGAGCTCGAGGCACGGTACGCGACCGCCAGAGAGCGGCTCGTCGGGGTCTTCGAGGTGCAGGGGCTGTCCTTCACCGACCCCGGGTTCCGGGGCTGCGCGTTCGTCGGCGCCAAGGCGGAGGCCCCGCCGGGCGGCGCCGTTGACGAGGTCGCCGGCGAGTACCGCGCCTGGCTCCACGGCCTGTTCGCCGGTCTCGCGCACGAGGCGGGCGCGACCGACCCCAAGGGCCTCGCCCGCCAGCTCGTGCTCGTCTACGACGGCGCGGGAATCAGCGCCTGGATGGACCGCGAGCCCGGCGCCGATGCAGCCGCGCGCACGGTGGCGGCCGCGCTGATCAGCGCCGCCATCCCGGACGGCGCCGCCGCGGATAATTCGGTGGCGGACGGGAGCGGCCGCGGGTGACGATCAACGCATGTTCGGCCAAATCCAGCCGCTGACCTCGGCAGACCTGCCCGGCTGCCTCGCGCTGGCCCAGGACAGGGACTGGCTGCCCGAGGAACGCAAGTGGAGGCTGCTGTTCGATATCGCCGTCGTGTACGGCGTGCGTGGCCCGGGCGGCGAACTGGCGGGCGTGACGGTTCTCACCCGCTATGGCGCGGGGCTCGCGGTGATCGGCATGATGCTCGTTGCCACCCGGTACGGAGGCCGCGGGCTGGGCCGCGCCCTGATGACCCGGGCGCTGGGCGATGCGGGAGACGCGACGGTGTTCCTGCACGCGACACCCGCCGGCCGCCCGCTCTACGAGAAGCTCGGCTTCGTTCCGGTCGGCGCGACCCAGACCCACCTGGGCTGTTTCCGGCCCGCTGATCCTGTCCGGTCACCCGGCCGGTCACGGCTGGCGGGGCCGGGCGACCTGATGGCCATCCGCAGGCTCGACGCACAGGCCAACGGCACCGACCGGGCGCTCCTGGTGCGGCGGCTGCCCGGCTTCACCGGGCAACTGCGCGTGGTCGAACGGCTCGGCGCGGTCACCGGGTACGCGGGTGCCTACGACGGCCTGCGGTACGTCAGCATCGGCCCGGTCGTCGCGGAGGCCGCTGACGATGCGAAGACGCTGATCGCCGACGCCGCGGCGGCGGCGCCGGGCCCGGTGCGGATCGACCTCGACGACCGGCATCCGCGGTTGCTCGAGTGGGCTGCGCAGCGTGGGCTCGCGCCGGGGGTCTCGTCGACCGCGATGGTGCTCGGCGGCCGGCGGCTGCCCGGCGACCGGGCCCGGTGCTTCGCCCCGCTCATGCGGGCTCTCGGCTGATCCACAGCGAACGTCCAGGAATGGTTATCAAGCTGTGATCATTGCGGCTCATCCGACTTTCCTGCTTACGGGTCCTATTAATGGCGCTCGACACCCGTGCGCCGTCCCAGGGGAGGGCCCATGCCACGCAGGAGTTCAGATCGCAGCATCCCGGCGCACGGGGAAGAAGCGGTGCGGCCGCCACGGAGGTGGGGCCGCACGGCAGCCGCGGCCGCGGCGAGCATCACGACAGCAGTGGCCGTGACCGGCGCGGCGTCGGCATGGGCGCTGGCGGCGACCGCGTCCGGCCCCGCCTGGCACGTCGTCAAGCGCGTGCACAGCGGCGGCAACGGCGACTTCACCTCGGTCGTCGCGGTCGGCAAGAATGGCGGCTGGGCCTTCAACGGCATCTCCAAGCCGACCGCGTGGAGGCGCAGCGGCGCGTCGTGGACGCAGGTCTCGTTCCCGGGCCGCAGTGGCGAGGAGGTCGTCGCGGCCGAGGCGTCATCGGCGACGAACGTGTGGGCGTTCACCGATGCCGGGAACGCCTCACGGGCGCTGCGCTGGAACGGCAGCAACTGGTCGGTCGCCAGGTCCTTTGGGAAGCAGATCGGGGGAGCGGTCGTCATCAGCGCGACCGACGTGTGGGTGTTCGGTGAGCCCTTCGCGCCCGGCGGTGCACTCGGTACCTGGCACTACAACGGCCACAAGTGGGCGAAGGTGACATCGGGCCGCGGCCTCGAGGGCGGCAGCGCGCTGTCCGCCGGCAGCATCTGGTCGTTCGGCGGGACCAACGTGGCGCACTGGAACGGCAGCACCTGGACCAGGACCTCGGTGGCGGCCCTCCTGCCCGCCAAGCAGGCACTCAACGACCCCGCGGTGGTGGGCATCGACGCGCAGTCGAAGAACAGCGTCTACGCGATCGGCAGCGGAAACCTCGAAGACGAGGGCGGGCCGACGGTGATCCTGCACTACAACGGGCACTCGTGGGCCAAGGTGGCGCAGGGCTCCTTCGGCGTCGGCACGTCGCCGCTGCAGCAGGTCGCTTCCGACGGCCACGGCGGCCTGTGGCTCCCCATGCCCGCCGTCGGCGCCGAGCGGTCCTACCTCGTGCATTACGCCGCGGGCAAGCTCACGGCGGCCGCGCTGCCGGTCGGGCCGAGGAAGATCAGCGTCGAGTCCGTGGCCCACATCCCGGGCACGTCCCAGCTGCTCGCGGGCGGCTTCACGCACGCCTCGAACAACCCGGGCGTGGGCGTGGTCGCCGTGCTCCTGCAGTACGAGCGCGGCTGAGGCCGGCCGGCTGGCCTACTCGAAGCGCACGTTGCCCGGTCCGGTCATGCGTCCGAGCACGGGCATCGTCACGAGGATGACCAGCAGCGAGATCAGCAGGCCCACCCCCATGATCGCGAAGTAGGCATGCCCGAGCGTGGGGGTGGGTGTGCCGGCCGGCGCCATCCGGTCGACCGTCAGCACCGCTATGCCGTACGCGACGCCCGCCGCGACCACGGTGGCGGCGGCGAGGGGGAGGATCGCCTCGAGCAGCACGACCCGGTAGAGCGTGGCGGTCGGCGTGCCGCTCACCCGCAGCAGCGTGAACGGCCGCTTGCGCTCCACCAGGTTCCCGCCGACGGTGACCGCGAGGCTGCACCCCGCGATGAGCAGGGTGAGCGCGACCGCGATGTACACCAGCCGGGACACGGTGTCGGCATAGGCCAGCCTGATCTGCACCGCTTCGCCGAACGTCTTCGGAGGGTTCGACCCGGACTGTGGCGCGTGGGTGTCCAGGAAGGTCCGCACGCGCTCCAGGGTCGCGGAGTTGCTGACCCGGATCAGGACCGCCTCCAGGTAGAGCTTGGAGAAGCTGTCCGGGACCGCCGGGTTGCTGGCGTTGGCGATCGGCCGGGTGCTGAACGTCGGGTTGTCGCTGAAGAGCAGGTTCGACGCGGTGACCTTGACGGCCGTCACGCCGGGTGCGCACTGGCCGAGCACGGCCAGCCCCCTGAGACTGGCGCAGCTGATGATGCTGTCGTACGCAGACCCTTGCTGCGGGCCTCCGGCGCCGGGACCTCGGTGGTGCACGCGCTGGGGCTTTGGTTTGGTGGGCCGTGGCTGCGGCAGGGCGTAGACCGGGTAGGTCGTGGCGCCCTTGAAGCCCTGCAACTCGCTGAGCAGGGTGGCGCTGGCATGCGGGGATAGCCCAGCCGGGCCGAACGGGCCCGCGCCGCCGCCGAACGTGTCGAGCAGGACGTTGTTCAGGCCGTTGGCGCTCGGTGTGGCGGTCGTGGCGTTGACCGCGGGAAGCAGCCCGGCCACGATCGTGCCCAGGAACACGGCGAGCACGAGCCCGGCCACCGTCCGGAACGCGACCTTCGGGTTGTCGGCCAGCCGCCGCGCGGCCAGCAGCGGCGACGGCCCCCTGACCAGCCGCGCGAACAGGCGCGCCGCCTGCGCGGTGAGCCAGGGCCCGGCGATCACCAGGCCGATCATGGTGATGAGCAGGCCGGGGTAGGCGGGACCGCCGATGGACTGCTTGTCGGTGATGGCCAGGCCCCCGACGAACAGGCCAACCCCAATGAGCAGCGGTACGACCCGCCAGAAGCTTGGTGGCGGAGGAGTGACCTTGCGGCTCACGCCCAGCGGCGAGATCTGCACCCGGCGCAGCGACAGCAGCGCGGCGATGGCCGACACGACCGGCACGCCGACGAGCATGCCGATGTAGTCGGTGGCGGTGGGCGTGACGTCGAAGGCGAAGTAGCGCGTGCCGATCAGGGACGCGTTCGCCAGCGCGGGCTGTACCAGCGCGAAGATGCCGATGCCCAGGAGCACGCCCAGCAGCGCGCTCACCATCGCGTCGATCGAGGCGACGACGCTGATCTGCCGCGGCGTCGCTCCGACCAGCCGCATCGCGGCGTAGCGCTCCTCGCGGCGGGCGGCCGCCAGCCGGGTGGCCGTGCTGACCAGGATCAGCATCGGGAACAGCACCGCGAGCACGCCGACCGCAAACGCGTACCGGAAGTAGTGCGACCAGACCTGCCTCGGCGGGGCCGTGGCGATCTTGGTTACGACCTGGGCTCCCATCGTCGCCAGCTGCGCCGGCTTGTACCCGATGAAGATGACCAGCTCATCCGGTCCGGTCAGCGCCTTGTCGCCGATCGTGCCGGCCAGCCGGCCCGGATAGCGATCGCCGAGCTCGTCGCGCGGCACGGTGCGCAGCAGCGCGGCGAGCGCGGGCGAGGCGTAGTACTGGCCGGGACCGGGCAGCCGGGACAGGCCGGGGGGAAGGGGTGCGTGCGGGCCGAGCGCGGCCAGGTCGAGACGCTCGATGGTCTGGCCCTCGAAGTAGTCGGCGCTGCTCTGCCACAGCTCCGCGCCGGGGGTGGGTGTGACCGTGCCGTTCGAGCCCGGCCCCTGGGTGCACTCCCAGCACTGCCGGTTGTTGCTGATCTGGAAGGCGTGGTAGTCGGCCAGCACGCAGAACAGCAGCGCGGCGCCAATGCCGACGGCCAGGGTGGTCAGGATGAGACGGATGAGCGCCTCCCGGCCGCTGCGCAACGACAGCCGCAGCCCGAGCCGGATCATTGGCTGCCCACCTCCGCGCCGGCGTGGCGGCCGGCCGCGTCGACCGGATCGAGCGGGGAGGTGGCCTTGCCGTCACGGACCATGACCTCGCGGTCCGCGTACGCGGCCACGCGGGCGTCATGGGTCACCAGCACCACCGTGGTGCCCTCTTCGCGGGCGATGCCCACCAGCAGATCCATGACGTTCTCGCTGGCCAGCGAGTCAAGCGAGCCGGTCGGCTCGTCGGCGAAGATGACCTTGGGACGTGGCGAGAGCGCCCTGGCCAGCGCCACGCGCTGGGCCTGGCCGCCGGAGAGCTCACCGGTGCGCCGGGCTCCGAGCTCGGCGAGCCCGAGCCGGTTCAGCCACGAGTCCGCCGCCTGGTACGCGGTCTTGCGCCTGACCCGGTTCAGCAGCAGCGGCAGGGCGATGTTGTCGGCCGTGCTCAGCTCCGGCACGAGCTGGCCGAACTGGAAGACGAAGCCGAAGGCCGTGCGCCGCAGTTCGGTGCGCCTGGTCTCGCTGAGCTCATCAAGCCGGGTGCCGTCGAACCACACCTGGCCGCTGTCCGGCTTGAAGATGCCGGCCATGCAGTGCAGCAGCGTTGACTTGCCCGAGCCGCTGGGGCCCATGATCGCGAGGATCTCACCGGCGGCCGCGGACACGCTCGCGCCGCGCAGGGCCGGTGTCTGGCCGAAGGACTTGACGACGTCGCGTGCCTCGATGAGGCAGCCGGGGGACCGGGAAAGCTCGGCAGAGCTCATGACGGTGTACCAACCATTTCTGCGAGGGCGTTGAGCCGGGCCGCGGTCAGGTCGATCCACCGCAGGTCGGCTTCCAGGTGGAACAGGCCGTGATCGGCGAGAAGCGCGTCGACAGGACTGCCGCTGCGCTTCACCTCCGTCAGCTCCCGCATGCGCTGCATGTGGGCGGTCCGCTGGATATCGAGGTAGTGCTCGGCGGAGCGGCCGAGCATCAGCGACAGCACGACCTTGGCGAACAGCACCGTCTGCAGGTGCGGCTCGGGCTGCACGGGCTCGGAGAGCCAGACGCCGACCTCGGCCATGCCCAGATCGGTGATCGCGTAGCGCTTGCGGTCCGGCCCCGCGCCGGGCTCGGCCTCGCCGGCTATCGCCTTGCCGTCCCGGGTCAGCCGGCTCAACGTCGCGTAGACCTGCCCAAACGGCAGCGGCTTGCCGCGGCCGAAGTAGGTGTCGTACTCGCGCTTGAGGTCATAGCCGTGGCTGGGCTCGCGCTCGAGCAGGCCAAGAAGGGTAAGGGGGACGCTCACGCGCACGACAATATACTGAGTGTATACGCGCCGTCTATATCTTCGGAATGCTGGTATTCGCTCGGTGTATAGGGACCCGCCCAGGCGGTGCGGCGCCGCCGATATACGGTCGGGTCGCAGCGGTTGCCGGAGATGAAGGGGTCGCCACGCATGCAGAACACGGACGCCACCAGGCTGAGCGCGACGGAGCTGCTGGGGCTGTACCGGCGGCGCGAGCTCTCGCCGGTGGAGGCGACGCGCGAGGTGCTCGCGCGCATCGACGCGCAGAACGCCGGGACCAACGCTTACTGCCTGGTCCGGGACGACGAGGCGCTGGCGTCGGCGAGGCAGTCAGAGCAGCGGTGGCACGCCGGGGAGCCGGCCGGGCTGCTGGACGGGGTCCCGGTGTCGGTCAAGGACCTGCTGCTGACGAGCGGCTGGCCGACGCTACGGGGATCGCTCACGACCGATAAGGCCGGCCCATGGACCGTCGACGCCCCGGCGGTCGCACGGCTGCGCGAGCACGGGGCGGTGCTGCTGGGGAAGACGACCACACCCGAGTTCGGCTGGAAGGGCGTGACCGACAGCCCGCTGACCGGCGTGACCCGCAATCCGTGGGATCCCGGCCGGACGACGGGCGGGTCCAGCGGCGGTGCCGCCGCGGCCGTGGCTTCGGGCATGGGCCCGCTGGCCCTGGGCACCGACGGCGGCGGGTCGATCCGGATACCGGCCAGTTTCTGCGGCATCGTCGGGCTCAAGCCCACCCACGGCCGGGTCCCTGTCTACCCGCCGAGCACGTTCGGCACGCTGTCGCACGTCGGGCCGATGGCCCGCACGGTCGCCGACGCGGCGCTGCTGCTCGACGCGCTCGGATCACCCGACTACCGGGACCCGCTGGCGCTGGACCGGCGGGCCCCGGTCAGCGCCGAGCTCGACACCCTTGAAGTGAGCGGCCTGCGCGTGGCCTACAGCCCGGCGCTCGGCTACGCAAAGGTCGATCCCGAGGTTGCCGCCGCGGTCCAGCGCGCGGTCACCGCGCTCGAGCAGGCCGGCGCGGTGGTCACGCCCGCCGATCCCGAATTCGCCAGCCCGCTGCCCGCCTTCGACGTGCTCTGGTACGCGGGAGCGGCCAAGGTCGTCGACGACATTCCTGAGGACCGCAGGCACCTGATCGACCCGGGGCTGGCCGAGATAGCGGAGGAGGGCCGGCGCTACTCGGCGGTCGGGTACCTGCAGGCGCTGCGCGAGCGCTCGGAGCTCGGCATCGCCATGGGTGCCTTCCATCAGACGTATGACCTGCTGGTGCTGCCGACCGAGCCGATCGT
>Ga0335073_10014948_pt1 | contig 10864 bp, 6 predicted proteins | sample Lox_Sample_22_FD_207093 | JGI IMG/M metagenome (GOLD analysis project Ga0335073, IMG submission 207093) | Soil microbial communities from Loxahatchee National Wildlife Refuge, Florida, United States - Lox_Sample_2.2 | ecosystem: Environmental > Terrestrial > Soil > Wetlands | place: USA: Florida... | reverse complement strand
TGTACTTTAACTTGTTCGGTGAGGTACTTTTTTAGTTCATTTTCCGTAACGATTTCTCGTTGAGTCGTAGCCACTTCCCGGGAAGCATAATCGGAGAACTCGACATTATATTTGGGTTCACCCGGCCGCCCGTGGTTCAAGTAGACGATAGTGAGAGTGCCCTCTCGCTTCATAACACCTCGTGGGTGCTGTCGCACAATAGCAGGTCGTCAGCGAGCTTCGTAAAGCAGTCGTTGCCGTTTGGTGCCCCCGAAACATATTTTTGCAGATTCACACGGTGCGCGGCCTTGCGGCCATGACAAGAAACAAAATCGTCGATATCGCTCATCCTCCTCCCAGATGTGTAAATCAGCCGTGAGGTTGTCTTGAAGCACATTTAGCCGATGAACAGGAAGGGGCCGCCGTAAATAAACTCTACCCGAGCGCATATAAGGAAGTTGTAAAGGTAAGTCCTGAGCCTGTGATTCGCTTCCTGGACAACAGACGAAGACCCTCGGACAATGTGGGGGCGTTCTACTCGCTCTAGACGCATGGGGCCGCAAATCAGAGCACAATGTGAGCGGCCCCTTTCTGCCAGTTCTTTGGCTGCACCAGAGCAACCAAATCCTAACCCCGAAATCTCGTCGCGTGGGTTACGGGAAAGCCATGTATTGGTGCTTGATGTGCGCCGAATAGCTAACACCTCATCCCTGTGTACAGTTACCGGATGCACAGACTCAGGTTTAAACCATGCAAGCGCGGAAGCGGTACTTCGATTCACACCGCATCACGATAGACCGCATAAATACAGGGGAAATATGGCGGGAGCGTGTGGAAGTCGAATCCACCACCCGTTCCGCGAAGGAACGCGTCGCCGGCTTTGAAGGCCGGGAAGGTCACCGGACCCCTTTCGCCCCCGCGACCATCATACCGTTAAATTGCAGGCTTTACTGGATAGCTGTTTAGCGCGGAATCCCGAACAAGTTCCGGTGCTACAGAAGTGCTGTTTCTCGCGATCGCATTAGCGAAAATCGTAGCCCTGCTTGAGCTCACAGCGGTAATCCTTTGATTCATTTTTCTCGACCCGGACTTCGCAACTTGCCCAACTCAAAATGGGAGTCGGTCCCAAAGGGAAAACAATCTGTCCACCATTCATATCCGCTTCGAGCGTGGGACCTTCCGCAGTAGAAGGCAGAGTGAAGTTCATGGAGCGGCCGAAAATGACGGGATACGTGCGCCGCACGATGTTGTCCAGTTGCGAATGGAACACCTCAGCCTGGAACAGGAACGTAGTCGTGTCCGACCAGTTTCGCACGGTCACGTTGATGATCTGGCCGCCCTTGGAAAAATTATCGGTATCAATACGAGTGAAGGCGCAGGGACCAGCGATGCACGTCACACGCGCGTCGCGAAACACGTTGCCTTGCCCGGCATCCAGACTCGCTGATTCCACCTGAGCCTTCCATTTTCCGTCTGGCGAGCACGGTTGTTGGTTCCGACAGGGAAGGTTGGCCATGTTGATTACTTGAAACGTTTTCACCGCGCTGCCGACGTTGTCGGTGCGCCGGGATTGCGTCGAATAGCGCACCATGACATTGCTGACCTTGACCTCCGGCTCGCTCTGCGTCGCCGCCATTTCGTTACGCAGCGGAACCATACTTATGACATAAAGTTTATCGCTGAGCTTGTCCTCAAAATTGAGCGGCTGAAAATCAGGATTTCGGAAGGACAGACGAATGGGCTCGCCCATCTTGACGCTTCGGCGAAAGGCAATCGTGAAACCACCAGAAAAATTCGTCGTGGCGTCCCGGAGCGCTAAACCATCCGGCGAACTTACCACTACATTGGCGATTGGCGATTGTTTGCGCGCATCAGAATCCTGCTTGATCACCGCGCCCCGCAACACCAGAGGTTGCATCAGCCGGCGGTATGTCCGTAAGGTAAAGAATGCGCCAGCGACGATGATGGCAGCGAGGCCAAGGAAAAACAGGACGTCGGCGATTTTGCGTGCAGACATGGCTCTATTTGAACCTACCTTTGCAATCGATTCAAATCAAGACATGGGCATGGCTGGTAGGAACCGGGAACAGGGCAACGTTGCACCGCAGGAAACGCATCGTTCCACGAAAATCCCCTATTTCTTTTCTCTCGGGAGAGACTGTTTATAATAAATCAGATGGACAAGAAGGATAACCTCCCAGTCAAGTTGTCGCGCCGCGAGTGGCTCAGCCGGACAGGCCGCGCAGGACTCATTCTGCCTGCGATGGGTTTGAGCACCTTTTCCGCGTTGGATTGCTGGGCGCGACAGAAGCCAGCGGCATCGCCTCCGCCAACTTCCTCCCCTTTTTCCAAAGACGATGACGCGCTGCTGGAAGAAATTGAGCACGCCAGCTTCAAATATTTCTGGGACCAGGCGCATCCCGAGACTGGCATCGTGCTGGATCGCTGTAATGCGCGGAAGCCCGTAACCGGTGATCTGGGAAGCATCGCTGCGACAGGTTTCGGCCTCACCGCGTTATGCATCGGGCATAAACGCGGTTATGTTCCAACCGCAGAAGTGCAAGCTCGTGTACTGAACACCCTGCGCTTCTTGTGGAAGAAACTGACAAACCACCGCGGCTTCTACTTTCATTTTGCGAATATCAATAACGGCGAACGGTTGTGGGATTCGGAAGTTTCCTCCGTGGACACCGCCATTTTGCTCTGTGGGATGTTGACCTGTCGCCAGCATTTCGCCCACTCGGAGATTAGCAATCTCGCCTTGGATATTTTTAATCGCGTGGATTGGAACTGGCTTTCCGAAGACACACCGATTCTGCCGCACGGCTGGACTCCGGAGGGCGGCTTTTTGCAGTATCGCTGGGGCGATTACAGCGAAATGATGATGATGTACCTGCTGGGACTTGGATCCTCGACGCACCCTTTGCCGCCGGCGGCGTGGGACGCATGGAAACGAACGCTGTTCGAATATGACGGCATCCGCTATATCGGGACCTTCGCCCCGCTGTTTATTCACCAATTTTCCCAGGCGTGGTTTGATTTCCGGAACAAGCGCGACCGTTACGCCGATTATTTCCAGAACTCTATCCTGGCCACGGATGCTCACCGGCTATTTTGCCTGGATCTGTCCAAGCAGTTCCCGGATTACAGCAACGATCTGTGGGGCATCACTGCGTCCGATTCAAAGTTCGGCTACGTCGCCTGGGGCGGACCTCCGGAAACCGGACCCATCGACGGCAGCGTCGTTCCTTGCGCAACCGCAGGTTCGTTACCGTTCCTGCCGGAAGCGACCATGCGCGTTCAGCGACACATCCGGAAAACCTACGGCGACAAGGCTTGGACGCAATACGGGTTTGTGGATGCCTTTAATCCCCTGAACAACTGGTATGACACCGACGTGGTCGGTATCGACGTCGGCATTGGCATGGTCATGGCCGAAAATGCTCGGACAGGATTCGTTTGGGACACCTTCATGAAGAACCCCGAGGCCCAGCGCGGAATGGATCGTGCCGGCTTCAAGCCGGATACTTCTCCCGCACCGCAAATGGCACCCGCGGTCCCTGATCCGAAAGCGCCGACGCGCTAGCGGTATTGCTCCTTACTTCGCGATTTCAACTAAGGCCAAGCCGTGCGGTGGCAATTCCAGAGTCATCTTGCCCTGCTCTACGTTCTGGTATTCGGGCGCCGCCAGTTCCGCGGCGCGTCGCAGATCCTGCAGTTGCGCCTCCGTCGGATATTTAGGCTTACCCATGCTGTCGTAGAGCGCCAGGAGGGAGCCGTGGGTTGCGTCAACCCGCGAGATACGGGCTACGTGTGAGCCGTTCAAACCGCTAAAAGAAATAGTGATGTCCTTGGGCCTGCCCTGTTCTCCGGGCAAAAACAAGTTCCACACCGCGATGACAATCGTGCCGTCGGCGCGCTTGGTCACCAGCGCCGATTGAGAATTGACCGAAATACGCTGATCGCCAAGTTGATGCAGCAGTTTGAACGCATTGAACGACGGCTTCGGTAGATTCTCCTCTGCAATTAGGCCGTAGCCGCCGTAGAACGGCTGCTTCACGACTCCCTGTTCTTCGAAAACATCCGAAAACGTCCAGAACGCCAAATTCTCGACCAGGCCGTCGCACTGACGAATCGTGTCCGCCAGCCAGGGACCCATAAACGGCGCGTCCGTCACGTCCGTTTCGTTTTTGTAGCTGGCGTTGTACTCGCTGAATATCAAAGGTAGATTCGGACGCGCCGAGGCTTTGATCTGGTCATGAACTTTGCGCACCGCCCGGCACACCATCTGGGTGCGCGGAATGTTCTCGTCGGTGCCGAACACGTCTTTAGCAGTGTCATTGGCATAAACGTGCGTAGACACAAAATCGGCCGGCACTTGATTCTGCGCAACGTGGGCAATGAATGCATCGGCCCAGGCTGCCTGCGCTGTGGCTGGACCACCCACCCGCAAACGCGCATCGACCTTCTTCAAGGTTCGGGCCGTGTTGTCGTAAAGCTCGAAGTAGCTCGCCTGTCGCGGATCGCCGGCCCAAAAATCCAGGTTCGGTTCGTTCCACACCTCAAAATACCAGTGGGACACTTCGTCGATGCCGTAGCGGTCAATCAGGTGTTGCGCAAAGTGCGTGATCAGGTCGTTCCATTTGGCATAGTCCTTCGGCGGAGCAACGATTGGTCGATACCAGAACGTTTGATAGATCTCCTTAGAAGCGAGTTTCTTCGGCATGAAGCTGAGCTCGACAAACGGCCGAACGCCGTCGCGCAAAAGGCCGTCGTAGATTTGGTCGATGTAAGAAAAATTGTAAACACTCTTTCCGTCGACCTCATCGTACACCCCCACTTCGTCATTCAGAATCGCGTGGAAGCGGATGAATTCGAAACCAGTGGCATCCTTTACCTGACGCAAATCCTGCCGATAGCTGTCGCGCAAGGACAGAATCGCGCGTCCCGAACCAAACATGCGCTCCCAATAGTGCGGGAAAGGCTGGCTCGGAGCGCTTAGATCCACCGTTACATTTTCGGTTTGGATCTGCGCCCAAGCGGGACCCGGAGAGCAAGCAAAAAGAACAGCAAGAACCAACCAGCAAAGCCAGACACACGTACTGCGAGGGACGCGGTGAGCCACAGGTTCACTCCTCAAATACGGATGCGCATGAAGCTGCGCTTTAGCTAGCAGGTTGCAGCACGTGCTGTGTCGGGCTCGTCGGTGGAGGAGCCGCCGGAACAGGCGCTTCCCGCTCCGGTAACTCTAATTCAAGCACGGGGGTTCGTGGAATCTTCTCTTGCAAAAGCCGCTCGGTGGCGGCAACCATGGGCTCGGCGTGGAACCTTCGCTGCATGGACATGTCCCCGAGGAACGTGGCCGCGGCCACCAAGATCATGCCTTGGTGGTGCGCCATCCAGCAGGTGACCTCTTCGCAGGATTTTCCGGCTGGCAATCGCGAAGCAGTAAAATCCGCGGCGTCGTAGAACCCATACGTTCCGACCCATCCCCTAGACTTCATTTCGCGGATGTTCTTGGCGGCGTTCTCCGCATCTACCAGCAACGCGAGGAATGAAGAATAAGGTGAAATCACCAGTTCGTCGCGGTCGGACTGACTAATGGCCAAGCTGGGCAGGCCAAATGCGTGGTAGCGATAGTGGTTGTCAGGGTTTCGTTCGGAGCAGGAAGACTCGGAGATCCCCCAGGGCACGGATCTTCCCGCAGCATATTCCTGCTGCAAGCGCACAGCGGTGCGCGAGCTTTCTTCCAGCAGCGTGTTCGGATAGCTCTTCATCCAGAGCGACGGCAATAAATATTCGAACATCGTTCCGGTCCAGGAAAGCAGAACGCCGTTTTTCTTGTAAGTTTTGCGCGGACGACCGAGGTTGAACCAACTGCTCTGCGGCACCGCGCCTTTCGCGATGGCCACAAAAATGCCTGAACGAGCTTCCGAAGACAACAAGTCGTAGTGGCTGACGTGGCGAGCTTGTTTTTCGACGTCGAAGCCGATGGAAATCTGCCGCTGCTCCGGGTTGTAGAGGAACGCGAAATCCATCCCGTTTGCAACCCGCTCGGAAGCAGCGGCGATTCGATGCAACCCAGCGGCGACACCGGTCGTGATCTCGCTTGCTCGAGCGAGCGTATTCAACAAGGACTCCATCGCCAGACGAGTCCGCCGGCCAGTGTCTTCGTGGTCGTAAACTTCCTGAGCCCGGGTAGCAATAAACCGTTGCAGACGTTGCAGATCCGCCAATTTCAGCTGGCCAATCTTCATTTTTAACAGATCGCCGAAATGATGCCGGAATTGCGCAAACGTAGATAACAGCCACGGCGCAAAGTCGTACACCATCTGCTGCAGCGCCGCGATTCGGAGCGAAAGTTCCTGGCTCCACCAAACGGCTTCTTCAGGCACACCCGCGCTCACAAGTTCATGTTCTAACGCAGTGGCCTCAGCGGCGATCGTTGGCAGCGCATCCGGCCAATTGTCCGCGGAATGGAGGGTCTTGATCCTGTGCTTCAGGCGTTCGATCAACAGCACGCAACCTGATGTTCCACCTTGCGGGAGCAGATCCTGTGCGGTCTCAAGATGATCACTCAGCCCCTGTAGGAGCACCTTCCGGAATACTGGCGCACGCAGCGTTTCGAAGCAGCCCTGTTTCAAGGTCCATAAGCAGCACACCAAGTTTCCGTTATCCACCGTGGAAATGAAACGAGGCTTGAGCGGCTCCAAAGTGAGGGTGTTGTACCAGTTGTAGAAATTCCCGTCTTGCTTGGGCATGCGATCGATGGTCGCGTAGGTTTTCTCAACGTCGGCGACAAACTCATTGAGCGTGCACCAACCAAAGTCGAGAGCCGCGAGGCGCGAGTTCAGAAGAAATCCGAGATTGGTCGGAGAAATTTGGTGCGCCGCCATGGTGTTGCCCGGATGAATGATGTCCGGAATGAGCCAATTTTCTTGCTCGTTGCTCAAATCGCGGTAGAAACGCCAGGTGCGCAAGGCAATGCTCCGAAGCATCACCCGGTCTTTGTCATTCATCTTATTGGCGTTGGTCCAATACGGCATATTCAACCAGTCGCAAACCGTCTTTGAGCAACCCCAAAGCGCCAGGAAGGGTAGTGCAATCAAAATAGACGACGGCCGCACCACAATGATGAGTAGGTCCAGCGCGAAGCAAATCCAAGGCGTCCAATTCAGGCACATCTCCACAGGAGTCTTTTTGTGCGCAGACGATTCGGCCTCGGCGGCGGTCTCCCACTGCAGCAGGCGCTTGCGGGTCACGGCCATGCGAATCACCGTGCGCCCAATCGCGTCGAGCGTAACCAGGCTCTGATGCAGCAGGAGCGCGACGCGGAAAAGCAGCGTTAGTTGAGAATTGGCAAAGTCGGAAAAAATATTGTTCCAGCGAACGGCGAAGCCAGGCAGGCGCATGGCCTTGATCAGCGAAACAACAAAGGAGATATAAACGGGCAACGAAATCGCCGCAACGGTTGCCAACGTCCAGTACAAGGCCTTGCCCGGAAGCACCATCCACCCGCACAACAAGAGCACGAAGAAGCCAAACTCGGTGAGGCTTCGACGGATGTTATCCACGATTTTCCAGCGTGAAATGCTGTTCAGCGGATTGTGTACCATGTTCCCGGAACGATCCGGCACTTGCGGCAGCAGCCACCGAATAATCTGCCAATCCCCGCGAACCCACCGGTGCTTCCTGCGGCTGTACGCGCTGACGTGCGACGGATAATCGTCGATGACTTCTACGTCCGAGAGTAACCCGGCACGCGTGTAGCTTCCTTCAAGCAGGTCGTGGCTAAGCACGGCATTGCACGGGAAGCGCAAGTCCAAAACTTGCTGAAAGGTTTCGACTTCGTAGATCCCCTTGCCCGTGAAGATGCCTTCGCCGAACAAGTCCTGATAAACGTCCGAGGAGGCCATGGTGTACGGGTCGAGGCCCGCATCTCCAGAGAAAATCCCGGCCAACCGGGATTTGTTCTTCGATTTCACGCTGATGCCCACCCGCGGCTGCAAAACCCCGTAGCCTTCGACAACCGTGTTCGTTTCCGGGTCGATCACGGCGCGGCTCAACGGATGGGCCATTGCACCAATCATTTTGTGCGCGGAGTCGCGCGGCAGTTGTGTGTCCGCATCCAGCGTAATGACGTAGCGAACTTTGGGAAGCACGGAGACATCCCCGTGCACCGTCGAGAAGTCCACGCTGTTGCCCAACAGCAGATTGTTCAGATTCAAAAGCTTTCCGCGCTTCCGTTCCCAACCCATCCAGGTCTGCTCCGATGGGTTATAGGTGCGGTTGCGATGGAACAGATAGAAAGATCCCTTGCCATCGGCGGCATATTTTTGATTCAACTCGTCGACCAAGGTCGCAGCGTACTTAACGACCTCATCTTTTTCGTCAAACTGCTGCATGGAATCTGGAGGATCGGTAAGCAGTCCGTAGTGCAGATTCGCATGACGATTGCCCAGATAGCGTATTTCCAGTTCGCGCGCAGCTTCTCTTGCCTGCTTTTCACTGGTCAAAAGCATCGGGATCACCACAAGTGTCGTGCAATCCGCAGGTATGCCTTCCGAGAAATCCAGGCGCGGCAGGGTGCGAGGAGGAACCAGCATAGTGGTGAGGAGATTCATGGTCGCTACGCCGGACTCCAGCGCCGGCAGGAAAAAGAGTGCTACCTCATACCAGCGCAGCGCGCGCACACCTGGGATGGCCGCGAAGAGCGCCATCACTGCCAAGGTCAGCAGCACGATTCCCGTGTAGTAAAACGACGTGGGATGGCCGAGAACGAACTCGCGAACTCGTTCTGACAAGGGCCCTCGATAGTCGATGGCCTCTTTGAGCAGAGCCTTGCCTTCTCCCAACAGGTAATAGCCGATGTGCGATCTGCGCTCCCTGGCGCGCGCGGTGGATTCGGCGTGCCGGGCCACAGCCAACTGCACTGCTTTTTGCGCAATCTCTTGTTCGGTAAACGGCGAGTGCGCCGCCAGATCAACCACGGCGACACGATAGCTGCCACGGCTGTCAGAATCCATGCGCTCGTAGGCTTGCGCCGGATCACGCCGCAAAATCTGCTCGGTAACGCTCACTTCTTCGAAAAGCTCTTCCCAATCCAGCTCCAGAATGCGCTTGAGGCAAGATGTCAGTTCACCAATGGCGGTTTCTGCGGGTTTCGGAGGAGCGCCCGGGGGCAGCGATTCGTCAATTGCCAGTGGCTGAATGGGAACGCATGCGTCCGCAGTGTTCGCGATTTCCTCGAGCAGCGCGAGTTCCATCAGGGGCTTCAGATCCCACAGCTCCGCCATCTGAAATGGCAGCTTCTCTTGTGCACCTTGCAGAAACGCAGCTAACGCATCCTTCGACACTCCATAGTTCAGAACGCGAAGAAAACTCTCTCCCACAGCAAACACGCGTGGAACCCGCTCCGAGTCGTTCCTTTGGATTTGCGGCAACTTATGCGCTGATACGATGGCCTCTTGCGTTTCATTCAGCGCCGTCTGAAACAGCGTGACATTTTCAGAGAACAACCGAAGCTCCATGGTGTTCAGACGCACATCTCGCAAACGTGCGGAGGCAGTACGAATCGCCTGATCCGCCGCTTTCCACTTTGCTTCCAATAGCGGCAAAGCTTGACCTGCTTCGACAACCTTCCACGAGCTGGCCTCGGCCCGCGCGGCCGCTAGGATTTTGTCCTGCTCGGGACCCAGTTGCGGTTGAAGTCCAGGCTTGACGTTCCAGGAGCGAACCGGTTTCTTGCCTGCAGTGTCAGTAGAGGGCGAAGAGGAGGCATTCAACGCTGCGGATACCTGCGTCAGGTCGGTAGTGCATTGTTGTGGTGTAGCCATATTCAGGTCTCCCAGGTCTCAACGATAATTCGCAGCTTGCAGCTCGAACATTTCCGCGTAGCGGCCGCCATTTTTCAGTAATTCCTGATGCGAGCCTTCTTCCGCAATCTTGCCGCCCTCGAGCACAAGAATCCGGTCGGCCATGCGCACGGTTGAAAAACGGTGCGAGATCAGCAGCGACATTTTGTTGGTGGTCAGCTCGGCAAAACGCTGAAACACTTCGTGCTCGGATTTTGCGTCGAGCGAGGCGGTCGGTTCGTCGAGAATCAGAACTTGCGCATCCCGTAAATACGCGCGACCCAAGGCGATCTTTTGCCATTGCCCGCCGGAAAGGTCGATACCCCCTTCGAAACGCGTGCCGAGGATTTGGTCATAACGATTGGGAAGTTGGTGAATCACCTCATCCGCCAAGCTCTTCATGGCCGCGGAACGGATTCGGAAAGAATTCGCCATCTCTTCGACCCGCCCAATTCCGATATTTTGCGCCGCCGTCATCTCGTAGCGCATGAAGTCCTGAAAGATGACGCCAATTTCGCGCCATAGGTCTTCAATGTCATATTCGCGAAGATCAATCCCATCCAGAAGAATCTGCCCACCGGTGACGTCGTACAGCCGGGTCAGAAGTTTCACGATGGTGGTTTTGCCCTGGCCGTTCTCCCCAACGAGGGCGATACGCTCGTTGGGATTCAGGCGAAAATTGATGTTGCTAAGCACCACCCGCGGATTGCCAGGATAGGAGAACGAAACATCCTTGAATTCGAAGCCCTTGGTGATGGGGCGGGGAGCCAGCAACGCGCCCGGCTTGGACATAATCGTGGGCTTGACGGAGAAAAACTCGAGCAGATCGCTAAGAAATAAGGCTTGGTCCGCGATAGTCGAAAACGTCGTAAAAACCGCCTGGATGTTGGTGCTGGCCCCCGCGATGGCGCCCGCCAAGAACGTCAAGGAACCAATGGTGATTGCGCCGATTACCGTCTGGTAGACGACGTAAGCGTAGGTTCCGTAATAGCCGACCGTGCCAAGCAAAGTGAGAAGCGCCCCGAAAAGTA
>Ga0335073_10014947_pt1 | contig 10864 bp, 8 predicted proteins | sample Lox_Sample_22_FD_207093 | JGI IMG/M metagenome (GOLD analysis project Ga0335073, IMG submission 207093) | Soil microbial communities from Loxahatchee National Wildlife Refuge, Florida, United States - Lox_Sample_2.2 | ecosystem: Environmental > Terrestrial > Soil > Wetlands | place: USA: Florida... | reverse complement strand
CCGGGATCACGCTGCCGCGGCTTCCCACTACGTTCCCGTAGCGCGCGCAGCTCAGGCGCGAATCCTGCGCTCCCGCATAAGCATTCGCCTGCACAAACATTTTTTCCGCGCAGAGTTTGGTCGCACCATACAGGTTGATGGGATTTACCGCTTTATCGGTGCTCAGCGCAAGAACTCGCCGCACGCCCTGGTTGATGGCGGCGTCGATCACATTGCGCCCACCGATGATGTTCGTCTGGATCGCCTCGAACGGATTGTATTCACATGCCGGCACCTGCTTCAGTGCGGCAGCATGAACAACAATGCTCACTCCCGCGAATGCCCGCTCCAGTCGCGAAGCATCGCGCACATCTCCGAGGAAGTAGCGCAGGCTCGGATGGTCCAGTCCGCTGGCACGCATGTCGTGCTGCTTCAACTCGTCGCGGCTGAAGACCACCAGCCGCTTCGGCCGGTACTCCTTCAACATGATCTCGACAAACTTCTTCCCGAACGACCCAGTCCCGCCGGTGACCAGCACCGCCTGTTCCGACCAATTCATTCCTTACGCCTCGTCTTGAACGCTACCAACTCACACCGATTCCGCAGTGTATAAACGCCGCACTTCGATTTCTATAACCATCCTGAACACCGCTGGAAAGGACGGCCGACGGCTGGCTTTCAGTTGCCCGCTAGTATAGCGGACTTTCTCCGGGAATCGCTTCGCTCGCTCAACATTAGATTTGATTCCTAATTTTCGCCACAAATTTTGACTCGACCAATGCTAGAATGTCGGACGAACTCTCCAGTTCCCTAGTGCGAAATAATCCCTGCGCGATAGACCAGCCTCTTCGACCCGGGACTTCGTAGCCATTGTGCAGGACCGGCCTGCCAGGCCGTGCATAGAGTGACCAAATCGTTGAGGAGAAGGCATGGATTTTGGGCCCCTGGTACCGGCGAATAACGCCTCAGCTCGTGATCTTCAGTCGTCTCAGAGTTTGGATCTGGGCAGGCCCACCGGTCCACGCCTTTACCCCGACCTCCCTTCTCAGGAGTCCGCGCTCGGCGAGTCGTTACGCACCCTGTTGAAGCGAAAGTGGGTTGTCATCATCACCTTGGTCACGATCTTCTCCGTCGTGGCCATCGGCAGCCTCCGCCAAACGCCCGTTTACGAGGCAGGCGGCACTATCGAAATCAATAAGCCCGACTCCAACCTGAGCTTTCAGAACTCCGCCACGTTCAGCGTCGATTATTTCGATCCCACCGAGCTCGAGACCGAATTGAAGATCCTGCAAAGCGACCTGATGGCCATGCAGGTGATCCGCGAGCTCAACCTCGACCGCCGCGCTGAAATCGCCGGCCAGGCTCCTCCGGCAAACCCGTCCAATCTTGATCTCGCCCCTGACCCCCTGCAAAGCGATGCTTCCCGCGCCACTTCCATGATCGGCAGCTTCAAAGGCGGACTTCGCGTAGCCCTTAGTCCCAACACTCGCATCATCGAAGTGCACTATCGCAGCGCGGACCCGCAAATGGCCGCCAACGTTGTCAACACCTTGATGGAGAAGTACGTCGAGAACAACTTCAAGGCCCGCTTCGATTCCACCATGGCCGCCTCTGACTGGCTCGGCAAGCAACTCGTCGATTTGCAAATGAAGGTCGAGACCTCCCAGGAAAAGCTTGTTCGCTATCAGAAGGAACACGAGATTCTGGGAACCGACGAGAAGCAGAACATCATCATGTCGAAGCTCGACGAGCTCAACAAAGAGCTCACTTCCGCCGAGAGCGATCGCATGGACAAAGAGGCTCTCTACCGCATGGTCGAGTCCGGGGATCCCGACGCCATCGCTTCCAGTGCCGGAGGACTTGAAGAAGGAGGCGGCACGCAGACCGCATCCCAATTTCTCGACATTCTGCGGGGCCGCGAAGCTGACCTGAAAATCCAGGTTGCCGATCTCAGCACCCAGTTCGGTCCGGCTTATCCCAAGCTGACGCAGCTCAATAATCAGATCAAAGAAGTGGACGCTCAGATTCAGGCGGAGATGAAGAAGATCATCAGCAAGCTGCGCGGCCAGTACAGCGCAGCACTGCAGCGCGAAAGCATGCTGCACGATGCGCTCGAACGCCAGAAGCAGGAGGCCAACAAGCTCAACGAAAGCGCCATCGAGTACACATTGCTGAAGCGTGACGTTGACACCAACCGTCAGCTCTACGAAGGACTTCTCGAAAAACTGAAAGAAGCCGGAGTTTCCGCCGGCCTGAAGTCGAATAACTTCCGCATCGTCGACGCTGCCCGCGTCCCCACTGCCCCGATCGAGCCCAATATTCCGCGAAACTTGCTATTCGCCGTGGTGCTTGGCTTGGCTTCCGGCGTCGGGCTGGCGTTCCTGCTCGAAGGCATCGACAACACGGTCCGTACCACCGAGCAGGCGCAGGCGATTTCCGGTCTCGCCTCTCTCGGCATGATTCCGCTCGGCTCCAAATCCGCGCGCGAAGGCCCGAACCCCAAGCGACTCGTCATCGCCACTTCCAAAGAAGCCGTGGAACTGGTCACTCAAGTCCGTCCACAGTCGCAAATGGCCGAGTCTTATCGTGCCTTGCGAACTTCGCTGCTGCTGTCGAATCTCGGCGCTCCACCTCGCGTCATCATGGTCACCAGCGCGCTGCCGCAGGAAGGCAAGACAACCACCAGCATCAACACTGCCGTCGTGCTTGCGCAGAAAGGTGTTCGCGTGTTGCTCATCGACGCCGATCTTCGTCGTCCAAGCATCCACAAGACCCTCGGCATGGGCCCCCACAGCGGTCTGAGCAACGTATTAACTGGGAGCACGACTCTCGAAAACGCCATCACGCGCACCGCGGTTCTTCCCAATCTTTTCGTACTCGCGGCTGGCACTCCGCCGCCAAATCCCGCGGAACTGCTGGCGTCTCCCAACATGCGGGATGTGCTGAATCAACTCCGCGAGCAATACGACCATATCGTGATCGACACGCCGCCTTCGCTCTCGGTCACTGACGCAGTGGTACTTTCTCCCCGCGCTGATGCGGTCGTCCTCGTCATTCGTTCCGGCCAGACTACCAAACAGGCGCTTCGCCGCTCACGCGACATTCTCATGCAGGTCAATGCCAAAGTTGTCGGCGTTCTGCTCAATGCGGTCGATCTCAGTTCCCCCGATTACTACTACTATTACGAATATCAAGGGAAGTACGCCCGCTACTACCGCGACGAAGATTCGTCCGGACACGGCTCCGACGACGGGGATGACGATTACGAAGAAGCCTCTCCCACGCCTAGCAGCGCTTAGGAGAGACTTCTCTAGCTTCGTACCATGAAGATTCCATTCAAGTCTCCCGCTCGCAAGCGGATAGTGGCCGTCGTCGCCGGCGTGCTCGCTTTTCTCTACGTGGGCTTCGCGGGCATTCAGTTTCTTGCATCCTGGTTCGGCGATCGCACCGATTTCGCCGGAGGCGCCGAGCTTTCGAGTTTGCGCCGCGCTGCCTGGCTCGATCCCTCGAATGCCGAGTACCGCTATCATCTCGGCCGCTACTACGATCTTGTCGCCCGCGATCCCAATACCGCCGTGCTGAATTACAAACAAGCAGTCGACCTTAATCCTCACTCCGCACGCTACTGGTTCGATCTGGCCAGCGCCTATCAGGTTCTGGGAGACACCCTCCATCAGACCCGGGCTCTCGAACGCGCCATCCAGGCCGACTCCATGACTCCCGACGTCGCTTGGGAAGCCGCCAATTTCTACCTCGTGCAAGGTGAAAACGACAAGGCTCTGCGCGAATTCCGCGTCGTCATCGCCAACGACCATTCCGATGCCGATCAGGCTCTTCAGTTCTGCTGGCGCATCAATCCCGACGTCGACTTCATTATGCGCGACGTTCTGCCCGTCCGCGCTGACTCCTACGCCAGTTTCCTCTCTCTGCTTGAGTCGAAGGGCGACACGCCCGGCACCATGAAAGCTTGGGACGCGCTCATTGCCACTCATGATTCGTTCGAGCGCAAAAACTCGTTCGATTACATTCGCTATCTCATCCAGCACAAGGAAGTCGATCAGGCGGTCAAGGTCTGGCGTCAGACTGCGGAGCGCTTCGGCCTCAACGCCTACCTGCCGTCATCATCCAATCTGGTTGTGAACGGCAACTTCAGCCTTGACGTCCTCAACGCCGGCTTCGATTGGCAATATCAGAAGCAGTCCAGCGTGAACCTGACGCTCGATCCCAGCGACTTCCATTCCGGTAGGCGCTCTCTTCTGGTTACGTTCGACGGTCCCGGCATCTCCGACTCAGGATTTTACGAACTGGTCGCCGTGCAGCCCAACACGACCTATGACTTCTCCGCCTATTACAAGAATGGTGAACTCATGGAAGGCGCCGGCGGGCCGCACTTCACGATTCAGGATATGTATTCGCTGGAAGTCTATTTCGAGAGCGATGAATTGAAAGACGCTGGATTCTGGAAATCGGTGGATGGCGAATTCACTACCGGCCCCGATTGCAAACTGGTTGTTCTGCACATTCGAAGGCTTCCGGCCGGTAGTCCGATCCGTGGTAAGCTCTGGGTCGACGACTTTCGTATCACCCAGAAGAGATAAAACGCAATTCTCCGCGATCTTTTCAAATTGATGAGAATTCACAAAAAGAAATCGACGGTCGTCAGCCGTGAAGTTCGCTCGTCGCAAATCGGCACCGTCATCCTTTACGGTACCTTCGGCCTGCTCATGTTCGGTCCGCTTGCCTTCGGGGCGGTCGAACCCTGGTCTACCTTTATTCTCGAAGCCGGCTCCGTTCTTCTTGTTCTCCTATGGCTCGCCAAGCAATGGATCGACGACGAAATCACGGTTCTCTGGAATCCGCTTTACCTTCCCATGGCGGCCTTCGGCGCTCTCATCCTGTTTCAGATAATTTTTCACCGCACCGCATATCGCCATGACACGGTGGCGGGCGCCATGTTGTATTGCGCCTACGCCATGCTCTGTTTCTTGGCCACGCAAATGCTCCTTCGCAGTTCCCAGGCTCGCAAAGTCGCCGTCGTTCTCGCGTGCTACGGAGCCGCCATCGCCGCTTTCGCTCTGCTGCAAGGCGTTGCTCCAAACGGCAAAATCTATTGGACTCGCCAGCCCCGCATGGGCGGCTGGATTTACGGTTCCTACGTCAACCACAATCACTACGCCGGATTGATGGAGCTTCTCGTTCCGATTCCGCTGGTCATCGCCTTGTCCCGCGTCGCGCAGGAGAAAGAACGGCTCGTCGCCGGCATCGCCGCTGCCGTCATGGTAGGCACGGTTTTTCTCTCCGGATCCCGCGGAGGCATGCTCTCGATTTTCGTCGAACTGGTCATCTTAGCGGTGCTCCTGCTTCGCCAGCGAAAAAACGCACGCATCGCAATCGCCGCCGGAGCCTTCGCCGTCGTCCTGCTCAGCCTGCTCACTTGGCTCGGCGGCAAAGAACTTACCACCCGCGTCGTCAGCATCTCGTCGGAAACCCGCACTGAGATTTCCGGTGGAATGCGCCTCTCCATCGACCGCGATACTCTCCACATGTTCGCCAAGAAACCCGTGATCGGTTGGGGACTCGGCACATTTCCCACGATCTATCCGGAATTCCGCAGCTTCTATACGAATTTCTTCGTCAATGAAGCCCACAACGACTATTTGCAGTTGCTGGCCGAAATGGGGATCCTCGGCTTTGGCATTATGCTCTGGTTCGTTATCGTGCTCTATCGCCGCGGGCTGAAGAAAATCTCGAACTGGACGACCGATGTCAGCGGCGCCGCCACCCTCGCCTGCCTGCTTGCCGCCAGCGGGATCCTCGTCCACAGCGCCTTCGATTTCAACCTGCAGATCCCCGCCAACGCCGCTCTTTTCTACGTTTTCTCCAGCATCGCCGCCGCGCCGCCTCTGCTCCAGCGCACCAAAAAACGCCGTCCGGTGGTCACCGAATCCGAAGACCTGCTGCCCGCATCCGAGGTCGTTTAGCGCCTTCATTCACCGCGGTGCCCGGCGGATCCGTAACTTTCCCGCTCGCTGAAATGGCAGTAAACTATAGGTCCGTTCCTGCGAAAGTGGCGGAATTGGCAGACGCACCAGACTTAGGATCTGGCGGGTAAAACCGTGGGGGTTCGAGTCCCCCCTTTCGCACCAACAAGTTAGGGCCGATCTCGAATCGGCCTTTTTTCGATTGTGCCCAAATTTGTGCCCACCCTAGCTCTCTGTGCCTACTTTTCCCGCTGCCTGGAGTGCCGCCGCTGCTGTCTGTTGGAATGCCCGCTCAATCGAGTCTGCTTGCGGGTGAACATACCGCTGAGTAATCGTGATCGATGAATGTCCAGCGATCCGCGCCAGCGTGAACACATCACAGCCAGCCTCTGCTAGTTCCGTAAGTGCGGTGTGCCTGAGAATGTAAGGCTGAAAGCTCTTGAGTTCCTTCGCGCCTTCCGCCTTCGCCTTGATGTTGGCGCGGACAAGGGCGCGCTTGTGCTGGTCCTTGGCGGTGTCTTTGTTGAAGTGGCCCTCACGGGACGAAGAGGGAAACAGCCAGCCCTCCTCCGGTTTTCCCTCAGCTTCCCATTTCGCTTTCACCGCCGCACAGACGGCTGGGACCATCGGCAGCATACGGCGGGCGCACTTCGTTTTGCCCTCCGTGACTTGTATAAGCCCGCCTGTGCCGTTCAGATGGATATTTTCCCAGCGAAGGGCGAAGGCTTCACCGGGACGCACCCCAGTTCCACGAATGATGATTGCAGCGTCACGCCAAGGCTGCGGACACTCTGCGATGTATCGCTGCCAATCGACATCCGCGAGAACCGTGTCCCGCTGCCGTTCGCCCTTCGCCAGAGTGATCTTCACGGCCCGTTCGAGCTTACCCCATTCAAAAGCCAGATTGAGGGCGCGGCGAAGGCTTCGCAGACCGCAATTGATGCGAGAGGGGGAAAGTTTCGCATACTTGGCGGCAAAGTGCTGCGCGTGCTGGTCACTGATTTTGTCCAGGGGTTCGGATGCCCAATCGCACTTGCAGACCATGTTAGCGCCATCCACGTAATACTCTGCCGTTCCGGGCTTGGCCGCATGCTTCGTCTGTACGAACGGGATGAAATCGTTCTTGAGGAAATGCGCCAGCGCGGGTGCAGCTTTCTTCTCACGGATTCCCACTTCACCCTTGGCCAACCTTGTGCGATGCGCCGCTTCTATCTGCCGCGCTACTTTGTCATTTCCTTGCTTCGTCGTTTCTCGTATCGACTCGCCTTGCCACTGGAACCTGTACCAGTAGATATGGCCACGCTTGTAAATGCTCACTTTGTCCTCGCTTTCGCCCGCGCTCGTCGGTTCTTCCCTTTCTCGTTCCAGTACGCCAGCGCTCGTTTGCGCTTCATTGTCTCCGTACACTTCGCGGAGCAGAACGCCTGCGCGTTCCTCGTTGCCACAAAATACCTGCCGCAGTCGGGGCAGACCTTCGCCCGCCAGCGACACTGCATCAATTCATATAGGGACTGCTGAAATTGGAACTCGAACTTCCAGAGAATCTTCCCCGTCAGACCGTCAACCTGCGGAACGCCTTGCGTGAGCTGAGCGAATCCTGAAACATTTTGTGTCAGCGTTGGCGCAGGAAGTCCCGAGGTCCCTGGCACCCATCTCTTCGGATTGGTGAGGTCAGCCGGAGTGGGGTGTTTCGCCAACAGTTCATAACTGAGCTCGTCGGAATGATCTGCCGCGAGTTTTTTCGCTTCGTCACCAAAACCAAGAAGAACTGCGAGATTAAAGCCGTATCGGTCATCACTCGACCAAACTTGTCGCAGTCTATTTCGGTACCAAAGGAGCGGCGGTAGCGGTCTGAGATGTGCAGGCAGGTCAGAAAAATGCTCCTTCCACTCCTGCGCGAAGTGATAGATCCATTCGCTAAAACTGCCGAAGCCCTTCTGCGATAGTCCGGTAGGGTTCGTGGGGAAAAACGACGGATACATGAGTCGGAATTTCTTCCAGTCCTCTTGCCCGTCGCCCATGTTCGCGTAGGCTGCAAGGGCTTCAAAACCTGCCATCTTCTGGTCTGCTTGACGATTCGACCGAGCCATAAAGGACGACCATTGCTGCGAAGCAGCTTATCAATTAAATTTCATTCCGTCAAGCAACACCGCAAAGGAGATTCGCGTGATGCAAAACGAAACCGAACTGGTGACACCATTAGAAGCTGCGCTGATGTTGCGCTTAAAGGAATGCACCATCCGGAAGTGGATGTGGGAGAGAAAGCTCGGGAGGGTGAAACTTGGCCGTCGTGTGTTCCTGCGGCGCTCGGAGCTGACGACGATGATCACGTCGTGTTTCATCCCGCCCAGCTTTGAAGCGCACAACCCGCCTCGACTTGGGTCCCCTATCGGCTGTTGAGACGCCGCCCGCCGGGTTACCCCTTGACCCCTGCTTCGGACAAGAGTTCGCCGGGCGGAAAGGGGGGAGTACGGAGGGCGGAGAGAAGAAAGGAGTAGTAGGCGAATGCTGATTGAGATTTTTGCCAGGACAAACCGAGTCGTACTGAAGCCTGAGGGAGACGAACTGATGATCTCTGGACGGCACGGCTACATCTTCGACTATCAGGACGGGAAGAAATTGGGGATTGCGCTATTGGACAACCCGCAGAATCGGAGATCGAAAGCCCGAACTCTGCTCTGCCTGCGCAGGAAGGCTATCGCTGCCGGGTTCGTTCCCCGACAGACCGGCGATGCGGAATCGGTGTTTGAGTTCGACCCGTGGAACCGCGAGCAGGGTGAGACGGCGCTCGCCTTAGTCGGAGTTCATCGTCGCCGAAGACTCTCCCACGATCATCGACTAAAGCTTCTGGCTGCGAGCCAGGCGACACAATACAGCGCAACACGCACGGTTCTGGAGCCCGACTTACAGTCGCAGGAACGCGAAAGACGTTCGGGGTGATGTCGAGGGCCGCCCACGCAAAAGAAGCTCACAAATTACGAACGACAAAACGGCGCAGTTCGGTTCCGGACACCGCGTCTGACGAGAGGGTCAACTCAGATGGAAGCAGAAGCAAGGAAGGTCGCCATTACCGCAGACGCAGTCGTGTCAGCAATTCCGTCGAACGATTTTACGTGCGCAGAGCCCGCTGGGCTGCCGGACCTGCAATTCATTAAGACCAGCGTCGCTATCAGTGATGTTGCCGCAGAGCTGGGACTGGAGGTGATTGGCAACATGATCCGCTGCTGGCGTGCCGAGAACCACGAGGACGGCGACCGCACCCCATCGGTTGGCATTGACCGCAAGCGTAACAGGGTGCGGTGCTTCGTTTGCGATCCGCGAGCATATTCCGCAATTGATCTCGTCCAGAAGGTCCTCGGCGTGGACGTGCGCAAGGCTGCTGGATGGATCGCCGCCCGGTTTACCGTGCCCACTATTCCTAAGGGTCGCCATCTTCGCAAGCACGACGAATTCCGCAGTATCTCACGCGCTGGGCTCGGCGGACCGTTGGAAATGATGATCCGGAGCGGACTGTGGGCTCACCTGACTCCGTCTGAAAAAGCGATCCTGGCTGTCCTATGCGAGCTGACCGACCAGGGGACTAACCCTCTGCAACTTTCATACCGGGGTATCAGTCGATTTAGCGGAGTGAGTAGTGATAGCACCATTGCTCGCGTGCTTAAACGCTTCCGTACGATGCGCATCCTCAAGATTTATGGCGGAATCGCAGGGGATGGGCTCCGCGCGTGCAATTCCTACGAACTGACTCTTGATGACCCGGAGCTACAGCGGAACATGGCGGAGATTTACGAGTCGGAGCGTCATGAGATCAATGCCGAACGCGAGTGGCGGAAGGAACAACGGAAGCTAAGACAAGCCGAAGTCCGATCACGAAAGCCCCCAACGAACGACGGCGAGCGCCAGGATATGCGGACCGTACAATCTGGCGCTACAGCGTAATGGAGTGTAATTTCTTCGGGCTCTTCAATGATTGGAGAGACATATACCTGTAATACATAGCAGGGGATTTGAGCGTCGTGGGATTTGCGTGCTCCGTCAGTGCGTTGCCGCAACGTTCCCCCGAGCCCCATCGTGCGCGTTCAATGTCTGGGGCTCCCCAGAGAACCAGCGGTAGCGAACTTGGATTCTCTGTGATCGACGTTCGTATTTCGTAACAATCTTTGAAGTTTATGGACTAAAAGCTCCTCAGGTGCGTCGCTCCTCGGCGAAATGCTGCCGCTTGTTCCGGATTCGTAACAAGCGAGGAGACGATCTGCGTTGAATCGAAAGCCCGACTATCATGTCGCGCAATCAGCGAACAGGAGCGGCCCGTAGAGCGGCGGATTCTCAGTTCCGTTAATCCTTGCTCGCTGATTCCCCGGATGTTTCGCAATCCGATTCTAGCGCGAAGCCGTGCGCTGGCATCTATCTGGAGTAAGCCGTATGACTCATATCCGTGTCTCGTCATTATTCTTTAGTTTGTTGGCTCTACTATTCCTGGCCGTTTCTCTGGGCGCACAGACCGCAGCACCCGCTCCCAATCCGGCCACCGGCGCAATGATGACTGGAACCCCTCCGTACAGCACCCACGAAAAGATTCGTGAGGATGTGGCGCTCGCAACTGGCGATCTCCACGTCTCTATTCCCGTTTTGTCGCTTCCGGGCCGAGGTGGGCAAACGTTCAACTTGAATTGGGTTCAGGACAGTCACAACATCACTTTGGCGGAATATGACGTCGCCGACGGATGGAATTACAGCTTAGGGGGCTCAGGGGCTGGCGCGCTTAACCCGTTCGATTATATCGAATGGTTGGTTTCGCCCGATATTTACGGATATGTGACGATTCCGCATCTTCGAGCGGCTTGGCTCTTTTTGGGAGACTATTGCGACATTCAAGAGCAGGCTTGCGTTAACTATCCCCTGTT
>Ga0335073_10014946_pt1 | contig 10864 bp, 7 predicted proteins | sample Lox_Sample_22_FD_207093 | JGI IMG/M metagenome (GOLD analysis project Ga0335073, IMG submission 207093) | Soil microbial communities from Loxahatchee National Wildlife Refuge, Florida, United States - Lox_Sample_2.2 | ecosystem: Environmental > Terrestrial > Soil > Wetlands | place: USA: Florida... | reverse complement strand
CTGCTGGGCTCATTCGTCTTTTCGTTCTTCTACCTGCGCTCGCTGAACTCGCACCGCTTGTGGTACCCGGCGGGCTTCCCCGGCCCGCGGCAGTGGTCCGGAGCACTGATCATGGCGCTGGTGGTGGGCAGCGCGGTTGTGCACGCACTGGTGCTGCAACGGCTGAAGGCGGGGCACAAGGCGCCGTGGATGCTCGGGGCCGCGCTGGCGCTCGCGCTCGGGCTCGGGGCGATCGGCGTCCAGATCTGGCAACTGCTCAACGAGCCGTTCTTCCCCGGAAGCTCGGGGTTCGCGAGCGTCTTCACCGGCGCGACGCCCGTCCTCATGGTGGTTATTTTCTGCGCGATGATCTGGCTGGAGATCCTCCTCGTGGCGGCGACCAAGATTCCCGAGATCTTTTTTGTCGAGCAGCCGCCCACCTACGCCGACGCGTTCGCGCTGCAGCGGTTCCAGGCCAGGCTCAGCGCCTTCAACCTGGTGTGGATCTACCTGGCCTCGGTGGAATTGCTGTTCTGGATCCTGTTCTACCTCGTGCACTGAGACGCAGGTGGAGGCTTCATTGCCCGGATTTCTACTGGCGCAGGCGACATCCGACAACGCGCCCGAGGGGGCGGACTTCACCCTCTGGTTCCCGCTCGGCCTGTTCGTCATCGTCGCCGCGATCTTGTGGGTGCTGTACGCGCGGCCCCACCGGCGCGTTCCGCCACGACGGCCGGCGCATGTGTCGGCAGGCGGCGCCGGGCGGCCGGCCACGACCCGCGGGCAGCCCGGGGAGTCCGGGCAGCCCGGGGAGTCCGGGCAGCCTGGGGAGCCCGGGGAGTCCGGGAAACCTGGGGAGCCCGGGAAACCTGGGGAGCCCGGGAAACCTGGGGAGCCCGGGGAGTCCGGCGGGCCGCAGCAGCCCGGCCCGCCGGGTGACAACGGCCCGGGAGCCGGAGGGTGACGCAGGCCGCGGAAACCCTGCCCGCACGCCGTGACCGTGCCGGGGGCACGCGGTCGGCGAAGGCCGTCACGCGGGCGCTGCTCGCGCTGACCAAGCCGCGCATCATCGAGCTGCTGCTGGTCACCACCCTGCCGACGATGCTGCTCGCCCGGCGTGGCCTGCCACCGGCCGGGCTGGTGGCGGTGACGCTGCTCGGCGGCGCGCTCGCGGCAGCCAGCGCGAACACGCTGAACTGCTACATCGACCGGGATATCGACGCGCTGATGCGGCGCACCTCCCGACGGCCACTCGCGGCCAAGGCCGGCCGGGCGGTGATCAGGCCGGCCGAGGCGCTGCTGTCGGGCATCGTGCTCGGCGTCGCGTCCACCCTGCTGCTCGGCCTGCTGGCCAACTGGCTCGCCGCCGCGCTCGCCGACAGCGCGATCTTGTTCTACGTGTTCGTCTACACGCTCCTGCTCAAGCGCCGCACCGCTGCCAACATCGTGATCGGCGGGGCAGCGGGCTGCTTCCCGGTCCTTGTCGGCTGGGCGGCCGTGACCGGGCGGGTGAGCTGGCCGGCGATCGTGCTGTTCGCGGTCGTCTTCTTCTGGACGCCGCCGCACTTCTGGGCCCTGGCTATGAAGTTCCGGGACGACTATGCCGCCGCCCAGGTACCGATGTTGCCGGTGGTGGCGCCCGCGGCCACGGTGGCGCGGAAGATCCTTTACTACTCCTGGGCCATGGTGGCGGCCACGCTGGCGCTCGCTCCGTTCGCCGGCTGGCTGTACGGCTGCTGCGCGGTCGGCCTGGGAGCGTGGTTCCTGGCCGAGGCCGGCCGGCTGCGAGGCCGTCTCGCGGCGGGCAGCGCCCCCGCGCCCATGCGGCTGTTCCACCTGTCCATCGCCTACCTGGCCCTCTTGTTCGCCGCGGTCGCCGTGACCGCGCTGCTGCCCTGGGGCCGCTGGTAACCCCCGTCCCGGCTCCGGTTTGCTCGGCCGTTCTGAGCCGCGCGACGCCACAACTCGGCGGCAACGGTCGTACCCTAAGAGGTGCTACCCCGGAGGTTGCCAATGAAGCTCCCCCGTCAGGCACGGTGGGCGGTTCCCGGCGGCGCCGTTGCCGCAGTCGGTCTCGTGATCGCGGGATCGGTGATCGCCGGCGCCCAGACCACCCCCCGGCTGCCCGCCCGCACCACCGCCCAGCTCCTGGCCGCCGCCGGCAACCAGGCGGCGACGCCGCAGCCGATGACCGCCGTGGTCCAGGAGAGCGCGTCGCTCGGCCTGCCCGACCTGCCGAGCTCAGGCGACCCGCTGTCGCCGCTCTCGCTGCTGTCCGGCACGCACACGTTCAAGATCTGGTACGGCGGCCCGGCCAAGGTCCGGGTCGCGGTCCCGGTGTCGCTCGGCGAGACCGACCTGCGCGTCGACGGCAGCAGCGCCTGGCTGTGGGACAGCCAGAACAACCAGGCCACCCACTACCTGTTGCCCGCCCGGTCCGCTGGTTCCGCGTTCGGCGCCCCGCCGAAGGCCGCCCCGGTCGCAAGCATCCCGACGCCGCAACAGCTTTCCAGGCAGATCCTCGCGGCCGTCGGCCCCACCACGACGGTCGGCCTGCAGCAGAACGTGACCGTCGCCGGGCAGGCCGCCTATCAGGTCTCCCTGGCGCCCAAGGACAGCCGCTCGCTGATCGGCCGGGTCCAGATAGCGCTCGACGCCAAGACCTCGCTGCCACTGCGGGTGCAGGTTTTCGCCCGCGGCGCGTCCGGCCCGGCGTTCAGCGTTGCCTTCACGTCCCTGTCGTATGGCGCCCCGGCCGCGTCCAACTTCTCGTTCTCGCCGCCGGCCGGGGCCAAAGTGAAGACGGTCCGGGTCCCGGGCTCCTCGCCCGCCGCGGCGGTCCCGGCCGGGTTGCCGTCGTCTGGCGTCCAGATCATCCTGCCGTCCGACAACGGCGGCGGCTGGATCAACGTGGGCAGCGGCAAGCCCGTACCGGAAGCGGTGGCCAGGCGGATGGAGGCGTCGTTCGCCAAGTCGCTGCCGCCCTCGCTCAGCAAGGCCCAGCGCGCGATCCTGGTCAAGCAGTTCGCCAGCCAGGTGACCGGCAAGGCGCCCCGGGGCTCGGCGAGCGCGGTCCCGATCGCGCCGCCGCCCGCGTCCGCGTCCTCGGTCTCGTCTTACTCCGGCGCGTACCAGTCGTCCCTCTCGATCGAGTTCACGCAGGGGCTCTCCGCTGCGAGCCCGCCGGGGACGGTGCCTCGCGTGCTCGGCAAGGGCTGGCTGTCGGTCGCGGTGCTGCCGTCGCCCTCCGTCGGTTACGGCGGCGTCCTCCCGCCGGGCGCGAACCCGTCCGCGCCGCCCGCCACGGCCGTCCCGTCCGCCACGGCCGTCCCGTCCGTCCCGTCCGGCTCGGCGAACCTGTTCGGCGCGCTGACCGCAGCCGCCACGCCGGTGCACGGCGCCTGGGGCAGCGGCCGCCTGCTGCGCACCACCCTGGTCTCGGTGCTGATGACAAGCAAGGGCGATGTGCTCGTCGGGGCGGTCGTGCCGTCCGTCCTGTACGCCGACGCGGCGCAGCTCGGGTGACCGCGCGGCCCGGCACCGGGCAGGACGAGGTCAGCTTCGGCCGCGCCCGTGACCTGGACCAGCCGGCGGATGCGTGGCGGCCGGTGCCGGCCAGTACCCAGGCGGATGCGCGGCCCGATCCGGCCGGGCTCGCGATCGCCACGATCGGGCTGGCCAAGCGTTTCGGCGACCAGCTCGCGGTGGCCGGGATCGACCTGGCCGTGCCTGGCGGCTCGGTGTACGGGTTCCTCGGGCCCAACGGGTCGGGCAAGACCACCACGATCCGGATGCTGCTCGGCCTGATCCAGCCCACGGAGGGCAGTCAGCGGCTGCTCGGGGTGAGCATGCCCGCCGGCGCCAATGCCGTGCTGCCCCGGGTCGGCTCGCTGGTCGAGGGCCCGGCGTTTTACCCCCAGCTTTCCGGTCAGGCCAACCTGGCCCGGCTGGACGCGGCCGACAGGACCGCCGACGCCCGCTCGGCGCCCGCGAGGATCGACGCGGCCCTGGACCGGGTCGGCCTGCTCGCCGCGGCGGGCAAGCGCTACCGCGCCTACTCGCTCGGCATGAAGCAGCGGCTGGCGATCGCGGCCGGCCTGCTGTGCCCGCGCGAGCTGATGATCCTGGACGAGCCGACCAACGGCCTCGACCCGCAGGGCACCCGGGAGGTCCGCGCGCTGATCCGGGAGATCGCCGCCGACGGCACGACGGTGTTCGTGTCCTCTCACCTGCTGGCCGAGGTGGAGCAGATCTGCTCGCACGTGGGCGTGATGCGCGCCGGCGACCTGGTGTTCCAGGGCACGCTCGAGGAGCTACGCGGCCGCTCGGCGGCCCGGATCCTGGTCCGCACCGCGGACCCCGACAAGGCCGCGCTGGTGCTGACGGGGCTCGGCCTGGCCGACGTGTCGGTGACCGACCGGGAGGTGACCGCGCAGATCGGCGAGGAGGCGCCGGAGACCGTGTGCGAGCGGCTGGTGCACGCGGGCGTGCCGGTGGCCGGGCTCGAGACACCGCGGGCCAGCCTGGAGGACCTGTTCGTCGAGCTCACCGGCGAGGGATTTGATGTCAACGGCTGACGTTGCCGAGCGCACACCGCGAGCCGCCGCGGGCGAGTCGCTCGCCGCCGCGCGGACCTGGTTCCGGCTGCTGCGCTCCGAGCTGGCCCTGATCTTCCTGCGCCGTCGCACCGCCGCCCTGCTGGCCGTCCTTGCCGCGGTCCCGGTCCTGCTGGGCGTGGTGCTGAAGGTCTCGCCCGGGGGCGGCGGGGGAGGCGGCAACGGCAACACGCTCGCGTTCCTCAACCAGGTCACCGGCAACGGTGTGTTCCTGGGGTTTCTCGCCCTGGTGGTGGAGTCCACGCTGATCCTGCCGCTGGCCATAGCGGTGGTCTCGGGGGACTCGATCGCCGGAGAGGCCGGCCGGGGGACGCTGCGCTACCTGCTTGCCGTGCCCGCCGGGCGGACCAGGCTGCTCGGGATCAAATTCGCTGCGACCGTGGTGTTCTGCGCCTGCGCGTGTCTGATGATCGCCGCGGTCGGCGCCGTCGTCGGCGCCATCTTGTTCCCGGTGGGGCCGGTCACCCTGCTGTCGGGCAATTCCGTGCCGCTGACCGAGGGGATGCTGCGGCTGCTGTTCGTTGCGCTGTACCTGGCTGCGGCGATGGCCGCGCTCGGGGCGATCGGGCTGGCCATCTCCACCCTCACCGAGCACACGGTCGGCGCGATGGCCGCGATCCTGGTCATCGCGGTGGCCAGCGAGGTCGCGGACAGCGTGTCGCAGATCGCGGTGATCCACCCGTACCTGCCGACGCACTTCTGGCTATCGTTCGACGCGATCCTGCGGGTGCCGGTGGCGTGGCCAGATCTCCTGCACGGCCTGCTGTCGTTCGCCGTCTACGTGGTGATCTTCGGCTCGGCGGCGTGGGCCAGGTTCAGCACGGCCGACGTGACCAGCTAGCTACCTGAGGGCGCGACGTTCGGGGCGCACGTGCCCGGGACCGTCTGCTGGTGTGCCTGGAAGGTCACCTGCTGCGGGTTCGGGCTTCCTGTCACGGTGACGGCCTTGAAGAAGTCGAGTCCGTGCCGTACGTCGGCGAACCCGAGGGGACCCGTCGCGCCGTCGCCGACCGATTCCTGCGGGCAGCGCAGGCCCGGGCCCACCGCGCTTCTAGGCAGTGCCTGCTCCTGCTCGCTCGCTCCGGCGCCGCCGGCGGCCGACTGGCTGTAAAGCAGGTCGGCCGCGTCGAACCCGAGTGCCAGGAGCCCGTTGGCGAAGACCGGGCTGGCGTAGCTCGGAGTGTCGCCAAGGTTGAGCGCGCTCTCAAGGTCGCTGTTCAGGCCCGATCCGTTGTCGGCCCCGTCTCCGGGGGTCGAGGGGACGTAGGCGGGATCGGCCTGCGCGACGTAATACAGCTTCATATCCGGCGCCAGGGCCTTGGCGCGGGTTCCGGGGAACTCGGTGACGGCCATGTCATCGCCGCTCAGCACGGTCACGGCGCCGGAGAAGCATTTGCGTTCCTTGCCGAGCAAGCCGACCAGTTGTTGCACGTCTTGGTGCCGTCCGGCGAAGTAGATGACCGGCGGGTGATCGGCGCAGATTGCGTGTTCGATGCCCGGGGTGTTGGCCATGGCAGTCCGCGTGGTGTAGCCGATCGGCCCGGGTCGGCCGTTCGCCTCGACCAGCTTGAACCCGGCGCCCCTGAGCGCCGCTTCGGCCGACTGGGCTTGCTGCCGGGTGTAGGGATCGGTTGGCTGCCCGTCGGGGCCGAGTCGCTCGAAGACCGCGGCGAACCTGCCGTTTCCGTTCCTGGCGTACCGGCCGACGAGAGCGTGCGCCTCCTCGGCGTTGGTGGCGGACAGGCCGAAGTAGTCCCAGTCGTCCTGCGGGTAACGGTTGTCTGAGTCGGTGGTGTCGAGCAGGGGCAGGTCCGCGTCCGCGAAATCCTGGATCGCCGCCGGGGTCTGCGACGTGTCGACGCCAAGGCCGATGACGCCCGTGATCGAGGGATCCTGATTCGACGCGTCGACGATCGTTTGCGCCATCCGTTGTTCCTGGCCGGAGTTGTCCCCGTCGTTGGCGATGTCGATCCGGATCTTGACGTGGTCGTCCTGTGTTGTGTTGACGTAGTACTGCCACGCGAGCATGCCCGCGAGCTCCTTCAGGGCGTCCAGCGGATCCGTCGAGCCGGTTGGCGCCGTCAGCCCGCCCGCGTAAACGAAGGTGACGTAAGGCGCGGTCGCCTCCTGATTCTGGCTGTCGATGAGGCTTTCGAGATCGGCGAGGTTGACCTTGGCGAGGCTGACGGGTGAGTCAGCAGCGGGCATGGCGCCGGAGGCGGTCATTGCGCCGGTCAGCGTCACGCCCTGCTTGGCCTGAAGGAACGCGGTCCTGCCGGTGGTGTCGGTGCCGATGCATTCGCCGTTGACGACAAGCAGCTTTGCGTCGTGGCCGAACAGCCAGCCGCCGCAGTACTGCCTGCCGATCCACTGGCTGCGCTGGAAGCCACCGAGGCACAGCAGCACCAGGACGCAGGCGACCGTCCATCGCGACCAGAGATGCCATACCGACCAGCCGGCCCGCGGACGGGCGCGTCCGTCCTTAGGCAGGCGGGCGGAGTCGGCCTTGACCTTCAGCAGCAGGACCCAGGGCAGCCGGTCGCCGAGGCTGGGCGACTGCTCAACACGCAGGCGGCGGATCCACCGCTGATAGAGACTGGTGCTGCCGTCGTCGGGCTCGGGAGCGGGGTTCGCGGCGTGCGGGATCAGCCGGCGCCAGCTGCTGGCCACGACGAGCAGCGGGTCGGTCTCGCTGCGGCGGCTGCGCAGGTCGCTGACCGCCTGCACGAACCGGACGCCGCCCGGTAACTGGTCCACGCCGGGCAAGAACAGCATCGGCGGCCATCTGCGCTTACGGCGCCGCAGGTCAAAGGTCCAGGGGCGGTAGTTCGCACGCAGATCCTCGAGCAGCGCGTGGACGCGGAACGACAGGTAGAGCTGCATGGCGCGCTCTCGCTCCGCGCCGCTAGCGGTGGCATCGCCCGGCGCCCACTCGTCGGCGCTCGGTGAGCCGTAGTAGGCCACAGCGAGCTGGCCGACGATCATGCGAGCACGTTCCTCTCGCACCGCGCGGATCCGGCGGGACCAGCGCGGGAGCAGCAGTACAAGCCTCGGCAAGCGCGCGGGCGGCTCGTCGACTGGCTGGTCGTCGGCCAGGATGAACGTGGAGGTGGCGAACCAGTGACTTGCGGGAAAGAGCCCCGACAGCGGAGCGGTGAAGCTCTGGCGGCACAGCAGCACGAGCCAGCTCGCCAGGATGATCAGGACGGTGAGGAGCAGCACCAAGGGCGCCCGTCTCGGGGTGCTTAACGTCGCCAGCTCTACGGACAGCACGACGGCGGCGACCGGCATGAGCACCGCGAGGACCGAGCGCAGGGCGGCGAGCGAGCCGCTAACGGGCCTGCGGCGGCGCAGGCTGGTCAGCCGTTTGAAGGCAGCCCACTGATCGGGACGCTGTGCGGCCGGGGCGTTCTCGCCGGGCGACGAGTTGTTGCCAGCGGGCGCGTTCCCGTTCGCGGGTGCGCTCGCGTTCGCGGGCACGCTTTCGGCTACCGCCTCCTCTATGGCGGCAAGCAACGCCGACCGCGGGAACGAGTATGACCGGTACGGCCAGCCTTCGGCAGTGTCCCAGCCTTTCGGTGTCGCCAGGGCGCGAACCAGCGTGAGCGCTCGGTCATACTCGGCTAACATTCCGGGCACGCCAGGCAGCGGCGACCCGGGTACGGGAGGTGCATACCCGCGCTTATTAGCGAACCTGCGGCAGCGCACCCGCCCTTTATACGTATCGTGCAGACGATCGACGAGCCCGGCCGCAGGGTCGTGGCCGGATTCGGGCTGACGCGGCGGAGGCGGCAGTTGCGGCGATATGTCCGGCGACTCGTCTCCCTGCAGCACGACTATGGGCATCAGCACTGGCGCGTGCGCGAAATCCCGGGTGAGTTCGTTGCACAGGTTCAGCACCTCGGGGGCCGTGGCCGTTTCGTCTTGCTGTTTTTGGGGCTCAATGGTCGTCATGCCGCTGATTCCTCCTGGATAAGCGCGATCGCGCAAATAGTCGAAACGCTGCATTCCGCGACAGACCGACCAGATAATAAGCTGAGGAAAGGGCAGCGATTTGCGCCAGTGTAGCTGAACGTCCCACCACGGGGCGGGGCGTAAAATACTGCTGTTCTTATTCAGGTCTTAAGGCCGGGGAAGTCCTCTTCCCAGAACTCGGTGACCCCGCGCGCCTCGACGCCGCGGCCTTGCTCGGTCTCCCGCAGTTCGACCCGGCGGATCTTGCCGGAGATGGTCTTGGGGAGGTCGGCGAATTCCAGGCGGCGGATGCGCTTGTAGGGGGCGAGGCGTTGCCTGGCGTAGGCCAGGATCGACAGTGCCGTGTCGGCCGATGGGTCGTGCCCGGCCGCCAGCAGCACGAACGCCTTCGGCACGGCCAGCCGGAGCGGGTCGGGGGAGGGCACGACCGCCGCCTCGGCGACGGCCTCGTGCTCGATCAGCACGCTCTCCAGCTCGAACGGCGAGATCCGGTAGTCGGACGCCTTGAACACGTCGTCGGCGCGGCCGACATAGGTGATGTAGCCGTCAGCGTCCCGGCTCGCGACGTCGCCGGTGTGGTAGTAGCCGTCGCGCATGGCGTCGGCGGCCCGCTCCCGGTCGGCCTGGTAGCCGGTCATCAGGCCGAGCGGGCGCGGGTCCAGCGGCAGGCAGATCTCACCCTCGTCGGCCGGCCGGCCCGTGACCGGGTCGATCAGCACGACGTCGTATCCCGGCAGCGGCCGTCCCATCGAGCCCAGGCGGACCTCGGCGCCGGGCGGGTTGCCGATCTGCGCCGTGGTCTCGGTCTGGCCGTAGCCGTCGCGGACCGTGATGTTCCAGGCCCGCCGGACCTGCTCGATCACTTCCGGATTCAGCGGCTCGCCCGCACCGACGCACTCGCGCAGCGTGCTCACGTCCGCGCTGGCGAGGTCGGACTGCACCAGCATGCGCCAGACCGTTGGCGGCGCGCAGAGCGAGGTCACTGCGCAGGCCGCGATGGCGTCGAACAGGGCACGCGGCGAGAACCGCTCGTGTCCCAGGATCAGCGACGTCGCGCCCGCGATCCAGGGGGCGAAGACGTTGCTCCACGCGTGCTTGGCCCAGCCGGGCGAGGAGATGTTGACGTGCACGTCGCCGGGGCGCAGGCCGATCCAGTACATCGTGGACAGGTGCCCGGCCGGGTACGAGACGTGGGTGTGCTCGACCAGCTTGGGCTGGGCGGTGGTGCCGGAGGTGAAGTAGAGCAGCAGCGGGTCGCCCGCCCTGGTCGGGCCGTCGGGGATGAACTCTTGCGGGGCGTCGCAGGCTTCGCGGCCGTAGTTGTGCCAGCCGCCGGCATTCCCGGTGCCGCCCACCGCGACCCGCGTCCAGGTCCCGGCCAGGTCTGTGAACTTGGGGGTATGAACGGTCTCGGTGATCACGTGCCTGACGTCGCCGCGGGCGATCCGGTCCTCGAGGTCGGCCGGGCCGAGCAAGGTGGAGGCCGGGATGATGACCGCGCCGAGCTTCATCGTGGCCAGGATGACCTCCCACAGCGGCGCGATGTTGCCGAGCATGACCAGGACCCGGTCGCCCCGGTTCATCCCCAGCCCGCGCAGCCAGTTGGCGACCCGGTTGGAGCGCTCGCTGAGCTCGGCGTAGCTCAGGCTGGTGTCGCTGTCGGCGGTGACCACGCGCAGGGCTGCTCTGTCCGGATGCTCGGCGGCGATCACGTCGAACCAGTCCAGCGCCCAGTTGAACTCGTCGAGTTCGGGCCAGCGGAACTGCTCGCGGGCGGCCTGGTGGTCCTCGCGAAGGGTTACCAGCAGGTCCCGGGCGGCGCGGTAGGCCGCCGTGGCCGGGCTGTCGCTGCCGTTGGCCTGGGGCGTGGTCGGCTCGGTCATGTAGCTAATCGTGGCAGTTATCCGTCATGGCCGGCCAGCCCCATCGCCAGCCGGGTCATGGCCGGCCAGCCCCATCGCCAGCCGGTGCCACTGCCGCGCGGTGAGCTGCGCGGCCGGTGACGCCGGGTCGATGCCGGCGCCGATCAGCAGCCGCCGATGTTGCCGGGCGCCCGGGCCGCCGAAGCCGCGGAGCAGGGCGTCGGCCCGCGCGTGCGGCCGCCGGTAGGCCGCACGCAGAAGCTGGCGGAGCCTGCGTTGCGCGGCGCGGTGCTGGGTGATGGCCCGCGGCCTGATCGTCAGCCGCGCGGCCTCGACGCTCGGCGGCGGGACGAAGCTCGCCGGGCTGACCGTCCGGGCCAGCCGCACTTCGTACCGGGCCGCCCACCACGCGGTCTCGGCGTCCCGCGGCCG
>Ga0335073_10014945_pt1 | contig 10865 bp, 10 predicted proteins | sample Lox_Sample_22_FD_207093 | JGI IMG/M metagenome (GOLD analysis project Ga0335073, IMG submission 207093) | Soil microbial communities from Loxahatchee National Wildlife Refuge, Florida, United States - Lox_Sample_2.2 | ecosystem: Environmental > Terrestrial > Soil > Wetlands | place: USA... | reverse complement strand
TTCAGCTTCAAACTTCTCAATTGCACAACCTCTCTCGACATAGCAGACTTCTGAATTGGCTCCAACATAACATTGTCGTGGACCTGGCCTTCGGCCTTCGATATCGCGGCATCGACGCCAGCTTGCAGCAAGCGCTGGCCGAACTACTCACCTTCAACAATCAACGGATCAGCGCCAGAAACGCAGATGGAGGCTGGAGGGGATGCGGTAAGGATCTCCTAAGAGGCGAAGCTCAGCGGCGACGTCGGAGTGTTCTCGCAGTCGTACTTGTTGGGCAGAAAGAGCGTCGATCATCCAGTCCATAAGGTAACTTTGGAGCTAAGGTACGGCCTGTCTTGGAAGGTTTTGTATGTCTCGGTCTTAACGCGGGATTCAGCGACCGAGCAGAAGAGCAGTAGAAGAGCAGCAGGTGCGGAATTTGCACGGCAAGGTAGCGACTTTTCACCAATTGAGTCAGTGATACTAGGCCGAAGCGTGTGAATTCAACATAGTTATACAGAATTTCAGGAAACTTGACTGATATTGCGGCGTATTGCCGTTTGGAAAACTGAATTTGCAAGTAGAGTATTCTAGCCGCAAGCTGTGAGGATTCTTCTATACCACACAGGCGCGGAATGGGAGCAGAGCATCGAGTCAACGCCAAATGCTACATCTCCTCCCAGTAACAAACGTTGCGAGAAAATGGAACGGATTATACGGATAACCCGGATTACTTCAGCATTGCTACTACCCAAACTTATGATAATCGTAATGTTTTCTAGGGCTTTTCGATTTTGGCTTGACAAAGAGGCATTTTTCGATATGCAATCGTGTTTCTAAGCAAGCCTACTAATTAGGAGAGCAAGCTAAGCTAATGTGCCTAAGCCGAGGCCGATTAGTGACCTCTATTCACCAGGTTCAAGAGCTTTCCTTCAAATCCCGCCTTTGGTTTCGGTTTTGGAGTTTTCATAAACCGTGCTATGCTAGCTTCAAGCCAGCCGAGACAGAATCTCACGATAGACTACGCGTAAGAGCCCTCGAACAGGTGAAGTTCAGCGTTTTACATCGCCCGGAAGAGCAAGGGAATAGCGAGAGGTGAATGCGGTAAGAGAACAGGCAACGGAGGACAAGGTATCGACAAAGCTTCGAACGTTTACTCCACACCATTTCCAAGCGAACTGCCATTACTTAAGTGACAGCTGCTCTCTAAGCACATTTCTCGAAAATCACGCACTGAGATTTCAACGCAAAGAGCTAGGAACAACTTAGGCCACCCAAAAATATACCGCATCACCTTCTCGACCCCAGCATCAGGCAGTGCACGCCAAACCGCCGCCAAACCATCCCCAATGCCGCCTCTGGACATCACCTCAACGCTGCCGCTATGCTCCGGCCACGCGATCCCGATCCTAGGGCTGGGGGTGTTCCAGACGCCAGCGTCGTTGACGACGGACGTGGTGACGCACGCGGTGCGCGCCGGCTACCGGCACGTGGATAGCGCGACGATGTACGGGAACGAGGGGGCAGCGGCGACAGGCCTCAAGGCTGCGCGCGACGCCGCCGGCAAGCCGCTCCCGCGCGACGCCCTCTTCTTCACCTCCAAGGTCCTGCCCCAGGACATGAGCTACAAGCGCGCCAGGGCGTCTGTCGACGAGACGCTGCGCAAGACCGGCCTCGGCTACGTCGACCTCTACTTGCTGCATGCGCCGTATGGCGGCAGGGCCGGGAGGCTGGGTGCGTGGAAAGCGCTGGCGGAGGCGGTGAGGGAGGGAAAGGTGAGGAGTATTGGCGTGAGCAATTACGGTGTGCATCATTTGGAGGAGTTGGAGGAGTACATTAAAGACGTTGAGGCAAGGGAGGGTGAGGGCAAAGCGGGAGTGCTGAGTGTGAATCAAGTCGAGTTGCATCCTTGGCTTGCGAGGCCAGACATCGTGAGCTGGTGCAAGGAGAGAGGAGTGGTATTGGAGGTAAGCTCTAAGAAACCTCTCCGTTCGGCACAGAGGTTAGCTAACCACGTGTAGGCGTATTCTCCATTAGTGAGAGCGCAGAGAATGAGGGATCCACGACTGGTGAGCTTGGGTAAGAAGCACAATAAAACACCAGCGCAGATTCTCATAAGATGGAGTATGCAGATGGTATGCTTGAATTATCTGACGATGTTCAAGGAGTACGCTGACTGAACAAAAGGGATTCGTTACTCTTCCAAAGTCCGTCAAACGTTCTCGGATAGAAGAGAATTCCAAAGTCTACGACTTCGAGCTCACTCCCGAAGATATGAAAACTCTGGAAACCGGGGAGTATTCGCCGTGTTCATGGGATCCTACCAAGGGCAAAGATTGACTAGTGATGGGCTTTTTCAAGGGTTTGAACATGACTCGCTGATGAAGGTTGAAAGATGTATTGAGCCAAGTTGAGCCTATCAAGTCTCGCGGTTCATATGAGTTGGAAAGTCTTTGGCAAGTCCTGGTGTAAATTATGAAGTGTGGCATCGTCAATTACTACTATTGGAAGATGAGAACAGCTCGGGTATCATATCTAAAGATGTGCAGTCTAATGCAGAGAAGCTGTAAAGCAAGATTGAGCATTCGTAGCCCCTCCCACTTGGTCATGCTCCACGTTCATGGTGGCTTTAGTGCCTCTACGAGTTTCCAGAGCTCTCCTCGGTTGACAAGGTGAGAATCTCTTCGACCATCTTCAAGAACCTCGTCCTATACTCCTTTGCATCTGTAGTAATGCTCATCGGACCTTTCTTGGCGAAGAGATTGAAAGTATTGATCAATCCTGTCATCATCTTGGCCTGTAGCTTGTGCTTTGCCCAGAAAAAATCCAGAAGTATGATTCGATAAACCCACTGGTGATCGGTGGATTCAATGCCAGTCCTCCAGGACGAACTGCGAGCGGCGTGCATAGTAATTTCTCTGTGGTCGCGCGGGTATCGGATCAGGAAGAGGGAATAATCAGTGACATTGCAAGACTCAAGGAGTTTCGTATCCTGGCCTAAGCAATCGAGAAGCTCCCGTCGTTGTTCATCAGTGATGCGGACCTTGTCTTCGAACTTATCAACCAGTCGCTCCTTGACACTCTCAGGTGCTAAAGCGCCTCTTGCAATATCTCGCTCTGGGTAGAACTGTTGATCGTTAGTGGCCAGTTTGACAAATCGTGGGCCATCGTACATAAGATGTCGGCTTCAGATCATATGTCTCCCACTTGTCCTTATAAGCGTCGTTCTCTTTGCCATACATAACATTCTCCATTACAATGTGGTGTGAAGGCGCAATACCGAGGATACTTCCTAAACCTCCATAAGGAGTATGGAGGAAGTCGGTGATACGAACGAGTAATGACTCTGGGAGCCGAGTCATATGTTCACTGTAAGGGTCGAGCATTTCATCGCGGAAGAATGTATACTCGGAGGGACGAGGTACAGCTTTGACCATGAATTTGGAGTTCTGAGTCGTGAAAAAGGTCTGAGTGCAAGATTAGCTTAGACATCCACCACTAGTGATTAGATCTCTCGCGTACCGATCCTGAGTAGCCTAGATCACCAACAGCCTTCAATGCATCCTTCCTTCCCCTACCCTTGAATGACTCTGTATACTCATTCTCATCAATCTTCCACACGTCATTTCTCAACCGCTGAAACAGGGTATCTCTGTATCGTGAGAGGGTGAGCTGGAAAGCGGAAAAGAATGCCAGGACACGGCCAAGGAAGGTCTTCTTGTCGTCTGTTCTGTCTTGGAAGATGGCTTGGAGGATGGAATTGCTAATCAGTGTATCTCTGTAGCCCATTGTTGGCGAATTGTTGGTACACTTCCCACTTGACGCCTTGAGTTTAGAAGGAGAACGCAACGGCGTTATAAGTTGGCAGCCGGAACACAAACAGCTACGTCACAGGGGGCGTCAACGCCACACCCGCCATGGGATTTTGGAATGTCGATACACGTAACCAAACTTTACGGCATGCAAGGTCTCTAAAATAGTCGCGCTGCAACGATCTATGTCAATTTGTCAGTTTATATTAGAAGGCTAGCAACATCATATAGACGTGGCTTCTGTCACTCAAGTCTATATACAAATCCTCTATCCCACAAGCGTTCGTACGAATTCATGCCCACCCAATGCTCATGCCAAATAGATGCGTGATCAATAAGCATACCCAGCATCAGCTCCTGGCCGCTCTAAGCGTCTAGTTTGAGTTTATCTAATAGAGATTCGATTTTTCCGAGCAGAATCCTGTAATTCATGGCATCCTGATCAAACTCGTCTTCGATCTCGTCGCCATCCAGAGTGCGAACGACTCCTTGTGGTGGTATTTCAAGAGCAGATTCAGAGCTCTTTATCTCGCCATTCTGAACATCGTTCGCTGCTATGGTACCATTGAGTGACTCTGCGAATGAGAGTTGCTGGGCAACTGGTAGCTTCTCAGTTATCTCTTCCAAGCCTACGTCCTCGAAGCGAAGGCGGAACCGCTCCGAAAGGTAGAAGCGAATATCGTCGATCAGCTCAATGGTGTCTGTTTCTTGCCGGTCTTTGATTCTGGCTGCACTTTCTTCTACCAGCTCAGTAAATTCGTCCTGTTCGATGTAACTCTCAAGACGATTTGCAAGGTAGCGTGCGCCGAATTCTTCCAGGCGGTGCATGCGTGTGAACCAGCCTGCACGAATTACGTCGTAGATATCGATTACTTCCTCTTGTCCCACTGCTCCTCTTGCGTTGTCTGCCTCGACTGTAGATGCAGCTCCGTAGCCAAGCGTGCTGATGAGAGCAGCCGCCTTGACTTTGAGTTTGTCAATGAACAGTAGATCAGCTGTGAAGAGAACGTCGATCGCAATATCCAGCGGGAAATCTGCCTTTTCGGTGTATAAGAACGTCAAGACTACTTCAAGAACTTCTGGTGAGCAATCGACTGGAATGATTTGTAGATATTCCGTGTTTTGCGCTTCTCGGAAATTTGATGAGAACATGGTGAGAAAATAATCGGATCGCAAAAGCATGGCACGATGTGCTGGGAAGAGTACCGACAGTTGGTTCTTAGTCGATGGTGAAGAGGAGAGTGATTCGCCGTTAAATGTACCAACCGGTATGCTTGCGAGCGATCCATTAGTATTCTCTTTGCCGTCTCCTGTTTGTACTTGTGATTCTTCCTCCGCAAAATCTGCTCGCAAAAGCACATCTGCGTAGATGGCATTATGGCGATCCCATTTTATAGTGTCTGCTTTGTTTGTGGTGATGGTGGTCTTGAACCGTAGTACATTCTCTCGAAACCACTTGTCAAGCTCGTCACGGCCTCTCTCAAGTTCAACATCTCGTCTCTGCCGATTAATCCGCCTATTTCCACTATCAATGATATTCTCAAAGAGTCGCTCGATCTCCAATTGTCTGCTGAGCTTTTCAATGCCTTTCAATATCTCCTGCTCATCTGAACTGTCATCAAAGTCCGTGCCAACCTCTGCTAGATACAAAAATCGGATGGCGGTCTGTAGTGCTTCGGATGGAATGGTGTTTGGCAGTCGGAAGGAGGTGGTTTCTGGAGTGACAGCCAGTTTGCGCATGAAGTGTGGTGATCTCGCAGCCAAGACGAATTTGTGTAGTCGAAACGATGAATTTCCACAAACCACAATGAGATCCGCCGTTTGTGGATGATCGCGACTAAGTAGCGATGAGATGTGACCCGCAAAGGGCTGCAGCGGATTTGTGGACTTGGAGTATTCGTACGAAAGCAAGAGATTCCGAATACGCTCGTTCAACGCATTGTACAGGCATCGTTCGCCCTGGAAGGTGTCTCGTTCGCAGACTGCGCCGGATTCGAGAAGCAGCTGCACCACCTCATAGTGTCCACAAAGACTTGCGAGGATGAGAGGGGTGTAATCGAAGGTGTCTCGCGCGTTGATGTTGACTCCTTGTGAGATTTTTTCCTGGCAGACCTTCAGATCGCCGCGGCGGCATGCCTGGCAAAGTACGGCGAAGTCCTCACTGAGGTCTAACGGGCTCTCTTCTTTCAGTCGTCCTGAGGCGATGTCTTGATTCTCGTTGCGGAGCGCGGCCTCGATTAGGTGTTTACTTAGCACCATGGTAAAGGGATTCGACGTTCCAAGACGCCATGGATCATAAGGAGGAAAGGAATAGAATGGATCGAAAGGGTGGCCCTTGAGTCGGGTCTTGGGGGAGTGAAGTGGCCAAACAACAAGAAAAAGATTGCGAATGACTACAGAAGATATATGTACAGTGGGGTGTGGTCGCAGGAAAGTGGCGTAGAAATACTCCAAGCTCCGAGCCGTTAAATCCGATGCGTTGCAACTCACGACCGACAATGAATGTTTTCGATCCATCGTAGCAAGGCCACCAGAGCGCTACGCGTATGGCATGCTTGAGAGCCGTTAAAAATAATTTCAATCAGTCTGAAAATGGCTCTGGTGTTGCAATGTAAATACGAGACGCATGCCAAATTGCGGATGCATGAAGGATGAAATTTAGCCGAAGATTAGCCGGAAAGTGCCTGCCCTGACAACCATTGGCATTGCTAGTAAACACCACCCAAAGGGACTTAGGATCGCAACCTCATGCTTTCATTAAATCCAGACCCGTCCACCACTGACTAGATTTATACTTCAGCCAGACCTACATAGACTGGCAACCATGTCGGAGTCTGAGAAATATGAAGTTCTCGAAAAAATCGGTCAGTTCGCTGTTGCTGTCGATGCTGATAACTTGTTACTAACTATACCTCCAGGCCATGGATCTTTCGGTGTCATTCACAAAGTTAGACGCAAGTCGGATGGGCTGGTAAGCGGAATACCTTTCGAAAGAAATCAATTTGATTACATCTAATGGCATATTCTAGGTCCTCTGTAGAAAAGAGATCAGTTACACCAAAATGTCGCCCAAAGAACGAGAGCAGCTTCAAGCAGAACTCGCAATCCTCAAGGAACTTAGACACCCCAATATCGTCCGATACTTCGAAAGAGAACACCACAAAGCAACCCAAGACCTTCATCTGTACATGGAATACTGTGGTAACGGTGATCTCGGCCAAATGATCAAGAAACTGAAGATGAGAAATCAATATGCCGACGAAGAATTCGTGTGGAGCGTATTTGCGCAGCTGGTCACTGCGCTATATCGATGCCACTACGGAGAAGATCCACCAGAGGTTGGCCGCAATGTTATGGGTTTGGGTAAGGACGCAAAACCCATCAAAAGCAAGCAATCTCCCTATATGATTCTCCACAGAGATCTGAAACCAGAGAATGGTAAGTGCCACTTTTTGACTTAGTTCCGGCTTCTGACCTTTTTTAGTCTTTCTCGACGCAGATAATTCCGTCAAGTTGGGTGATTTTGGCCTGTCCAAAATCCTTCAATCCCACGATTTTGCATCAACATATGTCGGCACGCCTTTCTACATGTCGCCTGAGATCTGCGCTGCTGAGAGGTATAGCCTGTACTCCGACATCTGGTCACTAGGCTGTATCATCTATGAGCTCTGCACCAAGGAGCCTCCATTCAACGCTCGTACCCATATCGAGCTTTTCCACAAGATCAAGGCCGGTCGTGTTGCTCCATTGCCGCCTGTCTACTCTGCAGAGCTTCAAAAGGTCATCAATACGTGTTTACAAGTGAATCCAAACTCGAGGCCCGATACTGCTCAGTTACTGAACTTACCGGTGGTCAAGCTGATGCGCAAGGAGCAGGAAGTTGTCATGCTAGGTCGACAATTGAAAGACGAAAAGGAGTTGGCCGACCGAAAGCTCAAAGAGGCCGAAGATAAGCTTATCAAAGTCAACGCGGATAAAGAGTTGCTGAAGTCTGAACTTGATGCATCCGTGAGACGAGAATGGGAAGTCAAAGCCAGACTCGAGATCGATCGACAAGTTGAACTTGAAACTGAACGCCTCAGAAAGCTCTTCGATTCTGAAGTCGGCAAGCGTGTGGCTGCAGAGCTCGAGCAACGAGCGCAATCCACGGCTCAGTCATCGACAAACTCCAAACACTCCGTCACATCTGCTCCAAGTGAGTCCAGACGGTTACGGAACTCACAGCAAGCGCCTGTCATTGCGACTTCGCTCAGCACTGTGGGCACAGATTCAGACTTTCCCTCTCAGACGGACATTTCATCTCTCTCGCTTGAATCACCGTTCTGTTCTAAGCCGCAGCCGATGAAGCGCAGCACACGAACGCCATTCGCCCGTGCCCATACCATCAATAATGCGGTTCCATCGCCAATGGATGTCACCATGGCCGATCCCTCACCAATCACAATCGCCAGCCTTGCTCTCTCTCCGCGGAAAACCGGCGCTGCCGCAGATCGACCTAAATCCAACATATTCACTGCAGGCGAAGAGCGATGGCGGCCAACCAACGCATCGGCCTTCCCAACACCGTGTGCCAGCGACGACGAAGATGCAACGGACTCGCCTGTCCTCGAAGACGAAGAGGACGACGAAGAGGACGACGAAGCTCTCGCTGTGCTACCGTCTCCCTCGCGCGACCCATTCAAAACCGTGCCGAAGCGGCCCAGCCTCGCGCGCCAAAACACCCTGCCTTCAAACAGCAAGCGCCTGGCATCAGCGCCGAACCTATTCGCCCAGCCCCGCGGCGCCATCGGCACCACCGCCGCAGCATCCGCTCCACCAGCAGCCGCCGCGCCAACCGCCAAGCGGCCCGCCAGCGCCGTGCCCGCCGCGGCAACGACGTCGCCGCACCGCGCGGCCAAAGGCGCGGCCAGCCCGGGCCCCAAAGCCACGAAGGTGCCGGTGCCGGTGGCCAGCGAGGCGGGCAGCCCGGTACGCAAGAAGAGCGCGGAGGGCAGCGCAGCGGCCGCGCGGCCCCGCAAGGCCGACGGCGACATGGCCAAGACCGCGCTGCTGCGCGGCCAGGTCCACGGCCGCACCCTCGTCGAGCTGGCGCAGGCGCGGGCGGGCGGCGCCGAGCGCGGGCGGGACAGCGAGAAGGAGAGGGCTGCCGGTAAGGAGTGTCCGCTTTGGGATCCCGAGCGCGATGAGATGCCTAGTCCGTTTCTGGTGAGGGGGAGTAGGGAGGTTAGGGTTGGGTTGAGGTGAGATTTGGCCCGTTTTTGGTGTTTCTTTTCTTCTTGCATGCATGTATAGCAGTGCGCTGGTGCGGACTAACTGGCTCCGGTGTTTGATGAAGCATATTGATGTCCAGTGCTTTTGACTCCCGGCGGATTGATAATGGTGAACGACCCGAGCGCTTGCCGCCGTAGCCAATCAACTCTTGATCTCGTTAGCCTTTCCGACCTTCGTTGCCTCCATCTCCGCCCGCTGCATGATTACTGGGAAAATGGAAAGCGTTCTCTTGATTGGAGCCTCCTCTAAGCACAAAATATAGCCTAAGATTCCAGAAAAGTTCGAAAATTGGGAGTTTTTAACCGACGGGGGGGGCTCTCAGCAAGACTGCTACAGCCAAACTCAACAGAATCGGTACTAGAGACGAGGATAGTTGCCGTTGCGGCGGCGGCGGCGGCGGTGGCGGCGTATTTGGGAAGTAAGTGTATGACCACGGCTGGCTGTTTTGGTTGTATGGGACCACGGCATCGTACGTAGGAGGTGCGGATGGATCTTGATGTGATGGTGGAATGTAAGTGACATTGATATATGCCGGCGGTTGGTTTGGTCCTTGCTGTGGTCCCATTGTCACGTATGTGTTTTGCTGAGATCGCCGAGCTTGCCTGTATTCCGATCTTGTGAACATTGGATTCTGGCTGTTGGCCATGATTGAAGAGGCGTCGTTACTCTCAAGCGAACTACTACTCAAACTGGAAATGCCAGCGGCTTCTCGGGTGGCAGTATTTCGAGGCGGTACTGGCCTTCTCCTAGTGGTGCTAATTGAAGCTGTTGAACTGGAATCCGTTCCAGCGGTCGTTGACATCTGCGCTGCATCAACACGATGTCGCCAACTCTCTATGAGGATGTCTCTCGAATCTGTAGTCCTCGAACTCGCTCTACTGTCGCTCCCGCCGTGGGTGCTTTCGAGATAGCGGCTACTGAACGCTCTGAGACTTTCATTAAACTCCTCATCTACCCGGTTCGCGCGCACTCTTCGTCGACGCTGCTCATCCTCCCGCAGTTGTTCTCTCCTAGCCTCTTCAAATAGTTGCAAAGCCTCTTCAATCCGGCTTCCTTGAAGGGTTATCATATTCTGTACCAACAATTGTGCAGCCTCCATGTGAAATTCTAATCTCCTTCGCAGGTTGTTCAGCTCCTGGGAGAATCTTAGATTGGCGAGACCATTTCTGATATTGGAGCCAACTCTGGCATGATGATCCAGACGATTACGGAGCTCCGTAAGGCCACTCTGGATACCGATGAAGATGGTTTGCACTGTCGAAATTTGACCACCTCTTTGAAGCCGAATAGAGTAAGAATCCCAGTTCGATTGCAGATGCTCCAGAAGCCCTTCCGTCAACTCTAAGTCTCCCGTGAACTCGCGGAAATCTGCTCCTGCGCTTCGGACCTGTCGAACAAGGCCATGGACGAGTTGATACACCGTGACGATGTCGCTGATTGAAAAGCCAAACGACATGGTACAAGGCTAAGAAGTGATCTTACGGTAATGCTCATATGTAGCAAGTACTTGAATGCTGTTATCGGCTTCGACAAACTGATATATTTTGCTGTTAGGCTGAATGGATGCATTCACCAGAAATACTTCGCCCCGCCATCGAACTCCACCACTTCGACTCAAAATGCACCTTACCAGCTACGACTACCGCGAGCTCCCACTTGACGCTTCGAAATACGACATCGGCCTCTTAGAGCTTTACTAAGGAACGCAGGAAGACCAACTTACCAGAAAGTAGGCTATCCTGGCCAGCGGTGGCAGCAAAGTAGCCATTAGCCGGGCATTCAATTAGTCTATTGCATTCTATG
>Ga0335073_10014944_pt1 | contig 10867 bp, 10 predicted proteins | sample Lox_Sample_22_FD_207093 | JGI IMG/M metagenome (GOLD analysis project Ga0335073, IMG submission 207093) | Soil microbial communities from Loxahatchee National Wildlife Refuge, Florida, United States - Lox_Sample_2.2 | ecosystem: Environmental > Terrestrial > Soil > Wetlands | place: USA... | reverse complement strand
AACTGCTGGCCTATTACTTCACAAACCCGACCGCCCGTCACCACTTGCGCGACTTGGCGGAGCGGCTGAGCCTCGATCCGTCGAACCTGTCGAAAGAGCTGGGACGCCTGGAGCGCGACGGTCTATTCCGGTCGGAAATGAGTGGCCGCCAAAAGTATTTTCAACTAAACCGGGAGTATCCGCTTCTTAATGAAGTGCGCAAGATCGTTGCGAAAACCATTGGTGCGGCACCCCTGATCGCGCAATCCCTCAAGAGAATTCAGGGAATAGACGAGGCATACTTGTACGGTTCATTCGCCAGCAATCAGCAGGACACTGCCAGCGATATAGACGTGCTAGTAATTGGCTCCCCGCGCGAGGAAGATTTAGCGCAGGCCGCGCGAGCGCTTGAGCGGAAACTAGGTCGCGAAATCAACTACACCGTGCTTACGCCGAAGGAATTCGGGTCGCGCCGCGCTCGGAAGGATGCGTTTCTGGAAAACGTCTGGCACAATAAGCGTATCCCGCTCGTAGGTTCAAATGAAGAAAGTAAAGCCGCACGCCGTTGATTGGGCGCAGATCGAACGCTTTCTGACGAGCGCGGACAAGAAGCTCGCCTCGGCTCACAAAATTCTCGCTTTTGACGAAGAAGCTTGCCTTCAGCAAGCCTACGAAGCAATGCTCAAAGCTTCGCTGGGGTTCATGTTTAGCCACGGATTCCGGGCGAGGAGCCAGCCTGGGCACCACATCGCTATCATCGACTTCGTGCGTTCGCGCATCGACAAGAAAAATGCAGGTCTGCTGATTGTCTTTGATCGTCTCCGCCGGAAGCGCAATGCAGCCCTTTATGATGATACCGGATTTGTGTCTCACCATGATGCCGAGCAGGCTCTTGAATCCGCAGGCGACTACTTGAATGTTGTCCGAGTTGATATCGCAGCCCGAAAGCCTTAGGGCAACTTCGTGCTAGGCTGATTTCCGACTCGGTTCTAGCGTGATGACAACCGTGGAAGGCTGGCCAGTACCGGACACAGGAATCCTAATGTCAAGCGGAAAAGATCGCGCAGCGGCAAACTAGAGGAGACACACATGTATTCTCAGTGGGCAAAGAATGAATCCTTGTTGATTGCTCTACTGATTGGGTTGGCTTGTCTGTCCAGTAACACCTCTGCCTCAGGCGACGACAAGGGAATTAGCACCGCCAAGGCAGAACTTGCGAAATTGAACCATTCTGACTCCGTTGCCGCGCAGGAAGAGAATAATAGTCCCCCAAAACAACAGGTCCATAGTTACGGGTCAGGTTTCTTCGTCAGCGATCATGGCCATATCCTTACGAACAATCATGTGGTTGCGGGTTGTGACAGCATTACAACGAGAGATGGAAAGCCTGTACGTGTCGTTGATACCGACTCGCGAAGAGATTTGGCTCTGCTCAAAACAGAAGTCGCACCGCACACGGTTGCTACTTTTCGCAGTGGGACACCACCGAAGATTGGCGACTCAGTAGTCGTATTTGGATTCCCGCTGCAGGGACTATTGTCATCGGAAGGAAATGTCACAACGGGCATTCTGAGCGCCACATCCGGTTTGCAGGATGATGTTCGGTTTGTGCAAATCACAGCTCCTGTTCAGCCGGGAAACAGCGGTGGCCCGTTGCTTGATTCAAGTGGGCACGTGATCGGAGTGATTGTTTCAACACTCGACGTTCTTAAGGTTGCTAGTGTCACCGGCAATGTCGCGCAAAATGTCAACTTCGCTGTGCATTGGGCCGCAGTCCGCGCGTTTTTGGACGAGCAGGCCGTTCCATACCGAAAGGAAATGTCGCAGCGGGCTTTGAGCACACGTGAGGTTGCGGCGCTCGCTAGCGACATGTCAGTCGCTCTGGACTGCTATCAGGAACAGCATCTGGACGAGGCAAAGGTTGCGCCCCAGATTGAGTGCAAGCCCGGTAGCGCAGCAGTGGCTACCACCCACAACTTTGCAGCCCTATCGTCGATGCTGGGCAAGAGCGCGAACAATCCGCAAGTCAAGACATGGCTGTCGGAATTAGGCGCTTGCACAGAAGCATTGATTGATCGGTTCAACGACAGCTACTATTACAATTTCAAATCGGAAGGAATCAGTCTGCGCTTCGATAACCGGGACGATGAACTGACTACTATCTTCTTATACTCCGAAGGTGCAGACCGTTTTCGACAATACCAAGGTAATTTACCGTTTGGATTGTCTTTTCAACTTACCCGCAAAGAGGTCGAATCTATTCTTGGACCTCCGGAAGAATCTGGCGGCGACGGCGTAATCGACTTCTGGACAAGCTATCGTTCCAAGCGCATCGGAGTCACTTACGACGGAAAGCGGACGGATGACTTAAATCTGAGGATTCGCAACATCAGCATTCAGTGACGATCATGCCGGATTGCCGTCCTAGTTCGGCGATACTGCCAGCGGCGACTAGATAAGAGCGTAGGGCTTGCATGATCCATCGTTGCAGTTTCGCGTTGCTACGGGTGTGCTGGGGTGTGCTGGGCCGGAGCGTGGTCCCAGAAAGTATTGTTGCCGTGCAGTGCATCACCAAACTCGGAGTACCTTTTGAGCGTTATGCAATCGTCTGACGAACGGATATCGCCGATGCGTTGAAGAAAGTTCGAAGCAAGCTAGAGTGCGATTACACACTTTCCTCCCGACAGGGTGCAGGCGAATCAGAAGCACAAATTCTGGAGGTTATTTCGTATGATTTCTTCAGCTTCCGAGCCGTCAAGAACGCCCCGAACTAGCAGTTCGCTCGCAAGGTTCTGGACCGCTTTGGACTCGCGCTTTATTAGTTCGTGCGCTTTTTGCTCCGCTTGATCCCGTATGTACTTTCGTTGCTCCTCGCTTGCAATCGCTCTTTGCAAGAGATCATCTATTTGTGTGAGATCATCGCGCAGCTGACTTCCGTGGTGCTCGTCCGGCAAGAGTTGGGCTGTCGCGGAACCGCCCGCAAAGATACAGGCGAGGTGATCGGTCAGCGTTTTCATGCAGGCCGGGCATGTGTCAGTAAAGACGCTGCTCTTGCAATGTTCGCAGGAGCTTTTCCCTCCCTGCCGTATAGTCGCCCCGCCTGAACGCCGCGCTCTAAAGAGTTGGTTGACCAGGTCAACAGTGCCGGCTCCAGTGCCGACTATGGATCCGTCCCGAACGCTTTCCTGCTCGGGAGTCAGGTTGGCGTCGGAACGCCCGATGACCAGCAGCAACTGGTCGCCATTCACGACCCATGCGACTGCGTGTCCCGCCTCATGACAGCACGAACATTCTGGGCTCAATGACATTGGAAGAGTCCCCTAGATAGAGAGCGAGGCATTCAAGGGTTCTTCCTTTCCATTTTCTTTCGGGCCTCCGTCATCTCCGCACTTCTTATCACTTCTGATATCCTCCACGCTGGAACCACTGGCGCAATACCACCCTTAATCATTGAGCTTCCAGACGGAAAATGTCCGCAGTCAACCCCAAGCAGCGTAGGTCCAAAGGTGGTCGCTCTTTTGCTGTTGTGGGGAACCGTGTCATAAACGAACACGGGGGAGCCGCTAAACCCGGAAATTGACCGCACCTCTACGAGGAAGTGCTTAGTCCTGTTTCCTATGGGGTTCTCGATTTCCTCTCGCGGGAGCATCGAGATTGCCCCGAATCTGGCTATCGGGAGATTCGTAAGCGTTCCCTGAAGTCCTATGAAGCGGCCCACCATGAACACCTCGTCGCCCGGACCAATGTCGTAGTTGTTTACCAAGCCCTCGCTCAGGAAGGATGCCGTCCTGACGTACCTCAATTTGTGACGGGCGAGCGTGGGTTCAATTGGGCACACAGAGACGTCATCTAGTGGGTGGGAAATCCAAGAGTCGCGTGGAACCTCGATCACGTCATGGCCACCCTCTCGTGTGTTAACGCGTATAACCGTGAAGTCGTCACGTATGACGTGAGTGTTTGTAACCGCATAATAGGATACTTTGATTGGTGGAGGGGATTCTGCTCCCACAATGAAGCCTGTGGCTCCCTCGTCCTTGCTATCCTCCGCATCGCTCTTGGTCTCGTACATGTAGATTGCGCATTCCAGATATTCGTCTTCGATCCTTGGCATAGATGCTCCCAAACGAATGATGAAACCCCTGTAGCAACCAGGACGTGGGCGGGGCAGCCGCACCCCGCACACAACGGACTGCGTTAACCCAGTAATTCCTGTTTCAGCGCGTCCTCTTGCTCATCGGTATCAGTGAAAGGGACCCGGTGGGCGAACTTCAAGTGACTTTTTATTCTCGCGTCCGCTTTCGAGAGGTGAAACTCATCAATTACTGCCGTTATCAGAATGGCGTAGCAATTCGCCGCAAGCGCGAATTGACAGCCCGCCAGCAGATTGAACGTTTCGGATTTTATGTTGAACCCCGTCAGTCCAGCCGCATGAGTGTACCAGCTTAGTTCGGCATACTTAACTTCGTAGATTTCCTCGAACGGCGCTTTCAGTAGTTTCGCCCTAGCGCGTAAATCTAATTCCGACCAGTGACGCACCTTCGTGGCTCTGGGCCAGACCGTTTTCTCCTCAGCTTTAATTCGTGCAGCGTTGTTTTTAATGAACTCGGCGTGAACGCTCGAATCTACCGAGGCTGTCGGGTTGGCGGATTTGAACTTCACTACCCGTTCAGCTGCCCGCAGCATCTCCACTTCAGAGAATGTCCTAATTTTTTTCACGGCATCCGGGATTACGTCGATAAGTTTTATATCGGCTGCAAGTTCGAACAGGCTCCGGGCCAGCATGGTGATTGCTTGAACGTCCTTTACCCCCTTGAGGGACAACAGGCTTTCAACGTTGGCCTTGCCGCGATAGTAAATTCCGGCGAAACAGTTATCTCTGTCGTTTGTTGCTACCAACCCTCCAATCACTCCGCGGACCTCTGCGTGGTCAAACTCATTGAGGCTCTTGATTGCGGTGAAGAAACGCTCCGGGTACGTCGAAATATCCCCTGGTCCAGTTCCCATAGGAAGAGACAATTTACGAAATACCCTCATCGCGTCGTGGGAAGTAAAATTGCCCCGGAGTAACCCTGCTGCTTCTGAGAGGGCTTGTTTAACGGGATACCGCTTACCGTTAACCTCGACCGAAACCTCACGGATATTTTCCGGCTCTATTGTTCGAAGTTTTTGCTCGACGTCTTCCTTGCTCAGAAAGACCTCGACGCCGCCGACCGTAAATTTGAATTTCTCAGTCATAGAACACCACCACCACCTATTATACTACCACTATCTATCTTATGGTGGATTAGCCCTCATTTCAGAAAGGTGTCTTGTTCTGGTGGCTAAAGAGGAATTTGACGTTCTGACTGACGTGGTACAAGGGGAGGTTAAGATGTAAAGTTGTCCCGCTGTTCTTGACCAGAAAGCCCCCATCTATTGCTGCTAGGAATCACAGCTGGCGTCGGGCAGATAGGCGAAAAGTAGGCTCCGGACCGCTGAGAGCTGTAGGACTGGAGAGTCAACAGTGAGAAGAACTCCTGTCAGAGTGCATCTTTGTTCTTTCGTAATTGTTTGGGCTGTAGTCTGCTGTGCCTCCAGGGCACAGACAGCCGCCGTAGCGAATCTGACGGGCGATTGGATTGCAACGTTCGGCGACTCCACGTCTGCGGGGACGCTCGCACTCCACATGACGCAGGATGCGGCCGGGCACGTCTCGGGCACTTATACGTCCACGCTTGGCGGCGCTGGCTTGGTCACCGGAAATGTCTCAGAAGGGATGCTGAACGCCACCCTCGCGCAGACTCAATCGCAGTGCCCAGGAAGCTATCAAGCGAAGCTCACGCTCTCGGCAGATGGCGGCGACGGCACTTTTTCCGGCAAGGATTGTCTCGGCGATCACGAGAACGGTGTTGTTTCGATGAGGCACAAAACAGTGGACGAGATGAAACCAGCCGCCCCCATCACCAGAGACAAGGACGGCAATGTTCAGCCATTCAAGCTCGTATATCAGAATGGATTGCCCTTTTGGTTGTCCCGTTCGGATTCGGCCTTCTTAGCTGTTGGAGCGCAGGACGTCGGCGGTTATTTCCGGTTGCTTGTGTTGGTCAGTAATGCTTCAGACCAAGCCTTCAACTTCATTCCGAGCGCGATTCGTGTGGACGACCTTAATGAAAACAAAGTTCTGCCTTACGTGTCCCCTTCGGAAATCGCGACGCGCATCGAGCACCGGATGGCCGTGGCCTCTGCGCTGATGGCCTTCGGAAACGGGATGCGGGCTTACTCGCAATCGATGGTCACGGCTCATACGACCGGAACACTCTCTGCTTACGACAGCGGCGGAACCTGGGTCCGGGGAAACTATTTCGCAACAACAACGACGCGGGTTCCTGTCGATCACGCGCAACTGGCGGCGGAAAATGCACAGAACCGGGCGGCATTGGCGGCGCGGGCAGGCCAAAGAATCGAGGAATTGAACCGGGGCGCAGTCGGGGCGCAGACGATTCCGCCGAAGAGCTACATTCTCGGCACCACGATGTTTCGAAAGCCTAAGATGGCGAATCTCAAGGGGATTGTTGGAAAGGACTACAAGAGCTATTTCGTGCGAGTGCTGGTCCCGATTGGCGACGATAAACTCGTTTTTCTTTTTCCCGTTGAGTTGCTGCAAGCATTGCCACATGCCCAGCATTAGCGGGAAACTCCCGCTGCTTCCTGTTGTGAGGCCATGTTTCTGCCGCCGACTCGGCGCGGAGCCCGTTGCGTAGAACTAGAAATTTGACATCCCCCGGATAGCTGAATAATAAGCCGAGGCGCAAAGGCCAGTGTCAAGGCTCTTCGACCGCGAACGCGGCGCGCGAAGCGCGGCCTTGACACTGGCCGGGCCTCGGCTATGCTCTGGCTATCCGGGGCATGTCATTCGAGAATGCTGCATCACAGACCCAGACCGAAACCCTGACTGATCTGATTCGTGTGCGTGGTTTGCGGTTCGATCTTGTGCGCCGCTGTCTCCTGCTGAATCGCTGGTGAATGGGTCACGTCGCGGCTGAGTTCTTGCCCGAGCGTCTGTGCGTTGTTCGTATAAATCTGGGCGTCATAGCGTCCACGTGAGACCGAGACATAGGCCATGCGGCTGTTGAGCAGATCCTTGGCACCCAGTTCGGTGTCCACGTGAATCAAGACACGGTCGGCAGTCTGTCCCTGGCTGGAGTGGCTGGTCATGGCATAACCGTGGTCGAGATGCGGATGCTTGCGCGGGTCGAGTTCGACCGTGCGGCCACCGTCCATCTTCAAGCGCAGCCCCCCGTCTCCATCGATGCTCTCGATGGTCCCCAACTCGCGGTTCGCAACTTTCAGTTCGTTGGCCGGGGCGGTGAACTGGAAGCGGTCGCCAACTGAAAAACTCCGCATCTCCTCGTGGAAGACCGAGACGCCCTGGTGTCGGCGCGGATCGTAAGTTCGCTGCGTTCCATCCTGCAGCTCGACTGTCAGCCGGTTTTTCGGCGCGTCGATGCTCTTCACCTGTGCGTACGCGCCTTTCCCGATGCCGGTCTCCTTCGATGCGCGCGAGTAGCGCAGCACATCGCCCACCTCATACCGCTCGGCCCAAGTGCGGTCAGCGCCGGTGAGGTCTTGACGTGGCACCAGCGTCCTGATTTTGTGGTCCTCCCTGCTGACGAGGCCACTCCGCTGCAATTCCGTATGGACGCGCTCGTTGATCTCCATGCGAGAGCGATTATCGGGAGAAATCACCAGCGTGTTCTCCGGTGATTTTGCGTAGTCCTTCGCAATAGCCGCAAGGCGCTCGTCGTGGCCTTGAATCTCGTGGACTCGGCCCTGCCGGTCAAGATTCTGTATCGCTTCCTGTACTTCCCCTTGGGCAAGTTGCTCGACTACCTGTTTCAGTTCTGGGTCTTTCTGGCGCACGATCTCTTCGAGCTTCACCGTTTTCATACCAGCGTCCTGGAGCTGCGCGAAGGGCCTCCCGGCCTCAACCGCCTCATGTTGCCGCCGGTCGCCGACGAGCAACACACGATCATTCGTATAGAGCCGGTTCACAAACTCATGCACCTGCCTGGTCGATGCCAGAGAGGATTCGTCGAGTACATAGAACCGTTTCTCCCCGCTATCCGGCTGCTGCCCACGTACCAGATGCTTTTGTAGTGTGGATGTCTCCATGCCTGCTTCCCCGAGCCTCTGCGCCGCGCGGGACGTTGGCGCGAAACCTTCCACCCTGTAGCCCTCGGCCTCCACGCCTTCGCGGATCACGGACAGAGTTGTTGTCTTGCCCGCGCCTGCGATGCCATCTAACCCGACAACCTTCTCCCGCGAAAGAAAGATTTCGTCTACTGCTTGGCGCTGCGACGCATTCAACTCCGGGTGGCGGTCTTCCGTGGCGATGCGCACCTGTGGCGAGACCAGCATGGGATCGCTGTAGTCGCGCCGATTGCCTTCCTCCATCCGGCCAACGATCTCACGCTCCATGCGTACCATCAGGGCGGTTGTGTACTGTCTGCCAGCGCCAACGTGCGAGACTTCGCGGAACTCCCCGGCCTCGATCCGGCGCTCGAACTCCTGCCGGACTTGGGCATAGGTGGTTTCTCCCATGCCGCGTACCAACGCTGTTTCAAGGATCGCGCGGCGGTCCTGCACAGCCGATCTCTCGAAGACATGATCGCGCGCCCAAGTCACGGCCCGCTGCGCGTGAACCCCCGGCTCCGGCATCTGGTATTGCCCATGTTGGTGCGCCTGTGCGACGACACGGTCCGCTTGATGCCCGTACTGTGCCGCCAGCTCCCGGTGCCGCTGTAAGACTTCGCCAGGCGACAGCAGTTCCTTGCGGTCGCGCGTATGGTGGGCCGCGATCTGTGCCGCCGCAGCTCCGTCGATTCCTTGTTCCCGGAGATGGTCTTTGATCTGTTCACGTCGCGGACTGGAAGCCTCAAGATATTCTTTCGTGTAGCCCTTTACTTCCGGCTGTCCATGCTTGCCGCGCTCCAGTTCGTAGCCCAGTTTCTCCAGACGCAATGCCAATTCTGATCGGTAGACTGCCGTGACGTAGCGCTGTGACACGAACATCTCGTGCGGCTGCAAAGCTCGCATCTGTTTCCCATTTTCCAGACCGTTCTCGCGCTCGGTCATGTTGAAGATCACGGCATGGGTATGAAGCTGGGGCGCAGCGTAGCCATCGACGGGCCGCGCGGTGTCGTGCTCGAAAGTGGCGGCGATGAATTTCCCGGTCGTCTCCGGGGCATGGACATTGCCGATCCGCGCCTGCGTGTATCGTTCAAGCTCCTGAAGTGCCGCGCGTACACTCTCCCGATGGGCTTCCCGCACCCGATCATCTCCGCCCACAAGCGCAGTAAGCGATACCGACTTCGGGGCAGAGAAGGTGGCGTCCCACCCGGCGCGATGCTCGGCGCTGGTCACCTCTCTGCCAAATTTGCCTCGATAGGTCCTCGAAACTTGATGCCGTACGAGCTGCTCTTCGGTGCGTGGATTTTGGCCTTCACTCAGTCGCGCAAAGTGCTCGGAACCAACGCCGCCTTGCAACCCCCACTGCTCGGCGAGTCTGCCCTGCCACTCACTGTGACACTGCTGATCGCGGCTCCAGTAGTTCTGTTCCTGCGAGGCAAACTCCCGTACATGGTAGGTCTGCGCCTGGCCGGCTGACAGCGGTTTCGAGATCGTGAGCATACCGAGCGTTCCTCAAGCGTGAAGTGGTGTTCTTGGCAATTTGTCTCTCATTCGATTCCCTTCGTTTTCTCCCAGGCAAACGCCTCTTTGGATTTGGTCTCGGGCGCACCGATGGTCGAACCATTGACGGTCGGAACAAAGAGCGTGAGCATCGGCTGGATAGGCTTCTTCAGCGGATCGGCGGGAACATTCGCGGGCACGGATGGCGCCGGTTTCGGCGCGACCTCAGGCATCTGCCGCTGCGAAAATCTCGGCAGTCTGAATCGGATTCTGCCCATCTTTATCCTCCATCTCTGGATCAAACTTGGCCGAGGTGGGCCCCATTCGATCGTCTCCCTATCCCGCCATTTACGTGGGGACCGGTTCTGCAACACACTCCGCACAGCCAGTAGCAAAAGGAAGATCGGGGCTACCCAAAGCAACGGCGTCAAGAGCGAGAAGCTTCCGGGAAAAGGCATGGCACTCATGGCATACGAGCTCTTTCCTTGCCCCCGCGGGCGAAGAAGTCATCAAGCAGTTTGCGCGCCTGCTGAAGCTTACGTGCGTCTGCCTGGTCGCGAATTTTGAGGACGGAATCAGGCGACAATTGTCTGCCTTCCGATGCCGCTTGTGAGGCTGCATGGAAGAGATTCAAGAGCGCGTAACGCACCGCCCAGACTTCGGCCAACACCAGTTCGGCGGGATCAGCGAGCCGCTGCCGCGCAGCGCACAGAGCGGTCCCGCGCAGCCACTCGGAGAGAGCCTGTCCCGCGCTTTCGGCGGCAGCTTCTATCTCTCCTAGTTCTTCGGGAGTCAGTCTCGTGGCCGCGGTCTTGGTGCGGAAGCCGGGCTTCACCTCTTCTCCGAACGGCAAACTGGACTGGGGATTAGCTTGAGCGCGAGGACTACTCATTGGACGAACCGCCTTGTTGCAACTACTGCGCTTGATTCCGCTGCGATTAAGCAGCGCAATTGTTGGTTCACAGCAAGCTCCTGCGCTTCAACGCGTTTACGCGATTCGACACGCTGGGCCACCTGTCTCAAACAAACCTCATCGTTCGATATCGCAGTCACCCAGCAGCGACGAATTCTGTTGACGCAGCGAAAGTTAACCTGCGTAAACGCAGAAGTTTCATCTGGCGTTCCGCAGTTCCCAATTTGGGGGTGACGTGTCCACCCTTCTTCCGGTGCGAAGCACCGCCTCGCTCACATCTCGCCATATTCCAACGCCAACGTGTCC
>Ga0335073_10014943_pt1 | contig 10868 bp, 12 predicted proteins | sample Lox_Sample_22_FD_207093 | JGI IMG/M metagenome (GOLD analysis project Ga0335073, IMG submission 207093) | Soil microbial communities from Loxahatchee National Wildlife Refuge, Florida, United States - Lox_Sample_2.2 | ecosystem: Environmental > Terrestrial > Soil > Wetlands | place: USA... | reverse complement strand
CGCTGCTGCTTGCGGTGACGGCGCCGGCGGCGGGCTTGGCCGGTGCTGCGGCGCTGCCGATCTGCACGAACACCCATTCAAGCCCGGCCGGCAACGGACAGACGGGTCACGGCCAGGACTGTCTCGATGCTTGCCTGACCGGCTGCTGCTGCGGCACTCCGCTTCTGCCGACGCCGCCGCACCTGCTGGATGCCGCGTCAAAGCCGCTGCAAACTCTGGCCGCGCCGCGTGGAGCGGCCGTCCCCGTTCTGATCCGCTTCGCCAAGGCGCATCGCTCCCGGGCGCCGCCCGTCGCCTGAAAGCGCGATCCATCAGGTCCAACATATCCTGCCGTTCGGCGGGTCCGTCCTATCGGAGCATATCCATGAGCAAATTCGATTCGAAATATCTGTATGCCGCAAGCGCCGCCGCGCTGTTGTCGGCGCTTGCGCTATCACCGCCGGCGCGAGCCGCCGATTACGACGTCGGCCCGATCCATATCTCGCAACCCTGGTCGCGGGCGACGCCGAAAGGGGCGTCCTCGGCCGCGGGCTACATGACCATCACCAATCACGGCGCGACGCCGGATCGCGTCAATTGCGTCTCGAGCGACGCCGCCGCCCAATGTCAGATCCACACCATGACCATGGAGAACGGCGTGATGAAAATGCGCCCGGTCGAAGGCGGGCTCGAAATCCCTCCCGGCCAGACGATCACGCTCAAGCCCGGCGGCTTCCACATGATGCTGACCGATCTGAAACATCCGCTCGAAGCCGGCGGTACGATGAAGGCGACGCTGAAATTCGATCATGCCGGAACGGTCGACGTCGAATATCCGGTCGCGGCCATCGGCGCGCCGGCGCCGGGTGCCGCGGATGCCGGCGGCAGCATGATGATGGGCGGCGACCATGGCGGCGGCATGATGATGGCGCCGAATGGCGGCGGCGCCATGATGCAGATGAAGAAGCAGTAGGTTCTTCGTCATTGCGCGCCGACGGGCCGGCTTTCGGCCGGCCCGATGACAGGCTCCGCGAAGCAATCCGGCACTCGGAGCAGCGCCGGATTGCTTCGTCGCTTTTGCCCCGCGCGGTGGCGCGTGCTTCTACTTCGGCTCGGCAAAGCCCGGCTTCACGCCTTCGGGCAGCGGCGCCTTGAACACGTTGAGCGTCATCGACACCATGGCGTAGTAGCCGAGAATGCCGACGAGTTCGACGGTGCCCGCGTCGCCGAGAAGCTTCTTCACCCGGTTGAAGGTCGGCGCGCTGACGCGCCGCTTGCCGTAGAGTTCCTTGACGAAAGCATAGATCGCCATCTCGTCCTTCGGCGACGATTTCGGCGGCCGGCCGGCCTGGATGGCGCGGATGGTTTCCGGCTTCACGCCCTGTTTCTCCGCGATAACGGCATGGGCCGTCCATTCGTATTGCGCCTTCCAGAACTGCGCGGTGCAGAGAATGGCGAATTCGGACAGCCGCGGCGGCACGCTGGTCTTGTAACGCACGTGCCCGCCCAATTTCTGCGCCAGCTCGCCGAATTCCGGCGCATGCAGATAGATCGCGAACGGGCCTGACAGCTTGAATACGCCGCGCGGCCCCGATGCAATGGAGTCCGCGAGCGCTTTTTGCGCCGGCGTAAAGTTGTCCGGCGACAGTTCGGGCAGGCGAGGCGATTGCAGGCTTTTGGACGGACTCTTGGACGGACTCTTGGACATGGCTTCCTCTTGTGGCGGACGAAATGGCCCGCGGTGTTGTTGTATCCTAAGGCGCCGAGACGGTAATCAGCAGGGCAATCAACGGAGAAGGGACGATGCGGCAAGCGATAACGGCCTTTGCGGCAGCTGTCGAGCGGTGAGGGACTCATGCCGCGCCGCGTCATCGGATCGAAGCGGAATTTCCTGTGGCTCGCATTCGCCGCCTGTTCCGGCGCGATGCTGCGGCCGCTCCAAAGCCGGGCGCAGAGCCCCGGCAAGATGTCGAAAGCGCAAGCCGAATATCAGGACGCGCCTAAGGGCATCCAGATGTGCGCCACCTGCTCGCTGTTCGAGGAGCCCCGCGCCTGCAAGGTCGTCGAGGGCGACATCAGCCCGAACGGCTGGTGCAGGTCCTATGCGATGGCGGACTAACGCTGGCATTGCGTCGATTCACGAAAACATCGGGGTCATCGTGATCGGCGGCCTCGGCAGGCGTTGAACGTTTCATGAACAAAATGACTGTTGAAGCGCGCCCGCGACGAACGCGGCTTCGGGAGTCCGGTCTCGGTCGGTAACGAAGCTTCGTGCATAGCTGCGTTGCCTTGCACGGAGCTTGCATGTCGCCACGCGACACGAACACTGAGCGCATTCATATCTGCGCAGGAGGCCGCCATGTTGCCAATCGCCCGCAAACTCGCGTTCAACGACGTGCCGGTGATCGACTTTACCGCGGCCTGGTCGGGGGATGCCGGCAAGCGCCGCGCGCTGGCGGATGAGATCGCGGAGGTATGTGGCCGGGTCGGCTTCATGTATATCCGAAATCACGGCGTCGCCGACACCGACATCGAAGCGATCTTCAAGACCGCGGCCGATTTCCACAATCTGCCGCTCGAGACGAAGATGGAATCGTCGATGGCGCGCAATGCCGACGCACAGGGTCAGGGCTACCTGCACGGCATGACCAAGGGCACTGGCAAGAACCTCTCGGAGAATCTGCAGGAGGCCTTTCAATTTCGCCGGCCGCTCGCCGCCGACGATCCGGACCTCGCCGCCGGCAAGCCGCTGCATGGCCGCATTCCCTGGCCGAAGGCGATGCCTGATCTCCAGCAACGCATGATGGCCTATTATGACAAGGTCGACGCGCTCGGCTACGAGCTTTTGCAACTGTTCGAACTGGCGCTCGATTTGCCGCCTGGCGTGCTGAAGAAATATTTCAAGAAGGACATGAATTCGCTGCGCATCCTGCATTATCCGCCGCAGCGTCCCGACGAGGACGGCGTGCATCTTGGCGCGCGCGCCCACACGGACACCAACGCCTTCACGATCCTGGCGCAGGACAATAACGGCGGCCTTGAAATCCGTAACCGTGACAACGAGTGGGTCGCGGTGCCGCCGATCGAGGGGACTTTCGTCGTCAATGTTGGCGAGGTCTTGAAAGTCTGGAGCGACGGCATCTTCTCGTCGACGCTGCATCGGGTCATCAACCGCTCCGGACGCGAGCGCTACTCCATACCGTTCTTCATGTATCCGAGCTATGACGCGCTGATCCAGCCGCTGATGAAGAACCCGGACCCGGGCAATATCGCGCCGGAAGATCTGCACACGTCGATGCCGCGCGATCGGCCGTTCATCTATGGTGAATTCAAAGCCCAGAGCACGGCACGCATCATGCCGGGCCAGGTCAAAGTGGCTGATACGGCCGCGAGTTCGTAATGCCCGCTTACGTGATAGGTGAAGCGCACGTCTTCAATCCGGATGCGATGAAAGGTTACGGCGCGCAAGTTGTTGCTTCGGTCAAGAAATACGGCGGTCGTTATCTCGCGCGCGGCGCGCGGCCCGAGGTTCTCGAAGGCGGGCCGGCCCACAATATTCTCGTGATCGAATTTGCAACGGCTGATACGGCGCGCCAATGGTACGCCTCGCCGGAATATCAGGCGGCCAAGAGGTTGCGCCAGGGCAATTCGAATCTGCGGCTGCTGCTGATCGAGGACTTCGTCAAGGAGCCAGGCTGAGCGCATGAAACGGTTGGGTTTAGATTTGTTCGGCGCGCTCCTCGTCTTTGCCGCCGTGATCGGGGCGCGGGCGGAAGACCAGTATCCGTCACGCACCGTCAAGCTTGTGGTCGCGTTCGAGCCCGGCGGCGTCGCCGACATTATGGGCCGGCTGATGGCGCAGGCGCTGCGACCGCGCATTCATCAAAGCGTGATCGTCGAGAACAGGCCTGGTGGCGACGGCTTGGTCGGCATGGGCGACGTGGTGCGCGCCGCTCCCGATGGTTACACGCTCTTGGTCGGCGGCTTCGGCGGCCAGATTGTCCCGCCGTTGATGCGCGAGGATTTTCCATTCGATGTGCGCCGCGACCTGGTCAAAATCGCGCTCACCGCCGAATTCGGCAACGTGCTCGTTGTCAACAATGCGTTGCCGGTCAAATCGGTGGCCGACCTGATCGCCTATCTGAAAGCGAGGCCGGGCGCGGTTAATTTCGGCTCGTCCGGGCGTGCGACATCCGACCGCCTGGCAGCGGAAATGTTCATGCTGGACACGGGCACCAGGATGATCGACGTGCCGTATAAAGGTGGTGGCGCCGCGCTGAGCGATATGATGTCGGGCACCACCCAGGTGATGTTTCCGCAACTGCCCGCAGTCCTCGGCCTGGTGAAATCCGGGCAGGTCAGGGCTCTCGCGGTGACCAGCAGTTATCGGCTGGCGCAGCTTCCCGACCTGCCGACGCTCAATGAGAGCGGGCTTCCCGGCTTTCACGTCACCAGCTGGAATGAATTGTTTGGTCCGCGCGGGTTGCCTGATCGCGTTCGAGACGTCCTGAGCAATGCCCTGGTCGACGCCATCCATAACGATTCAGAAATCCGCGCCAAGATGTTCACGCTCGGCGTCGAGCCGCTCGGCCAGGATGCGGCGCACGCCGAGGCGTTCTTCAATGATGAGTTGGAGCGCTGGAAGGTCGTCATTGACCGCGCCGGAATCAAGCTGGGACCCTAGGCTTCGCTGATCGTCTGCCCCGTTGGGACAACGGAGCACCTTCGTCGTGTCGAGTCGGGCGTTAACCGCCCTTGCGCAGGAAGACGTAATCCGCCGAATAAGGCACGCTGCGAAACGCGCCGGCTTGGTCGCACGGGCCTTGCGCCGCGCCGCCCTGGGTGTTGATCCGCTGTACGGTGGTGACATCGGCGAGCGCGCCGCTGCCGTGCCGGTTCACAACGTCGAGCTTGAGCCAGGGAACGTCGTTGGCCGTTTTGCCGGGTGCGCTGCCGGCTGCTTTGCCGGTGACGGCGCTGCCATCCACGTTCTCCCAGTTGGGGCCAGCATAGTGCCGGCCGACGGTTTTGCCGTCGAGCAGCAGTGTCGCGATCGGCTCACGGAAGACCCAGGCGAGCTTGCCGTCACTGCCGGCTTTGCATTCATAGATCTGCGCGCCTTCGGCGTGATAGGTGGCGACGATCGTCTCGCCGGGGGCGGCAATTGCCGCCGGCACTTGGGACGGCGCTTGCGCCATCGCGGCATTGCCGCAAAGCGCGGCCGCCGCGATTGTGAGCGCCGATAGTCCGATATTCCTAATCATGCTGTGTTCCAACTCCTGTCCGAAATATCTTTGGCGTAAATTCCCGCCGCGCCGACGTCGCCCGTTTGCACCGTGAGAAAACATATCGCTCGCGCGCGCACGGCTCCAGAGAGGCTTCGCTGCTGCCGCGCGCTCTGCTAAAATGACCATGATCGAAACCCGCGACAGACGGGCGACTTTGGGGCGGCGCAGGCAAGGAGCACGATCATGGGATTTTTGAGCGACGACGACCGCGAGCGGCTGACGCCTTCGGAACTGTTGCCCTACGAGACGCCGATCCCGACCCAAGTCGTTTCCAGCGACGAATATTTTCCCTATCCGCAAACGCAGAAGCAGCGCGAATTGCAGGCGCGGCTGCTCGATCTCGCCGACGGCTTGGCCAAGAAGCAGGGCCTGTCGCGCCGCCGCTTCTTCCAGACCGCCGCCGGCATGGCGGCGTCCTACGTGGCGATGAACGAGACCTTCGGCAATTTCTTCGACGTGACCCATGCCGAGGCGGCGACGCCCGCCATGGCGGACGAGCGCGCCGACGCGCTCAAAGACCAGTTCATCATGGACATGCACACGCATTTCCTGCGCGACGACACCCGCATCAAGAATTTCGTCGCCATGCGCGCCGCCGTCGGCAAGGCCGGCTGGAACAAGGAACTCTCCGACAAGGAACAGACCATCGACGATCTGAAATACGACAACTACTTCAAGGAAATCTTCCTCGACAGCGACACCAAGATCGCGCTGATCTCGTCCGCGCCCTCCGACATCGAGCAGGACTGGTTTCTCACCAACGAGCAGATGGCGCAAGCGCGCGACAAGGTGAACAAGCGGCTCGCCGGCCGGCGGCTGTTCTCGCACGCCATCTTCACGCCGGGCCAGCCGGGCTGGCTGGAAAAGGTCGACGCCGCGCTCGCGCTCAAGCCGGAATCGATGAAGGGCTACACGATCGGCGACAATACCCACAAGGACACCAGCCGCTATCCGTGGCGCATGGACGACGAGAAGGTCGCCTATCTCGGTTACGAGAAATTCGTCAAAGCCGGCATCAAGAATGTCTGCGTGCACAAGGGCCTGTTCGCCCCGCCGCTCGACCGCCAATTCCCCAATCTGCGCGGCTTCGTCGACGCCAGCGATGTCGGCCAGGCGGCGAAGGACTGGCCGCAGCTCAACTTCATCATCTATCACGGCGCCTATCGTCACGTCGGCGGCGATCCGAAAGTGGCGCTGGCCGAGTTCGAGCGGACCGGGCGCATTTCCTGGACCAGCGATCTCGCCGATATCCCCGCGCAATATAATGTCACCAACGTCTATGCCGATGTCGGCCAGCTCTTTGCCATGACGCTGATCGCCGAACCGCGCGTCACCGCGGCGCTGATGGGCACCATGATCAAGCAGATGGGCGCCGACCGCGTCTGCTGGGGCACCGACGCGGTGTGGACCGGATCGCCGCAATGGCAGATCGAGGGGCTGCGCCGCTTCGAGATCCCCGAGGACATGCAGAAGCAATATGGCTTCGCGCCGCTCGGGCCCGCCACCGGGCCGGTCAAGAGCGCGATCTTCGCCGGCAATAATGCCAAGCTCTACGGCATCGACCTGAAGAAGACCGAGCTTGAGCTCAAGAACGACAAGCTGACTGAAATGAAGGCCGGATACGACAAATCGGGCCGCGAGCCGAGCAACCTGCGCTACGGCTACGTCGCCGAGCCGGTCACGGATTTCTCCGTATTCGGCTGAACTTGATATTTCACTTGCAGAACGGCGTCCGGGCGCTTGCGCTCGGGCGCCTTTTGTTTATGCCATGAATTGCAATGACTTAGAAGAAGGCCCTGACAACGCATCACAGCGTTTCGGCGGCGGTGATGCCACGGGAAGAGGGGCAGCTTTATCGCCCGCCCGCCGCCGTGACTTGAAGTCGCGACCGAAGTCGCCACGCAGGAAGAAGTGCCGGTTGATGCCGGAGAGTCCCTTCGTGCGGTCTTGCGCGCAGCCTTTGCCTGCAGCCTTTGCCCGCAGTCTTGGCTTCCCGGCCGGATCTGGCCGCTTCGTCCTTAATACGTTCCTGATTGCGGATGATTCGTCACGCCGATGCAACATGTTTTTGGCGGGGCGAACGGACGCAGACGCGGTGCTGACATTGGCTAGCCTTCGGCCGATCTTGGCGCAGCGCTGAGTTTCGTCCGGCGCAGTTTGCCGGCGCTGTGCTTCGCGCTACGTTCCTTGCGGGGTTTGAGGCCTTGATCGGCGAGGCGCTCCCCCTGCAAAGGTTTGCGGAGAGATCGGCCATGCTCAAGCACAGTCCAATCAATCTCAACGATTGGATCGAAGAGAACAAGCACACGCTGCTGCCGCCGATCAACAATCGGCAATTCTGGAAGCAGGACTGGCAGAACCTCATGGTCATGATGGTCGGCGGCCCGAACTACCGGCCCGACTATCATGACGATCCGGGCGAAGAGCTGTTCATCCAGTTGCGCGGCGAGGTCGCGCTGAAGCTGATCGACCCGGTGACGCGCGAGCGCAGCGAAGTGGTGGTGCGCGAGGGCGACATGTTCCTGTTGCCATCGCATATGCGCCATTCGCCGCAACGCGCGGCCAATACGTTCGGCCTTGTCATCGAGCGCTACCGGCAGCCTGGCGAAGTCGACGCGCTCGAGTGGTACGGCGACGACGGCCGTCTCGAGTTTCGCGGCGAGTTCTTCGTCAAGAATATCGAGCAGGACCTCGCCAAGGTGCAGGCCGCCTGGAAGGCCTGGAGCGCGGACCCGGACCGCAAGATTCCGACCGTCTGGCGCGTCGGCGGCGAGTAACGCGGCTTAAATCAGCGCCGCTTCTTCGCGCCGCGTTTCGCCGCCGCCTTCCTTGCCGGCTTGTTCGTTTGCTTGGCTTTGGCCGCCGCCGCTTTGCGTTTCGCGGCCGGCTTCGCCGGCATCAGGCCCGCCTTCTCGACATGGCGCACCCAATAGTCCCAGGCGCGTTCGATCGGCATCGGGCGCAACTGGCCGGCTTCGGTGATTTCCTGTTCGCCTGGCGACAGCCGGTCGACATGGCCATGCGCGATGGCTTCGCTCTGCAGCTTGGCATTGTGGCAGCCGAACACGGTGCGGAACGCGAGCTGGCGCAGATCGGTGCCGGCGACAGTGGCGCCGTGGCGGCGCATCAGCACCATCCAATGCGGCCCGAGCGCGCGCGCCAGCGAGGCGCCTTCTTCCGGCTTGACCACCAGCATATTGGTGTCGCCGAACTCGTCGCGCTGGTCCCAGAACGGCACCTGGCTGCCGATCACCGCGCCGAGATGAAACACCGGCACCAGTTCGCGGCCCGAGATCGCATAGGGCAGCACCGCATGCGCATGGTGATGCACCACCGCATGGACGTCCGGCCGCGCCTTGTAGATCTCGCCGTGGATCACGCGCTCGCTGTAGAGGCGATATTGCGTCGGCCGCACCGGCTCGGAATTGAGATCGAGCTCGACCAGGTCGGAAATTTCCGCCAGTTCCGGCGCGCGATGGCGCGGGATGAAATAGCGGCCGGGATCGTGCGGATGCCGCACGCTGACGTGGCCGAATGCGTCGAGCACGCCCTCATTGGCGAGAATGTGCGTGGTTACGATCAGCTGGTGCAGCACGTCGGCGATATCTTCCGGCATTATCCTCTCCTATCATGGACCGTCACCCTGCGGTGCGAGCGGAGCGAGCCTCGAAGGGCGCCTCTGCGGCATCTTTCGAGGGCCGCTTCGCGGCCGCCTCGGGATGACGGATAGCTGTCGGGGAGACGCTTTTCGCACCCCCGCTGCGCTTGAGCTAGGGATATTGCGCATGACGGGTCTCGTGAAAGCTCTGTTCTACGACGTGTTCGGCACACTGACCGATTTCCGCACCTCGATCGCGCGGGAGGCCGAGGCGCTGCTCAGGCCGAAAGGTTATGCGCTCGATTGGCCGGGCTTCGCCGACGCCTGGCGCGGTCAATATCAGCCGGCTCTGGAGGAAGTGCGCTCGGGCCGCCGCGCCTATTGCAAGCTCGACATTCTGCACCGCGAAAATCTCGAGACGGTGCTGGCGCGCTTCGGCGTCACCGGATTGAGCGACGGCGAAAAGGACGCGCTCAATCTCGGCTGGCACCGGCTCGACGCCTGGCCCGACGTGCCGGAGGGTCTGGCGCGGCTGAAGAAGCGGTTTTGGCTGGCGCCGCTGTCGAACGGCAATATTGCGCTGATGGTCGATCTGGCGCGGCGCAATAATTTCCCCTGGGACGCCATCCTCGGCGCCGACATCGCGCAGGACTTCAAGCCGAAGCCGCGCGTCTACCTCGCCGCCGCGGCCGCCTTCAATCTCGAGCCGCGGCAGTGCATGCTGGTGGCGGCGCATTCCAACGACCTCGCCGCCGCGGCGGCGCAGGGACTACATACTGCGCATCTCGCGCGCCCGAACGAACACGGCCCTGGCCGCGGTGAAGCCGCGCCCAGCGTGCCGGTCGATCATGCCGTGAAATCTCTGACCGAGTTGGCGGAGACGTTTGGGCTGTGATGCCCCCTTGCAGTCATCACGGGCGGAACACGGCAATCCAATTCCGGAACGCCGCGCCTCGGGAACGGGAGAGCGCTACGCCGCCCGCCGGTCAAACAGGACCTGCCGCTCACAAATGCGCCGCGCGGCCCGCTGCATTTGCGCCTCGAAAATCTGATTGGTCTTGCGGGTCAGGTACCGGATCGCTGCGTACATCTGAATCCCCCTGTAATCGATACGTTAACCATTGCGCGCACCGTAGCCAGGTCGGCCAATGGCCGAAGTGACCGCGATCACAGGATGGCATTTTCCAGCAAGTAGTTGATAAAACGGCAGAAAATCAGGCTCCAATCGCCGGGTAATCGGTATAGCCAGGAGCGCTGCCGCCATAGAACGTCTTGCGGTCGGGTGCATTGAACGGCCCGCCGCGGCGCAAGCGCTCCGGCAAATCCGGATTGGCGATGAACAGCGCCGCAAACGAAATGAGATCGGCAACGCCGTCGCGGATCGCGGCATTGGCGCGTTGCAGGTCGTAGCCCTTGTTGCCCATCAGCGCGCCGCGCCAGATTTTGCGGAAGAAGCGAATGTCCGGCATTTCGCCGGGCGGCACCGGATCTCCGGCAACCGGCTCAACGATGTGCAGATAAGCGAGCCCGAAGCGGTTGAGCTCGTTGACCGCGGTGGCGAAAGTCGCCGCCGGATCGCTGTCGCTCATGCTGTTGAACGGCGTGGTCGGCGACAGCCGCACGCCGACGCGGTCTGCGCCCCACACGCTCACGCTCGCTTCCGTCGCTTCGACGAGGAGCCGCGCGCGATTGAGCGCGCTGCCGCCATAACGGTCGGTGCGCTGGTTGGCGCCGTCGCGCAGAAACTGGTCGATCAGATAGCCGTTGGCGCCGTGCAACTCGACGCCGTCGAAGCCGGCCGCCTTGGCGTTCTGCGCGCCGCGCCGATAATCCTCGACGATGCCGGCGATCTCCGCCGTTTCCAGCGCGCGCGGCGTGACGAAAGGCTTCATGCCCTCGTGGGTCATGGACTCGCCCTTGGGCGCGATCGCCGACGGCGCCACCGGCAGCGCACCGCCTGGCTGCAAGGACGGATGCGAAATCCGTCCGACATGCCAGAGCTG
>Ga0335073_10014941_pt1 | contig 10869 bp, 8 predicted proteins | sample Lox_Sample_22_FD_207093 | JGI IMG/M metagenome (GOLD analysis project Ga0335073, IMG submission 207093) | Soil microbial communities from Loxahatchee National Wildlife Refuge, Florida, United States - Lox_Sample_2.2 | ecosystem: Environmental > Terrestrial > Soil > Wetlands | place: USA: Florida... | reverse complement strand
GGTTTCAAAAGATTGGATATCTGTGAGATTGGAATGTGCAAGCTGACTTTTTTGGAATCGTTGTTCAAAGTCTTCTGGTGTGCGTGGGATGAGATGTTCATATCCTTTTCGAACAACACGGGTGTGTGAGTCGGCAACGGCTGTTAGGAAGTCTGCTGTTGTTTGGCGTGGGGGACATTCGAAACCGAGATCTTCAAAGTATCCTTGCGCCAATGTTCTCGGGCCAAAATACACGCATCTCCCTTCCGAGATAACCAAAACTTTATCGAAAAGCTATCACAAGTAAGCATATGACACCATGAGAGGAATGGGGAGTACTTTGTAGAGATTATCACTAGCCTGATACATGGTGACCATTGTGGAGACTTTAGTAATGTCGGTTAAAGCTCGAAGAGATTGACAATATTCCAAAGCGGTGGAGGCATCTAATCCCCTTGTCGAATTATCCCAACATCCAATAGCGCCTCTAGCGACCAATGTTTCTGCAATTGAGACTCGTTTTTTCTCGCCTCCTGACACTCCATGGATGAACTGCACATGTGAGTGACAATTGAATAAGGAGCAGTACTTCATTGCCAACCCGTGTGTTCACGGTATGTTCTATTCCGAATATCTTGAGGAGGGCAGCCAGGAAACTTTGTCGATAAACTGGTTTGGGAAGATTCGAAGGGAGATTCTTCGGGGTTTTGGCTTTGAGAGCGAAGTCCAAAGTCTGCTTTACCGTCAAGGCTGCATAATGGATATCGTTCTCTAGAACACTTATCAGCATGACAAGCAGAAAACTAATGCATGGAAGAGAATATGCAGACCTTGATTGTAGACAACTTGTCCTCTGTAGAACTTTTGGATTTCCTTCGGTGTAAGACCGCCATAAGAAATCTCCCCCTCAACGCTCTTATAACTCTCCGTCTGACACGCAATAGTTTTGAGGAAAGTAGTACATCCACTCCCAGGAGGACCCAACACAAGGACCATTTCACCCTCATTTATCATCCCCGTGAAGTCATGCAACAGCTCCCTAAGCGGAATCGGTGCGCGATGAGAAAACGCACCTCTCAATTTCTGAAAGGGAGCCAGAAAGAGTCCTCCAAAAGTCTGATTTGTAGTGACTCCAAGACCAACACCTTTGACAGTGAGGTGTTTCCAAATGACACCAGGATATTTCTTTTTGAAGACGTTCTCGGAGGTGTTGATGATGGCAGCCATCTCGCGCATAGCTGCCTGATATTCAGGACTCGCAGCGAAAATGTCCTCTTCGGAATCAGAAGGAGTCTGGCTGCCATCATTGTCACCAGCTTCTTTACTTTCTCCAATTCCAAGTTGTCCAATATCCTCCTGTTCAGCCATTGCGTTGAGGATGGTGACGTGGTGAACAACACGAAATAGACCCTCGTCGCGGATTCGTCGGCGAGACTCGTCGGTTTATAAAGTCACGCAACAGAATATCGGCAGTTCTCGCCGCTGCGAGATTGTGGACGATTTAGGAAATGCATGCCCGCTTCCAAGGATTAAGGATTGAGGCATCACAGGATAAGCGGTGGATTTTGCAAGGAATCATGCCGATTGACAGAAGAGCAGGGCTGCAATTGCGCAGATGTCCGAATGTCGCACTGCAACTCACTGTAACTCGGAGACACATGCGGAGATAGTCGGACATATCACCCCCATCCTGTCATTGGGTGTGTGATTAAGGTTATTAGCCCGCAAATCATCGATTTACCAGCTGAACAGATTAATCATCCCAACCACCACCACCGCCGAAAAATGCCGGATTTCGGCGACAGGGTGGGATTCAGGTGGGCATCTCAGCATGTGAGTAATCACTATTCGAACAGTACTAGACGAGTGCCATTCATTGAGATTGTCTTAGCGAGGAGGGTGCCGGAATGGAATTCGCACATGTGCGGATAGTGTGCATTCCGAAGCTCGGAATTATATCTGACCGGCTTATCATCTCCGCTGACTACGACTGCCAAACCTCCATTTTCACTTTCACTTCATAGTTTACAGGTCCCATCCTCACGAATGTACCACCAACTACAATGTTTCATCCAATGTTCCTTGTCTCCAAACCCATGACCATTCAAATGCAACAAAGCAGGCAACCATTCCTCCCCCAACAGATCACCCTTCCATCTCATAAACACACCTTTCCCCCTCCTATAATCCGTATCCACCTCACGTCCCCACACATGTCCATTAAGATACCTCTCAACCGGCACAAACCGCACACTCAACCTCTCATCAGTCACACCTTTCTTAAACCCTCCAATCGGCGTAATACCACTCTCCGTATTTTCAAAACGATTGAGAATTCGTGCCATCGTGGAATCGTGAATAATAAGATTCATACCCTCTTGATCATCAATAATTCCCCCTCGTTGTGTTTTAAGGTCGTTTTCTAGTTGATCTAGAAATCGAAGTGTCCTCTCGTTGGATTTTAATAAGAAAGCGCCTGCACATAATTGTGGCGAAAGATTCATATCTCGTGCTCTCCAAAGTTCCTTCTCATCAATTTGTGCTTCTAAATCTGCATCGCCAATTAATTCCTGCAAAGGATTCGAAATCACAGCAACATCCGCATCCAGAAAAAGCATATTCCGTCCAGTCTGCATCACCAACCTCCAGAATTTAGGTCGTTCAGCCATCATCTTGATATACTTCTCAGAATGATATCCTTCTAATTGGGTAGTAGAGTAGTAGGAGGGATTATAATATACGGGAATACTAAATGCGTGGAGAATTTCTGCGGAGGGACGATCAAGTGCCCAGAAGAGAAGATTGTTGATACCTAGTTTGCGGAGGTGACAGTTTAGGTTGAGGGCTAGACGGATGAAGCCTGTGTTTGTAGGGACTATGATGACCGTGTTGTTGAGTGCGATTCCTGAGAGCAGGTAGCGCAGGTAACCTACTTCAATGTCGGGATCTGTACCATCGCGATCTCCGAAAGGGTTTCCGGAGAGACCTGCTGCTGTGAAAACATCAGTTGGCTTGGGTTCGAGTGCTTCAGACGAAGTGGCAGATGGGATAGCTATATCTGATATTGAGGTTGTCGGTATAGGTTCAGAGTCATTAGGAGGGTTTGTCTACTGTGAGCGGAAAACTTGGAGGGAGTTGAATACATTTGTTTCTTGTGAGACTTTGAAAATCCATATTTGGCCGTTATGTTCAATTATTGCGGACTGGTTTTGGTCCAAGGGAATGACATTAGTAGGGCCACTCAAATTCGAGGCAGTAGAGTATGATATGGTTCGGACATTTGATATCCTTACATTTGGACTTGACTCCCCTACGTCGAATGAGAGCAGGTCTATTGAATCGACGACTGTAAATTGGAGGTCGTGTGGTGTGGTGGTATCCTCGCAACGACGTATGCAAAACGGCGACTGCAGGTCTAGAGGAATAGCGGGAAGTGAGAGAATGAGTAGTGAAAATATAGCAATTAATATGAGTACAACAGATGAGCTTGAACGAAACTTATGGCGATGGTTGAATAGTCTCGTATACATCGAAAGAGTCGATGGCGGTATATCTCCGCACTGACGTCGGAGAGATAGCAGAAGCTTAATCACCGTCCAACAGAATGAAATGTGGGTTGTGCACTATGAGAATAGGCATAATTTTCCATTACTACAAAGAGGTCATCATTGTCTTAGGAAGACAAGGGATGTATGCTAATAATGGACTTGGTTATTGTTCCGGATGCAGTAATTGCGATTAACCTTCGCCGCATTTTCTCATAACCCGTCTTCTGATTGGTGGATACTCAAATCGACGCTTTCAGAGACTACACCGGCCACAACGAGGAAAAAGTCAAGTTCAACCAAACTTTGCGGGATTAGAGCGAGCAATTCTGCATATGCATCTCACCGGAAACTTCTCCCCTTATTTCTAGGTCTTTTAAGTCTGTACGAGTGGAGATATTCAAGATCAAATTTTTAGCTAACTTCGTCGTTCCATTTCGATTTCGACCAGCAACTTCAGAGCTAGAACCTGCTGAGTGTCATTTAAACGTACAATTCGGCAAACCTTCTGAATGTTGTCTCTCCCAAGAGACTTTCCTTCTGTTTGGTTGCAGATATTGGCATATGCAGGCATTGTCACCGGGGTCAGATAGGATTCGGGGTCTTACGATAGCTGGTCAGATAACCTTTACGTGATCTCTGGAATCCGCAGCAGTGAGCCGGTTCGCCGGACCAATGAAATATCAATCACGCAACAACTCGCATTGAACTGCCGATTCTGCAACACCTCAAGTTAATGCCAACGAAGTCAGAACTGCGTGACGATTATCCCAGATGCGGGGTATTTAAACACGAACACGGAACATCTTTGAGCCTAGCTTTCTGATTACTACATCTACTCCTCTGAGGATCTAACTCCTTCTGAATTGCTAATTATAATAAACGATCGCGAGATGGGTGTCCCTTACCAAATCCCAACTGAACAACATGGCGTTATCTTTGCAACAAACAATGCACCCTTGGAATACAAGACTATTCCGGTCCCAAAAGTCGGACGCGATGAAGTGCTAGTCAACATCAAATACACCGGAGTCTGTCATACAGATCTCCACGCCTGGAAAGGTACTTTCTGCATCTCCACAATTAACTACCGCAGGTGACTGGCCATTAGCCACAAAAGCAAACCTTGTCGGCGGCCACGAAGGAGCCGGGATTGTTGTGGACATCGGTTCCGACGTAACCAACATCGAATTAGGCGACCACGTAGGAATAAAATGGCTCAATGGATCCTGTGGAAACTGCGAATTCTGTCTACAATCCTTCGAACCTAATTGTCCTTATGCCTTGTTGAGCGGATACACTGTCGACGGATCGTTTCAGCAATATTGTATTGGCAAGGCAGCTCATGTCGCTCGTATTCCTAAAAGTGTGGGTTTGGCGGATGCAGCTTCAGTTCTCTGCGCAGGAATTACTGTTTACAAGGCCCTTAAGGAAAGTGGAGCTAGACCTGGACAATGGGTTGCTCTTCCTGGTGCAGGTGGTGGATTAGGACATTTAGCCGTTCAGTATGCGTTGGCTATGGGTCTTCGAGTAGTTGGTATTGATACTGGTAAGGAGAAGAAGACTCTGGTGCATCAATTGGGAGCAGAAGCTTTTGTGGATTTCGTCACTTCGCCTGATGTCATTGAGGAAGTTGTCAATGTGACGGGTGGAGGTGCACATGCTGTTATTGTTATCAGCGCCAATAGTAAGAGTTATAGCGATGCTCAGAAGATGGCACGGACTCATGGGACTGTTGTGGCTGTTGGATTGCCCGCTCATACCTCTTTGGGTGGTGATGTGTTTGATGTTGTGGTCCGGAATTTGACCGTCAAAGGGAGTTATGTGTAAGTCCCTTCTATTCTTTTCACGAAAGGAATTCGTGCTGATGTTGCAGAGGGAATAGGGCCGATACCGCGGAGGCTCTGGACTTTTTGGAGAGAGGAAAAGTTAAAGTCCATTACGAGATGAAGGGCTTAAGTGACTTGCCGAGTGTGTACAAGGAGATGGAGGAAGGGAAAATTGCAGGAAGAATCGTGCTAGATACTTCCAAGTAGTTTCTGCACACACAAATAGGGATATACGTGTATTAACTGCCAAAAAGTATCCGATGAGAGATATTCCAGCTACTCGGTGACTGCAGAGCTTTCCCTCCAAGTCTTTCAGCATATCCTTGAATCATCCTTTTGGCTTTATCTTTGGGGTTACATTTGTCGCGATTGTACCGTGAGATTACCTATTTGCTCAACTTTAATTTGTGGACTAAATGGCGGGCCGAGATTTACGTTATAGGAACAAAAGCTTCAGGAAAAGGGGGGAAAGGTTAAGAGACGGAATCTCAGCAAAAAATCTGAAGGAACATTTCTCCCATAGTATCCACCACATCACCATCAAATCGCCCTCTAGTATAATCCACGGATTTCAGATACATCGTTTGTCTAATCACCAGGCTGTGTCAAAGTTGCGAGAAGCTGGAACGAACCTCACGGTGAAGCGGGAGATGAATCAACTTTCCACCTGAACGCAATCGATGCACGCACCTTGACAGACAGCGACGGTCGCCATTTTTCCCTGAAATTTGAAGATGATAAGCATCGACTTGGACAATTTCTTAGAGAAGCTGATGCATATGGTACTTCCCCGTCTCAGGACGTCTATCTGACCTTCTGCAGCCAGCATTCCGGACGTCAATTTTGATGAATTCATCACTGATCGCTAGACAGATTGTTACAGGGGAATGAGCCATTCAATAGAATTGGATTGACTGTAATAACTCAAGAGCTGTAGTAGTTATGTAACTTCTCTTCCCCTTTCGGTCAGATGAATCGCAGTCATGCGAATCCTCAACTTTCACATATTTACGTTCGCCCGAGATCTTCAGGAACGAGATACACTTTCAAATTTGAGTGGACACCGACTTGTAGGAGACGGTAATTAGGACAAAATCACTCCCATCTCATCAACAAATAACACCAAGACCAGCATATTTGACGCTTGAGTCGGATTGACCATCATTTTGCCAACATCTTCAAGGATTAAAGTTTGTAAAGTCGTGTAGCTTTTCAGATGATTACCTAAACATTCACAAACTTCGGACCGAGCGCGGCAGGGGCAACTTGTAGCGACACAATATTTAAGCAAAACAGAAGCAGACTTTGGACCGCCAACTCTTGACCTTTATAATCTTCATATCACCTTGACAGCCCTCTGATCGACTCCTTGTTGTCCTACCCGTAACCACTAGCTTGTCTGCGGTTTGCGACTGGGATATCGGAATGTTCGGCATCGCCAGCCTGAGGAGACACCTGGCGATGGCAATCGCCGAAGGGCCCTTGTCTCCTTCAAGTCCTTACTCTGAATTACCCATTCCTCCAGAACGAGTAAGCCTTGTAACTTACAAAGTCCGGTACTTGATTGAACAATTGGTCTCAATTGAAGTCAAGGTATCTTGTCCACTGGTCGAGAGTCGCTAACCAATTCTGATAGCCCACTTGGATTACAAAACCCCATTCCAGAGTTGTCAAGAAACGAGTTGTGAAACTTGTTTGCGAAGCGGCTGGACCGGATAGACCCTGTCTCATCTTTGCTCTCTTGATTTGCAGAAAGTACCCCCATTTCTCCTTCCATCATACTTTTGAAGAGGTTCCGGGCTGATGTGAATTAGGTATTTCAAAAAGAAGGCGGCAGATGAGTTGGTTGAAGCCGAGTTGTACGAGCTTCGAGAAGTGGCAAGCGAACATATCGCCAAACTGATCTTGGAAGCCACTCCCCTCAATGAAGCATACGACTTGCTTCTCAAACGGTACTTAACTTGTCATCTAGAGCTGATACTTTTCTCCGCAGTTTCTCAATCATTGTGGATGGCAAACAAATCCCACGTATTTCCGCAATTGAACTAGCTGCAGACCTCCATGCAGTAAAAATCATCGCAACGCATAACTATCAACAATGTATAACTGCGATTTGGCGAGGCTATTACACAATTCAATATCACGACGACGGAAGGCTTTCTTTTCGCCAATACGAACATCACTTATCCTCTCGCTTCACCGACCATTACGATGCCGAACGAATGAAAGGCACCTTCCCGCACTAACCTTGACTAACTAACTGCTCAGTGCCTCTCTATCAAAACTTGCATAATTTGGTCTTTACTTTGTTGATCATTGTTTTCTATACCGTGACCGTCAATAAGAAGGATCGAGATAGGGGTTTTGATGTGATGGAGGGGTTCCTCTACTTTTTCACTTTTGGGTTTCTCTTTGACGGAATTTCGAAAATGTACACGATCCTAACCACCTTCAACTGACGAGAAATGTAGAGTCAGGGGCGACATTTACGTACTCAAATTCTGGCATGTTTACAATGTATTTCTCGGTTACTACAAGTCTAACTCTGCAGTTACTCCTCTACGCCGCTTTTGCGCTTTGCTTCTGCATGCGAATTACCGAACTCGCCAGTTCATCTTCCCCCGGCCGAACAACTCCAAACTATCCATCATTTGACTTTCTCGCTTGTCTCGCTCCTTTTCTCTGTACGGTCGTCATTCCATTTCCACCTTCTTCGTGTAAATAGCCGAACTAACTTGTTATGTGGCCAGATGGACGACAATTGTTGCACTTGAATTTCTTTCCCTTTTTCGGAACCATGATCGTCGTCCTCGAAAAAATGATCGAGGAAACAGCCATCTTCTTTCTGCTCTTAGTTATCATCGGAGGTGGTTTCTTGCAAAGTTTCATTGCGTATCTGCCCGCAAAAGAATCTATCTGACAATTGCAGACTTGACGAAACGGATGGGGTTGTGCGTCCGGAGAAAATCCTGAATACGATGGCTCAAGCAATTCTCCAAGCTCCAGATTTTGATTTTTACGGCCAACTCAGGCCTCCATATGGAATAATTCTCTTCTATCTTTATACTTCCATTGTCCTTGTTCGTATGTCATCTGCTCTCAAAAGTTGATAAAAAACTAACGGTGATACAGTACTTCTGAACATCTTGATTGCTCTCTTTAATCAAGCTTATTCTGCAGTTACAGGTACACCCCTGCCTACCCCATTTTGTCGTGACATGTATCAAGTCTAACCTGTTTTGTAGATGATGCAGTAGACGAATTCCTCGGTCTCTTCGCAAACAAAACCCTAGAATACATCCGAAGTCCAGATGAAAACACTTATTGTCCTCCTATGAACCTACTAAAATACTTCGTCCTCATCCCCCTCCGTCCCTTCTTAAACCATAGACAGTACCAAAACCTCCACCGTCTCGTCATGAGAATTGTCTTTGCACCCTCGCTCGTCTTAATCGCATCCTATGAATCTCATGTCAGAGCACGTGAGATTGAGAAATGTCGCAGGACTGGATTGTCAGATGGAGAAGTGGGAAGTGGATGGGACATTGAGATGCAGTATGATGTTATCGCGAGTGGTTGGGCGGATAAAGTAAAGGAAACTATCCCGAATGTGGAGGAGGATGAGATGTTTTTGTTGAGGAAGTTGGAGAGGGATATTAAAGCTCATCATGAGGGGTCGGTGCATTATTCCACCCCTGCTTTCGAATAGATTTCTCATTTCGATATTGTTACTTGCTGAGATTTGGAGTATGGGCGAGTATTAAAGCATCTTTATCAGGAGTGGCATCTTTCAATCACTTTAGGTAGCGAGGGTTATTTGACGACGGGACGGGCTTTTTCATTATAATAAAAATGCATTATTCTACTGATCTGTAACTGGGTTAGTATCGACCATCTCATCCCAGTAATTTCCATCACTCTTCCAAAGCCGTTCAAAAACAGTATACCCATCTTTACTAAAGGGAAAACTAATACCCAACTGTTTAGCCCTATCAAACGCCCACTTCCATTCCAAAGGTGAATCACTTCCAAACGCAACCAGAATCATAAATAGAGGGAAATGTTTATAACTTCCAGTACGACCACGATCTTCACCTAATGCGGCAAGGGATCGACAGATTTCGACAGCATAGCGAAAACGCATGGGACACGTTTTCCAACCTATCCGGGGATGCTCGATTAGCGAGATGAGAATGGAGACTGCGCGCCAGGTAATTAGGAGGTTTGCAAAGAGGGAGTTGAGTATGTGAAGACGAGGGTAATGCAAGAATAGTTCGGTGGAATCTGTTACGGAGAGTGACTCCGACGGGGAAATTGATCCGGAAAGTGGTGTCGAAGATGTTGTAGAATTAATACTCGTCAGGTTGCTTGGCGAATTGACCGCAGCTGCCAATTCCTCGGATCGTAACGCATGTTGAACAATTGCTCTCTCGCGCCATAAATTGATTTCGACCCTGAGTATACCGAGAAGAGATTGAATTTTCCGATTTAATTCCTGAGATTGAGAATTCCCTGAACTCTCAGCCGCCTTTCGTAATTTATATATTTGAACTCCATATGTAAGCGCTTTCTGAACGATGCTATCCAATGCAAATGCCGCCAAAGCCCAATCTGTTGCATCCCCAGCAGCAGTAACTTTAGTAACCCATTGCCGATGGAAATCTTCTGCTCCGCCAATCATCTGCAACACCGGTTCTTGAACCGAGTAGAAACTCATTGCACAATCTAGTCTGACTGCAAGTCTCCAAATTAACATTAGAAATGGGGAACTAACTGATCGTCCCATTGGATTGTGACAAGTGGGTTGTACTTGTTGAAGGATTAAAGAGAGACCGTGAAGATGTTTGCGACAGGAAGACATGCGCGCTCGAACGGCGTCGATCCAGGCAATGATGAAGACTGCTATTGCGAGGCCTTCATCCAGTTCATTCCGGTCAATCGTATCTTGTATTTTCCTTAGCGAAACAATATAATTAATCTCAAACCGTTCGAGCGATCTTTTAAGTCGAAAATCGGCAATGATGGAGGAAATGCTCAATACCGAATACTTTACGCAGACATTATCGAGTGTTCGAGAGAAGATGTCGCTGACGACGGTGGGGAATAGTTCCGTGTAATTGAACACTTGATGCATTGAAGCGAGGAAAAACCAGAAATAGCGAGAATCCAAAGGATCAACAACGGCGTCTGTGAATGTAGGTGTTTTGTAGAACATTCGAAGAGCGGAATCAAGTGAGTTTTTTCGTGGTTTGACTCGACGACGATGAGGTTGATGGACTGGAAGTTTTACCCCGCAAAGCATGTCAAATGCTTTACATCGAGCACAAGGTAAAGTAGGAGAATCAAAATAACACTAAGGGGGGATCATCAGCAAACGTCTTGGATTGAAATGCGTGTCAGGGTTCAATTGGGAAGTGATACCGTAGTAATCTCGTCTTGACATGATTGACATGCCAGTATCTCTGAGGAAGCCCGACGTTTCCTCGAGCCCCCGGAACTATTGGAACTACTTCCTG
>Ga0335073_10014940_pt1 | contig 10871 bp, 11 predicted proteins | sample Lox_Sample_22_FD_207093 | JGI IMG/M metagenome (GOLD analysis project Ga0335073, IMG submission 207093) | Soil microbial communities from Loxahatchee National Wildlife Refuge, Florida, United States - Lox_Sample_2.2 | ecosystem: Environmental > Terrestrial > Soil > Wetlands | place: USA... | reverse complement strand
AGCAGACCGGAGCAGGGCCTGAGCACAACCTGAGTAGCCCTGAGCAGGCTGGAGCGGAGCGTGAGCAAACCTGAGTTTGACCTGAGCAAAAGCGGCGCGATATCACGTGATGGAGGGTGCAGAAAACCCACAGGATTAGGGTGGGATAACACCAATTATATGATGCTCAATTGCTTCTTTCGTAATGGAAATAAGATAGCTGATGAAAAGGAAGAATTGCTGAAGAGAAAGGACCGCATAAGAGAACGAGTTATATTGTACCTACTACGATATTGTAGTAGCCGTGTATAGGTGAACTTGTTGCAAAAATTTGCCGTTTAGGCTGCAGTTTTTAGCTAGAAGCAGACTGCACCCCTCCTTGTCAGTTCTTCACGCTAATTTGAGATGTCGATCAGCCCTTAGCAATAGCAATGAGCACAGAACATGGGCCATAGCATTTGAGGACTGCCCGTAAAGACACTCTTCTAGTAACCCCGGGGTATCCGACGGAGACCATCGTGTCATCCTCCCTCCTTCCAAATGCATATTGCAAGTTACCTATGATCCTCTACCTCTCCTATCATTTCTCAAACACCCTCGCCTCCCCCGACAATTCCGCCAAAACGGCTGGCTGATACGGCACACCATGCAACTCCACGGTGCCCGGTTCCGGCGCCAACTCCGACTCCATCACCACGTACTTTGGCTCTTCCTTCTCCGATGTCTCCTGGCGACTCTGCTGTCCCTCCTGCTGAGGCTCAACGTCGTTTTTAGAACCCCGCTTCCTCATCAACACGACAGCCAGCGCCAATATTGCCGCCGCCAGCGGCAGGCCAACGCCTAGGCCCACGCCAAGTCCTATGCTCAACGTCGATCTACCCGAGGCTGAGACCGGCGAGGCTGAGATCGACGAGGCTGAGATCGACAAGACTGCGACCGACGAGGCTGAGATCGACGAGGCAGAGGGCGACGCCTGCGTCGCGGATGCGGAAGCACTCACAGCCGCAGTGGCCGCGCCGGTGGCCACTTGATTCGATGCGCTGGACGCGGTCAAATTGGCCGACGCCGCGGGTATAACCTGGCCGTCCACGATCGCGTAGCCGAGGCCCTGCTCACAGCACGTAGCGTTGCCGTTGCCGCAGCAATAACTGCCGTCCGCGCACGCCGTGAGCATCGCGTCGCCCGTGTCGGCCGCCAAATACACTGTCGTAGCCGTTAGCTCTCCTGCAGCGCTTCCAGTGCGCCGGCGCGACTCACTCTCCTCCATGCATAGCTTCAAGCAGCGCGGGTCCTCCCACGTCGGGTCGGTGCAGCTCTCGCGCCAGATCCAGCCCGTGGTGACGTCCTCGCAGAGCCCGTTGGCGAGGCACGCGTTGACGTGGTAGACCGGCCGGCCCAGCGCGCAGCACATGCCCGTGCCGTTGCACGGGCTGTACGTGCCGCCGCAGCACGGATCGGTGGTGATGGCCGTGCCCGAGGGCGCGTAGCAGGTTGCCCCTGTGGCCGTGGCGCGGCCGATGGCCAGGACGGGGAAGAGGAGTGGTGTCGCGCGAGGCATGCCTGCTGTGTTGTTGAGGGATGCGGAGTGGGGATGGCCAGTTGAAGTCCCTCCATGATTCGATTCCGGGGTTCGGGCAAGCGGTGCCTTAAAAGTAGCTTCCGGGTGTTGAAGACAGTCTAGAGGAGAAAAGTAGCTTCAATGAGGCGTGCCGGGCGTTTTGTTCTGGCGTAGACTGCCATCTTGATTCCCGCAACGATTAGTGTGCTTCTCGGTGGGCTCGATGTACTATTGAGAGCAAATGAAATTATTATGGAGACCGTGAGCTTTAACCTTTCCATCTCGGCGCTAGTTGTATTACAATAATACCGTCGGGAACGGGTATTGACTCGCTGCGATGGAGATGTAGTCGCCCTGGCGCAGCTTGAGGCGGCCGTGGCTGTCGAAGGCGCAGTGCGCCGTCGCGCTCTCGACCGCTCTGGTATCTTGACCGTCAGCGCCATCGAGTTGTCTAGCAACATCGGCCGAAACCACAGCGTGTGCCAGCAGATACATACTCTTTCATCGAACAACATTCACGATCCTGGAATCAATGGAATTAGGTTGAGGACGGTATGTATAGGGACTGTATATTTATAACTTGTTCGGGTGAGGATCGAGGCTAGAATCGAAGCGTTGATCAGCCAAATGTGCACTGAGGGACTCCACATCCCGATCATCGGCCGGAAACGGCTATAAAATCACCATGCTCGACATTATTGCGTGGGCAATTGCGCGCTTACAACAGCATCGATCTCCGTGAAAATTGTAAGAAGTCAAGAGCTTGGAGGTACCAATGGCGGCTGCACAGAAAGTAGTACTTATTACCGCCGGGAGTGCGGGATTGGGAGCTCAAATCGCACGAGTATTCGCTCCAGACTGCAGAGTTGTATGTAAGGCCAATACGTAATTCGTGCTATACATTCTCACATATCCCAGGTGATAAACTACGCGAACAATGTCGACCGTGCCGCGAAGTTCGTCTCCGAGCTTTCTGCAATCCCGTCGACTCATCCCAACCCACAGTCGCCGCGTTTCCATGCCATCCGCGCCGACGTCGGAGTGAAATCTTCCGTGCAAGACCTTGTCCGCGAGGCGCACGAGAAGATGGGCCGCATCGACATCGTGATCAGCAACGCAGGCTGGACGCGGGTGACCAACTTCTTCAACTTCGACGAAGGCGCCATCGAGGACGACTGGGACCGGTGCTTTCTGTACAACGTCAAGACGCACCTCTGGCTCATGGAAGCTGCCAGGGCGCACCTCGCGGAGACGAAGGGCGCGTTCGTGAGCACGGCCAGCCTGGCCGGCGTCAAACCCAGCGGTTCGAGCTTGCCATACGCCGTCACGAAGGCCGCACAGATTCACCTTGCCAAAAGCTTGGCTGTTATCTTGGGAAAGGACGGCATTCGATGCAATAGCATTGCACCCGGCTTGATGGAGACGGAGTGGGGTTTGAAATTCCCAGCGGAGGTGCGAGAGAGAATAAAAGGAACTACCAAGTTGAGTAGGCTGGCGACTGTGGAGGATGCTGCCGATCAAGTACGATGTTTAGCCATGTCACAATCAACAACAGGGCAGAATGTTGTTGTCGACTGTGGTACTGCACTGTAGCATGTTCTACTGTTAAATCACTCCATTGGATTAGCATTGGATTACGATATCGTTTGGCATTGCCTGCTTGGCCAACACTACATCGTTATCTGCTTTTCCTTCATTCGATAAACCAGCTCTTCGATATCCACCTACCAATCAGTGCTGATCGCAACAGTGATCGATTGATGCTCGTCTCACTCTTAGTTTCTCTCGAATTGAAGGCCTTGAGGCAGTAGCTTGTACATTCGTGGTCCTACATATTCTTCAAGTGAGTATACTTTTTCCAAGCCGAATGTTGAGACAAAGCTGAGGCACGGGCTTACCATTGAAGTTATTCTGCAGCTGCATTTCTGCGCTTCTTTTCTCAGGTTCGCGCGCGTTATATCGCTAGTATGTCGCTAGCTTGATGTGAGAGTTTGTGATGCCATACGATGATATCTCCTTCGGTCGTATCGTCGAGAAGGGATCCGAGTCGGTCACACATTGCTAGATGTAAGAAAATCCAAGCTAGATACAGTGAAAGAATGCCGTTCATCGTGGCCGCTCGGAACTCTTCAGCCCTCATCAAGCTCAACGAACGCGAACAGATGGGGAGAATCCGTATTGCAGTTCTCCCTCATCCAGGCCGCCGTCGGGTTCCAGTTCATGCTGAGTGTTTCTTCATCAAAAAAGAGGACATGCTCTGCAATGCATTCGTCCTGCCTTCCAGGTTTGAATCGAATGAAGTGAGTCTCACGGTTTAGCTTCTTCTTAAAGGATATCCAGAGTCTTCGCTCGATGGTACTGTAAATTTGTTCCCCAGTCACGTTGAGATTGATCCTGATGATTGTGGAAGACATATCCCATGCGAATTGCACTGCTATTTCGTCGGAAGTTAACGGTTGTTGTTCGGCATTGTTGAGTGGAGTGGACGTCGCAGTCGAAGTTTGGCGAGGTAAATGTGGATCTCCGATACTTGAGGGTCTGGATGGGTGGAACTGTGTGAGAGTTGGTGAAGGTTGTTGGGCAATCCCATAGCCAGTGGATGCGGTAGGTGGTCGACCAAGAAATGGCTGTGGAACTTCCCGTACGGTTGATGCGCTATCGGAGCCGTACACATGGGATGATGAGTGAAAAGACGGAGTTACTTGAGGGTTCAGTGGGGCATCAGTGACTAGTGGATACATTGCGATCACTTCCCCTGGCCGCTTCGGATGCGGAGATAAAGGATGAACCGGAGGACTATCTGTATTCGCAGATGTCAATGCTAAGCTCTTGTGGTGCCCTGGGACAACAACGTCAGACGAACTTTCAGTCGGTTCTGTGTATCCGAGCAAAATATCTGCGTCTATCTCATTGGAAACAAGATAGAATAATCCCTCATGCGTCTTGCGAGATGTAGGTCGACGCCAAGTTAGAGTGACATGCTCGGAAGATTGCAACACACCACCAGTGACTCCCGCGATAGGAAGTTGAATATTGCCCTCCGGATTTTCTTCGATGCGTACGCCATTATATAGTCGTTTCCCGACAACTTCTTGAGATATAACGCTGAAATTCACTAACACATTTCTTACCGATAGCTTATGTTCCTGCACCGGGTTCTCCTCGGGTCCATCAGCAATGACAATGATGTACTTGTCATGAAGCGATTTGCCTGACGATGATGTAGAAGGTGATGGGAGAGGCGCAGGCAAGCCTGGCTGGGATGAACGATGTGGATACCTGTGGACGCTTGGCGGTGATGCAGACTGCTGTGAATTAGCTGACGAAGTACGTCGTGGCGGACCCTTGTATTCGGATTCAGGACTTATACGCTCGAAATGTTTCATCTGGGATTTCTGGCGACCTCTCTCGATTTTTCCTAAAATGTCATCGATGTGACACTTCTCGGCGATGAGATCAATGGCGTCCACAGGGAATTCGGTTACCAGCCGTGTAGCTTGCTCATAGTTGGCAGTTGGGTTACGAAAGTGATCCATATAGATAGCGATACTGTCGAATCCGATGCCTGACGTAGGACACAGACGAGGTACGGTTGCGACACCGTACAATCGGCCAGCCTGGTTCGCACGGAGCCTGCGCGTAACCGTCTAGCTGTTCGTGCGCACCAGCCTTGCTGCCAAACTCGACAAGCGGTGCATTGAGGGCATGGTGGTGAAGAAATCCGTGCATGCGACGAAGTCTAAGGGCTTGCACGCCGGTTGCGACGAGTAATTGGGAGAGTTGAAGAGGTGGGGACATGCGAACAGAGCTGATAAACAAAAGGCTAGCACTGACTGGTGTTAGCGGTCCAGGCCTACTCCCAGCAATGCCAGCGTCGCAGCCCATTGCAGCTTCGTAGACCGGCAAAATCTGACACTTCGCCCTGCGTCAGCCGCTTCCGTCGGTCGCCCTGCTAGGCTGGGCGGCCTCAATGGTTGCCTCCTGATGTATTTTAATGGGTGGCGATCCATCAATCACAACCTCCTCCGCAATGCACCAATCCCCTCCCCCATCCAGGACGTAATCGCTGTATTGCGCACTTTCCACCATGCAGAGCTCGCCTGTATCGCCATCAAACTTCACTGACTCCCTCCGAAAGGCGAAGGGTGAGGTCGTAACCCAGGTATCAACCGTGGTCGAGGGCAACACATCCTCCGACAATTCCGTTATGATCACCGGCCCAGTTGCAGGTAAAATCATCTATTGGTAAGACTTTGGAATTCTAATGGGACGAGCAAGGAAACTAAGTCTCTGTTCCAGCAAAAATTATGTTGTATGCAGCTCAAAGTGCCGTGCGTCGAAGATCACCACCAACACGACTTGGACGGGGAAGACTCCAGGTACCGACTCGCAAGCCCCAGCATCCGACTTTAGGCCTCCAGTCTCAACAACCGAAGCCAAAGCCGGTTCCAAGTTGAAGCGTCGCGCCAGCGGAGGCGGGACTGGCGAAATTCAGGCCAACCATCCATCGCTTTCAATGCTTGCGGCACAGTATGTGATATTTTACGCCAACCCAAACGATAGGCCCAAGAAAGTGTACGCCATATGCAGCGCGGACATAACAGATAATTGGATATCTCTGAGAGTGGTTAATCGTTTAAATCTTAAGTCCCATCGGCATGGTTCGGTGAAAGAAGCAGTCTTTGAACGACAGTCCCTTACCTCCACCGGCAAATATGTCGAATTAGCTTGTTCCGAGAAGCAAAGTCGCGAGAGTGTTCATTGTCGCTTTTATATCGCCAAACATCCCGATTTTGATATCCTTTTCGGTTCCGAGTTTGCGACGTCGACCCCAACACAATTAGCTCAGGATGAGCCAGTGAACCGCAGTCTATCATCCTCGTCCGGAGATACTTCAACCAACACAACGTGAATCGCGCAAAAGCTATTTCCTTCCAGGCTTCGGATTTGCAATTGACCCATTTGGCACAAGTCTTGGGATCTTGACCGGAATATTCAGCCAAAGGACATGGATCATGTTGGGCTGCAGTAGTGCCTGCAGGTCGCATCGCAACAACAAATCATACAGGACGATATTCATGTTTTGCGCTTCATTTGTCTGCAAAGGTCAACTGACTCACCAAATCACCTTGCAGTTCCATTGCTGCGTCGCAAGCTTGCGCTCAATAAGATGCACCTAAACCGCAACTGCGCTCATATCGCGACACGTCAGACTCTCGACATCGGGAACACTTTCTGGGTTGCAACATTGTAAGTCTCCGATGGTAGGTGCATCAATTGATACGTTATGCAATTGAGTGCCACGCTGAAGGCTTCTGCAGGCCGAACTCGTGGCTTTTCTTCAAACATTGTCAGCTGCTGTGCAATTGATCGAGACAGCAACCCGTATCTTGCGCAGACTTGCAAAAGCCTACGAGAGCCAAAAGGATCTTTCTCAAACTCTCGATCGGTATAAATCTGAGCTGGAAAGCGTCAAGGCCATCATCGGAATCATAGATGATGAGGAGACGCTGCGAACTGCGTCGGTCAACTTCGAGCTAATGAGGCTGAAAGATATTGAAGACAAACTTGTACAACACTTGAAACAACTTGATACAGCGCCCAGGGGAGCCATGAAGGAGTTCGCTCACCAGCTCATGCACGGTTCCTCCGATGAGAAGAAGTTGGCAGTTATTATGGATGACCTCAACCAGGTCAAAACCGCCCTCCTGCTTCGCATTCAAGTTGCTAGCGTGGGAGTTGTGAACGCTGTCGGAAACAACATAGTTGCCAATGCGGAGGCAATCAATCGCATCGATCGCTTCCTGCAAGATGAACTTGGGGACGGAGTAGGACTTAAAATTGCACGGTTGCTCAAAGGCCGACGTCCATCTAGTACGTGTCATCGAGAGGATGATGGAATCTGAGACTAATAAAAAATAGACGACGGTACTGTACCACTATCACGCGCTGACCTTGCCTCTTTAAATGAAGAAGCTAGGTTAATCAATGGACAAGACACTCTAATCGGCGACGAGTGGTCTTCCGAACCACTCTCTCCAACTCTAAAGGCTTCGAGCACAAGCTCTTCCGATAAGAGAGAGGAAACCGAGCGTATCATTGTAAGTAATTTTACCAAAGACCAGGCAATGATGATATGTGGACCGATCGGAGAAGATCTATGGGCGAAAATCGGCCGTGTTGAGGTGAAAGGAAACACCGCCGAGGGTAACAGCATAATGGTTACTTATGCAACATCGCTCGAGGCCTTCAATGTCTTGAAGGCTCATCAAAATAAAGCAGATCGAAGCGGAACGTGAATGGAAGGAGCGTACGAGACGTCATGGCACCGCCAACTGAACGGATTCGGCAGAGCATGTTGTGAGTAATTCTGGTGAGCACCAATTAAAGTGGCTTTCTAAAACCATTTCATCTTTTGTTCTGACCTTGAACTAACTTTCAGAATACCCCGGTAGCACTTCAGCATCTCCTCTTACTTCGCGTTCCCTTAAACTTGGTTTCAACTTCTTTAATCCATCGATTTCCATCAGTCTCTTCTCCAGATGACCTACTTTGGCGTGGTCACCTCCAGCTTCTTGTTCTTCTTTAAGAACGGTCTGAATCTCTCTTTCTTCGTCTTCTAATACTCGCCACCTACAGTCAAGGTCAGCAACTGGCACGATTTACTGCAATAGAATGGAAGAATAAGGGCTAGCGTGCCTCATCAACTCCTCTTCCCACTCAAAAAGCAAACAGACCGTCCTCTTCTGTAGATGTTGAGGTTGTATGGCCATTTGATGAGTAAAGTTGGGCTTGATATTCCTTGTATCTACGCCTTCGCCTCCATTAGTGATTACATTGAGTTCGAGGAGTCTGTCGAAGATTTTCTGCGCATTCTTATCGTTCAGCGCACACTTTGTAATATATAGCGTTGCGGCGGTGAGCTTTTTGGGATGGGATAAGCCGACTTGGAAGTCAAAGAGCAAGTCTTTGTCGGCGACAGTCAGCTCGGGCGTGCCCGTGTTGGCAAAATTGGGGAATGAATTAAGGGCCAGCCTGCTGAAGCTGAATCCTGTCCGTCTGTTGCCTTTGGCATCGATATAGCGGAACATCCTTCAATTGAATAATGACTAACTTCACCAATGGAGCTAGCTATTGGCGGGGAGACTGCGAGAAGAAGCGTGATCCAGGGAATCGGTTTGAAAGTCGGCAGAACTATATCAGAATACTCAGACGCTTATATTCAATCCTGCAAGGAACTCAAAACTCGGAAGTACGTTGCAAAGCGGGCTCGGTTCCACTAAATAAAGAATGCGTAGGTAATAAGTGAGACAATTGTTTCATCTTTAATTTGCGGAAAATGACGCAAACGTTTCTTTGGAGCACAGCCTCGCCCGCTTTGTTAACTTCATGTGCGAACCTTTACAGCTCCCTTTCATCTCCTTACCTTATCTTTAACGTACGTTCTCCGGCCTCGCCCCTTAACAGAAGTGGTGTTTACTTCTTCCACTCTGGTACATGAAGATGTGGCACAGTTGAAATCTGTTTAGTTGCGTGTTCTACACTAAGTCGATCTCTTGAAGTTCCGTCGAAAGTGATCCGCTCTTCCATTCTTTAATTGCGTTCCCATACATCAGTTTGGGTACAAAAGCCGGCCCAACTAGCCTATATTTGGTAGAAGTGTTCGTGATAGGACGTAATACAACCGGCATTGGACAACCCAATACAACAGCCAAGATATCGCCGTTGCGAGTAGGACGAAATCCCAGTCCGCAGCTGCCTCGTTCTGTGACGAAAAATCTCCTGTTCTTGCAGAAAGAGCCCGCCTGGTGCATAAAACGGTGGGAATTAGTATCACGTAAGGGACGAACAGCATTGGCAAAGTACGGTTGGCCGGTGACAAATTGGTAGAAGGTAGGAGAGCAACGCTCGCGGCAAAAAGCAACAAAATCGGAGGCAAGCCAGTGTAGAAACACCTCACCCCCAACAAATGTATGAAGAAACTGATGTAGATCGGCCTGGGGTGATTTTTGGGCGTGAGAGTAGATGTGCCAGGCGAGTTCGACAACTTCCGGCAATTTTTCTTGGCCGTGTCGAAATGAAGACAAGGTTTTGATGACCTTGTCGACCAACAATGCAGCAACTCGAAGCCGGTTTCCTTCGACGGCAATGACGATACTATCTGCCGTTTCGCTCACCAATGACGCATCAAGGCGGTAATTCGGCGTTACAAACCCATAGCGACTCTTCTTGTGCCAGATTGGAACCCACGAAGGAACCATCCATGTCGTTCCCTTCACATCCTCATCAATCCAGTGCGTCACAAAGCACAGGAGCCGTAGCGACCGACTCAACATGCAAATACGCTCAGCCAGCAGCCGGCTCCTCTCTCCCACCGCCCTATTGTAGTGCGGCTCGACAAGAATCGCCATCCTATCCCCGCTCTTTGGCTTAGAGTGCCCAAGAAATGCGTATATGTGGTCAACGTCCAGCGTTGCGTCAAAACGACGACCCTCGTGTAAAACTTCCAGAATTCCCCTGTCACGAAGGGTGGTAATTCTCTGTTTCAATTTCTCCAGTGTACCGCCGTCATTCATCCATGATTTTGACGCCCCAAACGCTGACCAGATAGCCAGCGCAGCATAGATTCTGCCGTGGTGTATGGATCCGCAAATGGCTACAGAGTTGTCCATATGCCTGCAATACACAGCAAAACGTGCTATGTCGCCAAAATCGACTGAATGTTTCCCACAACACGCAACTACAACTCTTGATAGACCCGCCTCCTGCAGCACCCACACGCCACCAAACCAAGGTCTATCTAGAAGCTCGCGCGCACCATTCCAACGATTCATACAGGTCACAAGAGCATGTTCCTCAGGGAGAGGTGGAATATTTAACAATACTACACCGAAATGCTCTTCGTCAGGTTTGCTCATCCGGTCGATTTCCGAGTGCACATAATGGTTAAACTCCTTTACAAGACTAATACCGCCTTCTGTGTCAACATCATCAGCGGCTTCGCCCAGCCAGATTAAAGTGCACTCTCCCTGGGCGTACACTTGGTCCATAAATGCAACTTGACGTTCTTTTTCCTGTCCAGACGTCTGGTCGATGCAAACGGCGTCAGCCCAGATTAACCGGGGTTCGGTTTTGCGTCTGAAGCGTCGTAGCGCTTGGAAGAGGCTAAGGGTGACGGAGAATGGTTGGCCATGGCATAAGATTTTTCGTGTGTCGTTAGGATCGCCCCAACAGTATGAAATGGGCTCATACGGTGGAGCCTCTTCTAATGCGGTTGCGGTCAGCTCGCAACATATGGGATCATCCGAAACTCCTGGCCCCAAACGCAAGAGTC
>Ga0335073_10014938_pt1 | contig 10872 bp, 9 predicted proteins | sample Lox_Sample_22_FD_207093 | JGI IMG/M metagenome (GOLD analysis project Ga0335073, IMG submission 207093) | Soil microbial communities from Loxahatchee National Wildlife Refuge, Florida, United States - Lox_Sample_2.2 | ecosystem: Environmental > Terrestrial > Soil > Wetlands | place: USA: Florida... | reverse complement strand
ACTCGAGCACAATGTCGACCCCGAGCTCGCCCCAGGGGAGCCTGGCCGGATCGCGCTCGGCGAGCACCCGCACGCGGTCGCCGTTGACGACCATGGAGTCGCCGTCGACCTCCACGCGGCCGGGGAAGGGGCCGTGCGCGGTGTCGTGGCGCGTCAGGTGCGCGTTGGTCTTCGGGTCGCCCAGGTCGTTCAGTGCCACGATCTGCAGTTCGCCGGTGCGCTTGCCTTCGTAGAGCGCGCGCAGCACGTTGCGGCCGATGCGGCCATAGCCGTTGATCCCCACCCTGATTGCCATCAAGCCTCCAGCAGTTTGCGCAGGTGTTGCGCAATATTATCGGCGGTGAAGCCGAAATGAGCGAAAACGTCGGGACCCTTGCCCGAGGCCCCGAACTGGTCGATGCCGAGCACCACCCCGCCGCTGCCCACGTAGCGCCACCAGCTCTGGGTCGCGGCGGCCTCGACCGCCAGGCGGCGGCCGACCGCCCGCGGCAGCACCGTCTCGCGGTACGCCTCGTCCTGGGCATCGAACGTGTCGGTCGAGGGCATCGAGACCAGCCGCACGCGCCGCCCGGCGGCATTCACGGCATTCACCGCCTGGGCGGCGATGCCGACCTCGGAGCCGGTGGCGATCACGAGCGCCTCGGGAGCGCCCTGGCAGTCGATGAGCACGTAGCCGCCGCGCGCAATGCCCTCGAGCTGCGCCGCCGTGCGCGGCTGCTGCGGCAGTCCCTGGCGCGACAGCACGAGTGAGGTGGGACCGGCCCGCTCGAGCGCGAGCGTCCAGGCGACCGCGGTCTCGGTGGCATCGCAGGGTCGCCACAGGCTCATGTGCGGCATGGCCCGCAGGCTCGCGAGGTGCTCGATCGGCTGATGGGTGGGGCCGTCTTCCCCCAGGCCGATGGAGTCGTGCGAATAGATGAGGATGACGCGCTGGCGCATCAGGCAGGCGAGCCGCACGGCGTTGCGCGCGTAGTCGGAGAACACGAGGAACGTGCCGCCGTAGGGAATCAGGCCGCCGTGCAGGGCGATGCCGTTCATGATCGCCGTCATGCCGAACTCGCGCACGCCGTAGTGCAGGTAATCGCCCGCCTCATCGGCCGGCGTCACCGTGCGCGCGCTCTTGAAGAAGGTGCTGTTCGACTGGGTGAGATCGGCGGAGCCGCCGAGGAGCTCGGGCAGGAGCGGCGCGAGCGCGTTGAGGGCGGCCTGCGAGGAGGCCCGCGTCGCCTGCGCGGCGGTCTGCCGGCGCAGCGGCTCGAGGGCCTGCGCGGCGCTCGCGCGCCAGTTGGCGGGCAGCTCCCCGCGCATGCGGCGCTCGAACTCACGCGCCTGCGTCGGGTGAGCGCTCGCGTAGCGGGCGAACAGCTCGCGCCAGGCGGCTTCGGCGGCGGCGCCCTGCTTGCGGTGATCCCAGCCGGCGCGGATCTCCTCCGGCACCACGAACGGCGGATACGGCCAGCCGAGCGTGACGCGCGCGGCCGCGACTTCCTCGGCGCCGAGTGCCTCGCCGTGCGCTTCCTTGGTGCCCTCCTTGTGGGGGGCACCGTAGCCGATGATGGTCTTGCAGCAGATCAGCGTGGGCCGTTCCTGCTCGGCGTGCGCGGCGCGGATGGCGGCGGCGACCGCCTCCCCGTCGAGCCCGTCGACCTCGGGAATCACGTGCCAGCCGTAGGCGGCGAAGCGCTCGGGAGTGTTATCGGTGAACCAGCCGCTCACCCGCCCGTCGATCGAGATGCCGTTGTCGTCGTAGAAGAGAGTGAGCTTGCCGAGCCCGAGCGTCCCGGCGAGCGAGCACGCCTCGTGCGACACGCCCTCCATCAGGCAGCCGTCGCCGCAGAAGGCGTAGGTGCGGTGATCGACGATCGGGAGGCCCGGCCGGTTGAAATGCAGTGCCAGCAGCTTCTCGGCGAATGCCATGCCGACCGCATTGGCGATGCCCTGTCCGAGGGGCCCGGTCGTGGTCTCGATACCGAGGGGCAGGTCGTGCTCGGGGTGTCCGGGCGTGCGGCTGCCGAGCTGGCGGAACGACTGCAGGTCCTCGATGGTCATTGGATAGCCGGTCAGATACAGCGCCGCGTAGAGCAGCATCGACCCATGCCCGTTCGAGAGCACGAAACGATCGCGATTCTCCCAGGCCGGATTGGCCGGGTTGTACCTGAGGAAATCGCACCACAGCGTCTGGGCGATGTCCGCCATGCCCATCGGCATGCCGGGGTGACCCGAATTCGCGCGCTGGACGGCGTCCATGGAGAGCGCGCGGATGGCGTTGGCGAGTTCGCGGCGAGTGCTCATGCAGTGCCTTCTGCGGGCGGGGGGCCGCGGTGCCTGGCGGCCGTGCAGGGGCGCGCATTCTCCCAAAGGCGCGCCCGATGCTCAAATCGCCGGCGCACGCGCCGGCCGGCCGAGGCCGCCGGGCGGTGCGGGCGGGGCCCGCCTGCGCCGATCGGCCCATGCGACTTAAGTTCCCGCGAGTGCGCACAGGCCACGGACATGCTTCACATTATGGGCGCTGCGGCGGCGCGGCCGGTGGCTGCCGCGCCGCTCGCGCTGGCGGCTGCGGCCGCAGCGGGCGACCTGGTTCACTGCGTGTCGCGCGCGGGCTCTGCTAGGCTTTCCTTCTCATGAGCGTGGTGCGCATCACACACTTCACCGACCCGCATCTCTACGGCGACGAGAGCGAATCGCTCCGTGGAGTGGCGACGCTGCCTGCGCTCAGTGCAGCGCTCTCGCGCGCCCGGTCGCACGACTGGCCGCCGGACGCGGTGCTGGTCACCGGCGACATCGTGCAGGACGATCCGGCCGGCTACCCGCATTTCCGCCGGCTGTTCGGCGCGCTCGGGCTGCCGGTGCTGTGCATCCCCGGCAATCACGACGAGCCGGAGGCGCTGCGCCGGGAGCTGGCCGGCGCGCCCTTCATCGTCGGCGGGCACGTCGACCTCGGTCGCTGGCGCATCGTGCTGCTCGACAGCTGCCTGCCGGGCTCGGCCAGCGGGCGGCTGAGCGAGGCAAGCCTCGCCGCGCTCGAGGCATCCCTCGCCGCAGCCGGCAAGCGGCACTGCCTGGTATGCCTGCACCACCACCCGGTGCCCATGTCGAGCCGCTGGCTCGATCGCGTGGGTCTCACCAACGCGCCCGAGTTCTTCGAGATCATCGACCGCCATCCGCAGGTGCGCGCCATCGTGTGGGGCCACGTGCACCAGGCCTTCGAGGGCCTGCGCAAGGGGGTGCGCCTGCTCGCGACGCCCTCGACCTGCGCGCAGTTCCTGCCGAAATCCGACGACTTCGCCCTCGACCCCCGGCCGCCGGCGTATCGTACGCTCGAACTCCAGGCCGATGGCTCGCTGCTCACGGAGGTCGTGTGGCTCGATCAGCATCGCGGTGGCTCCTTGCGCTCGGCCTGCTCTGCTGCCTGAGCTCCCGGGCCGCGAGCCCCGTGTGGGCGATTCGCGGCGCACATAACACCGTCTACCTCGCCGGCTCGATTCACCTGCTGCCGCAAACCGACGCCGCGCTGCCGTCGGGGCTGGAGCGGGCCTACGCCGACTCCGCCTGCCTCACGATGGAGATCGACCTCGGCAAGCTCGACTCAGCCGAGGCGTTGAGCACACTGCTCGCGCACGGGGGACTGGCGCAGGGCCAGAGCCTGCGCGCGCTCGCCGGCGATCCGCGCTACGCGCGCGCCAGCGCCGCGGCCGAGACGCTCGGCCTGCCGGCGCTCTCGATGGATCACGAGGCACCGTGGATGGTGGCGCTGCAGCTGACCGAGCTCGAGTATGGGCGCCTCGGCTACGATCCGGAAAACGGCGTCGAGCAGCAGCTGCTGCGCCGTGCACTCGCCGACCACAAGAGCACCGCGGGACTGGAGACTCTGGCGGAGGAGATGGCCGTGTTCGAGGCGCTCTCACCGGATGCGCAGCTGCGCTTCCTCGACATGGTGCTCGACGATCTCGGTAACACCGGCGAGGAGACCCACGCCGTGCTCGCGGCCTGGCGGCGCGGTGACGCCGCGCAGCTCGCCGCGCTGCTCGCCGATGAGTACCGCGCGTTCCCGGCGCTCTACGACGCGCTGGTCGCGGATCGTAACCGGCACTGGCTGCCGCAGATCGAGCAGCTGCTTGAGGGTGACAGGAACTGTCTGGTCGTGGTCGGGGCGCTGCATCTGGTCGGCAAGGGCGGGCTGCTCGAGAGCCTGCGCAGGGACGGTCACCGGCCTTTACAGCTGGATTGAGGATCTCCTGGCGGTGGCGGTGGCGGCGGCGCGCCCGCCGTAGAACCGCCACAACGGCAGCGCGAGCAGCAGCGTCGCGGCGAGCACCAGCCAGCCGACGAAGCCATCGAAGCGGCTGAGCAGAAAGCCGAGCGGCGCCGCGCGCCGTGGCACGGCCAGCTCGTGCGTCACGAGCATCACCCAGACCCAGCCGGCATGCAGTCCGAGGCAGGCGGCAATGTTGCCGGTCGCCTGGCGCACCAGCGCCAGCACGACGCCGACCGCCAGGAGCGCGAGGAAGGCGTCCGCGATGGTGCCGAAATGCGCGAACGCCTGGAGCGAGTGACCGAGCAGGGCGAGCCCGCTCCACGGCGTGACATCCGCCGGTGCGATGCGCACCTTGCCGAAGAAGTGTGTCGCCGCATAGAGGAGCGCCGTCAGGAACACCGCCGCGCGCGCGCCCGACTCGCGCTCGACCGCCGTGTACAGCGCCCCGCGCAGGAACGTCTCCTCGATGAAGGCCACGGCGAGCGCGCTGGCGAGCCGGGCGATGAGCAGCTGCGCCACGGCGCCGGCCCCCTGCCCACGCGCCTGCGACCAGTCGAGGAGCCCGAGCGCGCTCATCGCCCCCACGATGGCGAGCATGGTGGCCACGCCGAGCGCAAGCCCGAGGAGCATCTCGCGCACGAACAGGCGCCGCGCCAACCCGTAGCCGAGGCTCGCGCGGTCGGCGAGCCTGAGGCGGCGCGCGATCAGGAGGAATCCCGCGAGCAGCGCCACCATCCCGAGCCGCTCGCCGATGCGGTGGAACGGGAAATCGAAATGCGGATGCAGCAGCAGCCATGCGGGGTAGGTGCCGAGCGCGACCACCGCGAGGGCGAAGGCGAACAGCAGCAGGAACCAGGCGAAGGCGCGCATGCGTGCCGTCAGGCGAGCAGCTGGCGCCATTCGGCGGCGACCACCGACAGGCGGAAGCGCGGATCGGGTCCGACCTGCGGGCGCCCGCCCTCGCGCCAGCGCCGGATGCGCTCGATATAGGGATCGAACAGACCGAGCCGGTCGGCGAGCCAGGCGGGCGCGGCGCGCCAGCGCGGCGCCAGGCGGTGCAGCGGCGCCTCGTAGGCGCGCAGCGCCCAGGTGACGGGCAGCAGCTGCTGCGGATCGCCGAGCACCTCGCGCGCGGCGCCACAGTCGTGCGTCAGCGCCGGCGTGCCGACCGCGCGCGACTCGGCGAACACCAGCCCGAAGGTCTCGGGGATCACGAAGTTGGGGCTGAAGACGCACAGCGCGCTGCGCGCCTCGGCCAGCACGCGCGCGTGCGGCAACGAGCCGAGCCACTCGACCCCGGCGAGCGGGGCGGCAGCGAAGCTCTTGTAGCCCGGATTGCCGATGCACAGCCGCAGGTCCGGCATGCGGCGCCGCAGGGCGGCGAATGCATCGAGCGCGAAGCGCAACCCCTTGTTGGGCGAGGACAGGAACAGCAGCTTGCTGCGATCGACGGGCGTGGCGTCGGGAAGCACGGCGTCATCGACCGGGTTGTAGATGCGCCGCACGGTGAGCTGCCCGCAGCCGGGCAGCGCCGCCACCGTGGCCGCGACCCGCTCGCGCTGGTAGTCGGAGACGCACACGATGTCCGGCTGCAGGGCACGCAGCTGCGCCGCCGCGGCCGTGAACCAGCGCGCGCGCGAGGAGCCGGGCTCGATACGATCGTGCACCCAGAGGGTGAGGCGCGCCCCGGGAAACAGCCGCGCCACCGTCTCGAGGGCACGGGGATCGCGCAACACGACGACCTGGCGCACGTGCGCCACCGCGCTCGGGGGCCGGTAACGACCCTCGGTCGCAGTGCGGTTGTGTTGGGCGACCCAGGCGTCGAGCGCCGCCGCGACGCGCACGGTGCTCGCCTCGGTGCCGGCCAGCCCGCCCTCGCGCAGGCTCGCCTCGCCGTACGGGCGCGGGCACAGCGGGTCGAAGAACAGGAGCGGTGCCATCGTGCGCAGCGGAAGACTTGTTGGAGCGCAGTACTCTACCATTCGCAGCCGTGTCGACCCCCGGCAAGAGACTGTTGTTCATTCCCGTGTCCGGACCGCGTGGCATGGGCGAGTATGCGCGCTGCCTGACGATCGCCACCGCGCTCGCGCAGCGCTTGCCGGGCATCGAGCCGCATTTCGTGCTGAGCCGTGCCGCCCCCTACGCCGCCGCCACGCCGTTCGCGACCACGCTGCTGCCCGCCTCCGCGACCTTCCACACGCACGAGGTGTGCGCGCTCATCCGCGAGTTCGCGCCGCGCGTGGTGCTGTTCGACAACGCCGGTCGCACGGCGCAGCTGCGCGCGGCGCGCGCCGCGGGTGCGCGCCTCGTCTATCTGAGCTCGCGGCCGCGGCAGCGCCGCAAGGCATTTCGCCTGAGCTGGATGCGGCTGCTCGATGAGCACTGGATCGCGTATCCGCGCTTCATCGCCGGGGGGTTGCGGCCGCTCGAGCGCGTCAAGCTCCGCGCCCTTTCCCGCCCGGTGGTGCGCTTCATCGACACACTGCTGCCGCCGTCGGACCCGGCACGCTCGGCCGAGTGCCTCGAGCGCTTCGCGCTGGTGGCCGGCGGCTACGTGCTCATCGTGCCGGGCGGCGGCAGCGCGCACCCGGGCGCGGAACACGCCCCGGCGATCGTAGCGGACGCGGCCCGCGCCATCGCGCACCACGGCACCCCGACGCTGCTCATCGGCGCGGACGCGGTAAACGGGCCGCGCGCCGCGGCGCCGCTTCTCAAGGTGGCGCCGCGTCTGCCGCCGGCCGAGCTCACCGAGCTGATCCGCAACGCCCGCCTGGTGGTCGCAAACGGCGGCGACACGCTGCTGCAGGTGCTCGCCTGCGAAGTGCCGTGCGTGGCCGTGCCGATCGCCCGCGACCAGGCGCACCGCATCAACTGCTGTGTGCGCGCCGGGCTCGCGGTGCGCGCCGAGCTCGACGCGCGCGCCATCGAGAGCGCGGCGCTGGCGCTGCTCGGGCAGCGGCAGGCGGCGGCGGGCACGCCGGTGTTCGCGCGCGCCGTGGTGCGCAACCGCATGGAGGAAGTGCTCGAGGCGCTCGAGCGGCTGCTGGGCTAACCGGGGTTGTCGCGCAGCTCGGCGAGCAGCTTCTCGTGCAGGCCGCCGAAGCCGCCGTTGCTCATGATGAGCACGTGATCGCCCGCACGCAGCGACACCGCCAGCCTGCGCGCGAGCGTCGCGACGTCGGCGGCGGCGTGGCCGCGCGGGCCGAAGGCCGCGAGCACCGCGCCGGCATCCCAGCCGAGGTCGGCCGGCGTGTACAGCCACACCTCGTCGGCGCCGGCGAGCGAGGGCGCGAGCGTATCGCGGTGCACGCCCATGCGCATGGTGTGCGAGCGCGGCTCGAGCACCGCGACGATACGCGCCGCGGCGCCGACCCGTCGCCGCAGTCCGTCCACGGTGGTGGCGATCGCGGTCGGGTGATGCGCGAAGTCATCGTAGACACGCACGCCGCGCACCTCGCCGCGCAGCTGCATGCGGCGCGCGATGCCGCGGAAGGCGCCGAGCGCCTCGATGGCGCGCGCCACCGGCACGCCGGCATGCCGTGCCGCGGCGATCGCGGCGAGCGCGTTGTCGGCGTTGTGCGCCCCGATCAGCGGCCACTCGACCGTGCCCTGGGGGCGGCCCGCCTCGAGGACCTCGAAGCGGGAGAAATCCTCACCGCCCGCGACGCCCCGTGCGCTCCACAGCGCCTCGCCCTGCCCCGCGCGGGCGAAGCCCTCGAGCGGCGTCCAGCAGCCCATGGCGAGCGTCTCGCGCAGGCGGGCGTCGGCGGCGTTCCACACGATGCGGCCGCCGCCCGGGACGATGCGCACCAGGTGGTGGAACTGGCGCTGGATCGCGCCGACGTCCGCGTAGATGTCGGCGTGGTCGAACTCGAGGTTGTTGAGTACCGCGGTACGCGGGCGGTAATGCACGAACTTGGCGCGCTTGTCGAAGAAGGCCGTGTCGTACTCGTCGGCCTCGATGACGAAGAACGGTGCGCTGCCGAGGCGCGCGCTCACGGCGAAGTTCGCCGGCACGCCGCCGATCAGAAAGCCGGGCGCGAGCCCGGCGTGCTCCAGGATCCAGGCGAGGAGCGAGGAGGTGGTGGTCTTGCCGTGCGTGCCCGCCACCGCCAGCACCCAGCGACCCTGCAGCACCTCGCGCGACAGCCATTCCGGCCCCGAGAGGTACGGCCGGCCGCTCTCGAGCAGCGCCTCGACCACCGGCATGCCGCGCGTCATGACGTTGCCGACCACGACCACGTCGGGCGCGAGCGCGAGCTGCTCGGCGCCGAAGCCGGCGAACACCTCGATACCGAGCGCCTCGAGCTGCGTGCTCATGGGCGGGTACATGTCGCGGTCGCAGCCGGTGACGCGCCAGCCCGCGGCGCGGGCGATGGCGGCCACGCCCCCCATGAAGGTGCCGCCGATGCCGAGTATGTGGACGTGCATGCCGCGCACCCGCCTCAGGCCGGAGCGCCCGGGAACAGCGCCAGCAGCAGCAGCTGGCTGCTCACGATCTGCAGGATCACCAGCGCCACGCTCGCCCCGCTCGACCACTCGAGCGCGGCCTTCACCACGTGGCTGTTGGCGGCGATCAGCCACACGACCAGCGCGAGTCCGCCGAGGGCGATCGGCAGCTGCCAGCTCGTGTCCTGCCCGTAGCGGCGCATGAGCCACTCGGAGGCGATCAGCAGCGGCGCGAGTACCGCCTGGAAGCCGAATACACCGGTGGCGGTCTGCAGGAAGCGCTCGCTGCGCCCGGCGAGCTGCAGCAGCGCTGCGTACCAGGCGAGCGTGAAGAGTACGTCGACCGCCAGCTGCAGCGGCCAGCCCGCCGCCGGCGGCAGCAGCGCGCTCACCAGGGCGCTCACCGCCGCATAGCCGCAGACCGTCAGCGCGAGCAGCAGGCGGGACACCGGCAGGTCCTGCGGACCGCGGCGCAGCAGTGCGATCTGCACGTAGAGAGCGATGACCTCCCTCATGACTTTCGGTACAGCGTCCGCCTGCGCATAATGAGTCGGTCCGATTGTACAGATCATCGTTGCAGCGTTTGCAGACTACCGTCACGACCGCGCCCGACCTGGCCGAGGTTTGCGCGCGCCTCGCCCGCGAGGCGCGCGTCGGCCTCGACACCGAATTCCTGCGTGAGCGCACCTACCACGCGCGGCTGTGCCTGGTGCAGCTGTCCGGCGCCGCCGAGGCGGTCTGCGTCGACCCGCTCGCGCTGCGCGAGCTCGCACCGCTCGCGGCACTGCTCAGCTCGCCGGGCACGCTCAAGGTCATGCACGCCTCGCGTCAGGACCTCGAGGTGCTGTTTCCGGTCGCAGGACTGACGCGCCCGGTGTTCGACACGCAGATCGCCGCCGCGCTCGCCGGCTTTCCCGCCCAGGTCGGTTATGCCGAACTGGTACGCCGGCTGCTCAAGCGCGAGCTCGCCAAGTCGCACACGCGGACCGACTGGTCGCGCCGGCCGCTCTCGCCGGAGCAGATCGAGTACGCGCTCGACGACGTACGCTACCTGGTGCCGCTCGCCGCGGAGCTCGAGCGCCAGCTCGCGCAGCTCGGGCGCCTCGACTGGCTGGCGGAGGAGCTCGCGGGCCTGACCGACACGCGCGCCTTCACCAGCGACCCGCAGGACGCCTGGCAGCGGCTGCGGAGCCTGCGCGGCCTCGATCCGGGGCGCGAGCGGCTGACGCGCGCGCTCGCCGCGTGGCGCGAGCAGCGCGCGCTCGAGCACGACCGTCCGCGCGGCTGGATCCTGGACGACGCTGCACTGCGCGAGATCGTGCTGCGCGTGCCGCGCACGGTGGCCCAGCTCGCCGCCATTCCCGACCTGCCCGCCGGAGTCGTGAAGCACAGCGGCGCGGAGCTGCTCGCGTGCGTGACGGCGGCCGGGATTCCCGATCCGCCCCCGCCCGTGCCGGCACGGCCGCAGGCCGACCCGCAGCGCAACGCGCTGGTGCGCAAGCTCGGCAGCATCAACCAGGCGGTCGCGGCCGAGCTCGGCCTGGTGCCCGAGGTGCTGGCGACGCGCCGCGATCTGGAGCTGCTGGCGGATGGGCGGCGCGACGCGGCGCCGCTGTGCGGCTGGCGCCGCGGCGTGCTCGGCGAGCGGCTGCTCGCGGCGCTGTAGCTGCGCTGTCGGCTAACGCCGGCCGCGCCTGGTGCGGCTGCGCGCAGCGCGCGCCGGGCCGCGCCGCTTCGGAGCGCTCGCGCGGCGCACGGCACGCGGCGTGACGCGCGCGCGCGCTTTCTTGCGCGCGGACTTGGCGCGCCGCGCGGGACGCGCCCGCACCGCCGTCGTGCGGCGCGCGCTCTTGGCACGTGCGGCGCGTTTCGCGCGGGGCTTGGCGGCCGCCGCGCCCGGCGGCGGCACGTCCGCGAGCGAACGCTGCAGGCGCTCGGTCACGGCATCGACCTCACCCTGTGCGTCGATGACGTGCAGGATGCCGCGCATGCGGTAGAACTCGATCAGCGGACGGGTCTTCTCCGCGTACACGCGCAAGCGCTCGGCGACCGTGGCCTCGTTGTCGTCGGCGCGCTGCACCAGGCGGTGTGGCGCGCCGGTCTTCGGGCAGATCGCCGCCGCGCCCCCCGGCGGCGCGGTGAGCACGGTTAAAACGCGGCCGCAGTCG
>Ga0335073_10014936_pt1 | contig 10873 bp, 9 predicted proteins | sample Lox_Sample_22_FD_207093 | JGI IMG/M metagenome (GOLD analysis project Ga0335073, IMG submission 207093) | Soil microbial communities from Loxahatchee National Wildlife Refuge, Florida, United States - Lox_Sample_2.2 | ecosystem: Environmental > Terrestrial > Soil > Wetlands | place: USA: Florida... | reverse complement strand
CTCTACGCGATCGGGGCTTCGGTCGCGCTGGCCTTCATCGGCGTCACCAACCTCAACAGCTGGAGCCTGGGCACCATGCTCTACTGGGCCCAGAGCCAGCAGGCGCTCCAGCTCGGGGCCTGGTGGTGGTTCGTCCCGCCGGGCCTGACGGTGGCGCTCATCGGCGCCGGCCTGGTCCTGCTGAACACCGGGATCGACGAGCTCGGCAACCCGCGGCTGCGCGACGCGGCCAACGCCAGCCGGATCGCCGGACGCTGGCTCCGGCCCGCCGACCCCACTCCGGTGCTGAGCGAGATCTCGCAAGGCCGCGGCAGGCTGTCCGGCTTCTGGCACTCGTTCTCCCGCAGCTCGCTGCTGGACGAGCACCAAGGGGGCCAGCGCTGATGAGCGCCCATCCAGACCAGGCCCCACTCCCGGTCGACACGTCGTCTCCCGCCCCGGGCCAGGACCCGGTGCTGCAGATCCGGGACCTGTCGGTGGTGTACCGCACGCCGGGCGGCGACGTCCGGGCCGTGGACCGGGTGAACCTCGACCTGGCGCCCGGCGAGGTCATCGGCCTGGCCGGCGAGAGTGGCTCAGGGAAGTCCACGCTGGTCTACGGGGCGTGCCGGCTGCTGCGGGCGCCCGCCCTGATCACCAGCGGCAGCGTCCGCTACTCCGGGCGTCGGGTGACCAAGCCCGTCGACGTGCTGCGACTGAGCCGCGATGAGCTGCAGCACCTGCGCTGGCGCGAGATCGCCATCGTCTTCCAGAGCGCGATGAACGCGCTGAACCCGGTGCTCAACGTCCGGGACCAGTTGCTCGACGTCATCCACGCCCACCTGCGGATGCCGCGGGACCAGGCCCGCGAGCGGGCGGCGTCGCTGCTCGACCTGGTGGGCATCCCGCGCGCGCGGCTGCGGAGCTACCCGCACGAGCTGTCCGGCGGCATGCGCCAGCGGGTGATGATCGCGATGGCGCTGGCCACCGAGCCCGAGGTCGTCATCATGGACGAGCCGACCACCGCGCTGGACGTGGTGGTGCAGCGCGACATCCTGGCCCAGATCGTGGAGCTCAAGGAACAGCTCGGCTTCTCCATCCTGTTCATCACCCACGACCTGTCACTGCTGCTCGAGCTGGCCGACCGGATCGCGGTGATGTACGCCGGGCAGCTCCTGGAGATCGCCACGGCCGAGGAGATCCACCACGAGGCGTCGCACCCCTACACCAAGGGCCTGCTGAACTCGTTCCCCTCGCTCCGCGGCCCGCGCCGCGAGCTGGCCGGCATCCCCGGCTCACCTCCCGACCTGCGCAGCCCGCCGCCCGGCTGCCCGTTCCTGCCGCGCTGCCGGTACGGCACGGCCGCGTGCGAGCAGGTCGACATGCAGCTGATGCCCGTCGCCACCTCCAAGGATCCGGAACACGTGACGGCCTGCCCGTTCGTCCTGCCCGGGACTCCGGTCCCGCCTGACGCCAAACCCCAGCCGGAAGCCGCAGCGGAGCCCGAAGCCGCAGCGGAGCCCGAAGCCACGGGGGAGCCCGAAGCCACAGCGGAGCCCGAAGCCACGGGGGAGCCGGGAGCATGAGCGAGCAGGCGCCGACGCTGACCTCCGCCGCCGCGGCGCGCGGGCCGCTGGCCATGGAGGCGGTCTCGATCAGCAAGGACTTCAAGATCGGCCACGGCCAGACCGTGCGCGCGGTGCGCGACGTCTCCTTCAGGCTGTACCGCGGCGCCGTGGTCGCCCTGGTGGGCGAGAGCGGTTCCGGCAAGTCGACGGCCGCCCGGCTGCTGGCCGGCCAGGAGCGCCTCACCTCCGGCCAGATCAAGCTGAACGGCACACCGGTCGCGGTGAGGCGCCGCAGCGACTTCCGGCGCTACAAGAGCCAGGTCCAGTACGTCTTCCAGGACCCGTTCGCCTCACTGAACCCGGTGCACACCGTGCGCTATCACCTGGAGCGCCCGGTGAAGCTGCACGGCGGCAAGGGCGCGGACGTGGACGCCGAGGTCACCGCGCTGATGGAGCAGGTCCGGCTCACCCCGGCCAAGCAGTTCCTGGCCAAGTACCCGCACGAGCTGTCCGGCGGCCAGCGCCAGCGGGTCTCCTTCGCCCGGGCGCTCGCCGCCCGCCCGAGCGTGCTGCTGGCCGACGAGCCGGTGTCCATGCTGGACGTCTCGATCCGCCTGGAGATGCTGAGCCTGCTCGACGACCTGCGCCAGCGCTTCAGCCTGGCCATGCTGTACATCACCCACGACATCGCCTCCGCCCGGTACTTCGCGGACGAGGTGCTGGTCATGTACGCCGGGGAGATCGTGGAGCGCGGCCCGGCCGAGGAGATCACCCAGCAGCCCGCGCATCCGTACACGCAGCTGCTGGTGGCCTCGGCCCCCGATCCGGACAATCTCGGCAACAGCGTGCTGCGAGGCGGCCGCAAGGGCAGCGCTCGCACGGGCAGCGCCCAGCCGGGGAACGGGCCGCGTCCCGGGGCCGGGGCGGTGGCTCACAGCCAGCCGAGCGTGAGCACCGCCGGCTGTCCGTTCCAACCCCGGTGCCCGTTTGCCGATGACCTCTGTCAGCGGGAGGACCCGGGCCTCCTGCCAATCACTGCCACGCGGGGCGCGGCCTGCTGGCACCTGGACGTAGCCGCCCCGGAGCTTGCCTCCGGGCTACCGGGAGGTGGACGCACGACTACGACCTAACCCATCACCGATAACACGAGAGAAAGACGAGACTGATGAGGAGATTGCACGGTCATAGACGGCTCTTGACGGTAGGAGCCGCTGGTTTGCTCGCGGCCGGGCTGGCCGCGTGCGGCAGCTCGAGCACGAGTTCGAGTACTGCGGGCACCGCCACGACCACGGGCAAGACGCTGGTCATGGAGAGCTCCCCGGAGTCCACCATCACCCAGGCCTTCAACCCGTTCGTCCCCACCCAGGCCGCCTACGGCATGGGTGCGACCGGGCTCATCTACGAGCCGCTGATCCAGTTCAACCTCGCCGCCCCGCCGAAGTACTACCCGTGGCTGGCCACGTCCTACGCGTGGTCCAATGGCGGCAAGACGATCACCTTCACGATCCGCCAGGGCGTGAAGTGGAATAACGGCACGCCGATGACCCCGGCCGACGTGGCGTTCACCTTCAACCTGATGAAGGCCAACGCGGCGATCAACCTCAACGGCCTGAAGATCAGCAGCGTGAGCACCTCCGGCAACACCGTCGTGCTCAACTTCCCGACCGCCCAGTACACCAACCTGCAGGCCATCGCGGGCACCGCGATCGTGCCGAAGGCCGTCTGGAGCACGGTCGGCAACCCGGCGACCTTCGCGGACGCCAACCCGGTCGGCACCGGCCCCTTCAAGCTGGGCAGCTTCACGCCGCAGGGCTTCACCCTGGTCCAGAACCCCTACTTCTGGCAGAAGTCCAGCCTCAAGGTCCCGAAGGTCTACTTCCCGGTGTACACGTCCAACACGGGCGCGCTCAGCGCCCTGTTCGCCGGGCAGATCGACTGGACCGGGAACTTCATCCCCGGCCTCCAGAAGAGCTTCGTGAACACCAACCCCAACTTCCACCACTACTGGGAGGCACCGGGCGGTACCAACAGCCTGATGCCGAACCTGAACAAGTGGCCGACCAACCAGCTGGCGGTCCGGCAGGCCATCAGCGCGGCCATCGACCGCACCGTGCTCGCCTCCGAGGCCGAGGCCGGCCTGGAGAACCCGGTCCTCAACTCCACCGGCCTGACCACGCCGCTGTACGACGCCTGGAGCGCGCCGGTCGCCAGCATGACCGTCTCCGCCCACGCTGACGCGACCGCGGCCAAGCAGATCCTGCAGAAGGCCGGCTACACCATGGGCAGCAACGGGTTCTTCCAAAAGGGCGGCAAGACCGTCTCGCTGACCATCGTGGACCCGTCGGCGTACACCGACTACGCCGAGGTCGACTCCATCGTCGCGCAGGAACTGCGGGCGGCCGGCATCGACGCCACGTTCCAGGGCCTGTCCGTGGACGCCTGGAACAGCGACGTCGCCTCCGGCAACTTCGACCTGACCTCGCACTGGTCCAACGGCGGGATCACCCCGTATAACATGTACGATGGCTGGCTGGACAGTTCGCTCGCCACCGGTAATGCCGCGACCGGCGACTACGAGCGGCTGAACGACCCGTCGGTCAACTCGATGCTGGCCACCCTGGCCGGAGCCGAGACCACCGCACAGCAGACCGCGGCCCTGGCCCCGATCGCGAAGTACGTCGCGGCGAACCTGCCCATCATCCCGACCACGACCGCCTCCCAGTGGTTCGAGTACAACTCGCAGAACTACACTGGCTGGCCGACGCAGGACAATCCCTACGAGACCGGGCAGCCGTCCGGGACCAACAACGGCCCCGGCTCCGGCACCGACGAAGTAGTGATCCTGCACCTCGTCCCGCGGAGCTGATCCCCTAGGATCTCTCTGCGGCACTCAAGCGGGCCCGCCCCTGGCAACCCCCCCACCGGGGGCGGGCCTCATCCCCGGAACCCCCGTCATGGCCCGAGGAAACACCAGCCCGCCGCCGCGCATCGCCTTCAGCACGCTGGCGTTTCCTGACGCCACCCTGACCGCGGCCGCCGCACTCGGCCGCGGCTGGGGCTACTCGGGCATCGAGCTGAGGCTCACCAGGTGGCTAGAGTCAGGTCGGTGACGTCAGATACGGGCAACCGCGGCTTCGGGATCGTCGGCACCGGGGTGATCGCGGCCATGCACGCCGCGGCGATCGGCACCCTGCCCGGCGCCCGGCTGGTGGCCGTCACCGACGTGGCCGCCGGGGCCGCCAGCGCCTTCGCCGCCGCGCGCGGCTGCGCGGCCGAACCCGGCCTGGACGCGCTGCTGGCCCGCGGTGACGTCGACGTGGTGTGCGTCTGCGTGCCGAGCGGCCTGCACGCCGAGATCGGCACCCGCGCGGCGAAGGCCGGCAAGCACCTGGTGGTGGAGAAGCCGATCGACGTCACCCTGCCCGCCGCCGACCGGCTCATCGGGGCGGCGCGCGCGGCGGGCGTGGCCCTGACCGTGATCTCCCAGCACCGCTTCGATCCCGGCCTGATCGAGCTGAAGCGGCTGCTCGGCGACGGGACCCTGGGCCGGCTCGTGCTGGGCGAGGCCAGCACCAAGTGGTACCGCACCCAGGCGTACTACGACAGCGCCGGATGGCGCGGGACCTGGGCCATGGACGGCGGGTCGCTGATGAACCAGGGGGTGCACTACGTCGACCTGCTGCGGTGGTGCATGGGGCCGGTCACCGAGGTCACCGCGGTCTGCGCCACGCAGGCGCACCAGATCGAGGCCGAGGACACCGCCCTGGCCATCGTCAGGTTCGGCTCGGGCGCCGTCGGCACCATCGCGTCGAGCACCGCCGCCTACCCCGGCTTCCCGCAGCGGCTGGAGGTCACCGGGACGGACGGCACCGTGATCGTCGAGGACGGCCGGATCGTCCGCCGCGCGTTCGGCGCCGGGGCGCGGGCCGCCGGGAACGGCGGGGACGGGGTCGATACCGGCGCCGGGGCGGCCGCGGACCCGGCCGCGATCGACGTGGCCAGTCACGCCGCGCAGATCGCCGACCTGCTGGCCGCGATCGACGAGGCGCGCGAGCCCGCCGTCAGCGGGCAGGACGGCCGCGACGCGCTGGAGATCGTCTGCGCCGTCTATGAATCGGCCCGCACCGGCCGGACCGTCCCCCTGGGCCGATGACCGTCACGCTCAGCGGGTTCGCCGACGAGATCTCGCCCGACCCGCGCGAACAGCTCGCGACGCTCGCCGCCGAGTCGATCACGCACCTGGAGCTGCGCAGCGCGTGGTCGGTCAACGTGGCCGACTTCACCGGCGGGCAGATCGCCGACCTCCGGGCCCGCCTCGACGACGCCGGGGTGCGGGTCTCGGCGATCGGGTCGCCGATCGGGAAGATCCCGCTCGGGGCGCCGCTCGGCCCCGAACTCGACCGGATGCGCCGGGTCGCGGCCACCGCCCGCGAGTTCGGCACCGCGATCGTGCGCGTGTTCTCGTTCTACGTCCCGCCCGGCGAGCCGCCGGAACGTCACCGGGCGCAGGTCATCGAGCGGATGGCCGCGCTGGCCGAGATCGCGGCCGGGCACGGCCTGGTGCTGGCGCACGAGAACGAGAAGGAGATCTTCGGCGACACCCCCGGCCGCTGCGCCGACCTGATCACCTCGGTGAACTCCCCCGCCCTGCGGGCGACGTTCGACGCGGCGAACTTCGTCCAGTGCGGCGTCCGGCCGTTCAGCGAGGCCTACGGCCTGCTCCGGCCGTACCTGCTGTACCTCCAGGTCAAGGACGCGCTGGCCGCCACCGGCGAGGTGGTGCCCGCGGGCGGGGGCGACGGGCAGGTGCGCGAGACGCTGGCCGCGCTGCGGGACTCGGGCTTCGAGGGTTTCATGTCGCTCGAGCCGCACCTGGCCCGGGCGGGCCGCTACGGCGGATTCAGCGGGCCCGAGGGTTTCACGCGGGCCGCACGATCTCTCAAATTTCTCCTGAACGAACTGGCTATCCCGTATCGCTGAACCTGGCGTGCCCCGGCGGCGGGGCGTCTTCTAGGGTAAGAGCAGAACCGGTGCGCCGTTGCGGTTCGACCGGGGCCGGGAGGGTACTGGACCAGCTTGCCCGGCCATCCCGCTGAACCTCCTGGAGGTGCTCATGCCGACCCCCGTCACCGACGCCGACCTTGCCTTCGCCGCCGAACTCGGCCAGCAGCTGCGGGTGGACTCCGTCCGCTCGAGCACGTCGGCCGGATCCGGGCATCCGACCTCGAGCATGTCCGCCGCCGACCTGCTCGCCGTCCTGGTCAGCCGGCACCTTCGCTACGACTGGGACAACCCGGATCAGCCGGGCAACGACCACCTCATCTTCTCCAAGGGACACGCATCGCCCCTGCTCTACTCGGTCTACAAGGCCGTCGGGGTGGTCTCGGACGAGGAGCTGATGACCGGCTACCGGCGTTTCGGTTCCCGGCTCGAGGGCCACCCCACCCCGGTCCTGCCCTGGGTCGACGTGGCCACCGGGTCACTCGGCCAGGGGCTGCCCGACGGCGTCGGCGTCGCGCTGGCCGGCAAGTACCTGGACGAACTGCCGTACCGGGTCTGGGTCCTGTGCGGGGACAGCGAGATGGCCGAGGGCTCGATATGGGAGGCCCTCGACAAGGCCTCTTACTACAAGCTGGCCAACCTGATCGCCATCGTCGACATCAACCGCCTCGGCCAGCGCGGCCCCACCGAGCACGGCTGGGACACGGAGACCTACCGGCACCGCGTGACCGCGTTCGGGGCCCGGGCCATCGTCATCGACGGGCACGACGTCGCCGCGATCGACCGGGCCCTGGCCCAGGCCGGGGACCTCAGCGGGGAGCAGCCGACCGTCATCTTGGCCCGCACCCTCAAGGGCCACGGCTTCTCCGAGGTCGAGGACCGCGAGAACTGGCACGGCAAGCCGCTGCCGGCGGAGATGGCCGAGCGGGCCGTCACCGAACTCGGCGGCGAGCGCCACCTGCTCGTCCGGGGCCCGCTGCCCGGCGAGGCCGCCCCGCGCCGCGCGGCCGGCGGCCACGCCGAGGTCAAGCTGCCGACCTACGACCGCGGCCAGAAGGTGGCGACGCGCAAGGCCTACGGCGACGCGCTCGCCGCGCTCGGCGCCCGGCCCGACGTGGTCGCCATGGACGGCGAGGTCAGCAACTCCACCTTCGCGGACGAGTTCGCCAAGGCCTATCCCGAGCGCTACTTCGAGATGTTCATCGCCGAGCAGCAACTGGTCGCCGCGGCGGTGGGCGTGGCCGTGCGCGGCTACCGGCCGTTCGCCTCGACCTTCGCCGCGTTCTTCACCCGGGCCTACGACTTCATCCGGATGGCCGCCATATCGCGGGCCAACATCTGCCTGTCCGGCTCGCACGCGGGCGTGGAGATCGGCGCCGACGGCCCCTCCCAGATGGCGCTGGAAGACCTGGCCATGATGCGCGCCGTGCATGACTCCACCGTGCTGTATCCCAGCGACGCCACCAGTGCCGCCGCCCTGGTGGCGGCCATGGCCGACCTGGACGGCGTCTCGTACCTGCGGACCACCCGGGGCGCCTACCCGGTGCTCTACGACGCCGGCGAGCCGTTCCCCGTCGGCGGCGCCAAGGTGCTGCGCTCCTCCGGCGAGGACCAGGTCACGCTGGTCGGCGCCGGGGTGACCCTGCACGAGTGCCTGGCCGCGGCCGGCCAGCTCGCGGGCGACGGCATCAGCGCCCGCGTCATCGACCTGTACTCGGTCAAGCCGGTCGACACCGCCACCCTCGCCGCGGCCGCCGCAGCCACCGGGGGACGGCTGGTCATCGCCGAGGACCACCATCCGGAGGGCGGCGTCGGCTCGGCGGTCGTGGACGCCCTGACCGGCGCCGGGCCCGCCGACCTGACCATCGCCCACCTCGCGGTGCGCGAGATGCCCGGCTCAGGCACCACCGCTGAGCTGCTCGGCGCCGCCGGGATCGACGCCGCTCACATCGCGGAGGCCGCCCGCCGCCTGCTGGCCTAGCTGCTGCCGGCCAGGCCCCAGCGGCGGCGGATGCCGCGGTCGGCCAAGCCGAACAGCTGGTCGACGATGATGCCGAGGACCAGGATCACGATGATGATCGCGGTGGCGCTCTGCATGTCCGCCTGATCCTGGTTGGTGGAAAGCAAGACGCCGAGCGACGGCTTGTTGGGGATGATCACCAGCAGCTCGCCGGCCATCAGGCTGCGCCAGGCGAACGCCCAGCCCTGCTTCAGCCCGGCCACGAACGCGGGCAGCGAGGCCGGCAGGATCAGGTACCGCCACAGCGAGAGCCGGCGCAGGCCCATCATGGTGCCCGCCTTGAGCAGCAGCGGCGGGGTGTAGTCCACCCCCGCGATCAGGCCGTTGGCGATGGACGGGGCGGCGCCCAGGATGATCACGAACAAGATGGCGGTGGTGCTGATGCCGAACAGGATGATCGCGAACGGGAACCAGGCGATCGACGGCATCGTCTGCAGCCCGGTGATCAGCGACCCGACCGCGGCGCGCAACGGCCTGATCCTCGACACCAGGGCGCCGACGACCCCGCCGATCAGCACGGCCAGGCCGAACCCGATGACCGCGCGTTCCGCCGTGGTGAGGATCGCATGCCACAGCAGGCCGGTGTGCAGCTGGTCCCAGAGGTCGGCCAGGGTCGCCCCGGGACCGGGGAAGATGTCTTTCTTCCAGCCGCTGAGGTGGATCAGCTCCCAGACCGCGAGCACGAGCGCGATGGCGAGCAGCACCGGCCAGGTTCCGGCCCAGACGCGCGTGGCCAGCCGGCGTCCGCGCGGCCCCTCAGGCGACGGGGCTTCCAGGGACTCCAGATAGGTGAGCCTCTCCGCGTACTTGGGTACGTTCCCTGAGTCAATTGCCATCGCGGCTCATCTCCTCGCGCAGCCGGTCGGTGACCCGTGCGGCCAGTTCCGCGACCGGCGCCGAGTCGATGCGGCGGGGACGCGCGATGGGCACGTCGAACTCGGCGATGACCCGGCCGGGACGGCTGCTCAGCACCACTACGCGGTCGCCGAGCCGGACCGCCTCGCGGACGTTGTGGGTCACGAACAGGACGGTCAGGCGCCGGTCGGCGCAGATGCGGTCGAGCTCGTCGTGCAAGATGTCCCTGGTCATCGCGTCCAGCGCGCCGAACGGCTCGTCCATCAGCAGCACGTCGGCGTCCTGGGCCAGCGCGCGGGCCAGCGCGACCCGCTGGCGCATGCCGCCGGAGAGCTGGTGCGGGCGCTTGCCGCCGAACCCGCCCAGGTGCACCGTCTCGAGCAGCTCGGCGGTCCGCCGCCGCCGCTCGGCCTTGCCCGCGCCGCGGGCGCGCAGCGCCAGCTCCACGTTGCCCGCCGCGGTCAGCCAGGGAAACAGCGCGGGCTCCTGGAACATGAACGCCACCCGGCCGCCGCCGGTCGACACCTCGCCGGCCGTGGGCTGCTCGAGCCCGGCGACCAGGGAGAGCAGCGTGGACTTGCCGCAGCCCGACGCGCCGATGAGGCAGGTGAATTCCCCCGGCGGAACCTCGAGCGAGACGTGATCCAGCGCGCGCACGGCCGAAGCGCCGCGCCCGAACACCTTGGATACGCCGGTTAGCCGGACGGAGCCCTCGACGGGGGGTGCCGAGCGGCGATCGGTCACCGTCACGGAATTCACCTGCCTCACCATGGCTAGGAGGAACTGACCTGCGGCTGGCCGGCCGCGGCCAGCACCTGGTTGAGCGGGCCGAGATCGAAGATCCCGGTCAGGTCGACGGGCTTGAGCAGGCCGAGCGCCGCGGCCTGGTCGGCGTCGGTCTTCAGCGAGGCCGCGTCCGGGTCGTTGGTGAAGGTGATCTCCTTGAACGACGCCGCGATGATGCTCGCCTTGAGCGGCTTGCCGGTGTAGGAGGCCAGCTCCGCGTTGGCGTCCGCCTGCGCCGCGGCCGGGTTGGACTTGATGAAGTCGTTCGCCTGGACCTGGGCCTTGAGCAGGTCGCTCACGACCGCGGGATGCGCCGAGAGGAAGCTCTGCGTCACGACGAGCAGCGTGGTGACGCCGGGTTCGCTGAGCAGGACCGTGCCGCCGTCGTTGACCATCTCGACGTCGTACGGGGCTGGCTCGGAACCGCCGGCGATCTGCCCGGACTTGAACTCGAGCACCGCGGCCGAGTTGGGCGTGGTCGGCTTGATGAAGGCGTCTCCCCCTCCGGTGGAGGTGGTCGCCAGGCCGTTCTGCTTGAGCCAGGCGCGCAGCGCGACGTCTTGGGTGTTGCCGAGCGACGGCGTGGCCAGCGTCTGGCCCTTGAGCTGGGCGGCCGAGGTGACGCCCTTCTTGACCACGACCGAGGCGCCGCCGGTCGCCGCGC
>Ga0335073_10014935_pt1 | contig 10873 bp, 10 predicted proteins | sample Lox_Sample_22_FD_207093 | JGI IMG/M metagenome (GOLD analysis project Ga0335073, IMG submission 207093) | Soil microbial communities from Loxahatchee National Wildlife Refuge, Florida, United States - Lox_Sample_2.2 | ecosystem: Environmental > Terrestrial > Soil > Wetlands | place: USA... | reverse complement strand
GCGTACGTCCTGCCCGTCGCCGTACCGGGACGGCGGGGCGAGCACGTAACTGTCCCTGGAGTGCCAGCGCAGCCCTTCCGTCTGGGCGGACGTGTCGGGCGAGGCGTCCAGCCCGCAGGACCACCATTCGTCCTCGTCGATAAAGGCGCCCCTCGGCGCGACGAAGAACAGCATCCGCTCGGTGCCCTGCACCGCGACCGGCCCGGTCTGCACCCCGGCCGTCGCCATCGCGGCGAGCGCCGCCGCGCCGGCCACCGCGGGCACGTCCAGAACGTCAAAAGCCCGCCCGGTGACGAGTATCACGTTCGTCTCCGGGCGGGCTTCCCACCACTGCCTGATCGTCTCACCGTCCACGGTGGCCTGCATTTGCCAGGTCGGCGAGACCGGATGCGCGCCGGGCGCCGGACAGCCGACCCGGTCACACGAGCACGCCCGCCCCGGTTCCGGCGTCCCGGCGAGCCCACGGCTCGAGTGTGCTCCCGGGCATACCGGCCAGCCCATGCCCGCGTATTGCCGGGCGGCCGCGCCAAGGTCTGGCAGTCGCTGCGCCGTCCGGCGACGACCCCGTCGCCGCATCATCGTCACCATCAGCCCCGCACTCCTCGGTGTTCGCTCCCCCCGCTGACAGCTAGGTATGCCAAAGCACCCGCGTCGTGTCTTGCTGGTGGGATAGCGAAATGGTACCCCGCGTCCTAACGGAGCCGGCGGGCGACCTCGGCAGCCCAGTACGTGAGGATGACGCTCGCGCCGGCCCGGCGGATCGCGGTGAGGGTTTCCATGATCGCCTTGTCGCGGTCCACCCAGCCGTTCGCCGCCGCCGCCTCGACCATGGCGAACTCGCCGCTGACCTGGTAGGCGGCGACCGGTACCTGGACCGTCTCCGCGACCCGGCGGATGACGTCGAGGTAGCTGAGCGCGGGCTTGATCATCACCATGTCCGCACCCTCGGCGAGATCGAGTTCGACCTCCTTGAGGGCCTCGAGCGCGTTGGCCGGATCCTGCTGGTGCGTGGCGCGGTCGCCGAACTTCGGCGCGCCCTCGGCGGCCTCGCGGAACGGCCCGTAGAACGCCGACGCGTACTTGGCCGAGTACGCGCAGACCGGGATGTTCGTGAAGCCGGCCCGGTCGAGCGCCGCCCTGATCGCGCCCACCTGGCCGTCCATCATGCCGCTCGGCGCGACCATGTGGGCGCCCGCCCTGGCCTGGGCGACGGCGGTGCTCGCGTAGCGCTCGAGCGTCGTGTCGTTGTCCACGCAGCCGTCGGCGGTGACGATGCCGCAGTGGCCGTGGTCGGTGTACTCGCACAGGCAGAGGTCCGCCATGATCACCAGGTCGTCGCCGGTTTCTTTCCTGATGTCGGCGATGGCGACCTGGGAGATGCCGTCCGGGTCGTCGGCGGCGCTGCCGCGGTCGTCCTTGGCCGCGGGAACGCCGAACACGATGATGCCGCCCACCCCGGCCGCCGCCGCCTCGGCGGCGGCCTTGCGCAGGCTGTCCCTGGTGTGCTGCACGACGCCCGGCATCGAGCCGATCGGCTGCGGTTCGGCGATCGCTTCCTTGATGAACACGGGGAGGACCAGCTCGGCGGGGCGCAGCGCGGTCTCGGCGACCATGGCGCGCAGCGCGCGCGTTCCGCGCAGCCGCCGCGGCCGCACCTCGGGAAATCCGGCCATAGTTCTGTCCCCTCTAGCGGAGGCGGCGGCGGGCGCCGCGGCGGCGTTCGCTCGGGCGGCGCAGCGGCTCGCCTGCCTCGATGGCGGCGTCGCGTTGCGCCGCGCCGAACGCGGCGAGGGCGTCGACGAGCGCGTCGACCGAGGGCCTGGGCGCCGTGACGTCCGTCCGCAGCCCGAAGTCGGTGGCGGTCTTGGCCGTCTGCGGGCCGATGACGCCGATGACGGTCACGGCGTGCGGCTTGCCGGCGATCCCGACCAGGTTCCTGACCGTGGACGACGAGGTGAACAGCACCGCGTCGAAGCCGCCGCCCTTGATCGCCTCGCGGATCGCGGCGGGCGGCGGCGCGGCGCGGACCGTGCGGTAAGCGGTCACGTCTTCGGCCTCCCAGCCGAGCTCGGTGAGCCGGGCGACGAGGGTTTCCGTGGCGATGTCGGCGCGCGGCAGCAGCACCCGGTTGATGGGGTCGAGCAGGTCGTCGTACGGCGGCCAGGCTTCGGCCAGCCCCTCGGCCGACTGCTGGCCGTCCGGCACCAGATCGGGCCGGATGCCGAAGTCGAGCAGCGCCGCGGACGTCTGCTCGCCCACCGCGGCCACCTTGACACCGGCGAAGGCGCGAGCGTCGAGCCCATACTCTTCCAGCTTCTCGCGCACTGCCCTGACCGCGTTGGCCGAGGTGAAGGCGACCCACTGGTACCGGCCGGTGACCAGGCCCTTGATCGCGCGCTCCATCTGCTGCGGGGTGCGCGGCGGCTCGACGGCGATCGTCGGGACCTCCTCGGGCACCGCGCCGTACTCGCGCAGCCGCTCGGAGACGACCGAGGCCTGTTCCCTGGTCCGCGGCACCAGCACGCGCCAGCCGAACAGCGGCTTGGTTTCGTACCAGGAAAACTGGCTCTTGGCCGCCGCGGCCTCGCCGACCACGGCGACGGCGCCGCCCCGCGTGGTGGCCACGGTCACCCCGGCCGCCTTGAGGTCGGGGCCGATCCGGCCAAGCGTGGTGACGACGGTCTGCTGGTCGGTGGTGGTGCCGTCCCAGGTGATGGCGAACGGCGTGGCGTCGGGCCAGCCCGCGGCGATCAGCATCTTGCCGAGGTCCTGCGGGGCCGTCTCCGCGCCGATCACCACGAGCGTGCCCGGGCCGTGGGAGATCTGGCTGGCCTCGCTGGCGTGGATCACGCGCAGCTCGCCGCCGCTGTCGCTCAGCGCGATCCCGGCGTAGGCGGGCACCCCGGTGGCGACGGGCACGCCGGGGACGATTTCGAAGCGCGCCTTCGCCTTGGCGCACGCCTGTACTTCAGGGGCGGCGCCACCCAGCAGAGGGTCGCCCTGGTACAGCCGGACGGCGAGGCGGCCCGCCTTGGCTGCCTGCATCAGCGTGCGGGCGGTGCCCGGTGGGTCGGCCGGCTCGGTGACTTCCGCGTCCGGCCGCACGAGGTGACGCACCCGGTCGGCGATCTCGGGGTCGGCCACGACCACGTCCGCCGCGCCGAGCAGCCGGACCGCGCGCATCGTCAGCAGCCCGTCGTCTCCGGGGCCGGCGCCTACGAACGCGACCCAGCCGTCCATGTCAGTCATGCGCATCATCCCTGTCGGTCTTCGCGCCCATCAGGCTCGCCGCGCCGAGCGCCAGCATCCGGGCGGCGAGGTCACGGCCGAGGAGTGCGGCGTCCCGGCCGTCGGCTTCGCCGCGTTCCCGTATGACTATTGTTCCGCTACCACCTGCGGCAATGTCCACTCCTTGGGGCCGGAGCACCGGAGTGGCGCCAAGCACGACCGCATCCAGGTGCAGCCGGGCGCCGGTGAAGGCGGCGTAGGCGCCGATCGGCGCGCTGCAGCCCGCCTCCAGCGCGGCGAGCAGGCCGCGCTCGGCCGTGACGGCGGCGCGGGTCGGCGCGTGGTCGATCGTGGCGAGCAGCTCGGTGAGCTCGGTGTCACTGGCGCGGCACTCGACGGCCAGCGCTCCCTGCCCGGGGGCGGGGATCATGGCGTCGGGCTCGAAGATCTCGCTTACCAGGTCCGTGCGCCCGATCCTGGCCAGTCCGGCGTAGGCGAGCACCACCGCGTCGAGGTCGCCGTCCCGGACCTTCGCGAGCCTGGTGTTCGCGTTGCCCCGGATGGGCACGCAGGTGACGTCGCCACGCAGCAGCCCGAGCTGGGCGGCGCGGCGCGGTGAGCCGGTGCCGATCCTGGCGCTGGGCGGCAGATCCGCGAGTTTCGCCCCGTCGCGCCCGACGAGCGCGTCGCGCGGATCGTCGCGCGGCGGGACGGCGGCGAGCGTGATGCCGTCCGGCGCCGCGGTGGGCAGGTCCTTCAGGGAATGCACGGCGAAGTCGACCTCACCGTCCAGCAGGCTTTCGCGCAGCGCGCTCACGAAGACGCCGGTGCCGCCGATCTGCGTGAGGTGTTCCCGGCTGACGTCGCCGAACGTGGTCACGCCGACGATCTCCACCAGGCGGCCGGTGCGCTCGGTGATGAGCCTGGCGACCTCGCCGGACTGGGCGACGGCCATCGGGCTCCGGCGGCTGCCGAGCCGCAAGGGGCTTTCCGCCTTCACTGGCTCCCCTCCTGATCGGTGGCGTTGAGAGATTCGACTTCGGCGCGGATGACTGCCTCGACCGCACGCGGGTCCAGGTCGAACAGGACCCGGAGCGCGGTCGCGTATTCCTCGCCGCCCGGCGAGGATGCGAGTTCCTGTACCCGGACGGTGGGCGCATGCAACAGCTTGTCTACCACTCGTCGCACCGTCTGGCCTATTTCTTCCAGCACATCCCCGCTCACGCCCTGCTCGCTGAGCCGGCCGCCGAGCCTGGCAAGCTCGGCATCGACGACGGTCGCCGCCTTGGCCCGCAGCGCCACCACGGTCGGCGCGACCTGGGCGGCGCGGACCGCGGACCCGTAGGCGGCGAATTCCTCCTCGACGATCGCGCGCACGGCGGCGACCTCTGCCGCGCCGACGGCCGCGTCGCCGCCGGAGCGCAGCTCGTCAAGCCCGATGACGTACGCGCCGGGCAGCTCGGCGGCCGCCGGGTCGACGTCCCGCGGCATGGCGAGGTCGAGCAGCACGAGCGGCGCCGATCCGGTGCGCTCGGCAAGCGCGGCGCGCACCATCCGGCCGGTGATGATCAGTTCCCCCGCACCGGTGCAGGAGATGATGAGGTCCGCGGCGGCGATGGCGGCCGACAGGTCGGCGAAGTCCGCGACCGTGCCGCCGACCCCGCGCGCGAGCCGCTCCGCCTTCGAGCGAGTGCGGTTCGTCACCGTGATGCTGGCGGCACCGGAGCGGGCGGCGGTGGCCACGGCCAGCCCGCTCATCGCGCCGGCCCCGACGACGAGGACGTTGCGGCCGGACAGTACGACGGGATCGTCCGGAGCGGGGCGATCGCCCAGGGCACCGACGGCCAGATCGATGCCGACGCTGACCAGGCTGATCCCCAGCCGGTCGATCCCCGTCTCGGCGCGGGCCCGTTTCCCGGCCCGCAGCGCGAGCCGGCCGAGGTCGCGCAGTGACCGGCCGAGGGTCCCGTGGTCGCCGGCCACCTTGAGCGCGGTCCTGACCTGACCGAGTATCTGGTCCTCGCCCACCACCATCGAGTCGAGTCCGCTGGCCACGGCGAGCAGGTGTTGCACCGCGCGGTCCTCGTAATGCACGTACAGGCTCGCGGTGAGCTCGCTCGCCGGGATGCCCGAGTACCGGGCGAGCAGGTCGCACACGCCAGTGACGCCGCCGTGGAACCGGCCCACCTCGGCGTAGACCTCCACCCGGTTGCAGGTGGAGATGACGAAGGTCTCCGCGATGTCCGGCAGATCGGCGATGTCCTGCAGCAGCTTGACGAGCGCGTCACCGCTCACCGCGGCGCGCTCGAGGGTCGCGACCGGCGCGCTCTTGTGGCTCAGGCCGACGACCAGCACGCTCATTGTCCGCGTCCCACCTTGTGCACCGCCTATGCTCCCGCCGCCGCCGGATCCGCCTGCCCGAACCGCTCGGCGGAGCGCCGCTGTGCGTGGAAGGCGAGAATCTGCAGCTCGATCGATAGATCGACCTTACGCACATCTACCCCGTCGGCCACAGTCAGCACTACCGGGGCGAAGTTCAGGATGCTGGTCACCCCGGCGGCGACGAGCCGGTCGCACACCGCTTGGGCCGCCGCCGCGGGCACCGCGATCACGCCGATCGCGATGCCGCTGCTGGCCACGATCTCCTCGAGTTCGCTGACGTGGCGGACGGTCACCGAGCCGACCCGATGGCCCACCATTGACTGGTCGCTGTCGAGCATGGCCGCTATCCGGAACCCGCGCGAGACGAAGCCGCCGTAGTTGGCCAGGGCGTGGCCGAGGTTACCGGCGCCGACGATCACCACCGGCCAGTTCTGGTTCAGCCCCAGGGCACGCGACACCTGGTAGACGAGGTACTCGACGTCGTAGCCCACGCCCCTGATCCCGTACGACCCGAGATGGCTCAGGTCCTTGCGCAGCTTGGCCGAGTTGACGCCGGCGGCGGTGGCGAGCTCGTCGCTCGCGACGGTGCTCACGCCGCGATCGGCCAGTGTGTAGAGGGCCCGCAGGTAGACGGGCAGCCGGGCCACGGTCGCGTCGGGAATGCCGCCAGGGTAGGGCCGCTCGGCGGGCTGGCCGTCCTGCTCATCCCGCTCGGCGCGGCGCAGGCGGCCGCCGACACCAACCTCAACGGCCGTAGGCGCCTTCGCGGGTGGCTTGCCGACGGCAGGTTCCCGGCCGGGTCTGCTTGGTTCCTCGGCGGGAGTGGGCAACTCGGCGACACTGGACATGCGGCGCTCCCGGGGGTGGATCGACGCTTTCGCGGGCCCGCTCGGAGCGCGGCCCGCTGCTTAAGTTGGAGGCGTTGGGGGACGCCGGCCGCCTTCGGTCATTGCAATCGATCGCGGCTGCTATCTACCATACGTCGTTTGTGAATCAATGCACAAAGTCGCCTGCCGACCTCGTGCCCGGACCACATCGACGGGACCCGCGCCAGCGCGCCGGGAGGTGACTAGCCTCACACCGCAGGCGCCGTGCCGGCCGGGCATGCTTTCCACCATCGTCTCACGGCTGTCGCGCGGCCATGTGCGGGCTGGGTATTTCTTAGTGACAGATTTCGAATTCCGGGGATCTATGACATACCGATATGCTTCCGCACTTATCGGAAGTCGCGGGTCAGCGCGTCAGAGCCGCGCGAAGGCGATCTTCCGACACCCGCCAGAAATCGTGCTGGATGCCGTCCACGAGCGTGACCGGTATCTTTTCCCAATATTCGCGCAGGTCGTCCGCGGACTGGGTGATATCACGTTCCTCCCACGCCACACCGAGGTCGCCGGACACCCGGCGGATCACCTCACGCGCGTCATCGCAGAGGTGACAGCCCGGCCGGCTGAGCAGCGTGATCCGGGGCGCGGCCATCTAACCTGCCCCCGTACCGTCCCGCCTGGTCCGACTCGGGGTACTGGCCGCCGCGCGGGAAGTAGCCGCCGGTCTCCGAGTAGCGGCTGCCCGCCTCGAGTTGCCTGCTTGGGTCGGGTTCCGCGTACTGGCCGCTGCCCTGCGGCCGGCCGTTCGCGGCCCCGTTGGCCGGGTACTGGCCGCTCGCGGCCCCGTTGGCCGGGTACTGGGCGCTCGCGGCCCCGTTGGCCGGGTACTGCCGGTCGGCGGGGTACTGCCCGTTCGCCGCGCCATTGCCCGTGTACTGGCTGTCCGGGTACTGGCCGTTCGCCGCGCCATTGCCCGTGTACTGGCCGCCCGGGTACTGGCCATTCGCCGCGCCATTGCCCGTGTACTGGCTGCCCGGGTACTGGCCGTTCGCGGCCCCGCTGGCCGGGTACTGCCGGTCAGCCTGGTACTGGTTGTTCGCCGGGTACTGCTCGCGCGCGTACCCGGCCGCCGCGGAGTACCGGCCGTTGGCCGGGTACTGGCCGTTCGGCGCGTACTGGCCGTTGGCGGGGTACTGGCCGTTGGCGGCGTACTGGCCGTTCGCCTCGGCCGGGTCAGCCGCTGACGGCGCACCGGACCCCGGGGCTGGCTCCGGGCCAAGGGCCGCGACCTTGGCGTATTTCAGCCGCAGGTCGATGACGTTGGTCGCGAGCACGCACGACCGGCGGTCGGCGATGAAACGCTGAATGTGCGGCTGCTGCTCGTGGCTCTCATAAGCCGCGCGATCACGGTAAATCTCGTAGATGATGCGCTGCATTGGGGCCTTGGGAACCACATGGATGACATATACGAGCGTATCTGGCTCCACCGTGCGGACACCCTCGGCGGCCCGCTTCGCCAACCGGTCGAATTCCCCTGCCTTATCGTCAAGCAACGTGAAAATGGTAAGCCGGCCATACGGGCGCGGCGCTCCCGCCACGGTCTCATTCCCGGACTCGGCCTCGTCCGCCGGAAGGAATTCCTGGCCGGCCGGGGAGGCTGGCCGGGCGTACTGAGTGCTCGCGGCGGCCGAGCCGTTTACCTGCTCGGGTGCGCCGCTGCCGTGCGGAGTGAACGCGGGCTGCGGCTGGCCGCCGTACCCGGCGGCGCCGCCCCGACCGCCGCGGGACGCGTCCGGGTAGCCAGCCGAACCGGGGTAGCCCGGCGCGGCCGCGCCCGCTCCGCCCGGCCCGTAGCCGCCGTACCCCTGCGTGCCATAACCGCCATCCGGATAGCCGGCGGGCGCATACCCGCCACCGGCGTAACCGGGCTCCCGGTAGCCGGCGCCCGCCTCCTGCCCGGCGCCGCCGTACCCGCGCGAGGCGTCGCCGTATCCGTATCCGTTCGGCTCGTAGCCCCGGCCGTCATGGCCCTGGCCACCATAACCCTGACGACCGCCGCGCGGCTGGCGGCCATAGGCGTCAGGGCGCTCGTTCCCGTCGGGGACGGCATAGCCGAGACCGTTCGAGTAGCCGGCCGCGGGGCGGCCGGCCCGTGGGTCCTGCTCGTAGCCGTCTTCACCCTGCCAGCTGTCGCGCTGGCTGTCTTGATCGTAGCGGCGGCCTTCGTCCCACCCATCGTCGCGTCGCCTGCTACCCCTCATATCCGCTCCGCTCTTGGTATAGGCCTTCCAGCCTCTACCATAGTCGGCGAATTCATCCGGCACGGCTGGTGTGCGAAGGAGACCCGCGCCAGCACAGACGGTAGGTAGTGGCAGCTCACGGTCGCGGCTGCCAGGAGACGAACGGGTCCCGCGGGCCCTACTTCTTGTTCCTGCGCTGGATCCGGGTCTTCTTCAGCAGCTTGCGGTGCTTCTTCTTGGCCATCCGCTTGCGGCGCTTCTTGATGACTGAGCCCATCAGGCCACCACTCTCCTCGCACAACGGCAGACGGGCACGCCATCGCGCTCACCGGGGCCGGGAGGCTGGGCACACGCCCGAACTTAAGACGCTGCGTGGACGCTTGCCGCCCACGCCGCCACAAGCGTACCCGCTGCCGCACCGATGTGTTACGGACTGGCCCGCTCCCGGGCGCCGAGGGCGCCCGGGATAGCCGGACTGGCCGAACGTGAGGCCCAGAGAACACGTGCCCGGGGTGCTGTTGGCGGTCCGGTCTACCCGCGGTCAGCAGCCGGTGGCGGTGCTCAGCCGGTGCCGACGAAGGCCGCCCGAAGGTACTGGTTGACCGCCTGTTCGGGAACCCGGAAAGAACGGCCGACCCGGATAGCTTCCAGTTCGCCCGAGTGGACCAGCCGATAGACGGTCATCTTCGATACCCGCATGATCGTGGCCACTTCGGCGACGGTAAGAAATCTCACGTCGCTTAGGGGGGTTTCGCTCGCCATCATTGCCCTCTTCCGCGCGAAGCCAAGCACGCCTGACCGGATTCGGCGCACCAGTCACGTACGTATCCAGCGTAAGTCCCGTACAGAAAAGAGCAACCCCCCCGAATAGCCTCATTGTTGTTACCCTTCGGCATCAAGCAGACGGCTGCCTCTTGCGACCGCCTGCTGATTCCCAGAAAAAGTCACAAATAAGCACGTCAGGGCTGCGCTAGCAGCCCATGCGAGGCAAACACCGCACTGCGCGTGCGCATGATCGATCGGTCAACCGGATCACCAGGATCCACGCCAGAACTAAAAGGAACATAGTTCGCGGACGCGCCGTCGGTCATGGTCGCCGGGGCGGTTTCGCCGGTCAGCGAGCGGGCGAGTTCCCGCCACGCGGCAGGCGTCTCCATTCCCGGCTCCACCGGCTCGCCCGCGGCGATCGCGAGCAGATGCGTCCAGGTCCTCGGCACCACCTCGACGAGCGCGTAACCGCCGCCGCCGGTGAGCAGCCAGCGGCCCTCGCACAATTCGTGTGCCAGGTCGTGCAGCATGACCTGGGCGCGACGCTGCGCGTCGACGGTCAGCTCCAGGTGGGCGAGCGGGTCGAGCCGGTGGCTGTCGCACCCGTGCTGGCTGACCAGCACCTGCGGCCGGAACACGCGCAGCAGCGGGGGCACCACCGCGTCGAAGGCACGCAGCCAGCCCGCGTCGCCGGTCCCGGCCGGCAGCGCCACGTTCACGGCATATCCCTCGCCGGCGCCAGACCCTGTCTCGCCGGGCAGGCCGGTGCCGGGGAACAGCGTCGCGGGGTGCTCGTGCAGGCTGATGGTGAGCACCCGCGGGTCGTCGTAGAAGGCCGCCTGCACCCCGTCCCCGTGGTGCACGTCCGTGTCGACGTAGGCGACGCGCTCGGCCCCGGCCGCGAGCAGCCACCTGATCGCGATCGCCGGGTCGTTGTAAACGCAGAACCCGCTGGCGGACCGGCGCATCGCGTGGTGCAGGCCGCCGGCGATGCTGGCGGCGTGCAGCGCGGGCGCCGCCGCGTCCGCGGTCCCCGCGCCCTGACCAGGCGGCCTGGGCCATATCGTCCTGGCCGCCGCCAGCGTCGCGCCCGCGACCAGCGCGGACGCCTCGTGCATGCCCTCGAAGACCGGGTCGTCCGACGTGCCGAGCCCGAACCGCAAGTCGGGCGCCAGAGTCCGGCCCGCCTGCCGCACCGCGGCAACGTAGTCGGCGTCGTGCACGGTCTCGAGCTCGGCATCGGTGGCGGGCGGCGGCGAGATCATCGTCACCGACGGCGCCGCCAGCACGCCGAGCGCCGCGGCAAGGTCCATCGTCAGCGCCACCCGCACCGGCGCCAGCGGATGCCCCGGCCCGAAGTCGTAGTGCGTGAGCGCCTCGTCCCACGCCACCGTCAGCGGTCCACTCATGGTTACGCGCCGCCTAGTTCGC
>Ga0335073_10014932_pt1 | contig 10874 bp, 10 predicted proteins | sample Lox_Sample_22_FD_207093 | JGI IMG/M metagenome (GOLD analysis project Ga0335073, IMG submission 207093) | Soil microbial communities from Loxahatchee National Wildlife Refuge, Florida, United States - Lox_Sample_2.2 | ecosystem: Environmental > Terrestrial > Soil > Wetlands | place: USA... | reverse complement strand
CAAGCGCGGCCAAGGCAGCGAGCGACGGCGCACCCCCGAAGGCCGGCAAGAAGGCCGCGCCCCGCAAGGCGGCCGGCGCCGGCTACCTGGTGGTCGTCGAGTCGCCGTCCAAGGCGAAGACCATCAAGAAGTACCTGGGGCGGAACTACACCGTGAAGGCCTCGGTGGGCCACGTGAAGGACCTGCCCAAGAGCAAGCTGGGCGTGGACCCCGAGCACGGCTTCAAGACCGAGTTCGTGGTGAAGGAGAAGAAGGACAAGGTGCTCGCCGAGATCAAGAAGGCGGCGCAGGCCTCGTCGGCCACCTTCCTCGCGACCGACCCCGACCGCGAGGGCGAGGCCATCGCCTACGACATCGCCGAGGAGATGGGCAAGGGCGTGAAGATCCAGCGCGTGCTCTTCAACGAGATCACCAAGAAGGCCGTGCAGGAGGCCATCCAGCACCCGCTCGAGCTCGACCTCAAGAAGAACGACAGCCAGCGCGCGCGGCGCATCCTCGACCGGCTCGTGGGCTACCAGATCTCGCCCATCCTCTGGGACAAGGTGCGCCGCGGCCTCTCCGCCGGGCGGGTCCAGAGCGTCGCCGTGCGCCTGGTCGTCGAGCGCGAGCGCGAGATCGGCGCCTTCGTGCCGGTGGAGTACTGGACGCTCGACGCCGAGCTCGCGGCGAAGCTGCCGCCGGCGTTCACCGCGCGCCTCACCAAGCTCGACGGGCAGAAGGCCGAGGTGAAGGACGAGGCCACCGCCAAGGGGCTCGTCGCGGAGCTCGAGAAGGCCAGCTGGACCGTCGCCAAGGTCGACCGCCGCGAGCGCAAGCGCAACCCCCCGGCGCCGTTCATCACGAGCAAGCTGCAGCAGGAGGCGTCGAACCGGCTGCACTTCACGCCCAAGAAGACGATGACGCTGGCGCAGAAGCTCTACGAGGGCGTGGAGCTGGGCGAGGAGGGCTCGCTCGGCCTCATCACCTACATGCGAACCGACTCGACGCGCCTCTCCGCCGAGGCCGTGGCCGAGGTGCGCGCCCTCATCGAGAAGCAATACGGCAAGGAGTCCCTGCCGGCCGAGCCCAACGTCTTCAAGAGCAAGAAGGCCGCGCAGGACGCGCACGAGGCCATCCGCCCGACGTCGCTCGAGTGGCCGCCGGAGCGCGTGCAGCCGTTCGTGGAACCCGACGTGTTCCGCCTCTACGAGCTGATCTGGCGCCGCTTCGTGGCGTGCCAGATGGCGCCCGCGGTGTACGACCAGACGTCCATCGACATCGCCGCCGGGCGCGCCACCTTCCGCGCCACCGGCACCATCCTCAAGTTCGCGGGCTACCTGGCGGTGTACGGCCAGCAGCCGGACGAGGCGGAGGAGAAGCCGGCGGACGGCGAGAAGGAGGACTCGGGCGCGGAGAGCACCAAGGAGCTGCCGCCGGTCGAGGCGGGCGAGAGCCTCACGCTCCAGAAGCTCCTCCCGGAGCAGCACTTCACCCAGCCGCCGCCGCGCTTCACCGAGGCCTCGCTGGTGAAGGAGCTCGAGGAGAAGGGCATCGGCCGGCCGTCCACGTACGCGAGCATCCTCTCCACCATCGAGAAGGAGTACGTGGAGAAGATCGAGAACCGGCTGCGCCCCACCGAGGTGGGCACGCTCGTGACCGACCTGCTCGTGAGCGCGTTCCCGCGCGTCATCGACGTGGCGTTCACCGCGGGCATGGAGGAGCAGCTCGACGAGATCGCCGAGGGCAACCTCACCAAGCTCAAGATGCTCGACGGCTTCTACGAGCCGTTCAAGGGCGAGCTGGCGCGCGCGAAGGAGCAGATGCGAAACGTGAAGCGCGAGGAGATCCAGACCGACTTGAAGTGCGAGAAGTGCGGCAAGCCGATGGTGATCAAGTGGGGGCGGCGCGGCAGCTTCCTCGCGTGCTCGGGCTACCCCGAGTGCAAGAACACCATGGACTACCGCAAGGACGAGGACGGCCAGATCGTCGCGGTGCCGCAGGCGGTGCTCACCACCAACGAGGTGTGCGACAAGTGCGGCGCGCCGATGGTGGTCAAGACCGGCCGCTTCGGCCGCTTCCTCGCCTGCAGTCGCTACCCGGACTGCAAGGGGACCCGGCCGTTCACCATCGGCGTGGCCTGCCCGGAGTGCAAGGTGGGGCAGCTCACCGAGCGGCGCAGCAAGCGCGGCAAGCCGTTCTACGGCTGCAATCGCTATCCCGAGTGCAAGTTTGCCGCGTGGGACAAGCCCGTGGCCGAGACCTGCCCCGACTGCGGGAGCCCCTACCTCCTGGAAAAGTTCACCAAGCGCGACGGCGTGGTGCTCGCCTGCCCCAACTCGGGCAAGGCCGGCACGTGCACCTACCGCCGCGTGGTAGGCGAGCGATCCGAGGCACCCGCGGCGCCCCAGCCGCCGCCCTTCTAGAGCCTCCTGCAGGGAGCGGCGCAAGGGCGCGGGAACGCTCGGCCTTTCCCTTGACACTTTTTTCGCTAGAATGGTACAGATCTCGCTGCCCGGGCGCCGGGTGCGCCCGTCCCTCCACGGGAAAGGACATCCAAGATGGGATCCCTGCTGGATCACGTGAGCGAGTTCTTCAAAGAGGGCGGGCCGTTCATGTACATCAACCTGCTCTCCTCGGCCGCGGCGATCGCGATCATCCTCGACCGGTCCATCCGGCTGGTGTTCGTGTACTCGATCAATGGCGCACCCTTCATGGAGCAGGTCACCAAGCTCGTGATGACCGGCAACATCGACCGCGCCGTCAAGCTCTGCGGCGCGGCGCCCAACGCGGCCCTGGCCCGGGTCATCCGCGCCGGCCTCTCCCGCGCCAACCGCGGTGAGATCGAGGTGGCGCGCGCGGTGGAAGAATCGATCCTCGAGGTCACGCCCACCTTGCAGAAGCGCATCCAGGCGCTGTGGTCGCTCGCGAACATCGCCACGCTGCTCGGCCTCATCGGCACCATCACCGGCCTCATCGCGGCCTTCCGGAGCTTGGGAGCCGTCGCCGCCGAGCAGAAGAACCTGGTGCTCTCGAAGGGCATCTCGGAGGCCATGAACAACACGGCGTTCGGTCTCGGCATCGCGGTGACCTGCATCGTGGCCCACCTCTTCCTCACCGCCAAGGCGAAGCACATGATCGAGGAGATCGAGCTCTACGCGCTGAAGCTCGAGAACCTCCTGTCCCGCCGCACCGAGGGCGCCGAGGCGCAGTCGGCGTAAGCGAAGCCCGGGCGCTCCGACATGGCCTTCTACGCCAGCCGCCGCAAGCTCCACCCCCGCGAGGAGGACGAGGCCGGCGAGCTGAACATCGTCCCCTACCTCGACATCATGATGAACCTGATCATGTTCATGCTCCTGACCATGACCGCGCTCATCACGCTTGGCGTGCTCAACGTGACCGCGCCCAGCTACGGCTCGGCGAGCGGCGCCGGCGGCGACAAGGGCAACGACCTGATCCTCACGGTGGCCATCTCGCACAAGGGCTTCTTCGTGGCGGCGACCGGGGGCGTGCTCGGCGACCAGACCGGCTCGGCAGATTCCCCCACCTGCCCCTTGAAGGCGGCCGACTTCGACTACGACTGCCTCACGCAGAAGATGATTGCCATCAAGAGGCAGTTCCCGAGCAACACCAAGGTCATCCTCACCGCCGACGCCGACCTGCCCTACCACGACCTCGTGAAGACGATGGACGCGGTGCGCGAGTACAGCGCCCCGGACGGGAAGCACCCGCTCTTCTTCGACGTCTCGTTGTCGGCCGGCGTGGGCTGAGAGGGTCCCGGCATGGCGAACCAGCAGATCGAGGGGCCCACCCAGGACGAGCTGAAGCGGATCGAGTTCAAGCGCGGGATCCGCAAGGTCCGCCGCAAGATCCGCGAGCGGCAGGGCGAGATCAAGGAGCTCAACATCACGGCGATGATGGACATGATGACCATCATCCTCGTGTTCCTGCTCAAGAGCTGGTCGTCGTCGAACACCACCGTGGAAGTGAACACCACGATGACGCCGCCCACGTCCACGACGCAGCTGCACCCCGACGACACGCTCACCATCACCGTGAGCCAGAAGGCGATCCTGGTGGGCGACAAGGTGGTCGCCGAGCTCGAGGGCACCCCCACGGCCGCCGGCTGCCCGGGCCCGCTCTGCGCGGTGGGCGTGAAGATTCCGAAGGACATCAAGGACCAGGGCAGCGACGACAGCTACCTGATCACGCCGCTGTACGACCGCCTGCAGAAGGAGGTCGACAAGCTGGAGTACATCGCCAAGTACAACCCCCGCGCCCCCTTCAACGGCCGCGTGACCATCATCGCCGACCGGTGGGTGCCCTACCGGTTGCTCACGGAAGTGCTGTACACGGCGGGCAAGGCGAAGCTCGACCAGTACCGCTTCCTGGTGCTCACCAAGGAGAACAGCGGCAGCTGACCGGCCGCCGCGCCCGTCGAGCCCGCAGAAGCCAGCTCCTCTCCCCCGGAGGGGGGGAGGCCGAGTGAGGGGGCCTCTCCTCGAGGCTGCTTCTACAAGGTCCCGGGTTGCGCGACCACGCCGCGGCCGCGGCGCTTCTCCTCCATCGTGGCGCAGTCGGTGCAGCGCGTCGCGAAGGGCAGCGCCTGCAGCCGCTCGAACGAGATCTCGGCGCCGCACTCGTCGCAGCTGCCGTACTCGCCCGCGTCCATCCGTCCGAGGGCCGCGTCGATCGCCTGCACCTCGCGCCGCTGGCCGTCGGTGAGGCGGTGCAGCGTGTACTCGGTGAGCGCCGTCTGCGCGGTCTCCTCGAACTCGGGGTCCTTGGGCGCGTCCATCAGCTGACCGATCTCGCGGTTCGTGCTCTGGTGGGTCTCCACCAGCCGCCGGCGGCGCACCAGGAGCTGCTGGCGAAGCTCGGCTTGCTGGATCTCTGTCGGCATGTGCGCCTCCCTGTCTCCGGCGAATCGGCGGTGAATCTATGTGCGCGTGTGCCGGGCGACAGCTGCCGCTAGGCCGCCCGCCCCCAAGCCCGGCGCGGCGGCGGCTTGACCTGGCGCGCCCGATCGGCGAGCTTCGCGAGCCGTGCCCGACGTGCGCGTCCTCGGTGCCGGCCTCGCCGGCTGCGAAGCCGCGGTGCAGCTCGCCCGCGCCGGCGCCTCGGTCGAGCTGTGGGAGATGCGGCCGCTGCGCCGCTCGCCCGCCCACCGGACGGACGACCTGTGCGAGCTCGTCTGCTCGAACTCCCTGCGCAGCGACAACCCCGAGAACGCGGTGGGCCTGCTCAAGGAGGAGCTGCGAGGCCTCGGCTCGCCGGTGCTGTCAGCGGCGGACGCGGCCAGGGTCCCCGCGGGCGACGCGCTGGCGGTGGATCGCGCGGCCTTCGCCGCCGAGGTGGCGCGGCGCCTCGAAGCCGAGCCCTCGCTGCGCCTGGTGCGCCGCGAGGCCGAAGCCCTGCCCGACGGCGACGCGCTCTCCGTGATCGCCACCGGTCCGCTCACCAGCGAGCCGCTCGCGCAGGCCATCGCCACCGCGACGGGTCGGGGCTCGCTCCACTTCTACGACGCGATCGCGCCCATCGTGTCGGCGGATTCGGTCGACCTCTCCATCGCCTTCGCCCAGAGCCGCTACGGCAAGGGCGGCGGCGACGATTACCTGAACCTGCCGCTCGATCGAGGGGAATACCTCGCCTTCGTGCAGGCCTTGCGAGCCGGCGAGAAGGTCGTGCCCCACGACTTCGAGGAGGCGCGCTACTTCGAGGGCTGCCTGCCCATCGAGGTGATGGCCGAGCGCGGCGACGAGGTGCTCGCCCACGGGCCCATGAAGCCGGTCGGCCTCGTCGATCCGCGCACCGGCAAGCGCCCGCACGCGGTGGTGCAGCTCCGCATGGAAGACCGCGCCGGGACGGCCTACAACCTCGTCGGATTCCAGACGCGCCTCACCTGGCCCGAGCAGAAGCGGATCTTCAAGACGCTGCCCGGCCTCGCCCACGCGGAGATCCTGAGGCTCGGCCAGGTGCACCGCAACACGTTCCTCGACGCGCCCACCGTGCTCGCGCGAGACCTCTCGCTGCGGAGCCGGCCCGCGGTCTTCTTCGCGGGACAGATCACCGGCGTCGAGGGCTACGTCGAGTCGTGCGCCTGCGGCCTGCTGGCCGCACGCGCCGTGACCGCCCGCCTCGCGGAGCGCCCCTTCCGCCCGCCGCCCGCCACCACCGCGCTCGGCGCCCTGCTCCGTCACGTGACCGGTGAAGCGCACCCGGAGGGCTACGACTACCAGCCGAGCAACGTGACCTTCGGCCTCTTCCCGCCGCTCGACGGTCGCGTTCCCAAGAGCGAGCGGCGCCGCGCGGTGCTCGAGCGGGCGCGCCGGGACTTCGCGGCCTGGCAGGCGGGAACCGCGACGCGCGTACCCTCGGAGGCGACGGCCGTCGCATGAAGCGCTTCGCCCTGCTTGCCCTCGCGCTGGCAGCGTGCGCGCAGCCCTCGGCCACCGCGGGCGCGCCCCACGTCGGCGTGCGACTCGTCGAGGGCGCCGGGCAGGACCTCACGCCGGCCCCCGCCGGCGGCGCGGCCACCTACCTGCGCGAGCCGCACCACCCGGAGGGCCCGCTCATGCCCCCGGACGCCTTCCTCGGCGAGCTGACGCTCGTCGGCGAGGATGGCAAGCCCCGCGCGCTCGGCGCCGGCGCGACGAACCTCGCCGGCTCGGTGCTCTTCTCCCCCGACGGCCAGTGGCTCGCGTACCTGACCCACTTCGACTTCAGCACGCACACCGGGCAGCTCTCGCTGGTCTCGGTCGCCGGCGGCGAGCCCCGGGCGCTCGCCCCTGGCGTGTCGTTCTTCGGTTTCTCGCCGGACGGCAAGAACCTCGCCTACGTCGCCGCGGGCCGCCTGTCGCTCCTGGCGCTCGCGGGCGGCGAGCCGGCGACCGTGGCCGACGGCGTGGCCACCTTCGAATTCTCCGCGGACGGACGCGCCGTCCTCTACCGCACCCGCTCCAGCGACGGCGCGGCTCTCGTGCTCGCGCCGGTGGCCGCCGGCGGAAAGGCGCCGACCCCGGTCGCCCGCCACGTCGCCGACTACCAGTTCGATCGCAAGGGCCAGGCGATCGCATACACGCTCGAGACTCCCGATCGCCTGCCCGAGCTCCACCTCTGGAAGGGCGGAGCGGAGCGGCTCATCGCCACGGCGGCGCCCAGCTTCGCCTTCTCCTCGGACGGAAGGTACCTGGCCTTCGTGGCGGGCGTGAGCGCGTCGTACCTCGAGGGCGACACCTACGTCGTGGCCGTCGACGGCGGCGCGCCGCAGCGCATCGGCAAGCGCGCGGGCACCTACGTCTTCTCCCCCGACGGCTCCCAGCTCGCCTTTCTGCACGAGTACTACGACCGGTCGCGCACCGGGAAGCTGGCCGTGTGGAACCCGGGGCGCGGCACCGTCGAGGTGGCCCCGTTCGTGCGCCTCTTCGGCTGGTCGCACCGCGGCGGCGCGCTCGCGTGGCTGCAGACGGTCACGCGGCCGCTGTACACGGAGCAGCTCCACCTCGCCCCCGCCGCGGCGCCGGCCGCCGGCCGCTTCATCGGCCAGGCCATCTACAGCTTCGACTTCTCGCCCGACGACAAGGAGCTCCTCTTCAAGACCGCGTGCGTCTCCGGCGGCCAGGCGTGCGACCTCATGGAGGTCCCCACGGACGCCGCTGCGGCCAAGGTCACGCACGGACCCGACGGCGGCCTGCTGCCCGAGAAGGCGGTGCGCGTCGCCGCCGGGCTGTCCGACTACGACTTCTCTCCCGATGGCCACTGGCTCTGGCTCACCTTCACGAACCCCACCGGCCACACCGTCGACGTCGCGGTGATCCCCAACGGCGAGTGGAGCTTGCCCCGTTACGTCGACCGTGGCGCCGAGCCGCACCCCCGCTGGCTGGCCGGCGGCAAGGTCGCCTACCTGGTGAACACGCCGAAGCGCCCGGGCCTCTACGAGGCCGACCCCGCGCAGGTGCCCGCCGCCCTCTCGCACCGCTGAGACGTCCGCAACGGCTGCACGGGTGACCGGCCGACCGCGCAAACGCTGCCGGTCGTGCCGCTTCCTTGCGCGCCTCTTTCCGCCATCTGTTGCCGGGCATGCCCCTTGCTACCGTACGTGGAGCAGGAGGCACACATGCCAGAGACCAACCAGTTGAACCCGAAGGACACGGCCCGCGATCTGAAGCAGCACCTCGCGGAGGCCCTGAAGACCGTCGCCGCCCTGCGCCGCGAGGTGGCCGGTGAGATCGACCACCTCAAGGACAGCCTGGGCAAGAGCGCGCAGGCCACCAAGACCCTCCGCGACGAGGCGCGGGTCGAGGTGCGGCTCGCCGGCATGGAAGCCAAGCAGAGCTGGGAGAAGATCGCCCAGCAGGTCGGCGACGCCGAGCGCAACGCGCGTCACGAGATGAGCCAGGCGGCCGCGAAGGCGCTGGACGAGGCTGCCGACCGGATGCGCGGCTTCCTCAAGACCCTGCGCGACGGGGAGAAGTCGGCCTCGCCGCCGGAGGGCAAGTGAAGCGGCTCGCCCTTCTCGCCGCGCTCGCGCCCCTCCTCGGCGCGGGCGCGGTGGCGCAGGAGGCCCAGACGCCCGAGGCGCCCGCGCGCGTGACCCCCAAGCGCCCCCAGCTGCACCTCGAGGCCCCCGGCAACCTGCCCCTCGCGGCGCGCGACGCGCTCGCGCTGCGCATGGCCAACCACGCGAGCGACCTCGAGTGGCTCCTGGCCGCGACGCTCACGCTCAACCACGAGCTGGCGGAGCAATCCGCGATGGAGATCGCCAACACGCCGCGCTTCGGCCGCCCGCTGCCCGGCGACCTGCAATCGCTCAACGCGCTGCTGCCCAAGCGCTTCTTCGAGCTGCAGGACCAGCTGGCCCAGCGCGCCCGTGCGGTCGCCCAGGCGGCCCGCACGCACGACGACCGCGCCCTCGCGCACGCCATGGGCCGCATGACCGAGACCTGCGTGCAGTGCCACTCGGTGTACCTGCACGGCAAGAGCTCAGAGCCCCCGGGCGCCGCCGACGACGCCACGCCGGCCGGGACGCAGTAGACTGCCGGGCTCCATGCCCGGAAGCCACTGGCCCCCTCCCCCGCCGGCCGCAGCGCCGGAAAAGATCCTCACCGGTCCCCGCCCCCGCGGCAGCGAGCTGTGGAGCGCGACCCGCATCTTCGCCGAGGTGCTCGAGGGCTTCCGCGGCCTGCACTTCGTCGGCCCGTGCGTCACGGTGTTCGGGTCGGCGCGCTTCACCGAGGCCACGCCCGAGTACCGGCTGGCGCGCGAGGTGGGCGCCGAGCTGGGCCGCGCCGGCTTCACCGTGATGACCGGCGGTGGCCCCGGCATCATGGAAGCGGCGAACCGTGGCGCGCGCGACGTGGGCGGGCGCTCCATCGGCTGCAACATCCGATTGCCGAAGGAGCAGCAGCCGAACCCCTACCTCGACCGCTGGTTCGAGTTCGACCACTTCTTCGTCCGCAAGCTCATGCTCGTGAAGTACTCGTACGCCTTCATCGTGATGCCCGGCGGCTTCGGCACGCTCGACGAGACGTTCGAGACGCTCACGTTGATCCAGACGCGCAAGATCAAGGACTTCCCGCTGGTGTTCATGGGCACGAGCTTCTGGGGGCCGCTCATCCAGTTCCTGCGCGGCACGCCCATCGCGCGCGGCACGCTCGACGAGGCCGAGCTCTCGCTCTTCCAGCTCACCGACTCGCCGCAGGAGGCCGTCGCCGGCATCCGCGAGCGCGCCATGGCGCAGTTCGGCCTCTCCTACGGCCCGCGCGCAAAGCCCCGCTGGTACCTGGGAGAGATCGGCGCGCTGAGAAACTGGCGCGGCGGCGGGGCGGGAGTACGCTGAGCGGGTGCCCGAGCTGCTGGCGGCCTTCCTGGAGCACCTCGAGATCGAGCGCGGGGTCTCGAAGGAGACCCTGCGCAGCTACGAGCTCGACGTGTCACAGTACCTCGCCTTTCTCGAGGACGAGCGCATCGCCTTCGCGGCCGCCGACCGGGCCACGGTGCGGCGCTTCCTGGCCGCGATGTCGGCGAGCTGCGGCGCCGCGTCGCTCGCCCGCAAGCTCTCGGCGCTGAACACGTTCTACCGCCACTGCCTCGAGACCGGCCGCGCCGAGAAGAACCCGGTGGCCCGGCTGCAGCGGCCCAAGGTGCCGCGTCGGCTGCCCGACATGCTGCGGGTCGAGGACGTGACCGCCATCCTCGCGGCGCTCGACGGCACGAAGCCCTTCGAGCTGCGCGACCGCGCCGCCGCCGAGCTGCTCTACTCGAGCGGCCTGCGCGTCTCCGAGCTCGTGGGCCTGAACCTGGGCGGCGTCGACCTCGCCGGCGGCACGGTGCGCGTCGTGGGCAAGGGCGACAAGGAGCGCATCGTGCCGGTGGGCGGACCTGCGCTCGCCGCCGTGCGCCGCTGGCTGGAGGCGCGCGCGACCCTGCCCCGCGCCGCCGGCAACCCCGCGCTCCTCGTGGGCCCCTCGGGGAAGCGCTTCTCCGACCGGCAGATGCGCACCGTGCTCCGCAAGGCCGCGCTGAAGGCCGGCCTCGGCCGCCGCGCCTATCCCCACCTCTTGCGCCACTGCTTCGCCACCCACCTGCTCGAAGGCGGCGCCGACCTACGCTCCATCCAGGAGATGCTCGGCCACGCCTCGCTGTCCACCACGCAACGGTACACCCAGGTGGACCTGCGCCAGCTCTTCGCGGTCTACGACCGAGCGCATCCGAAGGCGAGGGGCTAGACTCGGCGGGTGTCCGGGCGCCTGGAAAGCGACGCCGGCGCGCTGATTCCGGCGCGTCCGACCCTGGCGTCGCTGCGCCGCGCAGCGGCGAGCTGCCACGCATGTCCGCTGTGGGAGCGCGGCACCCAGACGGTCTTCGGTGAGGGCGCCGCCGACGCCAGGCTCGTGCTG
>Ga0335073_10014930_pt1 | contig 10874 bp, 7 predicted proteins | sample Lox_Sample_22_FD_207093 | JGI IMG/M metagenome (GOLD analysis project Ga0335073, IMG submission 207093) | Soil microbial communities from Loxahatchee National Wildlife Refuge, Florida, United States - Lox_Sample_2.2 | ecosystem: Environmental > Terrestrial > Soil > Wetlands | place: USA: Florida... | reverse complement strand
TGCGCGCCGACCTTTACCGGCCGGCCGAGGGCGGCCCGTTCCCGGTGCTCCTGGTGCGGACTCCGTACGGCGAGCCGATGGTTCGCACCGCCCCGGTGCTCCCGGCGATCGAGGCCGGGTTCGCCGTCGTCCTCCAGCACTGCCGCGGCACCGGAAGATCGGACGGTGAGTTCACGCCGTTCGAGAACGAGCCGGACGATGGCGTTGACACCATCGAATGGTGTGCCAGCCAGCCGTGGTGTAACGGCCGGGTCGGCATGTACGGGGGGTCCTATCTCGGGATGGTCCAGTTCGCCGCGGCCGTCCAGGCGCCCCCGGCCCTCAAGTGCCTGCTCCCGGCGATCGCGCCGGCCGACTACTACGGCGGGCTCACCTACCGGCAGGGCGCGCTGCAGCTAGGCCAGCTGCTCGGCTGGTACACGCTCAAGTCCCTGCAGACTCTGACGTACCGCGCCACCGCGGGCGAGGACGTCTCGGCGGACATGCGCGCGCTGTTCCGGCACATGACCAGGATGGCCGATAGCTACCGTCATCTGCCCGTGCGCGAGGCACCGGTGGTCAGCCGGATCCTGCCCGCCTGGCAGCAGTTCGTCGACCACGAGCAGCATGACGCGTTCTGGAGCGACCTCAGCTACGCGGGCCGGCGCCAGCGGATCATCACCCCGGCGCTGCACGCCAGCGGCTGGTTCGACCTGTTCCTCGGGGGGACACTCGACAACTTCCAGACCCTGACCCGGTCCGCCGCCACCCAGCAGGCCCGGCGCAACCAGGCCCTGGTCGTCGGTCCCTGGACCCACGGGGACCAGAGCGGGACCGCGGGCGAACTGCATTTCGGCCCGTTCGCGTCGGCGCAGGCGGCCCAGCTCGAGCAGCAGCAGATCCGCTTCCTGCGCCGGTTCGCCGCCGATGAGGCCCAGGACTGGGGCGGCCCACGGGTCAAGCTGTTCGTGATGGGCGACAACGTGTGGCGCGACGAGGATGACTGGCCGCTGGCCCGCACCCAGTGGAGCCGCTGGTACCTGCATCCGGCCGGGTCGCTGTCGCCGGCCGCACCGCAGCCGGACGCCGCGGCCTCGCACTTCAGCTACGACCCGGCCAATCCGGTGCCGACCGTCGGCGGCGCGACGCTGGTAAACGGCGGGCCGGACGGCGGGGTGAGCTGGATGGACGGCCCCCGTGACCAGCGCGGGATCGAGGCCCGTCCGGACGTGCTGTCGTTCACGAGTGAGGTGCTCGACCGCGACATCGAGGTGACCGGCCCGCTGAAAGTAACGCTGCACGCGGCGACGTCCGCCGCGGACACCGACTTCACCGCCCGGCTCGTCGACGTCTGGCCCGACGGGCGCGCGATGGGCATCGCCGACGGGATCGTGCGCGCACGCTACCGGGACGGCACCGGGCAGGCGCACCTGATCACGCCGGGCAGCGTCTACGAGTACCTGATCGACCTCATCGCGACCAGCCAGGTATTCAAGGCCGGCCACCAGATCCGGGTCGACCTGTCCAGCTCGAACTTCCCCTGCTTCGACCGCAACCCCGGCAACGGCGCGCCCACCGCCACCGCCACCGAGCGCGACTTCGTCGTGGCCGAGCAGACCATCTGCCACGACCGGGGGCATCCGTCCTACATCACGCTGCCGGTCATCCCGCGCGGCTGAGTCAGGGTTTCCTGGCCACGCCGCCGACGAAGCCGTAGTAGGTCGCGTCCCGCTCGGCGGTTGGCGGCTGGTCGGGCCGCCATTCCGGCAGCGGCACCAGACCGGGCTCGACGAGTTCCCAGTCGCCGAACCAGGTGAGGATCTCCTGGGTGGTGCGCCACCGCCCGGTCCCCAGCCTCTCGTTGAACAGCTTCTCCATCGCCGCGGTCTTCGCCGCGTCCGCCGGATGGTCAGGACCGGGCATGCGAAAGCTGCTGACCGCCAGGCAGCTGCCCGAGGGCAGCGCGTCGCGCAGCCGGGCGGCGATCCCGGGCGGGTCCTCGTCGTCGTTCACGTGGTGCAGGATGGCCAGCAGCAGCAGCCCGACCGGCTGGCCGGTGTCGATGAACTCCCGCACCGTGCGATGGCCAAGGATCTCGTCGGGCTCGCGGACGTCCGCGGTCACGAACATCGTTTTCTGGTTGTCGGCCAGCAGCGCCTGGGCGTGCGCGCGCACCACCGGGTCGATGTCGACGTACACGACCCGCACCCGGGGGTCGATCGTGTCGGCGACCTCGTGCACGTTGCCCTGAGTGGGCAGCCCGGAACCGATGTCCACCAGATGGCGGATGCCCGCGTCCGCCACCATGTACCGCACGGCCCGCTGCAGGAACGCCCGGTTGGCTCGGGCGCCGGCCGGCGCGTCCGGGGTTACTTGTAAAGCGAGCTCGACAACGGCCCGGTCGGCGGCGAAGTTGTCCTTCCCGCCGAGGAACGCGTCGTAGACACGGGCAATGTTGGGCTTGGTCACGTCCAGCCCCGGGGGCACCCGCTCGGCCTTGGCCACCCTGGCTCACCGCCCTGTGTCGTATTGTCCCCCCTGGAAACTGACCGCGATCCTAGCGCAATCGATTGAACATCTTGAACGTTACGCCGCCCCCCGGCCAGGCCCGCGACCGGAACTGGCCGGGCCCACGGCCGGATGGCAGGCTTCACGTGTGGGGCGGATGGCCGGGCTGGGCGGCTGCGGCGAGGGCGGGCGGGGCTGGGAGAGGAGAGTGGGCGTGAGCGAGGGTGGCGTCGCGGCCGGGGTGGTGGCCGTGCTCGGGCTCGGCGAGGCCGGCTCGGCGATCGGCCGTGACCTGCTGGCCGCCGGGGTTGTTGTCCGCGGCTACGACCCGGTGGTCGCCGTGCCGGAGGGGATGGTCGCGACCGGCAGTGACGCGGAAGCCTGCTCCGGGGCCGATCTGGTGCTCAGCCTGACCACCGCGCACGAGGCCGAGGCGGCGTTCCGTGCCTCGGTGCCGGGCCTGCAGCCCGGCGTCCTGTTCGCGGACCTCAATACCTCAGCCGCCGACCTCAAGCAGCGGCTGGCGGACCTGGCCGGGCAGCGGGGGATCGCGTTCGCCGACGTGGCCATGATGGCGCCGGTGCCGGGCCGCGGCATCCGGACGCCGATGCTGGTGAGCGGGGACGCCGCCGCCGCGGTCGCCGCCGCGCTGACCAGCTTCGGCGGGAACGCCGAGGTCATCTCCGGGCCAGCGGGCGCCGCGGCCAGCCGGAAGCTGTGCCGCAGCGTGTTCTACAAGGGGATGGCGGCCGCGGTGACCGAGTCACTGCGGGCCGGCCGGGCCGCGGGCTGCGAGGCCTGGCTGCGCGAGAACATCGCGGGCGACCTCGGCCCGGACATGCTGGACCGCCTCGAGCAGGGCAGCATCAAGCACGCGGCCAGGCGCACCGACGAGATGGCCGCGGCCACCGAACTGCTGGGCGAGCTGGGGATCCCGGCCCGGATCGCGGCGGCCAGCCGCGACTGGCTGGCGCAGCTAACGGAGGAGAACCGTGCCACCCAGCAGGCGGTGGGTGATCTCAGCCCGTCTGGTCAGCCGGGGAGCCGGAACTCCGCGTAGACCGCCTGGTGATCACTGCCCGGCAGATGATGTACCGAGGCGGCCAGCACGGCGCAGCGGGGATCGATGAGGACATGATCGAGCGTGAGCAGCCCGGGGCTGCGGCCCCACGGCGCCCAGGTGGGAACCAGGCCCTTGCCCATCTGGCTGGCGGCGTCGACGTGCCCCAGGCGCAGCAGCCCGCGGAAGTGCGCGTGATCGAGGCTGGCGTTGAAGTCCCCGGCCAGCACGCGCGGCGGGTCCGCGGGCGAACCCGCCGGGGGTGGCAGCACCGTCAGCTCCTGGCGCCAGCGGGCCACCCTCCGCCGTGACCATGGCGGCTTCGGCGGGTGCGGGTGGACGCAGACCAGGTCAGCGTGCTGGCCGCCGGGCAGCTCCAGCCTGGCCGTGGCCTGGACCGCGGAGACCGGCGTGAGGCTCAGCCCGTTGCTCAGCGGGAACCGGGCGTAGATGCCGCAGCCGCGAGCGCTGTCGCCCCTGACGTCGATCACCTGGTGCGGGAGCAGGTCGGTCAGCCCGGCCTGCTTGAGCCGGTTCATCGCGGTCTCGGTGAGTTCCTGCACGAACAGCACGTCGGCGCCGGTCCGCTGCACCAGGCTGACGATCGCCTCTTCCCTGGCCCGCCCGTGCTGGAGGTTCGCGGTGGCGACGCGGAGCACCGGCCCGCGCGTCACCGGCTGCGGCCGCTTGATCATCCGGGGCAGCACCACCGCGGCCAGCGCGGTCCCGGTCAGCGCGGCGGTGGCGGCCGCGCCCTTGCGCCGCAGCACCAGCGGGCCGAGCAGGGCCGCCACGGCCACCTGCGGAGTGAACGACAGCAGCGGCGCGGCGGGAGCCTCGATGTGGCGGGAGCGGTCGGCGGCCGCCAGCCGCGCGGCGCCAAACCCGGCCAGGCAGGCGGCAGCCAGCCATGATCTCCGCTTCATGCTCTCCCCGATCCGCTCGTGTGCCCCTCCAGACACTACGGGGTCGCGCGACCGCTTCTGGCCGGCGGCCGGAGATCAGCCCGATGCCCGGAGCAACCGGGGCAGGAACACGGCGATGGCCACGCCTACCGCCGCCGCGGAAGAGATCAGGACCGCACCCGCCGCCATGTCCTTGGCCGCCTTGGCCAGCGGGTGAAACTCGTCCGTGCACAGATCGACAACCGCCTCGACGACCGTGTTCAGCGTCTCGGCGGTGAGCACGAGCCCGATGACCGTCAGGATGCACGCCCAGTCCGCCGCGTCGATGCGCAGGGCCAGGCCGACAGCGACCGCGGCCAGTGCGGCCAGCAGGTGCACCCGCATGTTGCGCTGGGTGCGGATGACGTGCCACACCCCCTGCCCGGCGAACGAGAAGCTGCGGGCGAAGCCCGACCGGGGAATCGTGGACTGACCCATCCAGAGCACCTTTCATGCCTGCCGCCTGCGGGCGGATGGGCGCCCGCTGCCCTGCAGCGATCTGCGCTGCGGCGCCGGGCCACGGGGGAGCGGCGTGGCGGCCGGCAGAACCAGGCTAAACAGGTCAGGCCAGCAAGCGGCTGCGCCAGCGGCGAAAGCGGCCGGCCAGCCGGTGGTTTCCGGCCGCGTCCAGGCGCGTGATGTGGTCGTCGATGAATTGCCGGTAAAGCGGGATGAGCTGCTGGCTCAGCAGCGCGGTCGCCTCGTCACCGGGCAGTGGCTGACCGCGCCAGGACAGAGCGGCGGCGACCAGTTCGGTCGCGGGCGCATCCACGTCGGCCAGGTAGTGTTCCGCCGCCCGGGTGTTAGTGCCGACCCGGCCGGTGGCCGCGGTGAACAGGAACCGGACCGGGAACAGCACGACCTTGGTCACGCGCCGGGACCCGTGGGAGACCAGCAGCGACGGGGTGCGGATTTCCGCGACCGGATCCTCGCCCCGGCCGCCTCCGCGGCTGGCCCAGCCCCGGAGCCGCTCGGGCAGTCCAGGAGACCCGCCCAGGTGACCGAGCGCGAACTCGGCGCCGGCCACCAGCAGTTCTTCCCGCCCGGGGCGGGCGACGCCCTGCCTGGCCTCGGTTCCGGCCAGCAGGCGGCCGTGTTCGAGCAGGTCCAGCCGGTCCAGCGGAGGGAACCGGCCGCGGCTGGACCGGCCCTGCAGAGTCGACGGCGTCCCCCAGAACACCGAAAGCCGCTCGTGCAGCGCTGATCCGCCGGCCCGCACCGCGTTGCCCACCCTACGGACGGTGAAACGGTCTTTCATCCGGAACGGATCGGCCAGGATGAGCCCGAGGTCAACGTCACTGACCAGCGGGCTGAAACCCCCGTGAGCCAGGCTGCCAAGCGCGTAGGCCGCGATCAGGCGCGGGCCGAGAGCCGCCTGGAAGGCGGCCACCGCCTGATCGAGCACGGCCTCGCCCTGCTCGGTGCCGGCCTGCTGGCCATGCATGGGCGAAAACGCTAGCAGGCCCGGCCGGTCAGGCCGAATCGCGCAGCACAAGCTCGGTGTCGAGCACGAGATGAGATGGATCCCGGCTCGGCTTGGCCATCCGGGCCAGCAGTTCCCGGGCCGCTTGCGCGCCCATCGCATCGATCGGCTGGCGCACGGTGGTGAGCGGCGGGTTGGTGTGCTGGGCCAGCAGCTCGTCACCGAAACCGACCACCGCGACATCGCCGGGTACCCGGCGGCCGGCGCACAGCAGCGCCCGGATGGCGCTGGCCGCCATGAGGTCGGATGCGGCAAAGACCGCCTCGATGCTCGGGCGGCGGTCCAGCAGCCAGCGCAGCGCGTGCTCACCGGAGGCGGGGCTGAAGTCTCCGTACACGATCAGCCCGCGATCATCCATCCCGGCTGATGCCATCGCCTTGCGGTAGCCGAGGAGCCGGTCGACGCCCGGGGCCATGTCCGGTGGCCCCGCGATCGTCCCGACCACGGACCGTCCCTGGTCAATCAGGTACCGGACGGCCTGCTTCGCTCCGCCCAGATTGTCGGCGTCGACGTAGGAGAGCTCCTCGCCACCCTTCGTCGGCCGCCCGATGAGCACCACCGGGATGCCGAGGCTGTCCAGGTCCAGAGCGAGCCGGCCATGCATGCTCACGATGACGGCGCCGTCGGCGTGGCCGCTGCGCAGGTAGCGTAAGGCGGTCTGGCAGGTCTTCGATGAATGCAGGGTGAGCAGGACCAGCTGGAGGTCGGCAGAGGCCAGCTCCTTGCTGATGCTCCAGAGCAGGCGCGCGAAAAACGGGTCGGCGAAGATCTTCACGTTCTCTTCGCACACCACGAACGCGACCGAACCGGCCCGGGCCGCCCGCGCATCCCCGCGGGCAGCGCGATGCCGGACATAGCCGAGGCTGGCCATGGCCTCCTCAACCTTCAGCCGCGTCTGCGGGCGCACCCGCGTCGAGCCGGTCAGCACGCGCGATGCGGTGGCCGAGGACACCCTGGCCAACCGGGCCACATCGGCCAGCGTCGGCGAGGACACAGGCTGTTGAGTGCCGGGCACCGCATCCTCCTACTCGGTCGCAGCGGCCCCCGGGGTGTCTGCTACGGATCACTCCGCCATCGGCGAGCGCCCGGTGCACCTCCCGCTATCACCTGCCGTGGAAACTATCTGTAGTTTTTCCATCACATGAACGAAAGATTCTGATTTATGCTCCGGCCGGCCGGGCGCGCTGTCAATACCCAGTGCTGTACCGGTTAAGGAGTGCCGCCCGGATGCTGGCCACCGCCGTCGAGCGCCCTTAAAACCGCAGGTCATCGCGCGTGCGGGTCGGTCTCACCAGGGTCGGCAAAGAAACTTTCACCGCGTCAGGCTAGCCGGGAGGCATGCCGCGGCGGCCGCAAGCGTGCCGGGCTAGCCGGGAAGCGTGCCGGGCCGGCCCGCCAGCGCGACGGGCCGGCCCGGACGGGACGTGCTACGGGGTGACGGCCGGGTAGGCGTTCTGGACAAGCTGCGTGAACTCGGCCGCGAACCAGTGGCCGGCCGGCGGCGAGTCCGGGAACGAGTTAGTCGGATAGGTGTTGCCGCTGCCGTCGGTCTGGGTGCCGTTCGGGTCGCAGTGCGGGTCGCCCGTGCCCGAGTAGGCGGGGTAGGTGCCGTCCGACTCGCCCGGCGGCTTTATCCAGACGTAGGCGTACAGGTGAGTGAACGACGAGTCCGGGTTGGCCTGCGGGAAGGCGCCGATACCCGCGTTCTCCTGGTTGCACCAGTCGCCCCGGAACGGACGATCGTCGATCTTGGAATCGTTGACGAACTCGGTGGTCGTGGTGCACGTGCTCGTGGAGCAGGCCGCGGTCGGCCGGTTCGGGTCGCCCCACCCGTTGCGTGAGGTGTCGATGAGCATCCCGACGTTGCTGCTGAACCCGGCCCCGACCAGTTCGGTGTACATCTCCTGGTCATAGCTGAGCTCGTCGATGTACGGGTCGTAGGAGTAGTACTGCACCGAGTCGACCGGGTTGCCGTCCACGGTCTCGGTGGCGGTCAGGTACGGCTCGCTAGTCGGGATGTAGTTGGCGGTGTTGGAGATGAACCCGTCGACGCTGGCGAAGCCGTCGGTCGTGGCCTCGGCCACCTGGGCGTACAGCGAGACCGCGGGCGTCATGTTGCTGGGCCAGCCGAGCCAGGCCGAGTGGGCGATGTCCAGGTAGTTGTACACGTTCGGGATCGCGTGCAGCTTGTTCAGGGCGTACTCGATCCCGTCCGCGTACACCCCGCTGGAGTTGGCCGCCGCGCAGTTGGCCACGCTCTCGTTGGTGACCAGGTTGGGCAGCGAGTCCGGCTCGATGACCGCGACCACCCGGATATTCGTGTGCTCGTAGTCGGTGAGGATCTGGGCGATCGGGTTGATGTAGTCGTTCTCGTAGTACGACAGCCCGTTGTTCGCGATCGACAGCTCGCCGTTGGAGGCCAGCGCCGCGCAGTCGCGGTCGGGCAGGTCGTAGATCACGATCGGGACGATGATCGGCGTGCTGCCCGACTCGTCGGCCACGGCGTTGGCCAGCTGCTGCTGCAGGCTCAGCCGGCTGTTGTTGGCCGTGCCGCCGTAGATCGCGCCGATGTGGTCCAGCCAGATGCCGGTCGGCTGCTGCCCGACCACGGTCATCTCCTCGGCCAGGGTGCCGCTGGCGGCGGCCGCCGACGTCGCGACCTCGGCGGTGTAGTCCGGGTTGACGTACCAGGTCGAGCCGGTGAACGGGTTGACCACGTGGGCCGGCGTGGTGGTCGAGCCGGCCGCGGTCTCGGTACCGGTCACGGTGACCGAGGTGCAGCCGGGCGCGCTGATCGTGAACGTGGCCGCCCCGGTGCCCGAGGAGTTCGCCGCCACCGTCACCGGCTGCGGCAGGTTCCAGTTGCTCGAGCTGATCGTGATCGACGAGCCGGAAGAGACGGTCAGCCCGGTGTTGCCCGAGGTGCTGGCCACGGTGACCGCGATGCTCGACGTCGGTGCCTCATTGAGCGAGACGCCGAACACCTCGCTGGTGCCCTGGGCCACGGAGAAGCTGGCCGGGTTGGCGAGCAGGCTGAGGCCCGAGCCACACGAGCCGGTCGGCGAAGGTGAGGGCGTCGGCGACGGCGTGGGACTGGGCGTCGGTGTCGGGGTGGGCGTGGGTGTCGGCGTGGGGCTCGTGCCCCCGGTACAGGTCGTGCCGTTGAGCGTGAACGTGGCCGGCGCGGTGTTGGTGCCGCTGTAGGTGAAGTTGGCGCCGATCTGGGTTGACCCGCCGGTGGCCAGGCTGCCGTTCCAGCTCGCGTTGGTGACCGTGACGTTCTCGCCGCTCTGGGTCCAGGTGCCGCTCCAGCCCTGGGACAGGGTCTGGTTGCCGGAGTACGAGTAGCCGAGCGTCCAGCTGGAGATCGCGGACCCGTTGTTGGTGATGGTGACGGCGACCGAGAAGCCCGTGCCCCAGTCACTGTTCACGGTGTACTGGACCGTGCACGCGGCCTGAGCGCTGGCCTGGGTTGCCGCCACGGCGGCCAGCCCCGCGGACCCGAGCCCGGCGATGGCCAGCGCGACCATCCCGCGCCTGGCGCCGCGCCGCGTCAGTCCGGTTAAATGGCGGAATTTCATGCGGGGTTCTCCTCTCCGGGCTGGCCGGCCAGGCGGAGCCTCAATAGGCCCGATTGCATCGGGTTAGCGCCGCTGCCGCGACCATAGGCACGCTCTGCCGACATGTACAGGCGCCGGTCGCCGCGCTGGCGCCCGGCAGCGTGACAACATGCCACGCTCGGGACCCCGCTGATCGTTTGCGGCCTGTACCCACGCCATCAGCAAGCCTGTGACCTGCTGATTCATCGCCGTTCGGCATTGAGGGTGGTGCCTTGATCGCGGCCGGAGGGTGCCCGCCGGTCGCGGCGGCGAACCCGCTAACCGAGAAAGTTTCATGGGGTGGGCGCCAGCCAGGCAGGTACGGAGCAGCGGGCTGCCCAAGCCGCCGGCCGAACTCCGGACGGTCTCACCAGGATGGCTGATCCAGCGGGGCTGGTGCGGGCCTTTCGGCCTCGGCCGCGGGGACCTTGGCCTCTGCCCAGCGGGATATGACGGAGAAAATCTATTTAACGGATAATTTGTCCGATGTATAGCAAATAGTAAATTTCAACCAGATGGAGGGGCAGTGTCTATCTGCCGGAAAAATCGAAAGAACACGCCCGAGCCAGGCGGCTGGGCTTGCTTCAGCTCCGCTGGCCGCGACCCGCGCGCACTGGGCTTCGCGGGACGCTTTTTGCTGAGTTTAACTTCGGCAGCCGCCCTGGTTGTCCTGGCGCTGGTCAGCCCGGCTGCCGCGGCGACCACGCACACCTCCGGTCAGCATCCGCGGGCACAAGGCGCCGTCACCCAGCCGGGCACTCTCCGGGCCTTGGCCGCCGCGTACGCCTCCTTCCGGCACATCCCGGCGGGCGATGTGACCGGCGTGAGGCCGGGCACGGTGCATGTCATCTATGAACAGTCAACGAAGACCCACTGGGCCACGGCCAGTTTCCTCCCGTCGGCCCGGGCCAGCGCTGCGGTACTCCTCGGCTTCCAGGATGGTGGCAGCACCGGCGTGTTCAGCAGACAAGGGAGCGGCCGGTGGAAGATGGCTGGCTACGGCAGCCAGCCAGTAGCCTCCTGCTCGCCGAGTCTGCCCGCCGCCGTGCGCCGCGCATGGCATGCCAGCAGCTCGGAATGCAGCCAGACCAGCCGTGCCCGCACTGGGTCCGGGCGGACGGCCAGCCCGCACGTCTCCAACGCGGCCGATGCGGTGACAATCGCCGAGGTAGCACAGCAGAACGTTGGCGTGGGCGACACCCCGGCGAGCACGAGTTTCAGCCTCGACTGCAATCCGTACACTGCGTTGGTGGGCGTGGGGGCGAGCACCTCTGGGTGCGGCGTCGATCCCACGTTCAAGG
>Ga0335073_10014929_pt1 | contig 10875 bp, 11 predicted proteins | sample Lox_Sample_22_FD_207093 | JGI IMG/M metagenome (GOLD analysis project Ga0335073, IMG submission 207093) | Soil microbial communities from Loxahatchee National Wildlife Refuge, Florida, United States - Lox_Sample_2.2 | ecosystem: Environmental > Terrestrial > Soil > Wetlands | place: USA... | reverse complement strand
GAGGCGATCGGTGTCGGCTCGCAGGTCGTGGCGACAGGCGAGGCGGCGCGGGTTCCGGTTGGACGCGGCCTGCTCGGCCGGGTAATCGATCCGCTCGGCCGGCCGCTCGACCGCGACGAACCGATCGCGGCCGAGGCGTTCCACCCGATCGAGCGGCCAGCGCCGGCGATCATCGACCGCGCGCTGGTGTCCGAGCCGGTCGAGACCGGCGTTCTGGTCGTCGACGCCCTGTTTGCGCTCGGACGCGGACAGCGCGAACTCATCATCGGCGATCGGGCGACCGGCAAGACTTCGATCGCCCTCGATACGATCATCAGCCAGAAGCGCTCGGACATGATTTGCGTCTATGTCGCGGTCGGCCAGCGCGCGACCGCGGTCGAGCGGGTGGTCGAGGCGGTGCGCCAGTTCGGCGCGCCCGAGCGCTGCGTGTTCGTGATCGCCTCGGCCGCCGCGTCCGCCGCGCTGCAATGGATCGCGCCGTTCGCGGGCTTCACGATCGGCGAATATTTTCGCGATCGCGGCGGCCATGCGCTGGTGATTGTCGACGATCTGACCAAGCACGCCGCGACCCATCGCGAGCTCGCGCTTCTGACCCGCGAGCCGCCAGGGCGCGAGGCTTATCCGGGGGACATTTTCTATGTTCACGCGCGCCTCCTCGAGCGCGCCGCCAAGCTCGCGCCCGAACTCGGCGGCGGCTCGCTGACCGCGCTGCCGATCGCCGAGACCGACACCGGCAACCTCTCGGCCTTCATCCCGACCAACCTCATCTCGATCACCGACGGCCAGATCGTGCTCGATTCTCGCCTGTTCGCCGCCAATCGGCGCCCGGCGGTCGACGTCGGCTTGAGCGTCAGCCGGGTCGGCGGCAAGGCGCAGGCGCCGGCATTGCGCGCGGCGTCGGGGCGGCTCAGGCTCGACTATTCGCAGTTCCTCGAGCTCGAGATGTTCACCCGCTTCGGCGGCATCGCCGACACCCGGGTTCGCGGAACGATCGCGCGCGGCGAGCGCATCCGCGCCCTGATCGCCCAGCCGCGGTTCGCCACACTGCGCCTTGTTGATCAGGTGGCGCTGCTGTCGGCGCTGGCGGACGGCGTGTTCGACGACGTCGCCGCCGCCAAAGTTGCGGAAGCGCGCCAGCGCATTGCGGCCGAGCTGGAGGCGCGGGCGCCGGAGACGGTCGCTGCGGTGACGAAGACGGGAATCTGCGATGAGGCAGGCCGCGCGCGGCTGGTCGAGGTGGTGCGCGCGCTGGTCAAGGCCGGTTCTCCGTGACCGAGCGGCTGAGCGAGGTCACGGCGCGTATCGGCTCGGTGCGCCAGCTTTCGTCGGTCATCGGCGCGATGCGCGGCATCGCCGCGGCGCGGGCCCGCGAAGCGCGCGAGCGGGTCGAGGGCGTGCGCGCCTATGCGCGGACGGTGGGGGCCGCGATCGGCCAGGCATTGGCCTTGGTGGAACCCGCCGCGGGCGCGCCGCCCGACGGCGAGGGCGGACATCTGGTCATCGCCCTCTGCGCCGAGCAGGGATTTGCGGGGCCGTTCAACCGGCGCGTTCTCGACGCCGCCGAGCGCCTTATGAATTCGGGGGGACCGCATGCGTCGGAACTGCTGCTGCTTGGAGGACGCGGGCTAATCGCGGCCGAGGAGCGGGGGCTCAAGATCGGCTGGAGCGCGTCAATGGTCGCCCACGTCGACGAGGCGGCGGCGCTCGCCGACCGGGTGACCGAACAGCTCTACGTCCGACTCGAGCATGGGCGGGCGACCCGGGTCAGCCTCGCACACGCGACGCCTGAGCCGTCGGCCGAGATTCACGTCGTCGAGCGCACGCTCGCGCCGTTCGATTTCGCCCGCTTTCCCCGGACGCGAAACCCATCGCCGCCACTCATTTCGCTACCGCCGGCGAGCCTGCTCACGCAGCTCGCGGAGGAATACGTGTTCGCGGAAGTCTGCGAAGCGCTGACCCTGTCGCTCGCGGCCGAGAACGAAGCCCGAATGCGGGCGATGACCGCGGCCAAGTCCAACGTCTCGACGATGCTCGACGACCTCGTCGCCCGTTCGCGGCAATTGCGCCAGGAGGAGATCACCAACGAGATTATCGAGCTCGGCGGGCGCAAGGCGACCGGGCCGTCCGGATTAAGCCAACGGCGTTGAGGGGCGCTCTTATCGCGCCGCCTGCGCCGCCGGAAATGTCCACGCGCCGTTCAAGATCTCGGGCCGCGGGCGATAGAGGCGCACCAGATAGTTCCATTCGGGTGGAGTGGACAGGCAATTGGGGATCTTGCCGTCGCAGCCGCCGAACTGGATCGCATACGAGCCGTCCTCGCCGGGCTTCGCGGTGAGGTTGCTGAGCGAATAGGCGTTTTGCGGGTTGGGAACGAAATGGCCCCTGTCGTCGTAGACGCTGATGGACCAGAATCCATCGACGGGCACATCCTTGACGCTGAGCCGATAGATTGTCTTGCCGTCGTTGTGAGTCGGGGTGACGTTGAGAGTGATGGCTTCGTCCTCCGGAATGCCGCCCCACGCGGCGGCCGAGCCGATCAGGTGCCGGACCGGATCGACCTTGCCGCGCGGGCCGAACATGCCCTTGGTGTCGGGAACGGTCGCCGCGAGCGCGAGGAGGGCGTCGCGCACATTGATCTGGCTCGAAGCGTCCCAGTTGGGGATCTTGAATGCGCCCGGGCCTCCCGGCTGGCTAACCTTGATCGCGTCCTGAAGCGCATGGACCGCTTCGACGTCCTTGGGATCGTTCGGGTCGACCAGGATGCGCACGGCGACCATGATATAGCGGGTCCCGATCCCCTCTTTGATCAGCTTATGAACGCCGACGCCATAGACCACCTCGACCGTATATGCGTCCTCGTCGATCACCTGCATGGACAGGAAGCGCTTGCCCGAGTCCGGCAGCGTGACGGTGACCGGGCCGGCGTCGAGATCGAACACCGCCGCCGAATAGAGCGTGTCGCGATTCATCCGGATCCCGGTCTGCCGCGCGATCGGCGTCGGCTCGCGGCGATGCATGAACTTGCCGAAGCCGCCGTCCTTGACGACGCCGCTGAACATGAGATCCGACTCCGCCCGGGGGAAGTTGTCGGGCATGACGCGGACGGCGTTATCCGCCGGCGCGGCCAGCGCGCCGCCAAGCGCGCCGAGCGTCAGCGTCACGATGAGGGCGCAGGCGACGAAACGGGACGGACTCATTCTTGCGATTGGGTTCAGACTCGCGGGGTCGAACGGGGCCGGCTGCTACCAGCGGAATTCGGCCGTTTCGGGGAACAGCCACGCGCCGGAGGGCGTCAGGGAACCGGAGACGCGTCGCCCGATACGACCATAGACGAATCGGCTCGCCGATCCATGGCGCCGGCGGCGGAAGTCCACCTCCGCCTGGCCGGCGCCCTCATCCGAACGGTTCGAAAGGTCCCTCGACGGCCTCGTCGAACGCCGCGACATCCCCGAGAGCAATTGCCTGCAGCATCGCTCCTTGCAGGAGCGCGGTCAGCTGGAGGGCCTTCCGGGAAGGCTCCGCCACGCGGGCGCAGGTGAAGGCGCGCGCCAGCCAGTCGTTGCAGGCGGCGAAATAATGCCGCGTCGCGATCGCGACCGGCGACGGCAGGCTCAGCGTCTCTGACGCGAGCACCCCGCCGAGGCACATGCCGTCGCCTCGCTTGAGGCCCGATCGGAACGCAGTCCGCATCGCCCTGAGCTTGGCCGCCAGCTCGCGTCCGTCATCCGGATCGCCGATCGCCTCGAGAACTTTCGCTTCGTACCGCTCAACCAGCGACGCGGCGAGCGCGGCCTTGGTGCTGAAATGATAGTGGACGCTGGCGCTTTTGATCCCGACGTCGTCGGCGATCTCGCGAAAGCTGCAGGCGTGAAAGCCGCCTTCGCGCATCCGCCTCTCCGCGGATTCCAGAATCGCTTCTCTCTTTTCCATGGATCGTTTCCCTGAGGCTCGCCTCTATCTACCGGATGATAGGGGCTTGACTCCAGCGTCGAGAAAGGAAAGTTTACCTATCGATAGATAGATCGGAGGAGATTTATGGCGCTAAGCAACAAGGATATCGCGCTTACCGTGCTCAAGGGCGCATTCATCGATCGCGATCCGGGAGTCGTCGAGAAGTTTTTCGCCCCGACCTACACCCAACACAATCCTTCCATCCCCAACGGGCCGACCCCAATCCCGGGCCTCATCTCCAGCCTCGGCAAGGATTTCTCCTACGAGCCAGGGATGGCGGTCGCGGAGGGCGACCTCGTGATGGTGCACGGCCGCTATGTGGGGTGGGGCCCGAAGCCGATGATCGCGGTCGATATTTTTCGTGTGTCGGACGGCAAGGTGGCCGAGCATTGGGACGTCATGCAGGAGGAAGTGCCGGCTTCGGCGACCGCCAGCGGCAATCCGATGTTCACCCCCGCGGCGCGGAAATAGCGCGCCTAGCCGGTGGCGAAATCCCAGAGCGAGCGCCAGACGCAGCGCTTGGCGGGGTTCTTGAACGCGATGGGGTCAAAATAGGCGAGATGGCCGGTCGACCCGTCATCCGGCCAGCGGAAGCCGACCTCGACCCTGCCGCCCTTGTTGGTGACGAACTGTTCGACCGGGCCGGGATCGTCGGCAGCGGCGATCGATGGGCCCAGACGGCCGGTCGCCCCGTCCTGATAGCGCCAGATTCGGCCGTCCGAGGTGGTCACGCGCACGAGGCGGGCGGATTCGTCATAGGCGACGAGAAGCGGACCGAGCTTGCCCTCGCCCTTATAGTCGCATTGTCGCGTGACCGGGCCCGCCGCCGAGGCGACGGCGGAAGATGCGACAAGGGCGGCGAAGGAGAAGGCGATGAGGCAAGCGCGGGTCACGATCGTCGGGGCCGCTCAAACTGTGGTGTGAAAACCGTGATCGTCCTTTAGCACGCGCGCGGGCCGCCGCGCATCCAGGCAATTGCGGGATTGCGGCAAAAATTTCAGCCGGCGGACGGCCCTGCGGCGGAAGCCATCGAGGGTTGCAATGGCGCCTCAACCTGCTATTTAGCCGCGCCCCGGCGACGCCGCCGTCGTTTCTCAAAAAGGCCCATTCATGCTGCAATTCAGCCGACGCGCCGCGCTCTGGCTTCCACTTCTTGCCGCCTCGACCGCCTGGGCGGCCGAGGATTCTGACGATACGGTTGTCCTCACGACGAAGCACGGCAAAGTCACGATCCGCTTGCATCCCGACTGGGCGCCTAAGACGGTTGCGCAATTCAAGACGCTGGTGAAGCAGAAGTTCTACGACGGCCTGACCTTCCATCGCGTCATTCCCGGCTTCATGGCCCAGACCGGCGATCCGACCGGGACTGGCGGAGGCGGCTCGAACCTGCCGAATCTGCCGGCTGAGTTCAACCAGACCCATTTTGACCGCGGCATCCTCGGCATGGCGCGCACCGATGACCCCAATTCGGCCAATTCGCAGTTCTTCATCATGTTCGGAGACGGCGGGTTCCTCGACGGCAAATACACCGCCTTCGGCGAGGTCGTCTCGGGCATGGACGCGGTCGACAAGATCAAGGCGGGAAGCGAGGCCAACAACGGCGCGGTCTCGAACCCGGACAAGATCGTGACCCTGCGCATGGCCGCGGCCGGCGCGAAGCAATAGGGAGCTCAAAACATGGCCGCCGCAGGCGATACATTGACCCTCGAGACCACCAAAGGTCCGGTGGTGATCGAGATGAAGCCCGGCCTCGCGCCCGGGCACGTGACCCACATCAAGCGCCTCGTCTCCGAGGGGTTCTACGACGGCGTCGTCTTCCATCGCGTGATCGACGGCTTCATGGCCCAGACCGGCTGCCCGCATGGAACCGGAACCGGCGGGTCGAAATATCCAAACCTCAAAGCCGAGTTCAACGCCGAGCCGCACAAACGCGGCACGGTGTCGATGGCGCGCGCCTCGAGTCCGGATTCGGCCAATTCGCAGTTCTTCATCTGCTTCGCCGACGCCGCCTTCCTCGATCGCCAGTACACGGTCTGGGGCAAGGTGGTCTCCGGCATGGAGAACGTCGACAAGATCAAGCGCGGCGAACCCGTCCGCGATCCCGACAAGATCGTGAAGGCGAGCCTGAGCTGAGAGCCGCCGCAGCCGCGCTGTAGGGCGGCCTCGTTGAGGCCGCCGGGGCGCGGTCAGCGACCGCACCCTACAGGGTCCTATGCGCGTCGACGCCTTCGATTTCGTTCTGCCGCCCGAACGGATCGCGCTGCATCCGGCCAGCCCACGGGACGGCGCGCGCATGCTGGTCGTCGGCTCCGACGGGGGGCTCGCCGACTCCGTTGTCCGCGACCTGCCCGATTTCCTGCGCGCGGGCGACGCGCTCGTCGTCAATGACACGCGGGTCATCGCGGCCCGGCTCGAGGGGATCCGGGTGCGGGATGGGGCGACCGCCGCGATCGAGGCGACGCTGATCGAACGGGTGGACGACTGCCGGTTCAGGGCGCTGGCGCGTCCGGCCAAGAGACTAAGGGTCGGGGAGCGGATCCGCTTCGGCGAGTCCGCCGAAAGCATGGCCTGTCTCCTGGCCGCGCTCGACGCGGAAGTCGAGGAGAAGGGCGAGAGCGGCGAATTGCTGCTGCGCTTCGAGTTTACAGGCGCGGCGCTTGACGAGGCGATCGAACGCCTCGGCGCGCCCCCTTTGCCTCCCTATATCGCCGCGCGCCGCGCTCCATCGCCGAGCGACCGGGACGACTATCAGACGATCTTCGCGGACAAGCCCGGCGCGGTTGCGGCGCCGACGGCGGGGCTGCATTTCACGCCGGCGCTCGTTCAGCGCCTCGCCGAACATGGCGTTGAGCTCCATCGGGTGACGCTGAATGTCGGCGCCGGGACGTTCGCGCCTGTCCGGGCCGAGGACACGCGCGACCATAGGATGCATTCCGAAGAGGCCGCAATCGCAGAAGAGACCGCCGAGGCGCTCAACGCCCTCCGGGCGGCGGGAGGCCGGATCGTCTGCGTCGGCACGACCTCGGCGCGCGTTCTCGAGAGCGCCGCCGGCGTGGGTGGGCGGCTTCGACCGTTCGCGGGCCGGACGGATCTCTTCATCACTCCCGGATACCGGTTTCGGTGCGTCGACGCGCTATTGACCAACTTTCATTTGCCGCGCTCGACCCTGTTCATGCTCGTCTCGGCGTTCCGCGGGCTTGAGACGATGCGCGAGGCCTACACGCACGCGATTGAGGTCGGCTATCGCTTTTATTCCTATGGCGACGCCTGCCTCTTGCTTGGCGGCCGCTTCGCGAACATTCCGGGCGAGCGCCAGTGAGCAGGGATTTCTCCTTCGCCGTGCAGTCGACCGACGGAGAGGCGCGCCAAGGCGTGATCTCGACTCCGCGCGGCGTCATTCGAACGCCTGCGTTCATGCCGGTCGGCACCGCCGCGACCGTCAAGGCGATGACTCCGGATGCGGTGAGCGCGCTCGGCTACGAAGTGGTCCTCTGCAACACCTACCATCTGATGCTGGCGCCGGGAGCGGAGCGGATCGCCGCTCTCGGCGGACTGCACAAGTTCATGAACTGGCCGCGGCCGATCCTCACCGACTCCGGCGGTTTCCAGGTGATGAGCCTGGCCAAGCTCCGCAAACTCAGCGAGCGCGGCGTGGTGTTTCAGTCGCATGTCGATGGGTCGCGGCATGAACTGACGCCCGAGCGGGCGATGGAGATCCAGCGCCTCCTCGGCTCGGACATCCAGATGCAGTTCGACGAGTGCGTGAGGCTGCCTTGCTCGCACGAAGAGGCGGAGCGAGCCATGCGCCTTTCGCTGCGATGGGCCGAGCGGTCGAAGGACGCGTTCGCCAGGCAGCCGGGCAGGGCGATCTTCGGCATCGTGCAGGGCGGAACGGAGACGGACCTTCGCCTCTTCAGCGCCCGGGCGCTGGTCGAAACAGGCTTCGACGGCTATGCCATCGGGGGATTGGCGGTCGGCGAGCCGCAGGCGGCGATGCTCGAGATGATCGACGCGGTGGTCCCGCATCTGCCGCTTGACCGGCCGCGCTATCTCATGGGCGTGGGAACGCCAGACGATCTTCTCAAGTCGCTGAGGCGCGGCGTCGACATGTTCGACTGCGTGCTGCCGACGCGGGCCGGAAGGCACGGGCTCGTCTTCACCCGCCGCGGCCGGCTCAATCTGCGCAACGCCCGCTTCGCCGACGATCCGCGCCCGATCGACACGCTGTCGTCATCGCCGATGGGACGCGACTATTCCCGCGCCTATTGGCGTCACCTGACGAAGTCGGGCGAGATCCTGGGCATGATGGGCCTGACCGAAATCAATCTCGCCTACTTCCACGATCTCATGTCCGGCGCGCGGCAGGCGATCGGCGCGGGCCGGCTTGATGCATATATAACCGAAACGCAACGAAATTGGGCGGAGGGAGAGGCCGAGACCCGTTGACAACAAGAGTGTCGGCCAGGAGGCGCATGCGGGCGGTATTTGCGGGCGGCGCACTCAATCAGTTCTTGCGCCGGTCTTTCGCCGCGCGAGCCGACTTGGCGAGCGGAAAGAATAGTCGCTTGTGAAAGCAGAAGGGGCGAGACGCCATCCCGGCGGCCCGCCCCTCTTTGCTTCCTTGCGGTGCGTTTCGAAATCCCGATTTTTTTGATCTTATTTGCCGTCTGTGATTTGCGGCGATTCAGAACTCTCGAACGCTTCGTCCTCCCACAGACCCTACGGCGTCCGGCGCCAAACATTTTGGCAGCGGCCTCCTTTTGGCGGCTCATTGCTAGTCCAATTTTCTGGCTGTGTCACGAGGCTCGGCGGCCCTGCCATGCATATTTTTTCTGGCTTGGGCCATTTTGGTCAATTGTGCAGCGGCGGATGCAAAAGTGCTGCGCGCCGCCTGTCATCCTGCTGTCGCGTCCGCGCCTTTCATCGATCTTGCGGATAACGTAAGAAATCAGACCAAGGCTTCGGCAATGGAGGCAAAATGACCGCGATCGTGAATGTCGTCGCCCGCGAAGTCCTCGATAGCCGGGGCAATCCAACGGTCGAAGTGGATGTCGTTCTGGAAGACGGCTCGATGGGCCGCGCCGCGGTTCCGTCCGGGGCATCGACCGGAACGCGCGAGGCGGTCGAACTTCGCGACGGCGACAAGGGCCGCTTCGGCGGCAAGGGCGTTTTGAAAGCGGTCGAGGCGGTCAATCGCGAGATTTTCGACGCCGTCTCGGGCCTCGAGGCCGAGGACCAGCTCAAGATCGACGAGACGATGATCGCGCTCGACGGCACGAAGAACAAGTCGAAGCTCGGCGCCAACGCGATCCTCGGCGTCTCGCTCGCCGTCGCCAAGGCCGCGGCGGAGGCTTCGGGCCTGCCGCTCTATCGCTATGTCGGCGGAACCATGGCCCGAATGCTGCCGACCCCGATGATGAATGTCGTGAACGGCGGCGTGCACGCCGACAATCCGATCGACTTTCAGGAGTTCATGATCATGCCGGTCGGCGCTCCCACGCTTGCCGAGGCGGTGCGCTGGGGCGCGGAAACGTTTCATGCGCTCAAAAGCGCGCTCAAGAAGGCCGGGCACAACACCAACGTCGGCGACGAGGGCGGCTTCGCCCCCAACCTGCCGTCGGCGGAGGCGGCGCTCGATTTCTGTGTGAGAGCGATCGAGGCCGCAGGGTTCAAATCCGGCGCCGACATCGCGCTCGCCCTCGATCCGGCGGCGTCCGAATTCTTCAAGGACGGCGCTTACGTCTATTCCGGCGAGGGCCTGACGCGCTCGATCGAGCAGCAGGTCGACTATCTCGCCAAGCTCGCGAGCGCCTATCCGATCCTGTCGATCGAGGACGGCATGGCCGAGCAGGATTGGGCGGGCTGGAAGCTTCTTACCCAGAAGATCGGCGCGAAGACCCAGCTCGTCGGCGACGACATTTTCGTGACCAATACCGAGATCCTGAGCCGCGGGATCAAGGAGGGCGTCTGCAATTCGATCCTGATCAAGGTGAACCAGATCGGCTCGCTCACCGAGACGCTTGCCGCCGTCGATATGGCGCAGCGGGCCGGCTATACCGCCGTGATGTCGCACCGGTCGGGCGAGACCGAGGATTCGACCATCGCCGATCTCGCGGTCGCGACCAATTGCGGGCAGATCAAGACCGGCTCGCTTTCCAGGTCCGACCGCCTGGCCAAATACAACCAGCTGATCCGGATCGAGGAGGAGCTTGGCGACGACGCCCGCTTCGCCGGCCGCGCAGCGGTCAAGGCGAGCTAGCGGCGTGATCGGCTTTGGCTGAACCAGCCCCGTCATTGCGAGCGGAGCGAAGCAATCCAGAGAACGCAGGACGGCGGCTCTACGTCCCCTGGATCGCCGCGTCGCTTTGCTCCTCGCGATGACGAGCCCACGACAAGAGATCATGCTTTAGCGGCGCCCCGCTAACCTCGCCTTAACGCTGTGGCGGGCAGGATTGGCGGATGGTCAAAAGGACGCGACTGCGCAGAATCGTGACGCCGATTTTCTTCTACCTCGTGCTTGGCGTCACGAGCGGCTACTTGGTTTGGGGCGCCTTGAACGGCGAGCACGGGCTCAAGGCCAAGGAAAAATTCGACGCCGAGGCGATCGAGCTCAAGGCGGAGCTCGCTGCTCTCAAGAATGAACGCGCCCGCTGGGAAATGCGCGTCGCGAGCCTCAGTCCCGCGAGCATCGACAAGGACCTGCTGGACGAGGAGGCGCACGCGCTGCTCGATCGCGTCGCCAAGGACGAGGTGGTGATCTTCACCGCGCCGCCGCCCGTGCGCTGAGACGCGGGGTTCGCCGCCGCGGGGATCGGGAAACAGTTTCGATCAATAGGCCGCGGGTGAGAACGCCGAGGCAGAAGTGCTGCGGCTAGGGGCGTGGGTTCGAGGTCTACTTGCGCGCCCGATAGCCTGCGAAGCCAA